>Ga0326597_10012806_pt1 | contig 11043 bp, 8 predicted proteins | sample RVTome_12_FD_203789 | JGI IMG/M metagenome (GOLD analysis project Ga0326597, IMG submission 203789) | Soil microbial communities from uranium-contaminated site in the Upper Colorado River Basin, Wyoming, United States - RVT100D185 | ecosystem: Environmental > Terrestrial > Soil > Contaminated >... | reverse complement strand
AGGATTCGGCCACTGTCCCCGGCGCCCGGGGGTATTGTACGCCCCCTCTCGCCGCCCAAGTTTCTGGCCGGTAGTGTCGGGATGCGATCACGTACACCGCTACGTTGAGCCCGCAGCCGAGGGCGCCAACGAAGCAAATGGGCCCTTATCAGCGGCCTGCTAGAGCCGATGGCCCAGGGCCGCCCCCTCCTGCATCGCCTCGAACGCGGTGCGAGGGACCACGCAGTCGCCCGCCTCGAAGACGGGCGGACCGCTCACCCGCGTCTTGAGCGCCTCGGCCAGCTCGTTGGCGGCCACGCGGGGGCGAGTGGAGACGACGAGATCGAGGTCCTTCAGCTCGACGGCGCGCCCTCCCGAGCGCAGGAGGGCGCCGTCGGCCCACAGCGCCTCGACCGTGGTGTTCAGATGCACGGTGACGTTCGCGCGGCCGCGGAGACCGGCGACGTACTGCCAGCGCGGACGGACACCCAGCTCGCTCGACAGCTCGCCGCCGGGCTCGACCACCCAGACCTCGACGCCACGGGCCGCGAGAGCGTGCGCGGCGCCCACGCCCAGCATCCCGCCCCCGATCACGAGGGCGCGCCGCGACCCTGACAGCGGGCGCCGGAGCATGTCAAAGAGGTCGACGGCCGGGCTGTCGAGGATACCGGGAATCGGCGGGATGCCGGGGCGCGCGCCGGTCGCGACGATCACGACGTCCGGCTCCTCCCGCCGAACGACGTCCTCGGTCGCCTCGACGCCGAGCCGGATCTCGCCGCCGGCGCGCGCGACGGCGGCGGCGAGGTAGACCACGAGCGCGGCGAGGTCCTCGCGGCCCGGCACGTGCCGGCTCAGCAGGAGCTGGCCGCCGGGCTCGCCGCCGCGCTCGAGGACGGTGACGGCATGGCCGCGCTCCGCCGCGACGCGCGCCGATTCGAGCCCGGCGGGCCCCGCCCCGACGACCACCACGCGCCGAGGCTGCGCGGCAGGCCGCACCGCGTACTCCCGCTCGCGGGACGTGCGGGTGTTCGCCATGCAGAGGACCGGCAGGTTCTGCCCGAGGAGGTCGCTGCACGTGAGGCATCCCACGCAGGAGCAGATCTCGTCGAGCCGTCCCTCGAGGCTCTTGCGCGGCATGTCGGGGTCGGCGTGGAGCGCACGGCCGAGCGTGACGAAATCGGCATCGCCCGCCTCGAGCACCGCCTCGGCCACGCTCGCGTCGCCGATCCGCCCCGCGACGCTGACGGGCACCGTCGCGCGCGCTCGGATGCGGCGGCTGAGCGGGGCCAGGCACGCGGGCGGCATCTCCATCGGCTGGACGATCCAGACCGCAGACTCGTAGATGCCGGCGGAGACGTCGAAGAGGTCGACGCCGGCGCGCTCGAGGCGCGGCACGATCTCGCACAGGTCGTCGATCGTGAGGCCGCCCGGCACGTGCTCGTCCGCGCTGAGGCGATAGAGCACCGGCACCTTCGCGCCGACGGCCTCCCGGACGGCGGCGATGACCTCGAAGGGGAAGCGCAGGCGCCGCTCGAAGTCGCCGCCGTACTCGTCGGTGCGGCGATTCGCGTACGGCGACAGGAACTGGCCGACCAGGTAGCCGTGGGCGCCGTGCACCTCCATCACGTCGAAGCCCGCCGCCACCGCGCGGCGCGCCGCTTCCGCGAACCGTCCGACGATCGCCCGGATCTCCTCCACGGTGAGCTCGCGTGGGGTATCCCCGGCGGTGAGCACGGCGCACGGGACCGGCGACGGCGCGACGGGCTGCCGCCCCGTGACCGCCGATGAAGTCTGGCGCCCGCCGAAGTTCAGCTCCGCGCCAACGAGCGCACCGGATCTGTGGCAGGCCTCGATGAGGCGCCGGTAGCCCGGGATCAGCCCGTCGTCATGGATCCCGAGCTGAAGGTGATGGCCCTTGCCGGCGGGGTCGACGTACATGGACTCGAGCAGGATGAGTCCCGCGCCGCCGGCCGCGCGATGCTCGCAGTAGTCGATATAGCGCTGCGTCACGGCGCCCTCGGCCGTGGCCAGATTCTTCTCCATCGGCGCCATGATGATGCGGTTCTTGACCGTGCGTCCGCCGATGCGTCCCGGAGCGAACAGGCGGGGGAACCGGGGCGCCATCGTTCAGTCCTTCACGCTCCGGCCGGGCTCGACGACCGGCATGTCGGAGGGCGGCGAGGCGACGACGAGAAAGACGAGGTCCTCCAGGCCCGTGTTGAAGATGCCGTGGCGCACGCCGGGAGGGATGTGAATGACCATGTGCGGCTCGACCAGGTGCCGGACGCCGTCGAGCTCGACGACACCGCGTCCCTTGAGGATGTAGTAGAGGTTCTCCGCGACCTCGTGAGAATGGACCTCGGCGTAGCCGCGGGGCTGGTAGCTCGAAATCCGGAAGTCGAAGTACCGGGTGTCGGCGTTCGTGGGATGCACGAGGAGCTTCGAGAACGCCTGGAAGTGCCCGGGCGGCAGCTCCCAGAACGCTTCTTCCATCCGCATGACCTTCGCCGCGCCCTTCGTCATATCGTGTCCTTTCTGGATCCGGCCGCGAGCGCCGGGTAGTTCGGCTCAGGGTGCGCCAGCGGCGGCAGCTGCCAGGTGCCGGTCGCGATCGGCCCCGCGCTCGGGTCCACGACCACGTCCACCACGGTCGGCCGGTCGGATCGGACGGCGGCGGCCAGCGCATCTCCGAGCTCGCCCGGCGCCGTCACGCGGATGCCCTCGGCGCCGCAGGCGCGGGCGAGCGCCGCGTAGTCCGGCGAGAACGGCTCGCCGGTCTGCTGGCGGCTGAACATCGTCGTGGTCTCCTTGCCGAAGGCCCCGCGCTGCAGGTCCCGGATGGACGCGTAGCCGTAGTTGTTCCAGACGACCCACGTCGCCGGGATGCCGTATTCCACGGCGGTGGCGACGGCGTGGGAGGCCATGAGAAACCCGCCGTCGCCGCACACGGCGACGGCGCACCGGTCCGGAGCGGCGAGCTTCGCGCCGAGGACGCCGCCCACGGCGAAGCCCATGGCGGCGAAGCCCCAGGACTGCAGGAGCGTCTGCGGCAGATACGCCGGCCACTGCTGGACGACCCAGTTGTGATGCACGCCGACGTCTACGGCGATGATGCCGTCCCGCGGTACGACCTTCCGCAGGCTTCGGACGACGTGCTCCGGCTGCACCGGGACGGCATCGGGCCGGTAGCGGCGCTCGTTGTACTCGACCCAGTTCCGCTGCCACGCGACGACCCGGCCGAGCCACGGCTCGCGGCCGCCGGCACCGCCGCGCCCCTCCGCCAGCGCCAGCACCGCCTGGACGAACGTCTTCACGTCCGCGGTCACTCCGAGGTGGACGGGATAATTCCGGCCGATCTCCTCCGGGTCGATGTCTACCTGGACGAGCTTCGTGGGAGGGATCGTGAAGGTGTAGCCCGGAATCCAGCCGCTGCTCACCCGGTCGTCGAAGCGCGCGCCGAGCGCCAGCAGGACGTCGGCCTGGCGGGTCGCCTGGTTCGCAGGATACGTGCCGTTGCGCCCGACGACGCCGAGGGCCAGCGGATGGTCCGCCGGCACGACGCCGGCCCCCTGCGGCGTGTTCGCGACCGGCACGCCGAGCGTCTCGGCGAGCCGGCGAATCTCCGGCGCCGCCTCGGACAGCACGGCGCCGTTGCCGACCAGGATGACGGGCCGCTCGGCTCCCGCGAGCAGGTCGAATGCCCGGCGCGCAATTTCGGGCGCCGGGCCGGAGCGGCGGTCGATCGCGTGCCACCATTGGTCGGGCGCCGGCAGTGGGGCGGTGGTTTCCTCGACGAAGACGTCGAGCGGGACGTCGACATTGACCGGCCCCGGCCGGCCCGTCGCGGCTGTCTTGAACGCCTGCCGAAGCGCGAGCGGGAGCATCTCGGGGCGCGGCACCTGGAAGCTGCGCTTCACGTAGGGGCGCGCCACGGAGGGGAAGTCCGCCTGATGGTGGCGGTACGTCTCCTGGAACGGACCCCTGTTGAACTGCGTGGTCGGCACGTTCCCGGTGATCGCCACGAGCGCCGACGAGTCCATCATGGCGCACGCGAGCGCGATGACGAGGTTCACCGACCCCGGACCGCACGACGTGAACGTCGCCGCCGGCCGGTGCGCGATCCGATAGTAGGCGTCGGCCATGTAGCCGGCGACCTGCTCGTGGTGGACGCCGACCATCTTGATCCGGTCCGCCCGGCTCCCGAGAGCGTCCATGAGGCCCACGATCCCGTGCCCGCACAGCCCGAACACGTACGGCACCTTCTCGCTGATGAGATACTCCGCGATCACATCGGCTCCGCGCATTGCTGCCATGGCAGGTCGCTGTCCTCCTCGCTGCGGTGGTCTCCGGTCAGGTTCGTCTCGCGGACCACGTTCCGCGATCGTGTGGCGCAGAGTACGGGGTCAGGAGGGGGGGCGTGTCAAGCGAAAAACCATGAGCGACCCCGGTGGCTGGCTGAGGCATCGGGCCCAGGGAAATGAAGCGATCGCTTCATAGCGTTCGGGGCCGGTCGGCGGTGCAATGAAAGTCAGTTCGCGCAGTCGAAATGCACTCAGATCAAGGAGGTACGCGCCATGTGGCTTCTCTGGCCGGTGCCGATCTTCGTGGCGGTCACCGCGGTGCTGGTTGGCGTGTTGGCCGCGGGGCGGCGCCTGTTCCCGGGCACGTTCTCAGCCAAGCGCGCATTCCGATGCCCGTTCCGCGACACGAACGTGGACGTGGACTTCAAGGAAGCCGTGTGGGACGGCAGCCTCATGGACGTGACTTCCTGCACCGCGTTCTCGCCGGCGCAGGACGTGCGTTGCGAGAAAAGCTGCCTGATGCTGGGTAAGTTCCCCGCGCGCAAGGAGCTCACGACGGCATGAGCTACGAGAGCCCCGGATGCGCGTACTGCCCGCCCACCGTCCGCGCCTGTCGTCACGGGGAATCCGACACCCGCGGGCCCGGCTTCTGCCCCTCGAAGGTGGACGAGGAGGGCATCGAGCGGGCATGGGAGCGGTACGAGGACCCGGAGGTGCGCCGCGTCGCCTACGCCTCGGCGCTGGTGGAGAGCGCGGGATACTGCCGCTGGACGCGCGTGGAGGAGATCTGCGCCTTCGCCCGGGAGATGGGGTTCACCAGGATCGGCATCGCGACCTGCATCAGCATGGTGGACCTGGCGCGGACGCTCAGCGGTATCCTCGAGAGCCACGGCTTCGAGGTCGCCTCGGCGGCGTGCAAGAACGGAGGCGTGCCCAAGGAGCGGCTCGGTCTGCGAGACGAGGACAAGATCCGCCCCGGCACCTTCGAGCCCATGTGCAACCCACTCTCGCAGGCGGAGCTGCTCAATGATGCCGGCTGCGAGCTGAACATCGTGCTCGGGCTGTGCGTGGGGCACGACAGCCTCTTCTTCAAGCACTCCAAGGGGCTGGCGACGACGCTCGTGGCCAAAGACCGCGTGCTGGCCCACAATCCGGTCGGCGCGCTCCAGCTGGCCGACACGTACTTCCAGCGCGTCTGGGGGCCGCTCCGGCCCACGGAGGCGCCGAAGCTGCCCGCAGAGGGACGAGACTAGCGGACCTTCACCAGCGGCAGCGCCCCTTCCATCTCGCCCTTCATCACCGGGTGCTGGTTGCCGCCGACCGATCGCGACTTGACCGACACCTGCTGCTCGACGTACTCGTACAGCTCCTGGACCGTGATGATGCCGTCCTTGTTGAGGTCGGCGGCGCCCTTGAGTCCCTGGACGAGGTAGTACGTGAAGATGCCGTGGCCCAGCTCGGGCAGCTCGATGGACACCTCCGACGGCCGCGAGGCCGTGATGATGGCCCGACCCTTGGAGCGGGTCAGCCGCTCGAGAAACTGGTCGTCGAGGTTGGCCGCGCGCGTCTTCTTCGCGCTGAAGGTCCGGCCGCCGGCCGCGCCGCTGTAGCAGGCGTCGAGGAAGACCACCATGCGCTCGGCCTCGACCCGCCCGAAGATCGTCTGCATCTCGTCCATGGGGAGCGCCGTCGAGTAGAGGTCGTCGGGGTCGGCGTCCGAGGGGATCAGGTACTTCGCCAAGCCGTCGCGCTCGACGCCGCGCTGGTCGATCTCCGGCGCGCCGTGCCCGGCGAAAAAGATCAGCACGGTGTCGTCCTTCTTCGCCGAGCGCGCCAGAAAGGTGCCGAGCGCCCACTTGATGTTCCGGAGCGTCGGCGTCTTTTCCGTCTTGTCGGTGATGAGGAGCACGTGCTCCTTCCTGAAGGCGCCCGGCCCGACGAGGATCTGGTAGAACGACTCCGCGTCCGGGACCGTGTAGCGCAGGGAGGGAATGTCCGTGCTCTGGTAGCGCCCCACGCCGATGATGACGGCCCAGGTGTCGTGCTTCACCACGGGCGGCGGAGATGCGGCTGCTCCAGGCGCCGCCGTGGCGACCGGCTTGGGCTTGTCGTATATGACGGTGCGCACCTCCTGCCGGACCGCGCCTCCCGCTTCCGTGGCGGTCAGGACGATCGCGTTGGCGCCCTCCTTGAGCACGACGGGCGCGCTCACCGCCACGGAGCGCTCGGGCGTCCTGGCGCCCTGCTGGTGTACCTCCACGCCGTTGAGCTGCACCGTGACCTTGGCGATACCCTTGCTCGACGTCACCACAGCCGCGACCACGCTCGAGTCCTCCGTGACCCGCGAGCGGTCCTCGGGATAGCGGAAGGAGACATTCAACGGTGCGGGCTTCTCGTAGTGCACCGTGCGCACTTCCTGCTGGGTGACCCCGTCGGCGTCGGTCGCCGTGACGACGACCGTGTTCTGCCCTTCCCGAAGCTTGAGCGGCAGGTTGACCGCGACTGACGGCGCGCCGGGATCCTGGCGGGAGACCTCGAGGCCGTTGACGCTCACGACGACGCGGCGCACCTGCCTGCCGCCCGAGGCCAGTCCGGCCAGGGCCACCGTCTCCTGCTCGACGCGCGCCTGCTCGGTCGGGGAGGATAGCGTTACCTGGAGCGGAGCCGCGGCGGGCGCGGGCGCCGGGGGCACGGCGGCCACCTGAGGTGGCGGCGGCGGCGGCTGGGACGGCTGCGACGTCTGCGGCTGGGCAGGAGGCTCTCCTCCGGGACGAGCTACGCCGGGGAAGCCCGGACGGCCATGGCCGCCCGGCCGATTCGGCAATGGAGGCGGACCCGGACGACCCTCAAGCAGTGGCCCGCCGCCCGCCGAGCCTGCGACGGCGGAGCCCAATGGCGGAAGATACAAAACGCCGCGGGCCTCCTGCCGGCTCGCGCCGTCGGCGTCCGTGGCCGTGACGATGACGACGTTCTTGCCCTCGCGCAGCTTGATGGGCACGTTGAGCGCGATCTCGGGTTTGGGCACGCTCCGCTCGTCGCGCGTCGCCACCTCGACGCCGTTGACCGTGACGACGACCGTCGCCAGCCCCTTGCCCGCCATCACCTTGCCGCCGATAGTGAAGCCATCCACGCCGATGCGATCCCTCTCGGGCAGTCCTTCCAGCGCGAACTGGATGGGGCCCGCCGTCGGGCGGTCAACGCCGGCGATCTGGAACTTGAGGAAACCCGTGGCGCCGTCCATCTTGACGAACTGTCGCACCTCGGGCGCGTACCAGAGAGTGTTCTCGACCTGGCGGCTGCCCACGTGGCGGCCGGCCAAGAGCGTGAACGTCATGAGGATGCGGAAGGCCTTGAAGCTTCCCGCGAAGACCTCCACGTCCTCGTAGCTCACGACCTTCCAGTTGACAGAGATAGGCGGCCAGCGACCCGAGGTGGTCGGCGTCCGCCACGAGGTGTATTGGGAGCCTGACTTGCCCACCTCAAGCGGCCACTTCAGATCGAGTGGTTGGGCGAACTCGAAGGTGCCGTCGCCACGCTGAACCCGTGCGATGCCGAGGTCCTTCGAGAGGACGACCTCCCATTTCGGGCGGGCGGAGAAGATGTAGAGGTCCTTCTCGATGCGGACCAGGTCGAAGAGCCCGTCGCTGCGGATCCACTTCTCGCCGAGTGTATAGGTCGGGCGCTCGGCCCGCGGCTTGGGCTGCGCCGGGGCGGGCCCCGGGCAAAGAAGGAGCAGCAACCAGATGAACGGAGCGAGCCGGACCGGGGTCGTCTTCATGCCCAAGAGGGACTCTTCCCCGACCCTACGTTGCCGCGGCCGCCCCTGTCAAATATGCCCTAGCGGCGGCCGGAGAGGTCGCGGGCCTCGGTGAACTCGCGCTGGGCCAGCTCGCCCAGGCCGATCGCGTCGTAGACCTGGCCGAGCAGCAGGTGGAGGGTCGGCTCGTCGGGATCGGCGGCCAGGGCGGTCAGGAGCTCGCGCCGGGCGTTCGCGTACAGACCGTCGCGCAGGACGTAGCCCGCGCGCATCAGCGAGACGCTCGAGGGCGGGTAGCCGGGGAGCGAGGCGGGCACGAGCATGTCGAGCGACTCTCGAACGCGCTTGGCTTCGGCCGCGGGCAAGATCTGGAATTCTGCCTGCTGCATCGGCTGCCCCTCGGTCTCGAGCTGCCAGAAGTAGCGCACGCTGGGTTCGAACGCCGGCGCCGAGGCCGGATAGACGACGGGCTTGCGCGGCAGACCGCCCTGCTCCCAGAGAATACCCTGCGGCCCCAGGACGCGGAGCTTGTAGCGGAGCGTGGCGGAGCCGGTCCACTCGAACGTCACGGCTCCGGGCAGGAGCTTGGTCTCGCGCGGCTGGAGCTGCGCCACGCGCGGCGGCCGCACGGCGCGCACCGACAGCGGTAGATAGGCCAGGTCCTTCTGTTTGCCCGCGAGGAAGTCGGTGACGCCGCCGACGAGATCGCGCACCTTGTCGCTCGCGCCCCCCGCCGTGGGCGCCTGCACGGTGAAGGGAGAGTTGGCGGCCGAGACCGCCTGCGCGCCGCGCCCGCCCGTGAAGACGAGCGACGCGCGGGCCTCGCCCGTGGCGCGGATCTGGTCGCCGGGACGCAGCGCGAGGAGCGGCTGGGCGGGCTTCCACTCGGTCCCTCCCGCCCGCTTGACCTCGACGCGCCCGCGCTCGGCGCGGATCTCCGTCAGCACGCCGACGGGGTCCGCGGCCGACGCGACCGCCGCGAGAAGCAGCACGAGCGCACCGGCCAGTGCCGTCCGTCCGTTCTTCATGCTCATGGCTTCGAGCCTCCCGGACCCCCGGCGGGCCTGAGACCAGTGACTTCGTAGACCCGCACGGGCTCCGCCCTTCCCTTGACGCTGATCGGGCCGCGGTCGTTCACCACGAGATCCAGCCCCGCCGCCCGGTACGCGGCCTCGGTCACCAGCATCGTCGTTGCCAGCTCCTTGTTCATGCCCTCCACGCGGGACGCCAGGTTGACGGTGTCGCCGACCACAGCGTACTTCACCTTGCCCGCCCGGCCCACATTCCCCGCAAAGACCTCGCCCGTGTGAATGCCCAACCCCATGCGTAGCGGCGGCAGCCCCTCGGCCTGCCAGCGCCGGTTGAGCCCCGCCAGCGTCTCGCCCATCGCCAGGGCGCTCTCGATGGCGTGGCGCGCGTGCTCCGGGTCGTCGAGCGGGGCGCCGAAGACGGCGAGGATGGCGTCGCCGATGAAGTCGTTGACCATGCCGCGGCGGGCGAAGATGGTCGCCGTCATGGCGTCGAAATACTCGGTCAGCCGCGCCGCCATCTGTTCGGGCGCCATGCGCTCAGACAGCGTAGTGAAGCCTCGCAGGTCGGAGAAGAGGATGGAGACCTGGCGGCGCTCGCCGGCGAGCTCGGCGGGATTGCGCTCGACGCGCGCGGCGATCTCCGGGCTGACATAGCGGCCGAGGGCGTCGCGCAGCCGGCGCCTCGCGAGCACATCCGCGGCGACGCCGAGGAGCGAGGTCACCGCCACGGGCAGGACGAAGTCGACCCAGTAGCCGCCGCGGCTGAAGGCCACGAAGCTGGCCGGCACGCCCAGGAGAAGCGCGCCCGCCAGGCAGGCCACGGTGCCCCAGAGCGGGCGTACGGCGACCATGACGAGGCCGGCCAGCAGGACCGCGATCAGCTGCACGGCGAAGCCCGCGAGCCACCCGGCGGGGCGGACGAGGCTCCCCGTCACGAGCATGTGCACGATGTTGGCGTGGATCTCCACGCCGGGCATGAGGCCGTACGGCGTCCGGTGCAGGTCACGCCCGTCGGCGAATGTGCCGCCGATCAGCACGATGCGGCCGCGAAGCGGATTGTCGCCGGCGATGTCCACGCCCAGGTCGCCGATCGCCGCCACCGCGTCCGAGGGGATCGCGAGGAAGCTGCCCGCCGGGCCGATGAAGTTGATCCGGTAGACCGCCGCGGGGTCGGGAACGGGCACGTTAGCGACGGCGGCGGCGAAGGCGGGCGCGCGGCCGACCTGGAGGGAGGCCCGCCGGACGACGGCGTCGGCGTCCACGGGGACGTCGGGCGCGCTCGGGACCACGACCCGTGCCACGGCGGGATCCGCAAGCGGACCGCGCTCCGGGAGCGATGTGCCCGCGAGCACGAGCCGGCGTTCGCCGCGCCCCCCGAACTCGACGATGGCGCGGGCCAGCGCGCGGTCGGCCTCGGGCGCGCCCGCGGTGCGCAGCGAGATGTCGAACCCAACCGCGGCGGCGCCCGCCCGCGTGACGCCGCGAAGCACGCGCGCCAGGTAGTCGCGCGGCAGCGGCTGGCGGCGCCCGAGCGCGTCGAAGGCCGCGTCGTCGACGGCGACGATGACGAGGCCCGACGGCTGGCGCGGGCTCTGGAGGTAGATCAGGAGGTCGAGGGCACGGGCCTGCAGCGACTCGAGGTAGCCCATGGCCGAGGCGCCCGTGACCGCGCAGGCGGCCACGAGCCCCACCGCCCACAGCTGGAGCAGTCGCGCTCGGCGCCGCCTCCACCACCTGCCGAGGCTCATCTTCTGCCCCTCCCCGTCAGGCAGTCTACCCCGCCGCAGCCGCAATGCTCAAAACCCGCAGGCGGCTCAAAAAGGTCCAGATGCGAGGCGGCACCCGAAGGGCCGCACGCGAGGCGTAGTCGCTCTCCTAAGAAACTGCGCCATCGAGGACCTCACCCGTTTCACGATTGACGAGGGAAAATCCGAGGTGGGCGGCGCGGAGGCGCAGCCGGCGCAGTGCACTGCGA
>Ga0326597_10012805_pt1 | contig 11044 bp, 8 predicted proteins | sample RVTome_12_FD_203789 | JGI IMG/M metagenome (GOLD analysis project Ga0326597, IMG submission 203789) | Soil microbial communities from uranium-contaminated site in the Upper Colorado River Basin, Wyoming, United States - RVT100D185 | ecosystem: Environmental > Terrestrial > Soil > Contaminated >... | reverse complement strand
CCGCGTGAAAGCCGAACACCACCCGCGGTTCGCGCGATCCCCGGCTCATCGCCCGCCGTCGGCCGGCACGAAATCGATCTTGCGGCTCTCGAGGTCGACCCGCACCAGCCTGACGCTCAGGCGGTCGGCGAGCCGGAAGCGTTTGCCGCTGCGCTCGCCGAGCAGCCTATGACGCGCCGGGTCGTACTGGAAGTAGTCGCGGCCGAGCTCCGAGATGTGCACCAGCCCGTCGACGAAATAATCGTCCAGCGTGACGAACAGGCCGAAGGGGGTGACGCCGGTGACGCTGCCCGAGAACACGCCGCCGACGTGGTCCTGCATGTAGTAGCACTTGAGCCAGTTCTCGACGTCGCGGCTGGCGTCGTCGGCGCGGCGCTCGGTCTCCGAGCAATGCCGCCCGAGCGCCTCCCAGTCGAGACCGTCGTAGCGACGCCCGGCGAGCACCGCCTTGATCGCGCGGTGCACGACGAGGTCCGGGTAACGCCGGATCGGCGAAGTGAAATGCACGTAGGCGTCGAACGCCAGCCCGAAGTGTCCCGCGTTGTCCGGGCTGTACACCGCCTGCTTGAGCGAGCGCAGCAGCACCGTCTGCAGCAGCAGGAAGTCCGGGCGGATGCGAATCTTGCCGATGAGCTGCGAATAATCCTTGGGCAGCGGGATCTCGCCGCCGGGCAGCTGCAGCCCGAGCTCGGCAAGATAATCGCGCAGCGCCGCGACCTTCTCCGGCGCCGGCACGTCGTGCACCCGGTATAGCGTCGGGTGCTCGCGCTCGGTGAGCAGGTTGCCCGCGCATTCGTTCGCCGCCAGCATGCACTCTTCGATCAGGCGGTGCGCGTCGTTTCTCTGCTCGGGCACGATCTTCTCGATCTTGCCCTGCGCGTCGAACACCATGCGCGTCTCGACGGTCTCGAAGTCGATCGCGCCGCGCCGCTGGCGCTCCTCGGAAAGCCTCGCATAGAGCTCGTAGAGCGCCTCGAGGTGCGGCAAGAGCGCCTCGCGCCCGCGCGCGGCCTTGCGCGCCGAAAGCATGCCCCATACTTCGGTGTAGGTCAGCCGCGCGCGCGAGCGGATCGCCGCCGGGTAGAACTCATAGCGCGCCACGGTTCCCTTGGGCGTGAGCGCCATCTCGCAGACCATCGCCAGACGGTCCACGTCCGGGTTGAGCGAGCACAGGCCGTTGGAGAGCTTCTCGGGCAGCATCGGGATCACGCGCCGCGGGAAGTACACCGAGGTGCCGCGTTCGCGCGCCTCCTCGTCGAGCGCCTCGCCGTGGCGTACGTAATGGCTCACGTCGGCGATCGCCACCCACAGCCGATAGCCTTTGCCTTCGCGCACCGCGTGCACCGCGTCGTCGAAGTCCTTCGCCGTCTCGCCGTCGATCGTGACGAAGGCGAGGCTGCGCAGGTCGCGCCGCCCGGCCGCATCCGCCTCGCGCACCTCTGCCGGCAGCGCGCGCGCCGCGGCGAGCGTCGCCTTCGGAAACTCGTGCGGCAGGTCGAACTTGCGCAGCGCGATCTCGATCTCCATGCCCGGATCGGCATAGTGGCCGAGCACCTCGGCGACGCGCCCGATCGGCTGGGCGTGCTTCTGCGGCTGCGCCACCAGCTCCACCGTCACCACTTCGCCGGGCTTCGCGCGTCCGGCCCCGGCGGGCGGCACCAGGATGTCCTGCGCGATGCGGCGATCCTCGGGCACGAGGAACAGCACGCCGTGCTCGGCATGCAGCCGGCCGACGATGCGCCGCCCGGCGCGTGCGAGCACTTCGACAATCGTGCCCTGGGGCCGGCCGCGCGAATCGCGCCCGCTGACGCGCACCGCTGCCCGGTCGCCGTGCAGCACCTCGCGCATGTCCGCGGGCGCGAGGAAGATCCACGGCGAGCCGTCGTCGGGCGCGAGAAAGCCGTGGCCGTCGCGGTGGCCCTCGATGCGCCCGGCGATCAGCGCAATGCGCTTCGCCACGAGCAGACTGCCGGCGCGGTTCTGCATCACTTCGCCCGAGCGCTCGAGCGCCTCGAGTGCAGCCTTGAACGCACGCCGCTCGCCGCCGTGAACGCCGAGGCCTTCAGCCAGCTCCTTCGGCGCGAGCGGCTCACCGGCGCGCTCGAGCGCGTCGAGGATCTCGCCCGCGTAGCCGGCGCGCGGCTCGGGTGCGCGCGTCGCGCGTTCGCCGGGTGCGCGCGCGCCGCGCTCGGCGCGCGCGCGCCTACGCAGCGCGGTCCTGACGGCCTTTTTCTTTGACACGCGCAAGTCCAGCCCCTAGAATTCGCACCCTTGCCGAGGTGGCGGAATTGGTAGACGCACTAGGTTCAGGTCCTAGCGGTGGCAACACTGTGGGGGTTCGAGTCCCTTCCTCGGCACCAGCTGACACTGCACGACGTCCCGGAAACGCCCGCTCGCCCTCTCGTTTCCGAGAGCGAAAAACCCCAACGGAGGGCACCACGCCGACCCCGTATGTCCTTCGACATCCGGGCGTGGCCACGACATCCGCTTCGCACCGGCTGCCCCGGGACTGACCCGCATCGCAGCCCCCGGTGCAGGCACGCGTCGATTCGTGATGGAGCGGCGGCGCCGAGCCGCGTCGCGCGCTCGCGAGCGCTTGAACGACGTATCCCGGCGATTGCAATCCAGCGTGATGAACTGCGTGAAGCGGCACTGGAAGTTGATTCGTTCAAGATCGGACCGGGCGTCGGGGCGCTTCGCCGCCGGTGCGGCGAAATCTTGCAGCACGCCGGCGCCCGCATCCCGCGCCAGAGCGTACGCTGGCGGGCGCAGGCGGTCAACCGCAGGTCCGCGATGTGATTCGCGCGCACTGTCCAGACGATCGACAGACCGATCTCGACCCGAGTGGCCGGAAATCCGCTGTGGCGCAAACGGGACGCTTCGCGTGCGGATCGTCCGTGGAGGTGACTCTGCCTCGCGACCCCGCCGGGTGCAAGGAGCCGGAATCGAGTAGATTGCGCAACAAACCCGAAGCACGGACGATTCATGAATAGGCGCGATCCCGCCCTCGCGGACAAGGTGGCGTTTCTGCGCCGCGCCGAGGTGTATCCGCATCCGGTCGAGCGGGTCGACGCGATCGAGACCCACATGTCGTGGGTGTTTCTGGCCGACGGCTGGGCCTACAAGCTGAAAAAGCCCATGCGCCGCGCGTTCCTCGACTTCTCGACGCCGGCGGCGCGCCGGCGCGACTGCGAGGCCGAAGTGAGGCTCAATCGGCGCCTCGCCCCGGGCATCTATCTGGATGTCGTCGCGCTCACGCTGGATGCCGCCGGCGCTCTAGCGCTCGGCGGCTCGGGCGAGGCGATCGACTGGCTGGTGAAGATGCGGCGGGTAGCGGCCGAGCGCATGCTCGACCGGGCGCTCGCGAGCGGCACCGCCGGGCCGGACGACGCGCGCCGCGTCGCCGAGACGCTTGCCGCGTTTCACCGCGGGCTGGCGCCCGTGGCGATGACGCCCGAGGCCTATCGCGCCCGGATGGCGCAGGACATCGAGGCGTGCTGCGCCGAGCTCGAGCAGCCGGCCTACGCGCTGCGCGCGGACGAAGCGCGGCTGCCGGCGCGAGCGCTGATCGCGTTCCTGCGCGCGCACGAACCGGTGTTCGAGCGGCGCGTGGCGGCGGGGCGCATCGTCGAAGGCCACGGCGACCTGCGCCCGGAGCACGTGTGCCTGCTCGAGCCCCCGGTCGTCATCGACTGCCTCGCGTTCAACCGCGAGTTCCGCGTCCTCGACGGCATGGACGAGATCGCGTACCTCGCGATGGAATGCGAGCGGCTCGGTCAGCGCGCATTCGGCGCGCAGATCATCTCGGCGTACCGCCGCGCTGCGCGCGACGAAGCGCCCGATGCCCTGGTGCAGTTCTACTGCGCGTACCGGGCGCTGGTGCGCGCGAAGATCGCCGCACTGCATACGCACGACGCGGCGGCACACGAGGTGCCGAAGTGGATCGGGCGCGCGCGCGAGTACCTCGCGCTCGCCGCATCGCACGCGCGCGAGCTGGGCTAGCGTGCTCAGGGCTCGAGCAGCTCGGCGAGCGAGCCGCCGCGGTGCAGGCGGCCGATCGCCTCGGCGAAGAGCGGCGCGACGTCGAGCACCACGAGCTTTGCGCCGTGCTGCGCGCGCTCGAGGTGCAGGGGCGGGACCGAGTTGGTCACGACGACCTCGGCAAGCGCCGGCTCCGCAAACATCTCCTTTGCGCCGCCTACGAACAGGCCGTGCGTGGCGAGCGCGTGCACGGCCCTGGCGCCCGCCGCACGGCAGGCGCGCGCCGCGCGCGCGATCGTGCCGCCGGTGCTGATGAGATCGTCCACGATCAGCGCCACGCGGCCCGCGACCTCGCCGACGAGCAGCCCTCCCGTTACTTCGCCGCGCGCCCGGTACTTCTCGGCGAATGCGCTCGCCACGGGCCGCGCGAGCAGCCGGGCGAGGCTCGCGCGCAGCGCCTCGGCGCGCTTTGCCCCGCCGGTGTCCGGCGAGACGACCGCCACCTCGCCGGCGCCGACGAGCCGCGCGGCGTGTCGCGCGAAAAGCGGCCGCGCCTCGAGGTGCTCGGTGCCGCAGCGGAACGCGTTCTGGAACGCCGCCGGGTTGTGCACGTCGAGCGCGAGCACGCGCTCGGTGCCGGCCGCCTCGATGAGCGCGGCGACGTAGCGCGTGGTGACCGGATCGCGGGTCTGCGTCTTGCGATCCTTGCGCGCGTAGGCGAGATAGGGGATCACCGCCGTCACCCGGCCGGCGGCCGCGTCCTTGAGGCACGCGAGAAAGAAGAGCAGCGTCACCAGCTTGTCGTTCACGCTGCGCCCGGGCTCGCCGTGCAGCGATTGCACGACGAACACGTCCTTGCCGCGTACGCTCTCGAGCGGGCGCGCCTTGTGCTCGCCGTCCTCGAAGCGTCGCTCTTCGTGCCCGGCGAGCGCGATCCCGAGGGCGCGCGCCACCGCCTCGCCGAATGCGCGGGTGTCCTCGAGCGCGAAGAGCCGCAGGTCTTCGGGTGTCGTCACCGTCCGCGATCCGGGCAGGTCCCCGGCCAGTCCAGGCGCAGCGCGCGCCACCGGTGCACGGCCGGCCGCGGCGTCATTTGAACGGATGCCGCAGCACGATGGTCTCGTCGCGGTCCGGGCCGGTCGAGATCAGATCGATCGGCACGTCGGTCAACGCCGCGATGCGCGCCAGATAGTCGCGCGCCGCCTTGGGCAGACCGTCATGCCGTTTCACGCCGACGGTGTTCTCCTGCCAGCCGGGCATCTCCTCGTACACCGGCACGCAGCATTCGAGCTGCTCGGCGCCCACCGGCAGGATATCGCTCATCTTGCCCTCGACCTCGTAGCCGACGCACAGCTTGACCGCTTCGACCCCGTCGAGCACGTCGAGCTTGGTGATGCACAGGCCCGAGACGCCGTTCAGCTGGATCGAGCGCTTGAGCGCCGCGGCGTCGAACCAGCCGGTGCGCCGCGGCCGCCCGGTGGTGGAGCCGAATTCCTGGCCGCGCGTGGCGAGGTAGCGCCCGACGTCGTCGGTCAGCTCGGTCGGGAACGGCCCGCCGCCGACGCGCGTGGTGTAGGCCTTGGTGATGCCGAGCACGTAATGCAGCTGGTGGGGACCGATGCCCGCGCCCGCCGCTGCCGCGCCCGAAACGCAGTTCGACGAGGTGACGAACGGGTAGGTGCCGTGGTCGATGTCGAGCAGGCTCCCCTGCGCGCCCTCGAACAGCAGGTTCTTGCCGGCGCGGTTCGCGTCGTACAGCGCCCGCGGCACGTCGGCCACCAGCGGCGCGAGGCGCGGCGCGAGCGCGAGCGCCTCGTCGAGCGTCTGCTGGAAGTCCACCCCGGCCTGCTTGTAATAGTGCGTCAGCACGAAGTTGTGGAAATCGAGCAGCTCCTGCAGCTTCTCGGCGAAGCGCACCGGCTTGAACAGGTCCTGCAGCCGGATCGCGCGCCGCGCCGCCTTGTCCTCGTAGGCCGGGCCGATGCCGCGTCCGGTGGTGCCGATCTTCTGCGCGCCCCTGGCCGCCTCGCGCGCCAGATCGAGCGCGCCGTGGTACGGCAGGATCAGCGGGCAGGCTTCCGAGATCTTGAGCCGCGCGGCCACGGGTACGCCGACGGCCTCGAGTTCGTCCATTTCCTTCACCAGCGCCTGCGGCGAAACCACCACGCCGTTGCCGATGTAGCAATCGACGTTGCCCCGCAGGATGCCCGAGGGAATGAGGTGCAGCACGGTCTTCCTGCCGGCGATCACCAGCGTGTGCCCGGCGTTGTGCCCGCCCTGGAAGCGCACTACGCCCTGCGCGTGATCGGTCAGCCAGTCGACGATCTTGCCCTTGCCCTCGTCGCCCCACTGCGTGCCGATGACCACCACGTTTTTCGCCACGTTGCTCACTTTGTCGAACTCCTTGCGCGACGCCTGCGCGCCTGGCGCGCGAGCGTACGCACCTGCCAGGATCCGCCTTCGTTCACCAGCGCTCGCGTGCAGCCCAGTTCGGCTCGGTGCTTCGCGTGCCCGGGCAGCTCCTCGATCACCACCTCGCCGGCGCGGCGCAGCGCGTCGATCTTGCGTGCGAGCTTCGCGTCGCGTTCTCCATTTGCAAACGGCGCGAGGATCGCGCCGCGCGCGCGCAGCGGCGCGGCCGCGCCCGCCAGCGCCCGCAGATCGATCGAGAAGCCGGTCGCCGGCCGCGGACGGCCGAACGCCTTGCCGACCTCGTCGTAGCGGCCGCCGCGCGCCACCGGTCCGGCGACGCCCTCGCAGTACGCGTCGAACACCACGCCCGAGTGGTAATGGTAGCCGCGCAGCTCCGCCAGATCGAAGCTCGCAGGCAGCTCGCAGGTTGCCCCGAGCGAGCGCAGCGTGGCCAGCGCCCGCCGCAGGCCCGGGATCGCCGGCAGCCGGCGCGCCGCGATGCTCAGCACGTCTGCGCCGCCGTAGAGCTCGGGCAGCAGCAGCAGCGCCTTTCGCGTGCGCCCGTTCAAACCCTGAGTCAGCGCGCGCAGCGCCGGCAGGTCCTTTTTCTGCAGCGCCTCGAACAGCTCCGCCTCGCGCTCGGGGCCGATCCGTCCGGCGTGCGCGATCGAGCGGAACACCGCCACGTGGCCGATGTCGATGCGCGCGCCGCGCACGCCCGCGAGGGCGAGCGAGCGCGCGAGCAGCCGCTGGATCTCGAGGTCGCTCTCGACTCCGGCATGACCGTAGATCTCGGCACCGATCTGCAGCGGCTCGCGCGTCGCCGCGAGCCCCGAGGGCCGCGCGTGCAGCACGCTGCCGCTGTAGCAAAGGCGCGTGACGCCGGCCCGATTCAGCAGGTGGGCGTCGATTCTCGCCACCTGCGGCGTGATGTCGGCACGCACGCCCATCATGCGGCCCGAGAGCTGATCGACCAGCTTGAAGGTGCGCAGGTCGAGGTCGTGCCCGGTGCCGGTGAGCAGCGACTCGACGTACTCGAGCAACGGCGGCATCACCAGCTCGTAGCCGTGCGAGGCGAACAGGTCCAGAATCCGGCGGCGCAGCGACTCGATGCGCGCCGCCTCGGCGGGCAGGATGTCCTCGATGTGCTCGGGAAGCAGCCAGCGCACGGCGCGCGCTCCGCTCAGCTGACCAGCACCAGCAGGACGAGCCCGAGCAGCATCGAGGACAGCCCGATGAACCGCAGCTGCCCGTCCGACATCTGGATGATGCGGCGGAAGGTGTCGCGCCAGAGGCTAGGCGCGAGAAACGGGAGCACGCCCTCGATGACGAGCATCAGGGCGAACGCCATGAGCACGGTGGTGGCCATGGCTCATTTTCGCTGGGCCGGCGCCTTGCCCGACGCATCCTTGAGGTAGCGGAAGAAATCCGAGTTCGGCTCGAGCAGCAGCAAGTCGCCCTTGCCGCGGAACGCCGAGCGGTACGCTTCCATGCTGCGGTAGAAGGCATAGAACTCGGGGTTCTGGGAGAACGCCTGCGCGTAGGTCGACGCCGCGCGTGCGTCGCCGTCGCCGCGCACGCGCTGCGCGTCTCGGTAGGCGTTGGCGAGGATCACTTCGCGCTGGCGGTCGGCGTCGGCGCGGATGCGCTCGGCCGAGGCCGAGCCCTCGGAACGCAGCTCGTTGGCGACGCGCTTGCGCTCGGCTTCCATGCGCCGGTACACCGACTCGCTCACTTCCTGCGGCAGGTCGACGCGCTTCAGGCGCACGTCGATGATCTCGACGCCGATGCGGCGCAGGTCCTGGTCGACCTTGTCGCGCACCTGCGCCATGATGTCGTCGCGCTGGCCCGAGACGACGTCGTGCACCGTGCGCTTGCCGAACTCGGCCTGCAGGCTGTCCGAGATGGTTTGCTTGATGCGCGTCGCGGCGCGGAACTCGTCGCCCTGCACGCTGATGTAGTACTGCTGGACGTCGGTGATGCGCCACTTGACGAACGAGTCCACCAGCACCGGCTTCTTCTCGGAGGTGATGAAGCGCATCGGCTCGACGTCGTCATAGGACAGGATGCGCATGTCGAAGTGACGCACGTTCTGGATCATCGGCCACTTGAAGTTCAGACCGGGCTTGGTGATCACCTCCTTCACCTCGCCCAGCTGGAAGACGATCGCGTTCTGGCGCTGGTCGACCGTGATCAGCGTGCCCGAGACGAGCAGCGCGCCGAGGACGAGCAGCGCGAGGACCGGTCCGAGCGCCCTCATGGCCGCTCTCCCCGATCGCGGCCGCGCAGCGTGTCGCGCGAGCGCGGCCCCGGCTCGAGCGGCGACTCGGACTGCGCGTTGCGCGGCACCATCGCCGGGTCGGACGGGGCGGCGCCCGCCTGCTGCATCAGCTTGTCGAGCGGCAGGTACAGCAGGTTGCCGCCGCCCTTGTAGTCCATCATGACCTTGGAGGTGTTCGACAGCACTTGCTGCATGGTCTCGATGTAGATGCGCTCGCGCGTCACCGCCGGAGCCTTCGAGTACTCGACGAGTACCTGCTTGAAGCGCGAGGCATCGCCTTCGGCGTTGGCGATCACGCGCTGCCGGTAGCCCTGCGCCTCCTCGCCCAGCCGCGCCGCCGTGCCACGCGCCTTCGGGATGACGTCGTTGGCGTAGGCCTGGCCCTCGTTCTTCTGGCGCTCCAAATCCTGGCCGGCCTTGACCGCGTCGTCGAACGCGGCCTGCACCTGCTCGGGCGGCTGCGCGGCCTGGATCGTCACCGTGCTCACCGCGACACCGGTGCCGTAACGGTCGTGGATGGTCTGCATCAGCTGGCGCGCCTTGATCGCGATCTCCTCGCGCGACTCGTACAGGATGCCGTCCATCTTGCTCTTGCCGATGATCTCGCGCATCGAGGTCTCGGCGATCTGCATCGCGCTCTCGTCGGGTCGGCGCGTGTTGAACAGGTAGTCCCTCGCCTCCTTGACCGTGTACTGCACCGCGAATTGCAGGTCGACGATGTTCTCGTCGTCGGTCAGCATGAGCGACTCGCGCAGCACCTTCGACTTGACGTTGTTGCGGTAGCCGACCTCCAGCGTGCGCACCTGAGAGATGTTGACGATCTCGTGCGACTCGATCGGCCAGGGCATGCGCCAGCGCAAGCCGGGCTGCGTCTCGGCGGAGAACTTGCCGAAGGTGAGCACCACGCCGCGCTGGCTCGCGTCGACGATGTAGAAGCCGCTCGCCAGCCACACCACCACGATCAGCGCGATCAGCACGCCGGCACCGCCGCCGAAGCGCATCGGCGAAATCGGTGCGGGGGGGCGATCGCCGCCGTTGCCTGCGCGCCGCCGCCCGCCGAGCAGATCGTTCAGGCGACGGTTGAAGCTGCGCCAGAGCTCGTCCAGATCGGGCGGTCCCTGGTTGCCGCCACCGGGTCCCTGCGGACCGCGGGGGCCGCCTCGTCCCCAGTTCGGGTCGTTCAACGACATGGCACGTGAATGGAGGTCAGTGAGGTTGCGGGAAGAACGCTTCGGGCGCCGCGGCGCCGCGCACTACCGCGCGCGCCTGCGCGAACTCGGCAATCGCCGCGCGCAGATCGCCGAGACCGGCGCCGGTGCGCGCACTTGCGCGAACGCGGCAAATCTTACCATACTGATCACGCTCGACTCCCGGCGAAAGACCCGAGAGGTCGATCTTGTTCGACACCAGAATCTGCGGCGCCGCGTCGGCGCCGATCTCCGCGAGCACCTTGCTCACGTCCTCGATCTGCTCGTCGCGCCCCGCCGAGGCGCTGTCGGCCACGTGCAGCAGCAGGTCCGCGCGCACCGTCTCCTCGAGCGTGGCGCGAAACGCCGCCACCAGGCTATGCGGCAGGTCGCGCACGAAGCCCACCGTGTCGGAGAGCACGACGTCGCCCGCGCCGGGGATGTAGATCCGGCGGGTGGTCGTGTCGAGCGTCGCGAACAGGCGGTCGGCCTCGAGCACGCGCGCGTTGACGAGCGCGTTGAACAGGGTCGACTTGCCGGCGTTGGTGTAACCGACCAGCGAGATCGAGAGCACCTCGCGCCGCAGCCGCGCGCGGCGCTGCACCTCGCGGCGCTGGCGCAGCGGCTCGAGCTTGCCGCGCAGCACGCGCATGCGGCTGGCGATCAGTCGCCGGTCGAGCTCGATCTGCTTCTCGCCCGGGCCGCCGGTCTTGCCCAGGCCCCCGCGCTGGCGCTCGAGGTGCGTCCAGCCGCGCACCAGGCGTGTGGCAAGATGCTCGAGTTGCGCGAGCTCGACCTGCAGCTTGCCTTCGCTGGTCTGGGCGCGCTGCGCAAAGATGTTGAGGATCAGGCTGGTGCGGTCCATCACCTCGCGCTGCAACGCGCGCTCGAGGTTGCGCTCCTGCGCCGGCGAGAGCTGATGGTTGAACACCACCACCCGGGGGTTCAGCGCGGCCACCGCGCCAGCGATTTCCGCCACCTTGCCGCTGCCGGCGAACAGCTTCGGGTCCGGTCGCGCGCGCCGCCCGCGCACCACGACGTGGCGCCGCGCCCCGGCGCTTTCGGCCAGGCGCACGAATTCCTCGACGCTTTCCTCATAGCCGGGCTCGCCAAGATCGAGGCACACGAGCACCGCCGCCGCCGCATCCGGGGCAGCCGCGGGGCGTTCGCTCGTCAGGCCGGT
>Ga0326597_10012804_pt1 | contig 11044 bp, 12 predicted proteins | sample RVTome_12_FD_203789 | JGI IMG/M metagenome (GOLD analysis project Ga0326597, IMG submission 203789) | Soil microbial communities from uranium-contaminated site in the Upper Colorado River Basin, Wyoming, United States - RVT100D185 | ecosystem: Environmental > Terrestrial > Soil > Contaminated >... | reverse complement strand
CCTATTGCATCGCGATTTCCTAGGGCCGCTCGCCGACTATCAGGGGCAATTCCGGTTTGTTTTCAATCAGATCGATCGGCTTTCATCCCCTGAGTTACGCGAGGTTCTCAAAGACTTTGAGAGCAAGCTGAAGGAGATCGGGATTTCGGCCCCCGTCATTGTTCCGGTGGCGGCCCGCCCACCGGACGGGGCCCCGGTGGGGATAGATCGCCTGGTTGATGCGCTTGTTGAGCTTGGAGACGCCAAACGAGCTGTTACCGCCAAGACCATTGTCGATATCCGACGGGCCGGTGCCAGCATCGCGGCCGTAACCGGGGTGACTGGAGAAGGAATCGGCTTTGAAGCACACTGGGAGACGGCAAGGTCTGAGGTCGTCACTGGTTTGGTTGACATGGTCGTAGCTACCGATGTCGCCGAAAAGGCGGAAGTTGAGGGCGCCGCGCTGGCGTTGCGCACCGGAGTGGGACCAATCGGTCTGATCATCACCCGGATTAGGGACACCAGGTTGGCCAGGGCGTTTGGTTTGTCGCCGCGCGGCAGTCTCGCCAGTGAAGCTGCGCAGGAGTGGGCATCGCGACCGGGGCGTGACAGGGCACTCGGCACGCTGGAATCGCTCGTGTCACAGGTCGCCTTCGCAGCAGGCGGACCCTATGCCAGGGCCATCCGATCGCAGTTCGACGCCGAGCGGCTCACGGATGGGGTCGACCAGACGGTCGACCTGGCACTGCACCGAGCCGGGCAGGCCAAGCTCGCCGGGCGCCCCTGGTGGGCGGCGATAGCGGCGATCAAATGGCTTCTGGCGATTGCGGTCATATGGGGGGGTGTGTGGTGGTACGCGAGTCCTCCGGTTCGGGGTTCGGTCCCGTGGTCGGTGGTCCTCGTAGTGGGAGGGTTGGTGTTGGGTCTCGGTTCGAGTCGGTTGCTCGATGTTTCCGGGCGCAAGCTCGGCAGATCTCGAACCGATGATTTCCGGCAGCAGATGGCCGCTGATTTGGACTCGCAACTTGAACGCGTGCTTGGCCAGCCACTACGTGCCGCGGTGCGAGAACGCGCCGAGCTGGGCGCCGTACTCGCGCAAATCTCCGTCGAGGCCGAGCGGGCTCAACAATCTGCCTAGGATCGTTCGACATGAAAAATCTGTGGTCGAACGTCAACCCCCAAGTGGGCCAGACTCTGGGCGTGCTCGGAACGGTCCTGGTGTCGGGTTGGCTCGTGGCCCGGCTTGCTCGTCGGACGGCCGAAAGGCCAACCCCGGATGACCCGGAGCGACAGCAGCGCGTGACAACGCTGTGGTCGGCCGGGCGCCGAGTCTCGTTCATATTGCTAGGCGTGATAGCGGTGCTCATGTTGCTCAGTGTCTGGGACGTCCCGATCACGCCACTTCTGGCCGTCGGATCAGCGGTCGGGTTGGCGGTCGGGTTTGGAGCTCAAGACGCCGTGAAGGATGTCATTGCGGGGTTTCTGATCCTCGCCGAAGGGCAATTCGACATCGGTGATACCGTTTCGGTCGCCGGGGTAACGGGAGCCGTCACGGATATTCGCCTGCGGGTGACGGTTCTACGAGATGTGAATGGTGCTGTGCACTTCGTACCGAACGGACAGATCAGTGTGGCCTCCAACTTTACGAAGGAGTTTTCGAAAGCCGTTGTCGATGTCGGGGTAGCCTACGGCTCTGACCTCGCTAAGGTTAAAGCTGTACTTGAGGATGAGATTCGAGCCATTGAGGCTGAATATGCGAACTTGTTTACAGAGCCAGGAGAAGTGCAAGGAGTCAACGAGTTGGCCGACTCCTCAATTGTCGTGCGTGCCGTTCTGATAACGAGGGCTGACGCCCGTTGGCAGGTGAAGCGTATCGCACTTGAGCGAATCGTCACCCGCTTTCGTGCTGAAGATATCGAGGTCGGTTTCCCAACGATCAAGGTGATGGGATTGGGTGATCCTGGTTGATGGTTCGCACAGATTCTGGAAGATTGGCCGCAGATACCGGCAATCAGGTACGTCAGTACCATCAGGTAAGTATTGTTCGAGCTGAATATGCTGTGCAGAGTTCTGTGGGTAGGAGGTCGCGTCTCGAGACTTTCCCTGGCATCGATTCTGCTGAAAATCTCCTACGTCCCGCAACAAGGGCTCCGGTTACCCCCCTTACCGGAGCCTTTGTTCATGGGGCGCCGGATTGGGAAACCGGACGCCCCATGATGAGGAGGATCTGTTGACGATCTGGACGTCTTGGCCGGTGTGGCGGCGCCTGGCAGGTATAGCCGTCGACCAGGCGTCTGGCTCGACCAGCGTGGCGATTCAAACCGCCTCTGCACTGCGATCTCTTGGGGAGGCTGCCGGAAGCGCCCATGTCGATGACCCGTGCCGTCCGGTTCGAGAAGGAATCGATGTTGTCGTCAGAGCTCAGCCAACGGCGGCGGCCATCGCCAACCTGCGCAACCTCGTGTACGACGCCCCCGACCTTCAGCTGCTACTCAAAACGCTCGACGCCGAGGTGGAGCGACTCGGCCAGGTTCCGCTGCGGCTTGCCGAACAGGGATCGGCACTTATCAGTGACGGCGACAGCGTCCTGGTCCATTCTTCGTCTTCATCGGTTCGAGCCGTTCTGGACCTGGCGAGACGTTCAACTTCTTTTTCTGTCACATGCACGGTCGAAGAAGGGTCTGGTGAAGGACGCCAGATGGCCGCCGAGCTTGCCTCAGCCGGCTTCTCGATCGAGATGTTGTCCGTAGGTCAGGCAGTGGCATACATCGCCGGGGTTGATTTGATCCTGGTTGGTGCCGACGCGATCGGACCAGGTCGGATGATCAACAAGGAAGGAACGGCGCGCATCACCGAAGCGGGGCTAGATGCAGAGGTCCCTCGCTACGTGATAGCTGCCACCGATAAGATCCTCGCCGAGGAGCTCTTTGCTACGGCCGCGAGTCGGGCAGACGCCATGGACATGGAAATCGTTCCACTTTCATGGTTCACCGCAGTCATCAGCGAGGCTGGTCCCTTGACGCCTGGCGGTGTTTCGCGGCTGGCTACCGAACGACGGGTTTCCCCGAAGCTCCGCTAGGCGAGGATGAGAACGCCGTCTGGGACGGATTCGATTTCGATTCGGTTGGCCAGTCCAAGTAGGTCCCCATCAGCCTGGACGTAGGCGGGAGGATCGGCTTCGACAAGAACCGAATCTTTGTCGAGAGCCTGGAATCCTCCCGGGACTCCATTCCATGAGGACCCGCGGAGCGTCGCCCAGGCGATCGATGGCACCCGACGAATCGGCAGCTGATCAAGGCCAGCCACGTGAAAGCCATGGGTGGGTGCCTCCTTGGCGAGGCTGAGGGGTACCCGGCCGAAATAGGTATACGGCCAATGGACTTCGATCATCGCCACCACCGCGTCGTGGCTCCCGTCGTCGACGGTGACCCGCAATGTCGGGAGGCGATGGCGGAACTGTGACCAGAGCACGTTGACCGATGTCTTGGCATAGTGAAACCCGCCCATGAACAGCTTCTTATGAGGGGTCTGTTCGGCCTGATGCACCACCTCGGCGTCGAACCCGACTCCGGCGGCAAACGTTGCATAGATAGGATCACCGTCGTCGAGGGTGATCCTGGCGAGATTGATGGGCCTTGAAACCGGGTGCGAGACGATCCGGGCCGTGGCTTTGATGGGATCCGGGTCGATGCCCATGATCGCAGCCAATACGTTGGTTGTTCCAACCGGGATGATGCCCAGAGCGGTCCCGCTGCCGGCGATCCCATTCACGACCTTGTTGACCACCCCATCACCACCCATGGCCACCACTACATCGACTCTCTCATTGGCGGCCCTGGTGGCGACCTCGATGACGGCCTCGGCAGTCTCGGGCCATTGCGCATCGACCTCGAATTCTGCGCGAAATCGGGCCAGAACTTCCCGATGCGTTCCGCCGGTGAACTGGGATGCTGCCGGGTTGGCTACCAAAACCAGGCGTCGCCTCGTGAGCATCAGGAGACAGCCAGAGCAACCGAAATCAGGTCCTCGCGGCCGAAATGCCCGGCAGAAGCCTGGATTGCCCTGTCGGCTTCTTCGAGTGGAAACTCGTGAGAGACCATGTGGTCGAGTCGACTGTCTTCCGCGAGCTGTCGGGTGGCCCAGTGATAGCCGGCTGACGAGGCACCAAACGCACCTCGAATACTGAGTTCCTTCACAACGATGATATCCGAGAACAGCTGGTTGACCGGTGTGGTGCCTTTGGTTGATGCCAGAACGAGACGGCCGCCAACCCGGACAAGGTCAAGACCGAGCAGGATCGCTTCCGTGTCGTTTGAGGTCACGTCGATGACGATATCCGGGCGGGAACCAAGGCTGTCGGCCACCGCGCTGGCGGGATCGTCGACATCGGAGAACACGATCATGTCGGCGCCAAGTTCTTTGGCCAGGCGGAGTCGGTCGGCGTCGTGGGAGAGTCCAGTGATGCCCACCCATCCAGCCCCGGCGGCCTTGGCAGCGACGAGGGCCGAAAGACCCCGGGGGCCTGGCCCCATGATGAGAACGTTCTCGCCGGCTCTAAGGTCGGGGACCTCAACCGCCCAAGTGAACCCCGCCGCCAGGGGATGGGCGAAGGCCGACACCACAGCCGGTACATCATCGGACACGACGTGGAGACGGGAACCAGGGTCGAGGTACATGAGTTCGGCAAACCCACCCCATAAGGCCGGGCTTTCGGTCGATGGCAGCTGTCCATAGGCGTTGACCGGCTTGCGGAGGTTACAAGAGGATAGGTTGTTCATGCACCGGCGGCAGGCTCCACACCTGATGGAGCTCTCCACCACCACCCGGGTACCGACCGGAATTCCGAAGTCCGTCATGGCCTCGGCGATGCGGCCGACTACCTCGTGCCCCGGGATGAGCGGATACTTCACGAACCGGCTGGTGCCTTCCCAGGCCTGTACGTCGACGCCGGAAAGTCCGGTCGCTTCAACGGCCAGCCATCCACCGACTTCCATCTCGCCGACGGGGAGACGAGTAGGCGTAAACCGGCGCGGCTCGACCAGGATCATGGCCCGAGCACTGTTCCCTGCTACCGACACTATTGCGACCTCGCCTTGCGCCCGCGGATTGTAGTGGCGGTCGAGCGCGCCGAAACCGATCGGCTCAAGCGAGGAGCGTGGCGATCCGTTCGATACCTTCGATGAGGTCCGCGTCGCTGAGGGCGTATGACATCCGGGCATAGCCGGGTGCCCCGAAGGCCTCGCCAGGGACGATCGCCACCTGGGCGAACTCCAGGATGTCCGCGGCCAGATCGAGTGTCGTGGCAGGCGTGTGACCTTTGATCGAACGCCCCAGAATGCCCTCGAAATTCGGAAACGCGTAGAAAGCGCCCTCCGGCTCGATGCACTCGACGCCATCTATCGCGTCGAGCATGGAAACCATCGTTTGGCGGCGCCGATCAAAAGCGGCTCGCATGGTGGCGACGGCGTCGAGCGGGCCGCTCACTGCCGCCATCGCGGCGCGCTGGGCGATGTTGTCAACGTTGCTTGTGGTGTGAGACTGCATGTTTGATGCAGCCTTGATGATGTCAAGCGGGCCGGCCATCCAGCCAACTCGCCACCCGGTCATCGAGTAGGTTTTGGCGACGCCGTTCACGATGACGCATCGATCCCTGATTTCGGGCACCAACGTCGGCATTGACGCAAATACGGCATCGCCATATACGAGGTGTTCGTAGATCTCGTCTGTCAGGACCCACAAGCCTTTTTCGGCTGCCCAGGCGCCCAAAGCGGAGATCTCTTCGCTGGTGTATACCGCGCCGGTCGGGTTCGACGGAGACACGAACAATAAGATCTTCGTCGCAGGAGTGAGCTGCTTTTCGAGCATCTCGACTGAGGCTTTGAACCCATTCGAAGCGTCGGTCATCACATTCACCGGGACCCCGCCTGCCATCCTGATCGCCTCCGGGTAGGTGACCCAGTAGGGAGTGGGGACGAGCACTTCGTCGCCCGGATCGAGCAAGGTTGCGAACGCCTCGAAGACGGCCATTTTTCCGCCATTGGTAACCAGGAACTGGGAAGCGTCGAGGTCGAGTCCAGAGTCCCGTTTGGTCTTGTCGGCGAGGGCCTGACGGAATTCGGGCAAGCCTGAGGAAGCGGTGTATTTGTGGTTCTTTGGGTCGCGGCAGGCGGCCACGGCGGCCTCGACGATGTAATCGGGAGTCGGGAAGTCCGGCTCTCCGGCGCCGAAGCCAATGACCGGGATGCCGGCAGCCTTCATCGCCTTGGCTGTGGCTGTGATTGAAACCGTTGCCGACGGTTCAATTGAAGCGATGCGTTCCGATACCCGGCCCATGTTTTCCTCTCACGGTGAGCTGTCCCGCGACACATTAGTGGCGGCTCAGACGGAGTCAGCCCGGCTACCCGGCCGGTTGGATGACCAGGTCGATTATGTGGGGTGCCGGGCGGAACACCTGGCGGCTGAGCGGAGATAGTTCGCAAACGGGGTGCGCCACTGGCATGACGGCCCGCCCGTCGGTCAGGGCGGCCCGAGCGGCCCGACCGCAGGCTGCCGTTGTCCACAGACGTTGATTGTGGCGGGCTACGACTGGCAGCAACACACAGTCTGCGGTCTCGGCCGGCACCAGGGTTACCGGCGTTACAAATTCGAGAAGACCCCTTCGAAACGCCCGGCTACTGGTTCGCAGCTCCGGGCTGGCAGCCCCGGTCACGGCCTGCACCACAGCGAGAGTTCCCGATCCCAGTGACAAGACACCCAGGCTCGGGAATCGGGCCGCCTCATAGGCCAGGTCCATCGACCAGCGAGGATCCTCGAGCCGCCTGATTATCTCTTGTAAGGCCACGGCGGTTCGACCCGGATTCAAATCCATGGCAGCTTCGGTAACCGCCAGAAGAAGGGCCTGGTCGGAACGCCGCTTTCGGAGGGTTTGCGCGGCGGCAACGCCAACCTCTGCCCAGGACATTTCCGTGAGTTCGAGTAATGCCCTGGCAGCCTGAACGGCCGCCGTGACTGGATCTGCCCATTCGTCTCGCGCTACGTCGTTGAGGGTGTCGCCGGGGGTCAAGGGGCTAGTTGCAGTTCGGTCGTGATCACGATGGAGTCGCGAATCGAGCGTGCCACCGGACAGAAATCGGCATGGAAGCCGTGGACTCTTTCTACGGTATCGCGCTGCTCGTCACGTACGCCCTTGAGTGTGTACGTGACATGGATGCGTTTGATGACCAAGACCTTGCCGTCTCTCTCGACCTCGCCAGTAGTGTCCGAGATCAGGTCCCCACCGGATGCGTTGATGCCGCGCGCCTCCAGCGCGCCCCCGAAGGTTCCCGTCAGTCAACCGCCGGCGGCGGCGATAACGTAGTCGATCGTGGTGGCATCAGGCGGGTATTCATCAGGGTCGACACCGTAGTGTTCGGCGATGGCTCCGTGGACTCCGAAGCTGATTGGCTCTTTCATGGCTGGCATCCACACCTTACGAATCGGACCCCGAACCCGTTCGATTCTGACCTTTGAGGTGTACACAACGTCGCTCATGCCCTTGACGTTAGCGCTCCGCCAATACCAACGGGGGACGAACTAGCCGCCCCACCGATGGTTTCAACCGGTTGTCGATTACTCTTCTTCGCCCTTGACCTCGTCTACAGCGTCGCTCACTGTATCGGTTGCGTCGCCCACCGCGTCGCTCACTGCATCGGTTGCGTCGCCCACCGCGTCGCTGGCGAAATCCGCCACATCACTGGCTGCGTCGCCCGCCGCTTCGGTTGTGTCTGCGGCGCCACCTTTGACCCTGTCGACCATGTCGCCGGCGGCGTCCTTGGCCTTGCCGAAGGCTCCTTCAGCTTTGTCCATGGCGCCTTCGACCATGTCGCCAACGCCTTCACCCAGATGCTCAGCCATGTCTTTGGCTTTCTCCACGGCGTCACCGGCGCTCTCGGCAGCCTCGGCTGCAACATCTTTGGCTTTTCCGAACATGTTCTTGATGGTATCCATGAATGCCATGGGTGGACTGTCCCTTCATCGTTGGTAGTTAGGACGTATGTATAACAGCTCACTACTACCCGAAGTCAGGTAAACGCCTGCCGGCGCGAGAATCAGTATCCGTACTGATCGACAATCGAGCCGTTCGCGTCGAGGAGGAAGCCGGTATCACCTGTGTTATCCCATACCGAAGTGTCGTCACACCAGTAGAACTCAGGTGACTCATCCGGCCCGCAGCCGGTATGGATGACCAGTGGCACTCCCGGGGTTATCAGAACGCCTGAACCGAACGTGTAGCGATGCACAGATGACTCGTCCTTTATCGTCCACCCTGACAGGTCGATGACGGTTGGGTGGCTGGATGCAATGGTGACCCACTCACCGTTCAGGTTCTCGTTGTCCCGTCCGATGGCGTCGGCATTGATCCCGGTGATGGCCACCTCAAATTGCTCGGTTGACCCGCAGGCTGTCGAAGACCACACACCGGTTCCAGCGTCCTGGGCAATCTGTTCGGCTTCGTCGAGTACCGCCTGCAACGACGTGTTTGGCTCGTAGCCTCTCACCAGTGCGGCGCCCTGGCGGACCAGTTCCGCATTCACGAAGATGTCGCCCAACCACACGTACCCCAGGATGCGGCCGTACTGGTCGAATTCCTCGACATCGATCCCAACCAAAACCTGTTGCCCTCCGATCATATCGTCGAGCAGTGCGCGAGCTTCCTGACCAAAACACTCTCCTTGTTCGGGTGTGTTGATACCAATCAGGCGTACCCGTTCCTCCTGGCCGTCGATCTCGACCCTGATGGAATCACCATCTTGCACGTAGACCACGGTCGCGGTTCGGGCGTCGGCCGGTGCCGTAGGACTCTCGAACCTGAAGGGTTGAGGAGATCCCGGGGTGGTGGATGGCCGGGCCTGGGGAGATGTGCAGGCGCTGGCGAGGGCACCGACGAGCACGAATAATGCCGCTCTCACATGGCCCTTTCGTAGGCGCGGCGGGCGGCGATCAACACCGGATCCCAGGTCCCGGAAAAGGGCGGTGCATATGAGAGGTCCATCATCGAGAACGCCAGGCCATCCATTTCGTTCCAGATCCCGGTGGCCAGCGTGTCGATACGTTTGCCGGCCGACCGGCCGCCGACGATCTGTGCGCCGAGCATTCGACCGGTGCGTCGCTCAGCAGTGACCTTGAGGGTCATTTCGGTTGACTCGGGCCAGTATCCGGCCATCGTGGTGGATTCGGTCGTGGCGGTCACCGCTTCGATGCCGGCACTTTCTGCCTCAGACTGGCTCAATCCCGTGCGGGCGATCTCGATGTCGAGGACCTTCGTGATGGCGGTTCCGAGGATCCCAGGGAACGTGGCGTCGTCCCCACCAATGTTGATGCCGGCGACCCGCCCTTGTTTGTTGGCGACCGTTCCCAGGTGGACGTTGGCCGGTCGGCCGGTGATTCGATGGAGGGCTTCGGCACAGTCGCCCGCCGACCAGATACCTTCGACGGACGTGCGTTGTCGATTGTCCACCGCCACCGCTCCGGTCGGGCCGATCCGTATGCCCGCCTCGGCTGCCAGTTCTGACACCGGTCTCGTTCCAAGCGCCAGGACCACGATGTCAGCCCCCAGGACTCCGCCGTCGAGTTGAATTCCTCGCACGTGGCCTTGCTGGTCTGCCAGACAGTTGACCCGGTGACCGGGTCGGACGTCTATGCCCCGTTCCCGCATTCCTGCGGTAACGATGGCTCCCAAATCTTCATCGATTGATCGGTTCATCACGACCGCCCCCGACGTGACCAGTGTGGTAGTGATTCCACGCACATGGAACGCCTCGGCCATCTCCAAGCCGATGTACCCGCCCCCGACCACGACCGCGCTCTTGGCCCCGGCGGCGGCGCTCTTGATCGCCTCTGCGTCGTCAAGGGTCTTGAGATGAAACACGCCGGCGAGGTCGAGACCTTCGATTGGTGGCCGGACGGGCCGGGCACCCGTGGCATATACCAACTGGTCGAAGGCGACAACCCGGGAATCTCGACCATTCAGTACGGTGATCGTCCGGCTATCGGTGTCGATTTCAGTGACGGTGTTTCCGAGGTGTACGGTGATGTCTTGTTGGCCGAACTGGGCGGGCGTGCGGGCGATGAGTTGCTCGATGTTGGGAACGTCACCTGAGATGTAATACGGTTCGCCGCATGCCGAGTAGCTAACGCGCTGAGTCATTTCGAACACGTCGATGATCAGGTCGTCTGAGTTACGACGACGCCTGGCTTGAGACGCGGCTGACATGCCGGCGGCGTCACCGCCGATCACCACCAAGCGTTCGGTCACGGTTTCTTTTTGCCGAACCGGCGCCGTTCAGCGGGCGGGCTGAGTTGAGCTTTCAGTTCTCTGAGTTCTGCGAGTTGTTGCTTCACCTTGCGGCGTCGGATCCGGATCACATAGCCGACGATTTCATCGATGATCACTGCAACCAGGGTGGTTCCGAGAAGGATGGCAGCCAGCGGAGCGCTCACCGTCCATTGCAGAAACTTGAAGTCGACGGTTCCGGTATTTTGCACGACCAGGATGATGGCGGCGGTCAAAAGAATGGCGCCGAGCAACATTGACCATCGGAAGCCCGATCCTTTGTAGACCGTTGTTGGGACGGCCGGGGTGGCACGGGCCGGTTCGGCAGGCGAAGTCTCCTTCACGAGGGTTTCGTCCGAAGAGACTGGAAGCGTCTCTCCATCAGTGATGTCGATGCCGTCCGTCGGTTCGAGGCCGAGTTCGTCGGTGCCGTCAGCACCAGGTCTGTGTTCGTCGTTCATGACAGCATCGTAGCGACCATTGCCCGACGTGCCAGCGGATCATTTACACTGCGCCGGATGTGGGGATCACGCATGGTGATGGGTTTGGTGCTGGTTATCGGCACCGCGGCTTGTGGGGGAGAGGTTGCCCTCGAACGCACCGCGCCAACGCTTCCGCACCTTCAGCTCCCGGCCGTGACGCCGACGGTGCCCTCTGCTGCCGGTTCCCCGTCGACCACGTTGCCGGCGGCCCCGGGCCTCGATCTGCCCGAGGTGCTCGACATTTCCGCTTTTGACGTATTCGGGTGGCTCG
>Ga0326597_10012803_pt1 | contig 11046 bp, 9 predicted proteins | sample RVTome_12_FD_203789 | JGI IMG/M metagenome (GOLD analysis project Ga0326597, IMG submission 203789) | Soil microbial communities from uranium-contaminated site in the Upper Colorado River Basin, Wyoming, United States - RVT100D185 | ecosystem: Environmental > Terrestrial > Soil > Contaminated >... | reverse complement strand
CGAACGACAACAAATTGGCGGCCGCATCCGACACCGCCGAACGCACCAGCGCCTGGTCGCGGTCGTTCGCCATGCGCATCACGAACAACGTGCTGCACTGGGAGATGATGGTCGGGTCGAGCTCGGCTGGACGCTGCGTCACCAGGCCGAGGAACACGCCGTATTTGCGGCCTTCCTTGGCGATGCGCGAGATCGCCCGGCGCGTCGGGCCGAAGCCGATGCTGCGGTCGGCGGAGGCGTAGCGGTGCGCCTCCTCACAGACGAACAGCAGCGGCACCGCGCCGTCGCTCCACAGCCCGAAGTCGAACGCCATGCGGCACAGCACCGAGACCACCGCGTCGACCACCTCGGCCGGAAAGCCGGCAAGCTGCATGATCGTCATCGGCTTGCCGTTCGGCGGCATCCGGAACAGTTCGCTCAGCACATCCGCCATGGTGTCGCCGCCGACATTGGCGTTCTCGAACATGAAGGCGTAGCGCGGATCGTTGCGCACGGTGTCGATGCGCTGGATCAGCTTGTGGTAGATCATCCGCGTCGAGCGGTTCTCGAGCTTGCCCATCCGCTCGTCGATCAAAGAGATCAGATCGGACATCATGTACGGTACCGGCGTGTCGACGGTGAAGCCCGACGCCCTGGGGTCGGTGCGCTTGACCGCCAGCCGGTCGTTGCTGCGGATGCGGGTATAGCTGCCCTTGGCCAACGGAATGACCTCGGACAGAATTTCCACCTCTTCGTCGATCCCCGGGCGCCCGCCGAAGAACACGTCGACGATTTCCTCGAAATTGAACAGCCAGAACGGCAGCCTGAGGTTGCCCGGATTGATCAGCTGCGCCCGCTCGCCGAAGCAGCGGCCGTATTCGTTGTGGGCGTCGACCAGAAAGACGCGCAGATCGGGCCGGGTCTGTAGAATCTGCTGCAAGATCAGAATGACGCCGCTCGACTTGCCGACGCCGGTCGTGCCCAGCACCGCGAAGTGCTTGCTGACCATTTCGTCGACATGGATATAGGCGCCGATCGAGCTGTCGAGGTTGAGATGGCCGACGCTGATGGTATCGGAGCCGTGCAGGTCGTAGACCAACCGCAAGGCGCGGCTGCTGATCAGATCGGCCGGATCGCCGATCAAGGGATAGTCGCTCACGCCGCGGGCAAACCGCGGCGCGCCGGACGCGCTCTCCCTGATCTCGCCCATCAGATCCAGATTGGCAACGGTGTGGTAGCCGACCTCCTTGGCCGCCGCCGGGGCCAGAGCCGACACCTCGGTGATCATGCCGATCAGCAGCGAGCGGCCGCTGCGAATCCCGAGAAACTTGCCGACCGTGGCGCGGGATTCCGCCGTGGCGTTGCGCACGCCGGTCAGGCCGATGCGCGCCTCGGATCCGGTCACCGAGATCACCCGCCCCAGCGACTCGCGCACAGGCGGCGGCGGTGTAACGCGCTCAGCTGATGGGGGAGTGCCCAACATGACGTGCGAGTTCCCTGCCCAAGGTGGTGACCTGCGTTGCGCCGCGAAACGGGTCAAGGCGGGACCATAGGCACTGACCGTCTAAATCCTGTTAATGGGCAGGCCGGGTGACCCGTTTTGCGGCCGGCCGGGACCGTGCCGGGGGACACCGACGGTTAATGCCTGGTTAACCCGACCGAGTCACCCCGCCGAGAGCGAAGCACCCGCGCGCCATGACGGCGCGGGAGCGCCCGGCGTTCCCGCCTCAGCGTCCGTCCTCGTAGAGCCCGCCGAGCGCGGCGGCATAGCGCTCGACCGAGACCTGCATCGCCTGCTTGGCGCCGGTGCGGATGACGCGGTCGAAGTAGTGGCCGTAGATCGTGTCATAGGCGAACGGCGCGAGCGCGGCGCCGATGCCGCGCACCTGTTTGGCCGACAGCGGAATCAGGTTCGGATAGCTGCGCATGAAGGAGAGGAACTTGCGGTCGACCGTCACCGTCGCGGTGTCGGCGCTACACAGCACGCCCTTGCCGCCGGCGCCCTTGGCCCAATGCAGGCAGGCGGCGCCGGGAAAATGCCCGCCGCAGCGGATCAGCGTCACGTCCGGCAACAGCGCCAGCGTCTCGCCGTCCCAGAATTGGACCGCCGGCGTCGGCCGCATGACCCAGGCGCGGTCGGCCGCATGCAGGTGGATCGGAACGTCGCCGAAGGCGCGGCTCCATTCCGCCATGGTCGTGTAGAAATGCGGATGCGAGATGGCGATCGCCGCCAGCCCGCCAAGCGCACCGATCTGGCTGACGGTCGCCGCGTCGAGCATGGCGATGCAGTCCCATAATACGTTGCCGTGCGGCGTGCGGATCAGAATCGCGCGCTGGCCAATGGCGAAACTCGGCTGCGTGCCGATGCCGAGCAGGCCGGGTTCGTGCTCGCGCCAGGCATTGAACGAGCGGGCGGCAAGCGATTCCAATGTTGTCCAGGTCTGCCCGCCGGGCGGCACATACTGCCGCTCCTCGGCACAGATCGGGCAAGCCGGCGGCGGGGTCTCGCTCGGCGGATACTGGGTGCCGCAGGCGGTGCAGATGAAAGCGGGCATGGGAGGGCTCCGGCGTGAAACTTAGGGCTGCCGCCCGGGCAACATCCCGGTGCGCAACGCCGGTATCATACAACAGACCGGTTCCGCGCCGCCCCGTCGTGCTGGTCGAAATTCTGACCTGGGCAGTCCCGCTCCGGGTCGCCCGGTCCCGCCGCATGGGTGGCTGGGTCCGGCGACGGTTTGACCGGGCGCCAAGGCGCCCATTTGGGGCCGCTCCAGGCTCGTGCGGGGGCGTTTACCCCGCCTTCACCGGTATTTAATAGGGTCTTGCAGGCAGCCGCGTTGTGGGGACGGGCGGGCCGCGCATAGCGCGTTTGCGCGTGGAGTGGAGCATGCAGGGGCCAGCCGAGGACCACGAACGCACCATTGCGTTCGCGGAGATCGCTCTCGGACAGATTCGCGCGCTCGGGCAGCCGGCGACTCCGCGCTATTTCGAAGTCTGGTATCACTACGCTACCGGCTACAATCCGTCGCTGAACCAGTTCATCAACGACACGCTGGCGCGCGTCGGCACGCTGGGCGAAGCCGAAATCAACGAGATCTACGACACCTATCTCTCGCCAACGCGGATGACCGACCGCATCGACCGGGTCAACGTGCAGGTCATGGACGAGATGGATCAGGTCATGTCGATTATCAACACCGCGGTCGGCACGTCCGCGACCTATGGCGCAAGCCTGGCGGACGCTAGCCAACAGCTGGTTGGTACCGAGGCGCCCGAAAGCCTGCGCGCGATCGTCGAGACGCTGGTGAAAGACACTCGCGAGATGCGGGAGACCAATCAGGCACTGGAAGCCCGCCTGCAGGCGTCCAAGCAGGAGATCAGCCTGTTGCAGGAGAATCTCGAGGCCGTTCGCGCCGAGAGCCTCACGGACCCCCTCACCTCGCTGGCCAACCGCAAGTATTTCGATCAGACCCTGGTCCGGGCGATCAACGAGTCGTTGGCCAGCGGCGAGCCGCTGTCGCTGATGATGACCGACATCGATCATTTCAAGAATTTCAACGACAGCTACGGCCACCTGACCGGCGACCAGGTGCTTCGCCTGGTGGCGATGGCGGTCAAGCACAACGTCAAGGGCCAGGACATCGCCGCCCGCTACGGCGGTGAAGAATTCGCCGTGGTGCTGCCGAGCACCGTGCTGCGCTCGGCGATCACGGTCGCCGATCACATCCGCCGCGCGGTGATGACCAAGGAACTGATGAAGCGCTCGACCGGCGAACACCTCGGCCGCATCACGGTGTCAGTCGGCGTTGCGGCATTGCGGCCGGGCGACACCACGGCGACGCTGATCGAACGCGCCGACGCCTGCCTCTATGCCGCCAAGCGCTCGGGCCGCAACCGGGTGATCAGCGAAACCGACCCCGAGATGGTCCAGCCTCAGCAGCAGCAGGTGGCGTGAGGCGGCGGTCGGTCTGTTCGCGCGGACCGCCGACTTCGCGTCGCCGATGGCCCATGGCCACGGCACGCGAATCCCGTATCGACACGGCAGCATCCTCGCCTGTGATAGGCTATCCGCCGACCCACCGCGAGGAGCCCAATGACCGCGCGCAGCGAGACCGTACGAACCGCCCTGCACGACCTGGTCGTTGCCAACCGGATTCTCGGCCACGAGGGAGTGGTCGACGCCTTCGGCCATATCAGCATCCGCCACCCGGAAGACCCCGACCGCTATTTTCTCGCGCGCTCGCGCAGCCCGGAACTGGTCGGCGAGGACGACCTGATCGAGTTCGATCTCGCCAGCAACGCGATCGACCGCGACAACCGCGTGCCCTACGCCGAGCGCTACATTCACGGCTGTATCTACCGGGCGCGCGGCGACGTGATGTCGGTGTGCCATAGCCACGCGCACGTGCTGATCCCGTTCACCATCGTCGATGCTCCGGTCGGCGCGGTCTGGGTGATGGCGTCGTCGATCGGCGAACACGTTCCCAATTGGGATATCCGCGACGATTTTCCCGACGAGAAGACCATGCTGGTGGTCAACGATGCGATCGGCAATGCGCTGGCCAAGGCGATCGGCGATGGGCCCGTCTGCCTGATGCGCGGGCACGGCGCGGTGATCGCCACCAGCCACGTCAAGCGCACGGTGCTGACCTCGATCGGGTTGATGCTCAACGCCGAGATGCAGATGCAGGCGCATCTGCTGACGCTCGGGCGCCCGGGCGCCAAGGTGAAGGCGCTCAGCGCCGACGAAGTCGAGGCGACGCGGAGCGTGCTGTTCAGCCCGCTCGGCACCGACCGGGCGTGGGAGTATTTCGCGATGCGCGCCGGGTTTGCGGCGGTGGGGTGACACGAAGGGCAGTTGATCCTGACTCGTCATTGCGAGGCGCGGAGCGCCGAAGCAATCCAGACCCCCACCCTTCCCTCCCCCGCAAGCGGGGCAGGGATAAAGGGAGGGGCGCTCTGGATTGCTTTGCTTTGCTTTGCTTTGCTTTGCTTTGCTTTGCTTTGCTTTGCTTTGCTTTGCTTTGCTTTGCTTTGCTTTGCTTTGCTTCGCTCGCAATGACGGCGCGAAGTGAGGCCGCGCTATTTCATATCGATGGTGCTGGTCGGATCGCCGTTGGTGCCGTTGCCGTTCACCTTGTTGGTCCGATACGAGGCGATCACGCCATTGAAGGTGGACAGCCCGGTAGTATTTCCACTCACCGTGGAATCGCCGATGCGGATCGTTGCGCCCGTGCCGTTGGCAACGATGCCGGCGCCGTTGTTCACCGCAGCGCTGCGATCGACCGTCACAACGGTCGTGCCGCTGCCGCTCTCCTGCGCGAGGATGCCCAAACCAGCAGCGTGGCCGACCGAGCCACTGTCGCGCACCGTCGCGGTGATCGAACCGATGGTATTGTCGCCCGAGAATGCGATGCCACTGCCCGAGCTATTTTCCACCCGGACGCGGTCGAGCGTCGCCTGGGCGCCGGCGCTCCCGGTCGGCACGACCCGGATGCCGATCGCATTAGTGTCCGCGATCACCGAATCCGCTACGGTGAGCTCGCTGGTTCCGGAAGCAGGGACAAAGTTAATTCCGGTGGTGGATTTGCGGATGACGCATTTATGCACGTGCAAGGCCGCGCCGGAGCGGAAGTCGATGCCGACATTGGCGGTGCCGCGCAGATCGATGGTCAGACCGCGCAGCGAGACGATATCGCCCGCGCCGGCCTCGATCTTGATGGCGGCGCCGATGGCGCCACCCGCAAGAATGGCGGCCTCGACCCCGTCGGCGACGATGCTGATCGACTTGGCGATGGTCAGCGGGCCGAAGCTGCCGGGTGAGAGCACATTGATCGTCCCGCCGGCGTTGGTCTGCCCGTAAGCGAACCGGAAAGTCCGGCACGGCGCGGTGATCGGGCATGATCCTGCATTGGTGCCGGTCCCCGAGACCCAGGTCGCAGCCGCCGCCCGTGCCGGCACCGCGTTGGCGAGCAGGCCGCAGGCGATGGCGATGATGCCGATGGGCAATGAGCGATGACGCATGTGAAGCCCCTATCCTTACGAAGACAGCCGCCGATCTATTTCATATCGATGACGCTGGTCGGATCGCCGTTGGTGCCGTTGCCGTTCACCTTGTTGGTCCCATACGAGGCGATCGTGCCGCTGGATTGGGTGCTCAGCCCGGTCGTATTTCCAGTCACCGTCGAGTCGCCGATCCGGATCGTTACGCCGGCGCCGTTGGCGAAGATGCCGTAGACGCCGCTGTTTACCACAGCGCTGCGATCGACCATCACATTGGCTGTGCCGTTTTGGGTCTGGGCGATAATGCCCCTAGAGTTGCCGGCGAAGACGCTGTCGCGCACCGTCGCGGTGATTGAGCCGGTGTTGTTGACGCCCGAGAAAATGATCCCCCAGCTTGAGCTTCCTTCCAATCGGACGCGGTCAAGCATGACATTGGCGACGCCGCTCCCGGTCGGGGAGATAACGATGCCCTCCCCGGCGTTCGCAATCACCGAATCCGCAATATAGAGGGTGTGGGTTCCGGAAGCCGGCGCAAGGCTAATTGCCCTGCCGGTTCTGCGGATGACGCAGTCGTGCACGTGCAAGGCCGCGCCGGAGAGGAAGTTGATGCCGTAATTGTCGGTGCCCCGCAGATCGATGGTCAGACCCCGCAGCGAGACGATATCGTCGGCGCCGGCCTGGATTTCGATGGCGGCGCCGTTCTTGGCGGTGCCTATCAGCGCCTCCACCCCGTCGGCCACGATGCTGATCGGCTTGGCGATAGTCAGCGGACCGAAACTGCCGGCTGAGAGCACGTTGATCACGCCGCCGGCGTCGGTCCGCCCGTAGGCGAACCGGAAGGTCCGGCACGGCGCGGTGATCGGGCAGTTGCCGGCATTTATGCCTGTTCCCGAGACCCAGGTTTGAGCAGCCGCCCGTGCCGGTGCCGCGTTGGCGAGCAGGCCGCAGGCGATGGCGAGGATGCCGATGGGCAATGAACGATGACGCATGTGAAGCCCTATCTTTGGTTGAAGAAACAGCACGGAGGCATCGCCGGGCTATTTCATATCGATGACACTGGTCGGATCGCCGTTGGTGCCGTTGCCGTTTACCTTGTTGGTCGCATACGAGGCGATCGTGCCGCTGTTGCCGGTGTTTAGCCCGGTACCATTTCCAGTCACCGTGGAGTCGCCGATCCGGATCGTTGCGGCGGCGCCGATAGCGTAGATGCCGGTGCCGTTGTTCACCGAAGCGGTGCGATCGGTCATCACAGTGGTCGTGCCGCTGCCGCTCTCCTGGGCGACGATGCCCGAGCCAGCAGCGCCGGCCGAGACGCTATCGCGCACGGTCGCGGCGACTGAGCCGGTGGTAACGGTGCCCGAGATTACGATGCCAGCGTCCGAGGCATTTTCCACCCGGACGCGGTCGAGTATGGCCAACGCGCTGCCGCTTACGGCCGGCTGGAAGCGGATGCCGTCTGCATTGGTGTCCGCAATCACCAAATCCGTAACGTGGAGCTCGCTGGTTCCGGAAGCCGGCGCAAAGAGAATTCCGTAACGGGAGTTGCGGATGACGCTGTTGTGCACATGCAATGCCGCGCCGGAGACGAAGGAGATGCCGTCATTGTCAGTGCCATGCAGATCGATGGTCAGACCGCGCAGCGAGACGACATCGCTGGCGCCGGCCTGGATTTCGATGGCGGCGCCGATGGAGCCAGCCCCACGAATGAGGGCCTCGACCCCGTCGGCGACGATGCTGATCGACTTGGTGATGGTCAGCGGGCCGAAGCTGCCGGACGAGAGGACGTTGATCACACCGCCGGCGTCGGTCCGTCCGTAGGCGAACCGAAAGGTCCGGCACGGCGCGGTGATCGGGCAGTTGCCGGCATTCGTGCCGGTTCCCGAGACCCAGGTCGCAGCCGCCGCCCGTGCCGGCGCCGCATGGGCGAGCAGGCCGCAGGCGAGGGCGAGGAGGCCGATGGGCAATGAATGACGACGCATGATGAAGCCCTATCTTTGGTTGAAGAAACAGTACGAAGGCATCGCCGGGCTATCTCATAGGGATGATGTTGGTCGGCACGCCGACGCCGGTCACCTTGTTGGTCTGATACGAGTTGATCACGCCGTCGGAGACGGTGAACAGCGCAGCACCCCCATTTCCACTCACCGTCGAGTCGCCGATCTGGATCGTTGCGCCGGCGCCGCTGGCATAGATGCCGGTGTCGCCGTTGTTTACCGAAGCGGTGCGATCGATCATCACAGTGGTCGTGCCGCTGCCTTGCTCAGCGGCGAAGATGCCAAGGGGGCCGTTGCCGGCCGAGACGCTGTCACGCACGGTCGCGGTGACTGAGCCGGTGGTGCTGGTGCCCGCGAATCCGATGCCATTCTGCGAGTTGTTTTCCACGCGGACGCGGTCGAGCACGACCTGGGCGCTGCCGCTGCCGGTCGGCCTGACATCGATGCCGCTCCCAATGGTGTCCGCAATCACCGAATCCGCAACGGTGAGCTCGCTGGTTCCGGAAGCAGGGACAAAGTTAATTCCGGTGGTGGATTTGCGGATGACGCATTTATGCACGTGCAAGGCCGCGCCGGAGCGGAAGTCGATGCCGACATTGGCGGTGCCGCGCAGATCGATGGTCAGACCGCGCAGCGAGACGATTTCGCCCGCGCCGGCCTCGATCTTGATGCCGGCGCCGATGGCGCCACCCGCAAGAATGACGGCCTCGACCCCGTCGGCGACGATGCTGATCGACTTGGCGATGGTCAGCGGGCCGAAGCTGCCGGGTGAGAGCACATTGATCGTCCCGCCGGCGTCGGTCTGCCCGTAAGCGAACCGGAAGGTCCGGCACGGCGCGGTGATCGGGCATGATCCTGCATTGGTGCCGGTTCCCGAGACCCAGGTGGCAGCCGCGGCCCGTGCCGGTGCCGCGTTGGCGAGCAGGCCGCAGGCGATGGCGAGGATGCCGATGGGCAATGAATGATGACGCATGTGAAGCCCCTATCCTTTGGTTGAAGATTCCGAACGGCGCGAAGGCGTCGCCGCTCTATCTCATAGGGATGATGTTGGTCGCTGCGCCGTCGTTGGTGTTGCCGTCCACCTTGTTGGTCCCATACGAGTTGATCACGCCGCCGGAGAAGGGCTTCAGCCCGGTACTATTTCTAGTCACCGTCGAGTCGCCGATGTGGATCCTTGCGCCCGCGCCGCTGGCCTGGATGCCGGTGGTGTTGTCCACGGAAGCGCTGCGATCGATCATCACATTGGTCGTGCCGCTACCATCGTCCGAGGCGACGATGCCGATAATAGCACTGCCGGCGCCGGCCGAGACGCTGTCGCGCACGGTCGCGGTGATTGAGCCGCTGGTAGAGAAGCCCGTGATTATGATGCCAAAATTCGAGAACGGCGCATTCTCCACCCGGACGCGATCGAGCACGACCTTGGCGCCGGCGCTTCCGGTCGGATCGACGCGGATGCCCCGCGAGCTGCTGTTCGCGATCACCGAATCCGCAACGGTGAGCTCGCTGGTTCCGGAAGCCGGCACAAAGCTGATTCCGTCGGTGGTTCCGCGGATGACGCTGTTGTGCACATGCAATGCCGCGCCGGAGAGGAAGGAGATGCCGATATTGGCGGTGCCGCGCAGATCAATGGTCAGACCGCGCAGCGAGACGAAATCGCTGACGCCTGCCTCGATTTTGATGGCGGCGCCGATCGCGCCACCTCCGAGAATGGCGGCCTCGACCCCGTCGGCGACGATGCTGATCGGCTTGGTGATGGTCAGCGGGCCGAAACTGCCGGCTGAGAGGACGTTGATCGAGCCATTGGCGTTGGTTTTATTGTGGGCGAACTGGAAGGTCTTGCACGGCGCGGTGACCGGGCAGTTGCCGGCATTCGTGCCGGTGCCCGAGACCCAGGTCTCAGCCGCAGCCCGTGCCGGTGCCGCGTTGGCCAGCAGGCCGCAGGCGATGGCGATGGCAAGGATGCCGATGGACAATGAACCATGACGCATGATGAACCTCCCCTGTGCTGTGTTTGCAGGAACGAGGAGGCCGGCTTGGCTGCCCCGGACGGGGCAACGTAGCACGGGGCGGCGCGGCGGAGGCGTCAATTGCGCTTTGCGGGAGGGCTGGCACTTCGGGGAGTGCAGCACGTTCGGCCGTCCGAACGGCACGAAACCGCCGCCGCGCTATTTCATGGCAATGATGCGCGCCGGGTTTGCGGCCGCGGGGTGACGCGGCGCAAGCTCAGCGCTTGCGCGCCTTGGCCTGCGCGCGGGTGCGCGCCGGCCGTTGCTTCTTCGCCTTGCCGGCCTGCGCTACGGACAGCGCCGTGCGCGCCCATTGCGCCAACTCGTCGGGATCGTCGTAGAGCCGCTCGGGCATGCGCCAATACGAGGTCAGCATGCGCTCGCCGTCCTTGGTGGCGTAGGTAAACGGGCCGCACCGTTCGCGTTCGAAAGCGGCGGTGCCCTCGGGCGCCGCCTTGAGGAAGATTACGCCGTCGTCGACGATCGCGATCATCAGGCCGTCCACGAATACCCCGGCGCCGCCGAACATGCGGCGTACGGCGACCGGCCCAAACGACGCGAACAGCTCCTGGATGTGGTCGGGGTCGGTCATGGGAAAAGGTAGGGTGGGCAAAGGCGCGGAACGCGCCGTGCCCACGTGGTCATACCGCAACGCTGAGAACGTCCGCGTGGGCTTCGCTGCGCTCAGCCCACCCTACGCAGGCACGCCGTCGCCTGTCGCCGGGGTAAGCTCCACCGATTCGCCGCAGCCGCAGGCCGAGGTCTGGTTCGGATTGTTGAACACGAACTGCGCCGACAGCTTTTCGGCCTTGAAATCCATCTCGGTGCCGAGCAGGAACAGCACCGCCTTGGGGTCGATCAGGATGCGTACGCCCTTGTCCTCGACCACCTCGTCGGCCGGCAGCGCGGCATCGGCGAATTCCATGGTGTAGGCCATCCCGGCGCAGCCGCCGTTCCTGACGCCGACGCGCAAGGCTGCGACCGGCCCATCCGCCTTCGCCATGATCTCGCGAATGCGGTTTGCCGCGGCATCGGTGAGCCGCATCACCTGCGGGCGCGGGCGC
>Ga0326597_10012802_pt1 | contig 11047 bp, 11 predicted proteins | sample RVTome_12_FD_203789 | JGI IMG/M metagenome (GOLD analysis project Ga0326597, IMG submission 203789) | Soil microbial communities from uranium-contaminated site in the Upper Colorado River Basin, Wyoming, United States - RVT100D185 | ecosystem: Environmental > Terrestrial > Soil > Contaminated >... | reverse complement strand
GCAGGAAGGAGCCCTTGTCGTCGAGGAACTTCGCGCCGATGTCCATGTAGAAGACGTGTTGCTGATCGTCGAGCCGGGCGATGATCCGGTTGACCTCCGCGATCTTGTCGCGGACGGGATCGCCGGGTACGCTCCGTGGAAAAATGGCGAGCAGCAGGATCTTCGCGTTGGGAAAATTGCGGCGCACTTCGAGCACGACCGCGCCCACGCCCTCGGCGATCTCCGGCGCGCTGTACGCGCCGCTGTTGTTCGTGCCGATCATCATCATGACGGCCTTCGGCTGAAAGCCCTGCCCTTCGCCGTTCCTCAGGCCCCAGAGCACGCCCTGTGTCGTATCGCCGGCGATCGCGAAGTTGGCGGTGCGGATGCCGCCGAAGTGCTTCTCGAACATCGCCCGGTTGGCGTCGTTCTGGACCCACCAGTCCGTGATCGAATCACCCAGCAGCAGCAGATCGATGTTGCCCCGCTTCGCGATCTCGACGAATCCCTCGTGGCGCGGCCCTCGTCGCTGAGCGGTCTGCGTGAAGGTGGCCGCCACGTTGAGCCGCGGCGGCTCGACCATCAGCAGCGATTCGTACTTCTTCAGCAGCGGCGCCGTGGCCGACCGATCGGCGGCGATCCACTTCGTCACCGCGGCATTCAGGTCCGCCAGTTCGGCGGCGGTCGGCCGCAGCATCGCGACCTCAGGTGGCACCGGCGCCGACGGCCCAATCACCACGGGCCCCCCGCCCCGGCCCTGGGCCGGTGCGCCGGCGCGGGCCTGGCCCTGTCCTGCCCGTTGCCCGGCGGCGACACTGCCGACCACGCCCGCAACGAGCGCGACGGTGACGACGAGGTTCAGGGATCGCTTCATAACGGGTCTCCTTGAGATGGCCGGGTCAGTATAGGGCTCACGGGCGGGCCCGATCGACTCCGGCGACGACCTCATCGACTGGGTCGCCTCGGCGGACGGCAAGGGCCTCGGCCTTGCCCAGAAACGATGACCCGACCGGTGCTGCTCGACGCGTCGTTCCTGATCGACCTCGAGCGCGAGACGGCGGCAGGAACCGTGGGGCCGGCGCGGAGGTTTCTGCCCCAACTGCGCGGACGCGTGCTCGTGGTCTCGGTCGTGACCGTCGAGGAAGTGCTCGAAGGCGCGGCGGACGAAGCGGCCTCGATGATGGCCCTGCGACGCTTCGCGATCCAGGGCCTGCACGCCGCGCACGCCGGCCGCTGCGCCCGCCTGCAGCGGGGCTCCTTCTCAAGGTCTCTCGCCCCTCAGCACGTCCGCAGGATTCACGCGTGTGGCGTGGAGGACCGGGCCGAGCACGGCTGCGATTGCAACGGCCGTCAACAGCACCGCGCTGGCGATGAAAACGGGGCCGTCAGTAGGGCTGATGCCGTGCAGGAAGCTGGCGAGCGTGCGTGTCAGCCCAGCGGCGAGGAGCATTCCGGCCGTGAGGCCAGCGAACACCGGCCGCAGGCCCTGAGCCAGAATCTCTCTTCGCACCTGCGACGGTCTCCCGCCAAGCGCCAGCCGAATCCCTATCTCACGCGAGCGCTTTCGGACGGCATGAAAGACAACGGCGAAGAGCCCGAACGCCACAAGCGCCACGGCCAGTGCTGCGAAGCCGCCAAACAGCGCCGCGCGAAAACGCTGTTGCCCCAGGAACCCGTGGAGGCTTGCCGCCGCGGTCTCCAATCCGTCGTCCGCCGGCACGTGGGGATCGACCTGGGCAATCGCAGCGCGAAGCGCCGCAACGGGCGGCGGCGCACCGTCCGCAATCCGCAACATCACCTCGGTGTACTGCCGGCTGGTCGGAAGCGAGAGGTACATCTGCCAGTGATAGTCCGAGCGCGTGGGGCCGACCAGGCCACGGCCGCTCGCATCACCGGCGATGCCGATGATGCGGTACTTTCGTGTGCCTCGATTGTCGGTCAGTTGGAAGCCGTCGCCGACCGGATTGCGATCGGGCCAGAACCGACGCCGAAGGCTGTTGCTGATGACGACCGGCCTTTCCGCCGCTGCGGTGCTCCCGACCTGCGGCGACGGGAAGCCGTCTCCGGCAAGCAGAGGGATGCCCATCAGTTCGAAGTGTCCGGCAGCGATGAAACTGAGCGAGATCGCCACGTCAGTCGCGTATCCACTCCCATCGTTCGTCTCAAACGCGCCAAGGGCGAGAAAGTCGGACGGCGGCAGCGCGCCGTAGCCGAGACCGACGGCCGCCACTCCTGGCAGCCGGGCAGCGCGCGCCACGAGATCGTCGAAGAACGCGGCGCGCCGTTCAGGGGTCTGGTACCGGTCGGCGGGCAGCGCAATCCGCACCCCGAGAACGCGATCGGCCGCGAAGCCAGGATCCGCCAGACGCATCTCCAGAAACGCCCGGCACACCAGACCGCCGGCGATCAGCAGCACGACGGAGAGCGCGACCTCCACCGCCATCAGGGCCTGCGGCCCGCGACGAGATGGGCTCGCGGTGCGACCGGATGCCAACAGGCTTGTGCTGGGCGCCACCGCCGATCCCCTCAGTGCAGGAACGATGCCCGAGACCACAGTCGTCAGCAGCGCAATCGCGAGCGCATAGATGACGATGACAGCGTCGACGTGAATCGCTTCGAGGCGTGTCTCCAACTGCGGGCCCGGGTCCATCGTCGCAAAGAGCTGAATGGCAGACGACGCGATCAGCAGCCCGAGCGCGGCTCCGGCAAGAGACAGCACGAGGCTCTCGACAAGGAGGAGCCTCACCAAGCGGTAGCGGGTAGAGCCGAGGGCGAGCCGAACGGCAAGTTCCTGCGCCCGCTGCTGTCCCGCCCCGAGGAGGAGCGTCGCCACGTTGACGCACGCGATGAGCAGCAGGAGAAACACGCCGGCCATCAGCGCCAGTAGCGGATCACGGGAGGTGGGGGCGCGCCAGAACACGTTGGTGGGCGCCTCCAGCGTACCGGCGACCGGACGCCCGCGCTCATCCGCCAACTGGGACACCGACTCCAGTTCGGCGCGGGCCGCGTGAACCGTTGTGCCAGGCTTTAGCCAGGCAACACCAAGCGCGGTGGCCTCTCGTGCTGCGGCTCCGCTGCTCGGCAGAGGCGCAAACACCGAGAACCGCAATCCAGGGGTGTCCGACATCACGTCGGTCACCACGCCGACGACGACGCGACGTGTGGAGTCGATCTCTACGGTGCGACCGATCACGTCGGTTCGCGCACCGTAGCGGCCTCGCCACAGCCGCTCGGAAATCACGACCACCGGCGCTGCGTCCGCGCGGCTGTCGCCACCGTGAAGCCCTCGTCCCCTAATCGGCCGGCTGCCGACCGTGTCGAGATAGCCGGCCGTGACGTTGAGCATCCGGACGCGCGTGGCGCCCTCGTCGCCAGTGAGAAGCACTGACCTCCAGACCCGCGCCTCGACGCGTTCAAACGATGTCACGAGCGATGCCCATCGCTGGAGATCATCCACACTCGGATCACTCAGCCGGCTGCTTTCGACGTTCCGACTCCTTACGTAGACAACGCGATCAGGATCGAGGTAGGGCAATGGCCGCAGGAGCGTCGCATGGACGACACTGAACATGGCCGTATTCGATCCAATACCGAGCGCCAGCGTGATGATGACGCCGGCCGCCAGGGCCGGCCGGCGGCTGATAGACCGGCCCGCATAGCGGAAGTCGCTCCAGAGCTCCGCGAACAGTCGCCGGCCATTGCGGGAATCCGGGCGGGACACTCGTAGTCCGAGGCGATCGGCGATACCGTCACGCGGAACCACCATGATGGCGTGGACAACACGCCCGATCAGGGCCCACAGGCCGCGGTCCGCCCAACTGTCGCGGCAGGCCGCGGCAAACAACTGGACGGCCTCGTCGCCGTGCTCGGCACGAAACGCCGGTGGGTAGGCGAGCAGCAGCAGACGATACAGACCGCTCGCGAGGGTCCCGACGACCCCGGCCATCCGCGAGTTCGGCGCTGAGATCATGGCGTTCCTCAGCTCGGGGAGACCAGGTGCCGCGCGCGCGCCGCGTCGGTGAGCCACGCCAGCCGCTGTGCCTCGGCCGTCAGGACGCGACGTCCTAGCGAGGTGAGACGATACCGGCGCCCCGGCCCGCCGGCCGTGTGACGCTCGCGTACGGCCGCCTCCAGGACGAGGCCGTCACGCGAGAGTTTGCGCAGGGAGCGGTACAGGTTGGCCGGATCGAACGGCACACCTCCCGAGCCGGACTCGATCGCTTTCAGGATGCCGTAGCCGTGGGCCGGGCCGTCGACCAGCGCCAACAGCACCAGATAGTCACGCGGCGACAGCGGGAGGTAGGCTTGAACTTCGATCGCGGCAGATGGGGAAGGCATGGGCCCGGCTCCTGAGGCGCCCGCCGAGCATAGTAGTCAAATGACATGTATGTCAAGTGACACTACTCTGTAGTGATCCTCGGGAAGGACCTGCGCTCCTGCTCTGAGACAGCGGCACGGACACGACTGCCGCCCATGGTAGGCTTCGGCCAACACGACGCCAGATGGGCGTGACCGATGCGGGCACAGATTACCGTTCAGAGGAGCCGTTTCATGAGTCCGGTCCGCGCTCCTGACTTGAAGCGCGCGCTGCGCCCGGTCCCCACGTACGAGCACGCGGTCAAGACTGTCTCCAGGATGCTCGCCGACGCCGGCATCCGGCACGCCCTCGTGGGCGCACTGGCGGCCAACGCCTATCGTCACCGGCCGCGGACGACGGAAGACATCGACTTTCTGGTGGGTGATGAAGCGTTCCAGACGCACGAGGGCGGCCTGGTGACGATGCGGGTGCCTGTCATCGAAGTGAACGGAATCAACATCGATCAGGTCCCACTGACGGACGTGCTCCGGGTGGTGGAGTACGGGCTCAACCACCCGCCATTCAGTGAAGGTGTCCCGATCGCGCCGCTCGAGATCGTCGTCATCATGAAGCTGCTGGCGGGCCGCACGCAGGATCTCGCCGACATCGAAGCCGTCATTGACTCCGGCGCCGACCGCGAACGATTGCGTGCGTGCGTTGGCGAGGCCGTGCCGGATTGCCTGGAGACGCTCGAGCGACTCTTCGCCAACGTCGATCGCAGCGGCTGAGGCATCCAAGCGCCGGCGAATGAACCCCGTCCTGCCATGTAATCTCCTATGACGTGACGCCCCGAGCCGTGAGCGCGAAGAACGCCGCCGAGCTTCGCGCAATCGTGATCTCCGCGTCGCCCGTCATTCCGCCCTGGCTCTTGTCGTCTCCACCGTCCTCGGTGCCGTCGTGCTCGTGATGCCAGGGTCGACGCTTGGCAGCCCACACGATCGCTACTGGTACCGCCTCGCGCTGTTCCTGTCGGAGGAGCCGCTGCCGCCCGAGCGCACGGCACCACTGCTGGCCGACGTCGCCGACGCCCGCATCACCGCCGACCTGATCCATCGCGATGACGGAATCTGGCTCGTGCTCTTCACCCGCACGGCCGAGGAGCGCCACGCCGCGAACAAGGCCCTGACCCCTGTCCTGCAGCGGCACGGATTCACCCGCACCAGGCTGCGGTTCACGTCGCTCCTGGCGGACCGGATGCACGAGCTTCTCACCGAACCCGCCGCCGTCGTCGCGCGGCTCCCGGTTGCGCTGGCGCTTGGCGGCGCGGGATTCATCCTGACCGGCTGGCTCCTGCGGCGACGGAATCCCGAGCCCGCCTGGGAGGCGGCGCGCGCCGGCGCCGCGCGGAGCGGGATTATCGGACTCGGCCTCGGTGTTGCCGCGGCGGCGATCGTGACGGGGCTGGAACTGCTCATGGACGCGCTCGGCGCGCCAGTTCAGGAACAGGCCTGGGTACGAGCCGTCGCCAACCAGGGCGGCATGGCCACGGTCGCGCTGGTGTCTCTTATCGTCGTCGTGGCGCCGATCGGCGAGGAGATCTTCTTCCGCGGCCACGTCTTCAGATAACTGGCCGCTCGGGGGTTTCGGACGACGGCGTACGTGTACTCGGCCGGCATCTTCGCCGCCGCGCACGGCAATCTGGCAGGGTTGCCTGCGTACCTCCTCTACGGACTCGTCCTCGCCTGGTCGTTCGATCGCTGGCGGTCGCTGGTCGTTCCGATCGTCGTGCACGCGACGGTCAACGCCACCGCGGTCGGACTGCTCGTCTGGCGTGCCGCCGCTGGCGGGCCTTGAATCGAGCCGATGAGCCTCGCCGCGCCTCCGCCCAGGCCACGTCCCTTCGTACGTCTCGGCTGCAGTCTTCCAAGCGACGGCGAATAAACCTCGTCCTGCCGTGTAATCTCCTATGACGTGACGCCCCGAGCCGTGAGCGCGGAGAACGCCGCTGAACCGGAAGCCGCTCTGATCGTGCGGGCGCAGACTGGAGACACCGACGCCTTCGGCGCGCTCGTGACGCGGTACATGCGGCCAGCGTACTTCTCGGCGCTCGGCCTGGTCGGGTCCCGCGAAGACGCGCTCGACCTGTCGCAGGAAGCGTTCGCGCGCGCGTTCCGGGCACGCCAGCAGATCGATCCGGCCAGGCCGTTCTACGCCTGGTACTACACGATTCTCCGCCGGCTCTGCTTCAACTTCCTGCGGGACCGGCGCACCGAACGCGTCCGGCTGGACGAGGCGGCGCCCTGGCTCGAAACGCTGGCGCAGGGCCAGGCGCAAGACCCGGCCCGCACGACCGAGCAGAACGAAACCCGGCGCCGGCTGGCCCGCGCGATGGCGACCCTGACCGACGTCGACCGCGAGGTCCTCGTGCTCAAGGAGTTCGAAGAGTTGAAGTACCGCGAGATCGCCCTGCGGCTCGCGATTCCCATCGGCACCGTGATGTCGCGGCTCTATTCAGCCCGCGCGCGGCTGGCCGACGCGCTGGAGGAACCATGACGACCGAGCGCGCACGCGAACTGATGATGACGGTGCTCGACGACGAACACACGCCGGAAGAACTGCGGGAGCTGGAAGCGCTCGCGGCACAGTCGCCGGAGATCCGCGAAGAATGGGCGCGCTTCACGCGCGTCAAGGAGGCGACACGCACCATGGCCTGGCCCGAACCCCCGCCCGAAACGTGGGACCGCTACTGGACGAACGTCTACAACCGTGGCGAGCGCACGTTCGCCTGGCTCCTGATCCTGGTCAGCGGCCTGGTCGCCGCGGGCTGGTGGCTGTGGACGATCACGCCGGCACTGCTGCGACACTGGTTCGCGGACGAGTCGCTGCCGATGGCGGTCCGCATCGCCATGGTCGTCGCGGGCGTGGGCGGGATCATCCTGGTCCTGTCGGTCGCACGCGAGCAGTTCACGACCTGGCGCAAGGAACGCTACAAAGGAGTGATTCGATGATCGTAACCCCTGGACCGACCGTCGCCGGCAAGCGCATTGTGAAGTCGTACGGCCTCGTGTACGGGAACACGATCCGCGCCCGGCACGTCGGCCGCGACATCCTCGCCGGACTCAGGAACATCGTGGGCGGCGAAATCGGCGACTACACCAAACTGATGGCGGAGGCGCGGGAGCAGTCGATCGATCGCATGAAAGCCATGGCCGCCGCCCGAGGAGCGAACGCCGTGACGAGCGTGCGGTTTTCGACGTCGTACATCATGGCCAGCGCATCGGAGATTCTGGTCTACGGCGAGGCGGTGGCGGTGGAGGACGCGTAGGGAAGGTCCAAGGGTCCGGGGTCCAAAGGGACAAGGGTTCGAGGAACGTTCTGGCGCGGGTCTACCTTTGATTAGGACAGGCGGCTCCCATAAACAATGAGTTGGCGAACGATAGCTCGTTCCTCGAACCCTTGTCCCCTGGACCTCGGACCCATGGACCCGCCTTTTCCGCGCTACCATGGGCGCATGGCTCTCGACGAGCGTGCGCTGTTCAACGACCGGCCGGAAACCCGGCCCGGGCGCTTCAAGTGTCCGAAGTGCGGGCGCACGAACGACTACCAGATCCGCTGGACGCGCCGCACCAAGCGCGACCACCTCCCGCCCGGCGCCGATGAGACCGACCGCGCGAAGTTCGGCAAACTTCGCGACTACCTCCTGCGCCTCGAAGACGACGTGACGTGCAAGACGTGCGGGCGGAAGTTCGAGATCCCGTCCCAGCAGTCGCTCATTTTCGTCGACCAGTTCGCGGGCCTGCCCAACGACGAGGAACTCGAACGCGAAATCGCGGCCGCCGCGGGCGACTCTGAGCCGGCCGACGCTCCCCCGCCGCCGCCCCCGCCCACGCGCAAGCCCAGCGGCTGGAAATAGCCGGCGGTTCATCCATTCTCACGACTCTTCAGAGGGCCCTCAGGACACCAGGGTCCGGGAGGCGTAGGCTTCCGTGTGGAGGTCGAGATGGCGACGAACGACGAACTGCATGACTTTGTGAAAGATGCCCTGGGCCGCGGGGAGAGCCGGGCCAACGTGGAGGCCGTGCTTGTCCGGGCCGACTGGGGCGTGGCGCGAGCGAGGGCGGCCATCGCGGAATTCGCCGATGTCGAATTCCCCATCCCGGTCCCGAAACCGCGCCAATCCCTCGACGCACGGGACGCGTTCCTGTATCTCGTCCTCTTCAGCACCCTCTACATTTCGACGTTCAACCTGGGCAGCGTGATCTTCGAATTCATCAATCGCACCTTCCCGGACCCCGCGTTCCGCGGCAACGCCCAGTGGGCCCTTTCCGCCCTCCGCTGGTCCATCGCCTCGCTCGTCGTCGCCGTGCCGGTGTTCCTGTTTGTGTCCAGCCAGACGGGCCGCGCCATCAAGCGCGATCCGGCGAAGCGTGGCTCGAAAGTGCGGCGCTGGCTGGCGTATCTGACGCTGGCGATCGCGTCCGGCATCCTGATCGGCGACTTCATCACGCTCGTGTTCAACGCACTCGGCGGCGAATTGACGATGCGGTTCGTGCTGAAGGTCGCAACGGTCGCGGCGATCGCGGGTGGCGTGTTCCTCTACTACCTGTGGGATCTCAAAGCCGACGAGAAAGGAGGCGCCTCATGAGCGTCACGGGCCGCACGATCATGGGCATCGTCCTGACGGTGGCCGCGGCGGCCGCGATTGCGGGCGGCATGATGATCGTCGGATCGCCAGGGGATGCACGGCTGCGCCGATTCGACGATCGGCGCCTCAGCGACCTCCGGTCGATCGCGGCGAGCATCGAGATGTACTTCACGCGGAAGCAGGTCCTGCCGGCGAGCCTCGAGGACATCACCAAGGAAGGCGCGTGGCCGACGCCGCCCGTGGATCCCGAAACGGGCGCGCCGTACGACTACCGCGTGATCACGGAGAAGCGCTACGAGCTGTGCGCCACGTTCAGCCGCGCGGCCGAGGGCGACCCGCCGACCTGGACGACGGATCAGTTCTGGGCGCACACGGCCGGACGCCAGTGCTTCGGCGTGGACGTCAAGGAACCGAAGTAGGCCTCGGCGTAACGCATCGTCATCCCCGGAGGCCCGTCGACCACCTGGATGACGTCGGCGCCGTTGAATCCGGCGCGACGCACGATGACCGCACCTCCTGACGAGGCGCGTTCGGATGTCCCTTCGATGGCGAGGGTCCTGACGGCGCCGAGCGCGGCTTCGCCGCCCAGGGCCGCGCGAATGTCGGCGAGCACGCGCTTCACGTCCGCAGCCTGCCCGATGACCAGCACCTGCGCGGCGAACACGGTGAGAAACACGGCTTGTAGCGTGCGCTTCATACAACGGCCTCCACGTGTGATTAGACGCGGCGATCCAGCCCTCAATGGTTAAGCGGACGATAAGAGATTGTTAAGAAGGTAAAAGCTGCCCGATCCGCCGGAGGGGGCCGAATTCGGCTGGAATCTGCGTGCTAGACTCGATTCGTCATGCCGCGCCGTCGCCTGCCGATCGCACTCCTCGCCCCCATCGCGCTGGTGCTGCTGGTGGCCTCGCTTGGCGTGCTGCAGTACCGCTGGGTGGGTCAGGTCAGCGAACGCGAACGCGACCTGCGCAGGCAGTCGCTCGATCGCCGCGCCGGCGAGTTCGCGAGCGACTTCGATCGCGAGATCTCGCGCGCGTATCAGGCCTTCCGGCCCGGCATCGGCTTCACGCCGGCATCGTCGGCCGATCGCTTCGCGAAACAGTTCGACGAATGGCACGCGGCGTCGCGCTTCCCCGGATTTGTCAAACACGCGTACTTCGCGGATGTGTCGGGCTCGACGATCACGCTGCATCGCTGGTCAACCGACGGACGACAGTTCGAGGTCGTCGACTGGCCGTCGGCCCTCCTGCCGGCCAGGGCGCGGCTGGTGTCCGCGCTCACTGCCTTGTCGCCCATGTCGGGTACGACGCTGGTGTCGATCGCCGTCAGCCCCGTGCTGCCGTCCGTGCCGGCGATCCTGATTCCGGAGATGAACCAGACGCAGGCCACCGATCGCGCGGTCGCGCCGCCGTCGTCGCCGCGGACGGTCTCCGCCGCCGGGACCGTCGTCAATGTGATGCTGAACGTGGAGAACGGCCCGAGTCACGTCATCCTCGAATTGGATCGGGACTACATCGAAGCCACGATGCTGCCGGCGCTGGTCGATCGGCACTTTCCCGCGGGCGACGCGGATCGCTTCCGCGTCGCCATCACGACCGGTAAGGCCGAGCCCGTTCTGACGCGCGGGTTGAGCGAGGGTCAGACGCTGGACCCGGTCACGGCGGACGCCGCGACGGGATTCTTCGGCATGCGCATGGAGATGTTCCGCGCCATGACGACGTCCGGGCCGGTCGCGGTGCGGTCCACGCGGCCCCCCGCACCGGCAGGGGCTGGGTGGATTACGCAGACGCCGAGGGAGTTGCCGGAGAAGCGCGCCGCGGAGGTCAGCGGCCGGTTCTCGATGATGATCGCCGAGAACCCGGGCGCGACCGCCAAACCCCTCCAGGCGGCGCCGGGCTCGTGGATGCTCCTGCTGCAGCATTCGGCTGGATCGCTGGACGCCGCCGTCGAGCAGACGCGCCGACGCAACCTGATGCTGAGCTTCGGCATTCTGAGCGTGCTCGCCGCGAGCGCCGGCCTCGTGATGGTGAACGCGCGCCGCGCGGAACGGCTGGCCGCGCAGCAGATGGACTTCGTCGCGACGGTATCGCACGAACTGCGGACGCCGCTCGCCGTGATTCGATCGG
>Ga0326597_10012801_pt1 | contig 11047 bp, 8 predicted proteins | sample RVTome_12_FD_203789 | JGI IMG/M metagenome (GOLD analysis project Ga0326597, IMG submission 203789) | Soil microbial communities from uranium-contaminated site in the Upper Colorado River Basin, Wyoming, United States - RVT100D185 | ecosystem: Environmental > Terrestrial > Soil > Contaminated >... | reverse complement strand
CGGTTGGAGCGGAACCGGTCACCATCTGTTCGCTCTCCGGTCTGCGGGCCACGGCCTCGTGTCCTTCCATGATCGAATGGTTTCTGCCGGGCAGCGCGCCGGTGGCGTACGATGACTGGCAGGATGGTGGCCGGACCAGGCTCCCGCCCGAGTACGCGGACTGGCTCGCGATGATGGACGAGGCCGCGCGACACGATGATGGGGAGCCCGCTCGCGCCGCTTTCCGCGGCGATGAAATCAACCGCATCCTTTCACCGCAGGATGGCGACGAGTACGAAATCCCGGTCGGTCTCGCGGCGAGATACGCGACGCTTCCACTGGCCGCGAGCGCGCCGCACGGCGTGGAGTGGCGGGTCGATGGCGCGGTGTTCACCGGCGCGCGCTGGCCGTTGCGGCGAGGCCGTCACACGATCACGGCACGCTGGCCGGACGGAGCGCGCGACTCGACTCGAATCACGGTGAAGTGAGCCGAACCGGCCTCCAGGCTGAACGCTTCGAATCGCCGCGCTGCAACGTGGCTCAACCCTCGCGCAGCGCGCGCAACGGATCCATTCGTGCGGCGCGAACGGCCGGGATGAGCGCGGCGAGGGCGGTCACGGCGATGAGGACGGCGAGGGCGGAGCCCCACGCGAGCGGATCGATCGGCCGCACGCCGAAGAGAAGACCGCGCATCAGACGCGTGACCCACCACGATGCGGCCAACCCGACAAACGCACCCGCCAGCACCACCTTCATCGCGCTGCCGAGCATGAGGCCGATGATGCCGGCGCGGCGGGCGCCGAGGGCCGCACGAACGCCGATCTCGCGCGTGCGCCGGGCGACCGCGAAGGAGATGAGGCCGTAGAGTCCGACTGCCGCGAGCACGAGCGCCAGCACACTGAAGGATGCAAGGACGGTCATCGTCAGGCGGCGTTGCCGCAGGTACGCCGCGATGCGGGCCTCCAGGGGCCGGATGTCGGCGGCAATGCTCGAGTCGATGACGCGGATCTCCGAGCGTACGGCCTCGATGACGGCGCCGAGCTTCGACGGATCGGCGCGAACGACCAGAGTCAGAGCGAGATCGAAGGTCGAGACCTGGCGTTGCGAGACGTACATCTCGGGCCGCGTTTCGGTTTCGTGGCCCCAGTGCCTCACATCGCCGACGACGCCGATCACGCGGATCCAGGGCGCGCCGCCCTCGATAATGGACTCCTGGCTGGTGGCGCGGATCCTCTGGCCGACCGCGGTGCCGCCCGCCATGTAGTGTTCGGCGAAGCTGCGGTTCACGAGACCGACACGCTCACCGCCCGCAACATCCGTCGGCTGAAACGACCGGCCCGTGATGAGCGGAATGCCCATTGTCGTGAAATAGTCGTCGCTCACGATACGGTACTGCGCGCCAGCGCCGGCCCTCCCGCCGTTCTCCAACTCGACGAAGCCCGAACCGCCGGTGCCGCCGGGCACCCAGTTGCCGACCGCGGTGGCGCGCACTCCGGGCAACGAGCCGACGCGTTCGCGCAGCGTCTGCCAGTACGCGGTTCGAGCCGCGTTCTGCGGGCCGTAGTACTTCTGCGCCGCCAGCACGATCTCGGCCGTCACTACGCCGCGAGTGTCGTAACCCAGTTCGTTCGCGAGGACCTCGCGATAGCTGCGGACGAGCAGGGCGCCGGCCGTGAGGAGCAGCAGCGCGAGGGCCACCTCAGCGCCGACCAGTAACGCGCCCGGAAGATTGCGGCCGCCGCGAACCCCGCCACGCTCCGAACCGACCAGAGCCCGAAGCGACACGCCGCTCGTCCGCAACGCCGGAACCGCAGCCGCAAGCACACCGGACAGCAGCGTCAGTCCGGCGGCCACGGCCAGCACCCGGGCATCGATGCCGACGTCGCCGGATCGGGGAATGGAATCGCCGACCCGCGCGATGATCGACCTCGTGGACCACCACGCGAGCGCGATGCCGAGTACGCCGCCGCCCACCGCCGGGATCAGGCTCTCCGTAACCAGCTGCTGGAGAACGCGTCCACGGCCGGCACCGATCGCCAGCCGCATCGCGACTTCCGGCGCGCGTGATGTCGAACGGGACAGGCCGAGTCCGGCCAGGTTCGCGCACGCGATCAGCAGCACGACCGAAACGCAGCCCAGCAACAGCCAGAGCGATTCCGATGCGCCGCCCACGACCGCTTCGCGCAACGGCTCCACGCCTGCACCGTACGAGTACAGCGTCCCGGGATTCGCTTCCCGGATGCGCCGCGCGATCGAGCCCAGCTCCGTGCTCGCCGCTGGCACTGTGACCCCCGGCGCGAGGCGGCCGATCGCGTACCAGTTGATGTTGTTGCGCATGGCGCCGGCCTCGGCCCGGTACGGCAACGGCAGCCAGAGCTCCGCCGACTCCGGATACGACTGGTCGTCCGCGATCACGCCCACGACCTGCACCTGCCTGCCCCGAACCGATACCGTGGGCAGATCGGAGACACCGCCGAGCCGGCTTCGCCAGAAACGCTCTCCCACGACCGCGACCGCCGACGTCGACTGCGCCTCCTCGACCGTAAACGCCCGGCCGGTCACGAACCGCGGCCGGATCACATCGAAGAACGGTCCCGCAACGAACGCCGCCGGCGCGAGCACCGCCTCATCGCCCAGCACGACCGTCGCAGAATTCTGACTGATGCTGATCAGCGCCGACGACTCCAGACTGCGCCCACCCTCGCGCCAGTCGTACCAGTTGCCCATCGAAACGTACGGGAACGCGTTGCCCGTGGAGTCCACCGATTGCAGCGAGACGAGCCGGTCGGGACCCGGAAACGGAAGCGGCCGCAACAGAACACCATCGACGATCGCGAACATCGACGTCGTCAGCCCGATGCCGAGCGCGAACGTCATCACCGCCAGCGCACTGTAACCCGGCGAACGCAGCGCCTGGCGCACGCCCAGCCGCAGATCCACTCGGATCGACTCCAGAACACGCACCCGTCTCAACCGGTCCTCCTTCCGTCGCGCCGATGCCTGCAACCGCCGCCTCGCCTCGTCCATGTCGCCAAAGCGCCGCACCGCTTCCTCCCTCGCCTCCCGCGCACTCATCCCGGCGCGCACCAGATCGTCGATGCGGAGCGACACATGCGCCTCGATCTCCTCGTCCAGCTCACGCTCCACGTCCGATCGCCGATCGAACAACCGCAGAAGCCTGCGCCGCCGCTCTCCCCCGGTCCCACGGCTCATCGCCCGCTCACTCCGGCCCGGCCAGCGCCAGGATCGCACTCACCGACGCCGTATAACGCCCCCAGACGTCCGCCTCGATCCGCAGATGCCGCCCGCCCGCCCGCGTCAGCGCGTAGTACCTCGCCCTCCGGTTGTTCTCCGTCACACCCCACTCCGCCTCGACCAGTCGCTTCTCCTCCAGCCGATGCAGGGCCTGGTAGAGCGCGCTGTCATCGATCCCGAGCGCCCCGCCCGACCGGCTCTCGAGCCAGCTCGCGATGCCGTACCCGTGCTGCGGCCCCCAGGACAACGCCTTGAGCACGAGCAGGTCGAGCGTCCCCTTGAGCAGTGGCAGGTTGCTGTTTCTGTTCATGGATTACCCCGTGTGTGCTAAGGTAAAGAAAAACCGGGAAGGCCCGCCGTCAAGGGGAGTGTCACCCGTGGGGTTTTGGGGCGCACCGCAGAAGTAAACTCACTGCTCGACACCGGCGTCGTGCACGACCGCGTCGCGATCCCGTCGATAGCGGGGCCGATTCACCGCGGAGATGATCCACCGCGGGAGGGGACCGCCGAGGGGATTCAACGCGGAAGAGCGTTCACCGCGAAGATGATTCACGCGCAGATCCTTCACTCCGAACATGATTTCACCGCAGAGCTTTCGCCGCGAAGATGATCCATCGTCGCCGCCGCAGCTACCGGGTCGATCCCGCCTCTTCGGGTTGACGTTCGATCGGCGGCTCCACCAGGCTGTCCGAAGGGCTTGCGGGAAGTCTCAGGGCACGCGGGACTCGCCGCCGGTTCGGCCGGAGACGACCTCGATGACGCGGCGCCACTGCTCGATGGGGAGGGCGCCGACCGCGCGTTGGCCGTTGATGAAGAAGGTGGGTGTGGCTCGGATGAGGAGCTCGGCGGCCATCTGGTTGTTCCGTTTGACCTTTCCGGCCGGTTTGTCCTGGTCGTAGCAGGTCCGGAACCGGCGCAGGTCGAGGCCGAGCTGGCGGGCGTACTTCTCGAGCTGGCTGTAGGCGGTGGTGAGGCGGGTCCATTCCTTCTGGTTGGCGTAGAGCAGATCGTGCATGGACCAGAAGGCGTCCTGCTCGGCGGCGCATTCGGCGGCGCGCGTGGCGGCGCCGCTGTTGGGGAAGGAGCCGAGGATAAAGGGCACGAATTTCCAGCGGACCCGGCCGGTCGCGATGAACTCCCGGTTGAACTGGGGGAACGTTTCGCGGATGAACTGGCCGCAGGCGGAGCACCCGAAGTCACCGAACTCGATGATGGTGATGGGCGCGCCGGGGTTACCCTTTTCGTAGCCGAGGGCGGAAATGTCGCGGCTTTGAGCGCCGGCGGGGCTGGCGGCCAGGAGGGCCAGGAGAGCGGCGACCGGCTCGATCTTCGTCATGAAGCGGGCCTCCCGGCGTCGGGCGTCTGCGGTCCATCGGCCGGCGACCCGGTCGTGCGACGATCCTCCTCGAGGAGGGTCAGGAACACTCGCCTGCGCAGGCTGGCGGGCACCGGAGCCTGGGCGTGTCGTCGCAGGAACTGGCAGAAGGCCTTCTGATAGTCGAGGTGGGGATGGCAGCCTTTGCAGGCTTCGAGGTGCGACTTGACGCCCCGCGCCTCGCCTTCGGGCAGTTCACCGTCGATGTAGGCCCAGAGCTGCGCGAGGGCCTCCTTGCAGGTGATCATTGCACCTTCACTCATCGCGTACCTCCGCGGATGTAGCCCATTTCGGTCGCGTAGTCGCGCAGGGCGTTCGCGAGGAGCCGCCGGCCCCGATAGAGCCGGCTCTTCACGGTGCCGACGGGGACATTCAGGATCTGTGCGATTTCGTTGTAGCTCATTCCTTCGATGTCGCTGAGAATGACGGTGTCGCGAAACTCGAGCGGCAGGTTGTTGACGGCCGAATTGACTTCGGCATCAATGAACGAATCGAAAAAGAGGCGTTCGGGATCCTGGAGCCGGATTTCCTCGAGCACGTTGGCCGCGGCGATGGCCTCGACTGCGACATCGAGTTCGCTTTCGAGCGATTCCTTCCGCCGGTTCTCCTGCTCGCGTCGTCGCAGGAACGCGTTTCGACAGATCGTGAAGAGCCAGGACCGTGCACTGGTACCCGGCGTGAACGTGTTCCAGTGCCGGTAGGCGCGCAGGAAGGTTTCCTGTACGAGGTCTTCGGCTTCCGTCTCGTTGCCGGTCAGGCGCAGGCTGAACCGGTAGACGGCATCGAGCCAGGGCAGGGCCTCTTCGACGAAGCCCTGCCGGTCGAGGCCGGTGTCATCGAGTGTCTTCTCGATCATCTGCACTCCCAATGCCGGTGCCATCGGCCGTCGGGCGGAGGTGGTGCCGGCCGTTCGCAGGAACCCGAAAGGTCCGTCCGAAGTTCCGGACTGGCAACCCGCCATTGCCCGGCAGGGTATGCAGGGTTACAAGTCAAGTCTGACGACAACCCCCGATCCGTCGATGCCGGGACAACCCATAATCGCGACGAAGCGATTGATCCTGCGACCGTTCGTCGAGGCGGACGCGCCGTGGGTCCAGGTCCATGCCGGGGCGCGCGAGATTGCGCGCATGACGCAGAACATCCCTCATCCGTACGAGCCGGGCATGGCCGAACACTGGATCGCGACGCACCGCCCGGGCTGGGAACAGGGCGTACTCCTGGCGAGCGCGATCGCACGCCGGGATGACGGCGAGCTGGTCGGCGCTGTGGGCCTGACCATTGCACCGGAGGATGAGCGGGCCGAGCTGGGCTACTGGATCGCGGTCCCGTGGTGGGGCAACGGCTATGCGACGGAAGCCGCCGCGGCGCTCGTCGGGTACGGGTTCGAGCAGCTTCGGCTGCACCGCATCATGGCGAGGCATTTCGGATCGAACCCGGCCTCGGGCCGGGTCATGCAGAAGATCGGGATGGTGCGTGAAGGTCTGCTGCGCGAGCATTTCGTGAAGTGGGGCGAGAGGGAGGACATCGTCGTTTACGGCGTACTCGCGCGGGACCGGGGGCCTCGATGAATGCGTCGCGGGGCGTGCCTCGCGACCGGGACCCATGACCCCGTCCGCGGGGGCGAGTCCGGGCTGATGACCAATCGAAGGACCCTCGGATTCCTGCTGGTGACGGCCGCGATCGCGACCGCGGCGGCTCTCATGCCGCGGCAGCGGCCGATGCCTGCGGAGTCCGCCACCGCGACCCTCGCGGATCAGCTTCCGGCCGCACTGTCGGACAGCGCATTCGGCCGGCTCATCGAGCGGCTGTCGGAGGCCAGCGGCTACTTCGACACCGACAATCTGATTTCGAACGAATCCTCCTACCTCCACGTCCTTGGCAAGCTTCAGTCGTTGGGAGTGTCAGGCGGGGCCTACCTGGGTGTTGGACCGGAACAGAACTTTTCCTACATCGTGCCGATCCGCCCCCGCCTTGCCTTCATCCTGGACATCCGGCGCGACAACCTTCTCGAGCACCTGATGTTCAAGGTGCTGTTCGAGGCGGCACCGACGCGGATCGAGTACCTGTCGCTGTTGTTCGGAAGGCAGCCTCCCGCCGATCCCGGGAGCTGGCAGGACCGGCCGATCACCGATCTGGTCCAGTACATCGATGCTTCGCGGCCGGATCGCGCGCGCAGGGAGGCCGCGCAGAAGCTGCTGTTCGACAGCGTCCAGACGATCGGGTATCCGCTGTCGCCCGAGGACATTACGACGATCGAGCGGATCCACGGCACGTTCGTCGACGCCGGAACCGCCCTGCGTTACAACAGTCACGGCAGGGCGCCCCGCGCGAGCTACCCGACCTATCGCCAGCTGATGCTCGAGACGGACCGCTCCGGCCGTCGCGCCAACTACCTCGCCACGGAACAGGGTTACCGGTTTCTCCGAGAGATGCAGCAGCGGAACCTGATCATCCCGGTGGTCGGCGATTTCGCGGGTGACCACGCGTTGCGCGACATGGGAACGTACCTGCGCCAGAATGGCCTCGTGATGTCCGCCTTCTATCTGTCCAACGTCGAGTTCTATCTCTGGCAGGACCGCACGTTCGGCCGCTTCGCGTCCAACGTCGCGACGCTCCCGTTCAACGACACGACGGTCATGATCCGCAGTCTGTTCGGCCGCGTCTACGGCCATCCGCAGGCGGTGGTCGGCTACAACAGCACGCAGCTGATGCAGCGCATGAAGGGTTTCGTCGGCGAATGGGAGGCGGGCGGCTACGCGACCTACGGCGACCTCGTGTACAAGGGCTACATCGACCTGCGCTGAAACGGGGTCACCGCCGCCGCCGGAACCTGGGGTCGGCTTCCAACCGCCGCCGGAACCTGCGGCCGGCTTCCAACCGGCGTAATTGAACCCGCCAGGTCCCCTCCCCTCCCCTCCCCTCCCCTCCCCTCCCGTTCGCGGATGGCCATCAGCGTGAACGGGCACGGATTGTCCAGCCGCGTTCACGCGATGCCGGAGGTTGCGCGTCAGAGCCGGTACAGCCAGCTGAACTTGAGGAACAGGCCTTCCGCCGTCCGGTCGTAGTCGTTCAGCGTGTACGTGTTGATGCCCTGCATTTGCCGGGCCCAGCCGACGTACATGAGCGTACCGGGCGAGGGCTGGTAGGAGAGCAGCAGGTTGACTCCGAAATCACCGGTCTCGGTGGTGACGGCGGGTACACCATCGACGACGAGGGCCCGGCCGGTCACCGGATCGCGAACGGCGTCGCGGTCGATGAGGTTGTACTGCACGATGGCGCGGGCGAACAACGCCTTCGTGAACTGGTACTGTCCCTTGATGCGCGAGATACTCTGGCTGGAGAACAGCTCATCCGTCTCGCTCCGCCAGAGCCGGGAGCGCGTCAGTGACATCTCGATGGCGAAGCCATCGGTCGGCCACAGCCGGATGTTCGGACCGACCTGCAATTCTCTGCCGCGCGTGCCTTCGATGTAGATGGGAACCTGTCGCACCGAGAACCGGCCATCGAGCTGCACCGCGTTGCTCAGTCGCAGGCGCGGGAACACGCTGAACTCGATCATGTTGTCGAGCGTCGTCGGCGTGGCGAACGGCGCCGGGCTGCCGTCGTCGCGTTCGACCTGGTAGTTCGCGTAGTCCTCGGGCGTGAAGCGGAACCGGCTGGTCTGCAGCGTGAAGCGGAGCGAGTTGCCGCCGCGGATCTGGAAATTCGGCTGGATCTCGACCTGCGATTCGGTCGGACCTTCGCCGTCCCAGAGTCCGTCGTGGTCGAACCACGACTCGAAGTTGAAGTCCACGCCGAACCGCTCGATGAGCGAGCCCCGCCGTCCGTAGAAGTTGGTGCCTGCGCGGGCCTGCGCGTGCGCATCGCCTATCCGGCGAATGAACCCGCTGCGCGCGCGGAAGTCCGGTGAGTAATCTTCGAATTCGAGCTGCCAGTTGAAGCTGCGGCCGGTGCGCTGCAGCTGCGCGGAAGCCATCGGCCCCGAGTACGTGAACGACGAGTCCGCATCCCGCGTCCAGCTCTGGCCGTACTGCGTGGTGAGCGAATACCGTTGGCGGAAGACGAACCGGGCATCGACGCCGGCCACGCGGTTGAAAGCGCCGCCGCTCGTCAGGGTCCGGTCGGCGTAGAGCAGTCCGATGCCGGATCCTGCGCCGATGTCGCGTTGCACGCGCACCACGTTGAACGCGGCCCTCGAGTCTTCGAGCGAGTCCGCGAGCGGGCTGTCATCGAGGGCGCCGAGGTAACCGACGTTGAAGGCGCCGAGCTTGCCGGTCAGCTTCGCGCCCGCCTGCGGATCAATGATCGACCGCGTGTACACCAGCTGTTTCGGCGTGCGGAAGACTTCCGAGCCCTCCAGGAAGAACGGCCGCTTCTCCTGGAGGAAGAGCGCGAACCGCTCGTTCGCCGTGAGCTGGTCGGCGTCGGCTTCAACCTGCGAGAAGTCGGGATTGTACGTCCCGTTGGCGACCAGGTTCTGGGTCACGCCGAGGCGGGCGTTGAGACCGAGTTCCGGCGAGAAGCTGTCCATGCCGAACCGGCCGGCATCGTCCAGCTGGCCGATCCGCTTGCCCGTCGCGACGGGGTTCATTTCAACGAGGCGGCGAGAGCGCAGACCGGACAGCCCCCTCAGCTGGCCGCTCAGCGCGAGCTGGTTCGTCTTGTCCTTGGTCAGCGGCGCCCACGACGTCTTGTAGCCGTTGCGCTTCGTCTCGCGGGCGGCGTTGATGCCCCAGCTCTGATCCGCTGTCTGGCGGAACCGGATGCTGACGTACGGGATCCGGAATTCCGCGATCCAGCCGTCCTCGACGATCCGGCCGTCGGAATCCCAGATGAAGTCCTGGCTGAACTCGATCGGCGGGCCGAAGCCGCCGCCGCCGCCACCACCACCGCCCCCACCACCACCTCCACCGCCGGGGCCGCCGCCACCGCCGCCGCTACGACCCTCCTGCCAGATGCCGTCCGTCTGGATGCCGTACGGATTGACGTAGAAGACGTACGCCTGGCGTTGGTCCCCGTAAGTGTCGAGGACAATGCGGATGTAGTCGTCGGTGAAGGCGGACCGGTCCCGCTCCGAAAGGGTTGCGCGGATCCGGGTTGGGTCCGAGTCATAGGCGTGGACGCCGAAATAGATGGCGTCATCCGCGTAGAAGACGCGGACCTCGGTGTCGTTGTCGGCCGGGACGCCCTCCATGGGTTCGTATTGTGTGAAACCGGTGAGGATCGCGGCCCTGGCCCATTCGGGCTCATCGAGTCGGCCGTCGATCCGGATGCCGGGCGCTTCGATCCGCGGCGTCGCTACATTCAGCTGTCCGCGCGAGCCGTGATAGATCAGCGTCGAGTCGTTGGAGCTCGCCGTCATCGTGGCGACGACGGCGAAGGCGATGAAGCCCTGCATTTATTGACGGTTTCTGGTGATACTGGTGTCTTGCGCGCCGAGCCAACTGTGAAACCTAACGGCCTCGAAGCGCGCGCGCGACCCGACCCGCGCGTCTCGGCCGGGAAGCCGATTCCGGCGGCAGGACTTGCGCGGGGATCGCGGCCTCGACAAGCCGGGGGATCTCGTTCGGCTGCAGGGGGCGCGAGCGAGCGAGGAGCAGGGTGCGGTTCATGGCGCGGCAACGCACAGGCCGTTGGCGGTGACCAAGAAGTCGGATGCACGAACGGACCGCGAGGATTTCATGCGAATGACCAGAGACGTCGCCTCATACGCCGGCGCTTTCATCGCCAGATCCGGTTTGATGCGGTCGCCCAGGGCGGGTCGGGGTCCCACTCCCGGTTCCCATGCGAGGTGTGTCCAGGCGGCGCTCCTGATCGTGCTCGTCGCCGTGGGCTGCGGGGGCGAAGCCGGCGCCGCATCACGGTGGGTCGCCGAAGTGGACACGGTCGGGGACACGATCGTGGTCCGGACACTGTCCGGTGGCGTCTGGGGCCGGCCGGCGCAGCTGTCGGCCGAGGTCAGCATCGGCGAGCTGGAGGGTGATGACGAGTATCTGTTCGGCCAGGTCAGCGGCCTCGCGGTCGATGGTGAAGGCTACATGTACGTGTACGACGGGCAGGTCCCGGCCCTGCGCAAGTACGCTCCCGATGGGCGCTACGTGATGACGATCGGCCGTCAGGGCGGCGGCCCGGGCGAATACAAGAACTCCGATGGCGGCATGGCGGTTCTCGCGGACGGCCGGCTCGTGCTGCGTGATCCCGGCAACGGCCGGTTCCAGCTGTGGACGCTGGATGGCGAGCCCGCGGGCGATTGGCGGTATCGCGGCGGCTTTTTCACTTCGACGCCGATGTTCGTGGACCGCGATGGCTTCGCGTACAGCTCGACGGCCAGGTTCGGCGGGCCGCCGCCGTGGAAGACGCTGCTGGTGAAATACAGTCCGGCCGGCGAGCCGCTCGACACGATTTCCATCCCCGACTGGGACTACGAGCCACCCGAGA
>Ga0326597_10012800_pt1 | contig 11047 bp, 12 predicted proteins | sample RVTome_12_FD_203789 | JGI IMG/M metagenome (GOLD analysis project Ga0326597, IMG submission 203789) | Soil microbial communities from uranium-contaminated site in the Upper Colorado River Basin, Wyoming, United States - RVT100D185 | ecosystem: Environmental > Terrestrial > Soil > Contaminated >... | reverse complement strand
CGGCCGCTACCAGCTCCTCGATGAAACCGGGAGGCAGATTCGATGCCGAGACCGAGGATGAGGCGCCTAGACCCACGGTCAGAGCGACAGCAAAGAAGCCACGGCCCATGATGTATCTAAAAAGACAGGAGCGCACCGAGACTTACCGTTCTCTGCCGGTGATCGAAAAAAGAGAACGTTGGAGCAACTTCCTCCAGATTGATTTCGATATCTCCGTACTCTCCCTGGAAACCCCAGCGGCTCGAAAAACGGTGTCTCACGGAAACCCGAACCGATCGGCCGGAATCGATCTCCGGCTCGACCGGGCTCCCCTGGAGTCGAAGGCGACCGGTTTGAAAGCGCGCATAGGAGAACCGCACACTCGTCCGATCGCTGCCGCCGAGCTTGGCGTCGACCACGAAACCGATCGCCGAGGCGGGAAAGCCGAGGGTGCCGAGGGCGGTACCGCGATCGATTCGGCGCTGCTCGAGATAGAGCCCCGCCAGGATCCGCCGAATTCGCAACGCCACGAGCTGGTCGAGGATCAAATCAGTCTGATCGAAGACACCGGCGCCCCGCTCGACGCGGTCCGGTAGGTCGACTCCGAAGCCCCGCACCGAAAGGTCGGCCCCCACCACGAGTCCCAGTCTGTTCGCGAAAAGGAAAGAGTAAGTGCCGCCCACACCGAAGCCATACGCCAGGCTGGCGTTGCCTTGGTCCTCGCCGACGTCGGTGGTGGCGCTTCCCAGCTCGTAGACCGCTGCACCTGAAAATTGACCTTCGGCAGGGCGCGGGAACATGCACGCACCTGAGAGCAACAGGGCTCCCGTCCATTTCTGTCTCATGAGGTCGCGTTTGTTTACCACGACGAGGAGGCAGGATCCAGTCGAAGAAGTGGCCGATTAGACTTTACGCCGCGTGTTCTTCTTCTTGATCAGCTAAGACCCGACCGTCGCCCCCAAGGAAATATCGCCGGCCGCGTCAGTCCGAGGCGATCGCCCACACTAGATCCCGAGGTTTTTCAGTAGCCGAGCCGTGGTGTACCACTCGACTCCACTGTCTCTGAAGTCGCTATCGTTTGACCAGATTGGGACGTTCAGCTTGAGAGCCAACGCTAGTAGCTCTACGTCTTCGGGGTCTCGCCGGCCCAAGCGCCGCGCAGCCTCTGGAAGTGCGTCTTCGAACTGCCGTCGCTCATATTCCTCTATGGCCAAGAGTCGGAACTGTCCTTCGACGGCCTCAGCAGCGAGCTCGTACAACGCGGCCATTTCTGGGAGGTATTCTCGAATCTCGTCGAGTACTTGGCTAGGGGCGATGACTTTCACGGCAGTCCGGGTGAAAACTTTGAGCGCAGCCTTGCCAACGACTGCGGACAGGATGACGTTGCTATTGGCGGCGACTCGCTCGACGCCTCTTCTTCCAGGCTTCGAAGTCACGAGTCACCCGTTCCTCGCTGACGCCGCGCTCGTCTAAGTGCTTGGAGATGGCTGCTCCGAGCCTTACCAGCAATTGCTGCCGGAGCTCGACTGGGAGCTCGCTCGGCTCGGCAAGGGGTACCAGGATCCCGGTAAGCTTCCCGTGCTTGGTGATGAAGACGATCTCGTCTCCGCTGGCCAGCTCCGGCGCCTTGTTTCGAAACTCCCGTATCCCCGTAACTCGCATGGGTCTACGCACATCCTAGCAGCATAGTGAATTTATGTCAACAATTGTGTACACATTAAGGACGCCTGTGGGGCTGGGTACGTCGGTGACCATGGACTCGAGCGCCTCGGCTTCGCGTCTTAAGGCCAACCGGCTGGCATGGGATTGGACCTGCGCCGCTGCCAAGTGGAGGTCTCCACCGAGGGGGTACGTTCGATCGACGTCGCGACGCTTTCGGTGAAGATATTCGACCTCGTTGCGTATTTGGTTGCATGCGGAGGCGCGAGCCAAGCTCCTTCCCGCGAGTCCAGGACAGGACGGCTTTCTCAGTTAGGAGCCGCGCCACAGGATGTTGCGTCACCGCGAACGCCGGGGGGGCGCCCTTCCCGCGCTTCGGACAACTGTGAGCCTCTTGAATCAAGGCGCCGAGGGCGAGATCCATTTGTGCGGCCTCCCGGGCGTTCCTCGGCTCGACGAGCTTGGCGCGCGCTGGTTGAGCTCCACGCCGCGTTGGGGATGAAGAGGCGCTGCGGTCGATCCTCGGGAATGGCGAAGAACCGGGGGTAGGACTCGGCGCCGCGGACCAGGACCGGGGGAGCAACCCAGCGCTTCGCGCACCCGTGCGCTCTGGATTTCTGATAGCTCCGACGCCACGAGGCCGGCGCAGAGCTCGGGGAGAAGCTTCACCGCCGCACAGGACGCTCCAATCGGCGCCCCGGCGACCGCGGGGTTGTCGCCGGGGTTCCGTCACTTGGCCAGTGTTCTCGACCCAGGTGATGTCGTTTGCATCGGTGGACACCCTCGCGGAAATCGATACCGAACCGCCATCCCATTTGGATCACGTGATCCAAATTCGGGAGGGGCGATCACACCATAAGATACTCGCGGCTCTCTAGAAAGGTTACCCACGCTTGATCGGCAAGGTGTCGACGAACGAGGCGGCTCGTTTTTGGATCGCCTCGCCAGGGGCAGGGGCTTTTCGATCAACCCGAACGGTCCCTCCCAGGTGAGCTCATCGGGAGCACGCCCCTTCACCCTCAGCCGCCCCTCGGTGATGGCGGCATGACAGACCGCGCAGACGGTGTGGAGGTTCCAAGTCTCGTCGGGACCCGAGCGACTGCGAGGAATAACGTGATTGGCGGTTAGGGCGGATCGGTTGCTGCAACCTGGCCGGGTACACTTCCAGCCATCCCGTTCGGCGACTTGTCTTACGAAGCCGCCATCGGTTTGCTCACCGTCTCCAAATGGAGGCGTCGTCGCGTAGGTGCAAAGAGCCTCCGCACACAGGAGGTCGAAGACTTCGATGTCGCTCAATGTTTTCCCTGCCAGGCGCTCGAGGGCCTCTCGCGCTTGCTCCCAGGCCTCGACGCGATCACCCTCGAGGACAAAAAACAGCGTTTTCTTCTTCGTGGGTGGCTGCTTGCGTTTTACTTCCTGCTCGAGTTGGCGATTGCTCATGCTCTTGCACCGATCGAGCCACTTGGCTTCGTCCTTCGGTGTGGCTACCTTCACGACTTCTCGCGCTTTGGTCCATGGAATGTCTCCCTGCCGGAACGCATTCTTCAACCGCGGCAGCTCTTCGAACCGCTCCGCCATGTTGACCAGGGAGCGAGTCTTCCGATCCTCGAAGCCTAACCTTTCGCGGGCATAATCGGCGGTGGAAGCGAAGCCGTACTTCAGGTAAAGGCGGCGGTTTTCAACCTCATGGAGGTAGAAGCAAAGAACAGACTCCACGCGACGATGCACGCGCGCCAGAGCAACCAGGCGTCGATCCACCTCACTCGCGGGAAGGCCGGATTTCATTTCGAGAGTGGCTTCGGCAGGCAGGGACATGACGCTGACTCCTTTGTGAATGAATGAGTTCTGGCGAAATCACACCCTCAATATAGGGATAAGTTAAGTAAAAGTCAAGGACCATCGACTTCTTAAGTCTTTTAAGACAAAGGCGTTAAAGAGAGAATGGAGTTCCTGTTCCACTTAGCGACTGCCCTCCCGATCTCCACGAAAATCTCCCTTCGAGTGGATCCGGGCAGGGAATGCGCGGTTTTCCTGCTCCCGTCAAGCATTTTGAATGCTCGTATCGAGCAGGTATAATGCATGGTTGTGAAGCCCCAAGAACCGTTGAGGGAGGCTATTAAGACCCTGGGCGCTGTTCTCGCGGACCGTGGCCTACATTACGAATTGGTCGCTATTGGCGGAGGGAGCTTGATGTTGCTGGGGGCTCCTTCAACGCCCTACCCAAGACATCGACGTCGTTGCGTCAAGGCAAATACGAGAAGGCAGATCCAATGCCAAGACCGCTCCTGGAGGCGGTGGAGGATGTTGCTGCCGCGCTTGGCCTTTCCAGCGATTGGCTCAACGCGGGTCCAACGGATCTGCTCCAGTTCGGGCTTCCCGAGGGTTTTGAGAGCCGAGTTCAGGTCCGCATCCATGCCGGGCTCACAATACACATTGCAGGCCGCCTGGACCAGATACACTTCAAGCTCTACGCCGCGGTTGATCAGGGCCCGCAGAGCAAACATTTTGCAGATTTGAAACAGCTCGGCCCCACTCCGGAGGAGCTTATTGCATCTGCTCGCTGGGCCCGCTCGCACGACCCATCCCCAGCGTTTAGAGAAAATTTGGAAGACGCAATCTGGGCGTAGAAGATGCAGAAATTTAGAAAGGAGCTCGACCGCCTCCTCGTACAACTGACGTGGAGCCTCTGGACTGAGATTGGAGTCGCTGGTGTTCAGCGGATGCACGTACGGCATGCCATCGATCCGGAACCGCTCATCATCATCACCGCGGCTCTCCAGGACACAGACCCGCGTCTTCGAGACGAATCCATGGATTGGTGCATCCGGTATCTCGCCTTCATCTCGAAGACGCGTCTTCGCAATTTACTGAATGTTCAGGTTTACGACGCTACAAAGAAGGCGTTCGGGCAATACGCTGCTACGATCAACGCACAGACGCGAGCGCAATGGCCCGTCCCAGTCGACGTCAAGCCGAGATCATTCACGCCGAGTGGGAAGGCTTCTGCGGATTTCTCAAGGCCTGCCTTGGTGCGATTGCGGATGCGAGCGCTTTTCGGCGTTGGGGCTCGAGCGGAGCTTCTCACCACATTCCTTGGGGAACCAAACGCAAGCAAATCCGCATCGGAGTTCGTAGCGGTGGGGTACGCAAAGCGCATCGTTGCTCAAATCCTGTCCGAGCTACATATGTCAGGCTTACTTGAAGTAACACCTGTGCGCAATAGAATCTATTATCGCCTGGCCAGGGCCAGAGTTAACGCACTGCAGAAGCTCGCCGCGCCACTCCCCGATTATTTCCTCGATTGGAGCACGCTGTTGTCGTTCCTGGCTGCCGCCCGCTATTTGGCCATTCGCTCGGAGAGCACGTCTTGGAGGGCCTCGGCCGTCGGCGTCAACCGCCTCATACAGTGGTTCGCAGCATCGCTCGCGAGCTTCGGAGAGCTCCCACGCTCCGAAGCGGCGCTGGACACCTACTGGCACGACGCGGCGCATTGGATACTTAGCTTCACTCAGGACCTGGCGGAAGGGCGCGTTCCGCGTCGATCGCGGTCAACTTCTCGTAGGCTGCAGTGAGAACCGTTGGGGACGCGACTTTAACGCGAGCGCCTGGAGGCGCCCTTCCCGCACTCCGGACAACAGTGTGCTTCTTGGATCAAGGCGCCGAGCTCGGGATCCATTTGTGCGGCTTCCCGAGCGTTTACCGGGTCCACGAGCTTGGCAGCGTGTTGGTTAAGCTCCACGCCGCAGTCGGGGCAGGTCATCTTCTCTTTGGCTTTGGTTGGGGCCATGGGTTTCCTCTTGATTTCTCTTGGCGGTCAGTCGTTGGGAACGTTCTCGCGGCCGTAGCGCAGCACCTTGGCCATCCAGATGAGCTCATCGAGGAAATTCGCGGTTCTCCGGACGAAGGCCTGGTCCAGAAGCTTCCCGGACTCATCGAAGACCTTGTTCACGCTCCCGAAGTTCACGTCGGTAAAGATGGTCATGAGGCCCAGCTCGCGAAGGACGGGCAGGAAGTTTTCAATCACCCTTGACCCTCCGAACGGTCCGGCGGCAACTCCCACGATCCCGGCGGCTTTGTGGATGTACTCCTCGAGACACGTGTCCAGCACGTGCTTCAAAAGGCCGGGAAAGCTGTGGTTGTACTCCGGGGCCACGATCACTAGGGCATCGGCCCGATTCATTTTCTCAGAGAATGCGGGGTCTTTGATCTCCTCTCCCGCACCGTCGACCGGCATGGGAAGCTCCGCGATGTCGATGAGCTCGGTCTCGACGCCCTCGCGCTTGCCGAGCTCACCGTGGACGAAACGCGCCGCGTGGGCGCTCATGCGTCCCTTACGGGTGGTGCCGAGAATCACCGGAATAATCAGCGGACGCCCGTTCTCCATGAGTTACTCCTGCGCTACGTTGACGTAAACCTTGATGGCGTTCTTCTCTTCTGTCAAGAGGCGGATCATCTCTTTGTAGTTCTCCAGGCCGTCGACCGGGTGGGTGAGGAGTTGTTTCAGCCAGCCCGGGTATTCGAGCTGGGCACGGCACATATCATAGATCCCGGCCTCGAAATAGTCGCGGTTGGCGTTGACGGTTCCCACCATGACCTTGTTTCCCAGGACGAAACCGAGGTTGATGGTGTCGGCGGGCACTTCGATCTCCCGTCCTCCACCGGTGACGCTGGAGAGGATCAGGACACCGTTCTTTCCCAGGTACTGCATGGCCTCGAAGACCAGCGGGGAGAAACCCGTGGCCTCGAACATGATGTCGAAGGGACCCTGCTGGCGAGATGCATCCGCCATCGAGGTGTCCTTGGTGGAAATGTATTTGACCCCGATCTCGGAAAGAAGCTCGGAGTTACGGTAGGGGTGGGGAGTCCGGCCGAAGCTGAAGACTTCCAGACCCCGCATGCGCAACGAAAGCGCCGCCAGCAGCCCGATGGTTCCGGCGCCCAGGACCGCCGCGCGGCGCGGTCTCCAGACCTTGAGGCGCCGTTGGATCTCGTAGGCCTGGACGATGCCCTTCTCGATGACCGAGGTCGGCTCCAGGAGGACACCGACGTCGGCGAGTCCCTTGGGAAGCTTCACGATGTACTCCGGGTCATCCACGAAGTACTCGGTCAGGTAGCCGTGACGCAGATTGATCCCTCGCTCGAAGTAGATGTCGTCGGTGGTCATGTCGTATTGGCCTATGCGGTCGTAGATGCTTCCTCCCGGCCTCCGCACCGTGGGAACGACATAGTCCCCTCGGGCGAGCTCGCTCACGTTCCCGCCGACGTCGACGACGCGGCCCATGCACTCGTGGCCGGTGACCAAGAAGTCGTAACCCTTGGGCGCCTGCCCGTACTCGGCGGCGTTGATCTCTTTGTCGGTCCCGTCCACGCCGACCCGAAGGACCTTCACCAGAACTCCCCGACCGTCGGGGACGTCTTTCACTGAAGGTTTCTCCAGCTCGGCAAGATGGATGCTTCCGGCTTTACCCGGAAATACAGCAATAGCTTTCATGACAGTCTCTCACGCAGGTGATCTCCCACCCGCAGCGCGTTGGCCATGATGGTCAGGGCGGGGTTCGACGCTCCGCAGGAAGGGAAGAAGCTCCCATCCACCACATAAAGATTGTCCAAGTCGTGCGCCTTGCAGTTAGTGTCCAAGACCGATGTCTTGGGATCGTTCCCGAATCGAAGCGTCCCGTTCTGATGCGCGACGCCGGCGATGGGGATTCTCTTCCCAATATAGGCATGCATGTGCAGCAGATCCTCGGTGCAATCGATGTGCTTCAAGAGGCTCTTCAGCTTGGCCTGCAGGCGCTTGTGTCCTTCCAGGTTGTTAGCCTGGTAGTTGAGCTGGATCCCGCCCTTCTTGGTGAGCGTGACGCGGTTGTCGGGATCGGGCAGATCCTCGGATGTGAGCCAGAAGTCCAGGGAGTGCTTGGCCATCAGCTCGAGAGTGAAGCCCGGAACGATCGACGGGGCTCCGGCGGCGAGCACGTTGGCATCGGTCTTCCCAACGAAAGAAATGTGCCCCATGGGGAAATCCCAATCATTGGACTTGAAGTAGAAGTCGTTCAGGCCGAGAGTCTTTTGAAAGACCGTCGGATTCTCACACTTGGAAACCGCCAACATCACGGAATTGAGGTGGGCCATGTAATTCCGCCCCACCTGGTCGGAGCTGTTGGCCAAACCGCTCGGGTGTCGGTCGTTCGCCGAACGGAGCAGAAGGGCGGCGGAGTTGATGGCGCCGCAGGAGACGACCACGACGTCGGCCGAATAAGTTTCTTTGGAGCCGTTCCGCTCCACCTGAACCTTGGTCACCTCGCGACCCGACGAGCCGGTCTCGAGACGGGAGACATAGGCGTGAGTGAGAAGCGTGACGTTCGGATGCTCCAGGGCGGGATCCACGCAGATGACCTGAGAATCCGCCTTGGCGTTGACCAGGCAAGGGTGGCCGTCACAGGTGGAGCAGCGAATGCAAGGACTCTTTTGCGGGTTCTTCTCGTCCAGCATGACGCCCACCGGAAGGAAAAAGGGCCGGTGCCCGACCCGCTCGAGATCTTCCACGAGCTGCTGGATACGCGGCTCGTGGCTGACCGGCGGGTAGAGATAAGGAGCGCTCGCCGGGGGCTCGGTCGGGTCGCTTCCTCGCTTGCCGTGCACTTGATAGAGGTGCTCCGCCTTCGTGTAATAGGGCTCCAGGTCGTCATAGGAGATCGGCCAGGCGGGCGAGGTGCCGTCGTGGTGCCTCACCTGGCCAAAGTCCTCCTTGCGCAGCCGGATCAAAGCGGCTCCGTAGAATTTTGTATTGCCCCCCACGAAATAATGCGTGCCGGGATGGAATTCTTTTCCGTCCTTGTCGTGCCATCCTTCTTTGGTGTGGTATTTGCCTTCTTTCACGACCGCCCGAGTATCCCAATTGTCTTTCTCCCGAGGAACGTAGCCGCCTCTTTCCAGAAGGAGAATGCGCTTTCCCGAGCTCGCCAGGGAATAGGCCAGTGTGCCGCCGCCGGCGCCGGTTCCAATGATGATGACGTCGAAATGGTTCGATGGCATTCCGGGTCTCCTTTAGCGCGGTCCGTAGGCCCTAGGCTGCGCGGGCAGGGAGGTCTTTCTTACCGGGGAAGGCTTCCTCGAGGCTCGAGTTTCCGAGGAAAGAACCGCCAGGTCGAGCCGCAGAGCTTCCCCGACCGACCAGGCCTGAAAGGGACAACCGCGCGGATGGTGTGGTGCGTCTCCGTCGGCGATCTCCGGCAAGTGCCCGACGCCGGCGGTGTCCAACTGCCGCAGGAGAGGATCGAGGAATCTTTCTCTCGCTTCTTTCTTAATGCTTGCCGATCCTCCGCGAACCCTCGCCCACGCTTCAACGAAGGCTCCCATCAGCCAGGGCCAAACGGTGCCCTGATGGTAGGCGCCATCCCGCTCCAGAACACCTCCCTGATAACGCGCGACGTAACCGGGCTCGCCCGGCGCCAGGGATCGGAGTCCGAGCGGCGTCCAAAGGCAGTTCTCCACCGCGTCGACGACCCGCCGTGCCCTTTCTCCTTCCAGAAGAGATACCGGAAGCCCTCCTACGGCAAAGATCTGATTCGGCCGGAAAGACGGATCGGCGGTGCCCGGTCGATGCTCGACGTCCACCACGTCGTAGAGATAGCCGCCACTCTCGTTCCAAAAACGCTTCTCGAAAGCTTCGCGACCGCGCTGATAGATGTCGTTCCAACGACCGGATAGATTCTCCGCCCCGAAGGCCAGAGCGTTCAGCCAGAGGGCCTGTACCTCCACGGGTTTTCCGATGCGCGGCGTGACCACCCAATCGCCGACCTTGGCGTCCATCCAGGTGAGCTGCACGCCCTGTTCTCCAGCTCTCAGCAGCCCGTCCTCGTCCGAGCGGATACCGTATCGCGTCCCTCGACGATATCCCTCCAGGATCGCTTCGCAGGCATCGAGAAGCTTCGTCGTTTCCTGGGAGCCTGGTCCCTTGCGCTTCTTTCGTTTGGCAGCGCGAAGTAGATCCTTGACCGCGATCACGTACCACAAGGATGCATCGACCGAGTTGAGCTCAGCGGATTCACCGCGATCGGAGAAACGGTTGGGAAGCATACCCTCGGAGACCGCCCCCGCCCACTCGAGAAGAATTTCCGCCGCCTCATCCAGCTTCCCGGTAGCAATGGAAAGACCCCGGAGCGCGATAAAGGTGTCCCGCCCCCAGTCGGTGAACCAGGGATAGCCTGCAACGATGGTCTTGCCCTCGCGTCGGCGGACGATATAGGCGTCGGCGGCGCGATGCAGTCGGGTGGGGAAGCTCCTTCGGCGCTTTCGCTCCTGGGCGCGGATGCGCTTGGCGAGCTCCTGCGCGGACCTGCTTTCCATGCTGGCCTGGTCTTGTTCCGTACCGAGAATCCAGGCCCCCTCGCCTTCCGACAGATCGAAATTAAGCTCGCCGGGAGAAGCGAGATCCTCGGTGAAGTCGAGGCCTCGATCTTTTTCCTCCTGGTAAAGGAAGTTCCGGTACCAGTTCGGCTGGTGGTGATAGCGGCCATTCGTCAGGGAGACGATCTCGGGGATGCCCGGATACGGTTGCCACCGCACGCGTTCCCCGTCAATTACCGGCTGGAAGCGAAAACCAGGGTTCTCGTGATGGAGCGCGTGATAGTCCCGACCGGAGAGGAACGGTCGAACCCGAAGACCCACACCCTTCTTTGGCTTCGAAAGGCGCCAGGAGATGGAGACTAGGGGAGATTCGTGGAGCGCGACGATCTCCTGTTCGATTTTGGTACCGTCTTCGAGACGATACGTCCATTGCGGCCAGGGATCCGCCAGGAAGCTTTCGATGCGGACTGCTCCGTCGGGGTGCGTCACCCCGGGGTCGTAATGCTGCGACGATAGGGCGAACATTCCGGCCGGCGTGGTGACCCAGGCATCGAAGCCATTGACGAGTACGACCCGCCCGGTGGGTGGGGTGGTGGCCACCAAGAGCAGAGCGTGATAACGCCGGCTGCGGATGCCGGAGACCGTTCCGGAGGCAAAGCCCCCGAGACCATCGGCCTCCAACCATTCGGCTCTTGGGTTCGTCTTCGAATCCATGGTGACTTCTCCACTCCCGTCTCTTGCTCTTGGATGCCGCCTCCTGGAGAAGGTTTCAGCCGGCTTGCTTTTGCGGCTTGGGGGACGGGCGGTAGCCGCCTGAAGACCGCGTGCGAAAGGCCCTAGGAGGGCCGCCGCGCCAGTTGCTCGTCGCTTTTCTTGCCATCCACCCCCTTGACGGCGGCTTTCCCTGTGCTAATGGTATCGTTAAGATAGGTTGATGGGTTCACCATCCCTTCCCATGATAGGCTGGCGCGAATGGGTCGGTCTTCCGGAGCTGGGAGTTTCCGCCGTCAAGGCCAAGGTCGATACCGGCGCGCGGTCCTCGGCGCTGCATGTCTTCGACCTA
>Ga0326597_10012799_pt1 | contig 11048 bp, 11 predicted proteins | sample RVTome_12_FD_203789 | JGI IMG/M metagenome (GOLD analysis project Ga0326597, IMG submission 203789) | Soil microbial communities from uranium-contaminated site in the Upper Colorado River Basin, Wyoming, United States - RVT100D185 | ecosystem: Environmental > Terrestrial > Soil > Contaminated >... | reverse complement strand
TGGTGCATCACAACGGACGTTCTCTATATCTTGACCGACGGCTTGGGCGGCGGAGTGGCCCGCAATCGAGGACCGGCCACTCCTGGCCCATGCCCATGGGGCCGGTGAATTCGTACTCGCCGGATTCCTTGGGCATGAACTCGACGGCGAGGGTCTCGACCCGGTGCGCAGGTCGGCGCAGTTGCTGAAATCGGCACGGACGGGCGTCCTTGAGTACGCCGCTGTTTCCTGGCGCGAGAAGCCACGGCGATCGCCCTACTCGAGAGCCGCCATCGCGATAGCCGCCGCCGCGATGATCAGGCTGCTGATCACGGCCGTGCCGCCAACCAGCGTCGCGAGGGCGCGGCTGCTCGGCGTCAATCGGAGCGGTGCGAGACCCAGTCCGATGAACACGGCGATCGCCAGCACGCCCATGTAGAGCCAAGCATGTCCGAAAGTCTCCTCGCCCCACTCCTCGAAGCCGGGCGAAACCACCTTGACGGCAAATACCAGGGCGGTCAGGAGAACGGCAATGGCGAAGGATCCGCCAAACGAGTGTATGTATCGGTCCATTGGTGTCTCCTTATGATCCAAGTAACGTGGTCATGCCGACGTGCACGGACCCGGCGAGGATCGCCCCGGCGCCATCCATGGCGAACCCGAGGACCACGATCAGCGCCGAGACGGTCATCGTCGGCAGGCGTGTCTCGGCCGCACGCCGCAGGTCCATGGCCGACGCCAGGATCGGCAGGTATAGGGCGAGAAGCAGAACGACGACGAAAAGGTGTTCCTTCATTTCCATCGCCGTGTCGCCCACAAAGGCCCATGATCCCTTCTCCATGACCGCTCGGTCAGCCTCATAGAAAAAGCTGTCCCAGAGGCCGCCCGAGACCCAAGTCAGGAGAAAAAGCGCCGGGACCACGAAGCTGGCAATTTTCATGCGCCGAAGGCGTGCCTCATCGACACTGTAGGCTTCCACATAGACCCAGAGCGCCGCGAGGATCCCAAGAACACCAAGCGTCGGATGCACGAACAAGAATACTTCTCTCATGGACTCCTCCTCGATCGAATGGTCGCGCGATCCGACCTCTGGGACTGATCCCGGTCGGCAGGATGGCGGCCAAAATCTGAAACTGTGGCAATCATTGGTGCTTAAACTCGAACTCGACGCGAGCCGGGTCTTTCCCAGCCAGCCTCTTCACGTCGACGGCGACCCGATAGTTCGTGTTTGGTTGCATATCAAAATAGTTGCCATAGGTGAGCGCGCCCGCCACGGTGAACGGCTCCAACTTCTTTTGCCGGCCAGCCAGCCCGACCTCTCCGACCGTCGCGCTGACCTGAGCGTCGACGATCCGTTCGAGACTTGCCGCGTCGAATAGCGCGACCATAATGTGGTGGACGTGCGGGCGGTTCGGAGGGCCGCCGTGCATCGTCGCCTCGGGGTGCTGCTTCGCATGCCCGCGAATCATCTCGGCAGGGATGACCGCGTAATAAACCGCGACACCGTGGTCCACCAGATAGCCGCTGTGGGTGTCCGCCATCGACTGCCCCGAAACCAGCAGGGCCAAGATCGCCACCGCCGCGACGGCGGCTAGTCGTGCAATGTTGATGGCAATCATCGGCGGCTCCTCGGTTATGCGTCACTGCCTGGCGTCTTGGTGGGGGCGACGGGCTACTCCACGATCAGCTTGCCGCGGAACATGCCCATGGCGCAGGCGAACTCGTACTCGCCCGGCTCCTGGGGCACGAACTCGACGGCGACGGTCTCGCCGGTCGGCAGGTCGGCGCTCTTGCCGAAGTCGGCGAAGATCACCTTCTCCGAGCAGGAGGCCGTCTCTTCGCGCCGGAAATTCAGGCGCACCGGCTTGCCGTGGCGCACGATGATGGTGTCCGGCGTGTAGCCGCCCTTGACCAGGATCATCGCCTCCTGGCGACCGCTCGAGGCCTCGGCCGCCCGCACGCCCTTGGCGCGCTTGAGCCAGAAAAACCAGACGATGAAGGCGACGAGCAGAAGCCCGATGACGAGAACAATCCAACGATCCGGAGTCATTTTGCGACCCTCCTCGGCTGAAAGAAACGAAGACGATTGGCATTGCTCACGACCGTGACCGAGCTGAAGGCCATGGCGGCCGCCGCGATCAGCGGCGACAGCAATATGCCGAAGAACGGGTACAGCAATCCCATCGCGACCGGGATGCCGAGTGTGTTGTAACCGAATGCCCCGACCAGGTTCTGGCGCACGTTCCGCATGGTTGCCCGACTGATCTCGATCGCCGTCACCACGCCGATCAGGCTGCCCTTGATGAGGGTCACGTCGCTCGCCTCGATGGCGACGTCGGTGCCGGTGCCGATGGCGAAGCCGACATCGGCTTGGGCGAGCGCCGGCGCGTCGTTGATGCCGTCGCCGACCATGCCGACCGTCTTGCCCTCGAGCTGCAGCTTCTGCACCTCGTGCGCCTTCTCGTCGGGGAGCACCTCGGCGAGCACCCGGTCGACCCCGACCTCGCGGGCAATGGCGTCGGCGGTGCGCTGATTGTCGCCGGTGAGCATGACCACCTCGATGCCCATCTTCTTGAGCATTTCGATGGCTTGTTTGGAGTCCGGCTTGACCGTATCCGCGACCGCGACCAGGCCGGCGGCCTGCCCATCGACCGCCACATACATCGGCGTCTTGCCCTCGGTAGCCAGACGTTCCCAATCGCTGGTCAGGGAGTCGATCGCGATTTTCCGATCGCGCATCAGCTTGGCGTTGCCGAGCAGCACGTCCTTGCCATCGATCCGCCCGCCGACCCCGTGCCCAGGGATCGCCGCGAAGCCTTCGGCGCTTGTCAGCGCGATGTTGGAGTCTTCCGCGCCCTTGACGATCGCCTCGCCAAGCGGATGCTCGGACCCGCGCTCCAGCGACGCGGCGAGCCGCAGGATCTCGGCTTCGTCCATGCCGCCGGCCGGCACCACGTCGGTCAGCGCCGGCTCGCCGCGGGTGATCGTGCCGGTCTTGTCGAGGATTAACGCATCCAGCCCTTGCGACGTCTGCAGGGCGTCGCCGGAGCGGATCAAGATACCGTTTTCCGCCCCCTTGCCGATGCCCACTGTCAGCGAGGTTGGCGTCGCCAGCCCGAGCGCGCAGGGGCAGGCGATGATCAGCGTCGTGACGAGGACGATGGTCGCGTAGATGATGCGCGGCTCGGGCCCGATCAAATACCAGACAACCGAGGCAAGGACGCCGAGGATCATCACCGTCGGCACGAAATAGCCCGACACCAGGTCTACCGACCGCTGGATCGGCGCCTTGGACCCTTGCGCGTCCTTGACCATGCGGATGATGCTGGCCAGCGCCGTGTCCTTGCCGACCTTGGTGGCGCGGAACTGGAAGCTGCCGGTCTTGTTCAGCGTGCTGCCGATCACCTCGTCGCCGACCTGCTTCTCGATGGGCATCGACTCGCCCGTAATCATCGACTCGTCGACCGCGCTCGATCCTTGTGTCAGCTCGCCGTCGACCGGAATCTTGTCGCCGGGACGCACGATCACGACATCGCCGAGGACCACTTCCTCGACCGGCAGATCGACCTCCTTGCCGTCGCGCATGACGCGGGCTGTCTTAGCCTGCAGTCCGATCAGCTTCTTGATCGCCTCCGAGGTGCGGCCCTTGGCCCTGATTTCGAGCGCCAGGCCGAGCACCACGAGCGCCGTGACCACCGCGGTCACGTCCCAGAACACTTCCGCCAGCTCGGCCGAGGGGAACATGTCCGGATAGGCGACCGCCACCACCGAGTAGACGAAGGCGGCCGTGATGCCGATGGCGATCAGCGTGTGCATGTTGGCTGAGCGGTGCTTGAGCCCGTCCCACATGCCCGAGAAAAACTGCGAGCCCGACCACAGCAGTACCGGCAGAGTGAGGACCCCGAGCAGCGCCCAGACGATCTGCCGGGCATCGCTGCCAGCCGGCATCCACTCCCGCAGGCCCGGGATCAGGTCCGGATAGCTGAGCCCCATGACCGGAACCGATACGGCGGCGGCAAACCAGAATTTGCGCATCAGCGTGCGGTATTCACGATCGCGCGCCGCCTCTTCCGGGTCTACCCCCTCCTCGACCGCGGCCTTGATCTCGGCCGGCTTGGGCTCCGCCACCTTGTGGCCGGCCGATTCGATCGCCCGGCGGACGCCCGCGAAGTCGACCATCTCGGGCTGGTATTCGACATCGACTGCGTTGGGCGCGAGGCTGGCCCGCGCCGACACCACACCCGGGGTCATCTGCAGGGCGAACTCGATCCGCGTCACGCACGAGGCGCAGTGCATGTGCTTGATGGGAATTCGCATCTTCGCCGTGCCAGCAGCGTAGCCAGCCGACCGTATCGCGCGGACGAGGTCCGACGCCGGGGCTCGTGTCGGGTCGTAGTCGACTCGCGCGAGGCCGTTTACGAGATTGACATGCGCCGCGCTGACGCCGGCCACGGCCTTCAGTGCCTTCTCGACCGCGGGCGGACAACGGGGGCAGGTCATGCCCCCGATGGCGAGATCGAGGTGCCTAGTTGGGACCCCCGCCGGCGCGGGCGCCTCGCGTCCGCGGCTTTTCTCGGACTGCTTTACGACTTGTTCCATAACTCACTTCCTCTCAAAACCCGGTCGGCACAGGTATCGCCGACGTCCGATTGCATCGGCTGTTCTTCGACCCTATCAGTCGGACAAGAGCCGCTTGCGCTCCTCGAACTCGTCCTTGTCGATCTCGCCGCGGGCGAAGCGCTCCTCCAGGATCTGGCGCGGGCTCTTGCGCGGAAAGTGCGAACCGGAAACGCCGGGCGACCCGGTACCGAGCCAGCGGACGGCGAGGACGATCAAGACGATGATCCCGCCCCAAAAGACGATCATCATGACGCCACCGAACATCATACCCCCCCAACCCCAATCCCAGCCGTGGCCCCATCCCGGCCGCTCGTAGCTCTGAGCTTGCGCGGAAAGCGGCACAAGACCAGTCGCCGCCGCAAGGAGTGCGTATTTCAACGTTGTTCGCATATCAGTCTCCGTGATTGAATATCGCCGCGGGCTGCGGCATGGTGTCTTGCGTATACTGGTCCGGCGCGGCCCGGAAGGCGTCCCGGCACGTCGCCGAGCAGAAGAAATACGCCCAGCCGCGGTAGTCTTCGTGGGCGGCAACCTTCTCCACCAGCAGATCCATCCCGCAAACCGGATCGGTGGCAGTGATCTGCATGTCGTGCGCGAATTCCGCCATCAGTGAAACACCATTCCCTCGATGTGAAAGCCGGCATCCACGTACAGCACCTCGCCGGTAATCGCGGCGGTATAGTCGCTGGCCAGCAGCAGTGCGGACCGTCCGACCTCGCAGGCGTCCACCGTGCGCCGCAGCGGCGCCTTGCGGACGGTCTCGTTCAGCAGTTCGTTGAAATGCTCGATGCCGGAGGCGGCACGGGTCCGCACCGCGCCGGCCGAGATCGCATTGACCCGGATCGACTTGTGCCCGAGCTCGTGTGCTAGGTAGCGGACCGAGGCCTCCAGCGCCGCCTTGACCGGGCCCATCACGTTGTAGTGGTCGACCACTTTCTCGGCGCCGTAGTAGCTCAGCGTCATCAGACTGCCGCCCTTGTCCATCAGCGGTTCCGCGAGCTTGGCCATGCGGATGAACGAGTGGCAGGAGACCGCCATGGACTCGGCGAAGCCCTCGGCCGAGCAGTCGGTCAGCCGGCCGTGCAGATCCTCCTTGCGCGCCCAAGCGATCGCGTGGAACAGGAAGTCGAGACGGCCCCATGTCTCGCGGATCGTCTCGAACATGGCCTCCAATTGGCCGGCAACGGTAACGTTGCAGGGCAGAAGGATCGGCGCCTCGACCTGGCGCGCGAGCGGCTCGACGTGAGGCTTCGCCTTGTCGTTGAAGTAGGTGATCGCGAGCTCGGCCCCGGCGTTGCGGAAATGCCGCGCGGCCCACCACGCCAAGCTGTCCTCGTTGGCGATCCCCACGACGAGGCCCTTGCGCCCATTCAGATCCAGTATTTCCATCCTTGACGGACTCCTGTGTTCGCGTAAATCAGCTCGCCCGGGCGGTTGCCGCCGGCGTCCCATGGGTGCACCAAACGCAGCCGCAGTCGGTGTGGTCGCAACTCGGATCATTGAGCGGTGCGCGGTATCGCCAGGCAGCGAGCGGGTAAGTGAGCCAGGTCAGCGCAGAGGGCCGATAGAGCCGGCGCAGCCGGTCGCCGGTGTCCGAACGGCTCAGTCCGCGCAGCGCCCAACGCCAGCCGCGCTCGCCGAGCATGTTGAATATGAACCGGTTGCTGGCGCCGGTCCGCAGGAGGGGCAGAAGCTCCCGGCGCCACAGCAGCGTGTAATCGCTGCCCTCGATCAGGCTCCGCGCCGCGAGAATGCCGGAGCGCAGGGCATAGCGCATGCCGAATCCCGCGAGCGCGTCCTGGAAGCCCGCCTGCTCCCCGACAACAAGGTGTCCGCCCTGCACGGCGGTGCGCGGCAGCCGGAAGTTCGCGAAGCCGCCGAACGGCCGGGGATCGCGCATCTCGAGGGTGGCGCGCTCGCGGAAGAACGCCACCGCGCGCTCCACATGCTCGGCCTGGCGCTTGAAGTCGGTAAACATGCAGCTCGCCACCGTGCCGTGGCCTCGATGAATCAGCAGGTAGGCGTAGCCGAGGGGAGCCAGCGCGTTGTTGAAGGCGATCCAATTGCCGTCCGGCCGGTCGGTCTCGAAGACGTAGCCGGCGGCGATGGCGTCGGCGGATCGGGGGCCGATGGCAAGAACCGTCGGTCCGTTCAGCGCGGTCGCCCGGTCGCCAAAGCGCACCTCGGCGCCGGCGGCGATCGCCTGCTTGAGGAGACCGAAGTCCAAGCTTCCGCCACGACTTCCCCGCTGAACGAGATAGTAAAGCGGCCGCTCGCCGTGGATCGGATAGGCTTGGCCCCAGGCATCGAAGGCTGTGCCGTGGCGCACCGGATGGCAGTCGAAGCTGGGTTCGATCCCCACGGCGCGCAGCTCGTCGAGAACGTCCTGCCCATCGCTCCAGTTCTCCAGCCCCTGAAAGTCTCCATGGAAGCGGGTTCCAACCGTGCGGTGCCACTCGCGCACGATGACCGTGCGGCCGGCGCGGGCGAGAACGATAGCGCAGGCCAAGCCCGCCGGACCGGCGCCGACGACGGTGAAAGGCTTCGCGTCCTCAAGTCGTGCCCGATAGCGGCTGTCCAGGTTGCTCATTGCATCCGCCTCATGGTTCGAGCACGTAGGAGCCGGGCGCGGCGCACAGCGGCTTGTAGCCCTTGCTCGCTGCCCCAAGACTCGGTGGTTTCACCCAGTCGCTCGAGTGGCTCTGAAGCCAGCCCTGCCAGCAAGGCCACCAGGATCCCTCGTGGTGGACCGCTGATGCCTGCCAAGCATCTGGATCGAGGTAGGTTTCGTTCTCCTTGTGAGTGGCGATCTGATGATGCCGGCGGGGGTGGCCGGGCGGGCTGACGATGCCCGCGTTGTGCCCGCCGTTCGACAGAACGAAGGTCACGTCGGTATCAGTCAGCATCTGGATCTTGTAGACCGAGCGCCAGGGCGCGACATGATCGGAGATCGTGCTGACCGCGAAGACCGGGACGCGGATGTCGCGCAGGGAAACCGAGCGGCCGTCGACCTCGTAACGGCTCTCCGCAAGGTCGTTGTCGAGGAACAGACGCCGCAGATACTCCGAGTGCATGGCGAACGGCATTCGGGTCGCGTCGGCATTCCAGGCCATCAGGTCAATCATCGGGCGGCGTTCGCCCATCAGGTAGTTCCTGACCATCTTCGACCAGATCAGGTCATTGGAGCGCAGCAGCTGAAACGCGCCGACCATTTGCTTGGCATCGAGGTAGCCCCGCTCGGCCATCATGTCCTCAAGGAAGCTGACCTGGGCCTCGTCGATGAACAACATCAGCTCGCCGGCCTCGGTGAAATCGGTCTGCGCTGCCAGCAGGGTTAGGCTTTTCAGGCGATCGTCCCCATCGCGGGACATGGCTGCGGCGGCGATCGCCAGCAAGGTGCCGCCGAGGCAGTAGCCGACGGCGTGGACCGGCCGCTTGGAAACGATAGTGGAGACCGCATCAAGCGCCGCCATCACGCCGAGCCGGTGATAGTCCTCCATGCCCAGGTCGCGCTCCTCGCCGGTCGGGTTCTTCCAGGAGACCACGAAGACAGTGTGACCCTTCTCGACGAGGTATTTGACAAGCGAGTTCTCCGGCGAGAGGTCGAGAATGTAGTACTTCATGATCCAGGCCGGCACGATCAGTACCGGCTCCGGATGGACGTGATTGGTGGCCGATGCGTATTGGATCAATTCGATCAGGCGGTTGCGATAGACTACCTTGCCCGGCGTGACGGCCAGGTTGCGGCCGACCTGGAAGTCTTCGGCGCCAACAGGCTTCTCGCCATTGACGGCGCGGCGCCAGTCTTCCCAGAAGTTCATCGCCCCGCGGACCAGGTTCATGCCACCTTGCCTGACGGTCGCGTCAAGAACCTCAGGGTTGGTCAGAGGGACGTTCGCCGGCGAGACCACGTCGAGTATCTGCCGGGCGGCGAACGACGTTACTTCCTCGTGGTGCCTCGAAACACCGGGGACCTCCGTCGTGGCGTTGTGCCACCACTGCTGAGTGAGCAGGAATCCTTGGTAGATCGCGTTGTAAGGCCAGGCCTGCCACGCCTCTCCGGCGAAGCGCTTGTCCTGCGGCAAGGGCTCGATGCAGACCGCGCAGTCGGGATCGCCACAGGCGCGCGGGCAATACTCCAGAAAGCGAGACCACTTGCGAGCGGCCTTTTGGACCAGATCGATCTGCTTGTCGGGCGACATCAGAAGGTGTTGGGCCCAGTCGGTATAGGCCTGCGCAAGCGCCGCCGGCGAGAGCCCCGCGGTCAGCCGCGCGGTCGCCGCGTGAAGGGGACGGTCGAAGGAAAAGTCATGCCGGTCCTTACTGTCCTTGGTGGCTTTGATCAGGGATGGTGGTCGTTTCGACATCGTCTTATCCAGGTAGCGGGCAGCAGGCGTGTTCGGGCTGCGGGGCGCAGGAGAGGCTTGTCTCCGGGGCGGCGGCCTTGGCCGGTAGTTTGGCGCTTCGGTGGTGCATCAGGCTGGCGAGAACCAGGCCGGCCAGCCGCGCGGCCGGCGGATCGGCGCGCGAGCTGAGCACGACCGGCGTCGCGAGCCCGACCACGACGCCGGCCGCCACCGCGCCGGCCAGGTATTCCAGGTTCTTGGCCAGGATGTTGCCGGAGACCAAGTCGGGGACCAGGACGATATCCGCGTCGCCCGCGACCTCCGATATGATCCCCTTCTCTTTCGCGGCCTTGGCGGAAATTGCATTGTCGAAGGCGAGCGGCCCGTCGACCAGGGCGCCGCCGATCTGGCCGCGCCGCGCCATCAAGGTGAGGCAGGCGGCGTCAAGGGTTGAGGAGATCGACGGATTGACCGTCTCAACCGCCGATAGAACGGCAACTTTCGGGGTTTCGACCCCGAGCAGTTGGAACAGCTCGACCGCGTTCTGCAGGATCTGTGCCTTGGCGTTGAGGTCGGGCGCGATGTTGATCGCGGCGTCGGTAATGCCGAGCAGCTTCGGATGGCGCGACACCTCGGCGACGAAGACATGGCTGACCCGGCGTCCGGGCAGGCGCAAGCCGCGTTCCTTGTCTAGCAGCGCATGCATCAACGCATCGGTGTGGATGTTCCCCTTCATCACGGCATCGGCCTCGCCAGCCCGGACCAGCTCGACGGCCTTCGCCGCCGCGGCCGGGTCGCTCCGGGCCGGGACGATCCAGTCATCATGCACCGGCCAGTTGAGCTCACGGCACGCGCCTTCGATTGCCGCGGGATCGCCGATCAGCAGCGGATCGACTATTCCAAGCGCGTGTGCTTCCCGCAAAGTCTCAATCACCAGGCTTTGGGCGGCGTCCACGACCGCAACTCGAATCGTCCCTAGGCTGCTTGCCTGATCAATGAGGTCCTGCAGAGTGCCGAATCGCTCCGTCATCGCCTACGCCCTCCTGGCCACGGGCCGCTGCTCGGCGAGCATGTGCCGGACATGACGCGCGATCATGAGCTCTTCGTTTGTCGCAAACGCCTCGACCACGACAGCGCTTGAGGTGGCCGAAATTATCGACTCGTTCCGGTCGTTACGTCCGTGATCCAAATCCAGTCCAAGGTAAGACAGGCCTTCCAGTGTTTTGGCACGAACCAACGGCGCGTTGGCGCCGATGCCACCCGTGAAGACGAGACGATCCAGCCCACCGATCGTCGCAGTCAGCGCCGCCAGATGCTTGCGCGCTTGGTAGCAGAAGAATTCGACAGCCTCGGCGGCTGCCGCCTCGGTGTCCACGTGCGCCAGTAGCTCTTGCATGTTCCGGCTGAGGCAGGAGACGCCTAACAGCCCCGATTGCTTGTAGAGAACTTGCTGCACCTGACCGGCCGTCATACTCTTTTCGGTAAGCAGGTAGAGGATGATGCCGGGGTCAAGATCGCCCGAGCGGGTGCCCATCGGCAGACCCCCGAGCGTGCTGAAACCCATCGTCGTGTCCACGCTGCGACCATCCTTGATCGCCGCCATCGATGCGCCATTTCCGAGATGAGCCACGACGATGCGCTCTTTGGCAACCGCTGGACCATGCCGGCGCCGTAACTCGGCCATGACGTACTCATAGGATAGGCCGTGGAAGCCGTACCGGTGGATGCCCTCGTCGGCGTACGACCGCGGTAGGCCCGTCAGCCGGGCAAGGCGCGGCAAAGAATGATGAAAGGCGGTATCGAAACAGGCGACTTGCGGCAGATCTCGGCGGATGCCCCGGACGGCGGCGATGCCGGCCAGATTGTGCGGTAAATGCAGTGGTGCGAGCGGGATGAGCCGGCGCAATCTTGAGAGCAAGGCATCGTCAACCAGTACCGGGCAGTCGCAGTCCGCCCCACCATGCACGACCCGGTGACCGACGGCGACGAGAGACACGCCAGAGGGGAGTCGCGCAAACAGGTCAAGCAGGCTGCGCAAGGCCTGCGCATGGTCTGGAATGGCACGCGTCTCGTCGACGACGGTGTTGCCGCTTTTGTCGATCG
>Ga0326597_10012798_pt1 | contig 11049 bp, 11 predicted proteins | sample RVTome_12_FD_203789 | JGI IMG/M metagenome (GOLD analysis project Ga0326597, IMG submission 203789) | Soil microbial communities from uranium-contaminated site in the Upper Colorado River Basin, Wyoming, United States - RVT100D185 | ecosystem: Environmental > Terrestrial > Soil > Contaminated >... | reverse complement strand
CGAGAGGCGCCTCGGGGAGGTCAATGCCTCATTGCCAGACGGCCTCCAGGTTGTTGCGACGTACAACCGGTCCTCCCTGATCTGGGACACGTTGAAGAACTTCGCCGGTGCGCTGGCGTATGAACTACTGGTCGTGGTGCTGGTTGTCGTCTGGGCGTTGCGGAACGTGCGAGCGGCGGTGGCTCCGGTCTGTGTGCTCCTGCTGGGCTCGCTGTTCACCGTGTTGCCGATGACGGCCTTGGGCCAGACGATCAACCTGCTCTCACTGGCAGGGCTGGCCATTGCCATCGGGGAGATGGCCGATGCGACGATCGTGATCGTGGAAAACTGCACGGCTGCGCTCTCGAAGCAGGCCGACCGGAGCTACGCGGCCACACGACAGACGATTATCCACGCGACCGCACAGATGACCAGGCCTCTCCTGTTCTCGCTGCTGATCATCGTAGCGTCGTTTCTCCCGATCTTCTTCCTCGAGGAGCGCGAAGGCCGGCTGTTCGATCCGCTGGCGTACAGCAAGACGTTCGCGATGGCGTTCTCGACCTTGCTCACGCTGTTTGTGCTGCCGGTGATCATCATCTGGATCTTCAAGAACAAAGCGCCGGTCGTCGCCGAGGCGCGCGAGGGCGCCTGGGTGCGGCTGTATCGGCTGGTGCTGGGGGCGATCTTGACCCATCGATATGCCTTCACCACGGCTGGGCTCATCGTGCTAGGCGCGTCCCTGTGGCTGGCAGCTGGATTCCAGAAGGACTACATGCCGGAGATGGAAGAGGGCTCCGTGCTGTACATGCCAACGACCGTTCCGGGGCTGCCGGCGCAGGAGGCTGGGTGGATCCTGCAACAGATCGATCGCAAGCTCAGCGAGTTTCCGGAAGTGGAGCGTGCCTTCGGCAAGCTGGGCCGGGCCGACACCTCCACCGATCCAGCCCCGATGACGATGATTGAGACCACCGTCATGCTCAAGCCTCAGTCCGAATGGCGAGACGGACTCACCAAAGATGCGCTCGTCGCCGAGATGGACGAGGCGCTTCAGATCGTGGGGTACGTCAATACCTGGACGCAGCCGATCGCGGGCCGCGTCATGATGCAGGATACCGGCATTCAGACGCCGGTCGGCATCAAGGTCCGGGGCCCGGACATCGAGCAATTGGAACTGTTGTCGAGTCGCATCGAGGGTCTGCTGCGGGAGTTCCCAGGGACGCAGTCGGTGATCGCCGAGCGTATCGCCGACGGTTATTACGTGGACGTGCGCCAGGATCTCGAACGGATGGCGGAACACGGCGTCACCGTGGACGAGGCGATGCTGACGGTCCGGCACGCCGTCGGCGGGGAGAACGTAGCCAGCGTCAAGCAGCCCGACAACTCGAGCATTCCGCTCTCCGTGCAGTACTCGCCGGAGTATGTTGACACCTTGGAGAAGATCCGGAACGTTCCGGTCGTGACTGCCGACCGCCAGTCGGTGGCGCTCGGCCAGATCGCCGATGTGTCCGTTCGGCGAATGCCCGAAATGATTCGGAACGACAATGGCCAGCTGGCAGGCTACGTCTACGTCGATCTCGATAACGTGACTCCAGCCGACTACGTGGCGACTGCGCAGCCGTTCCTCGAAGACAATCTCCAGTTGCCGAACGGGTACTCCGTCGAGTGGACCGGCACCTACCGATACGCGGCCGACGCGCAGCGCCAGCTCCTTTTCATCGTGCCCATCACCCTGATGATTGTCTTCGTCCTGCTGATGATGGCCTTCAGGTCGTGGTCCAGCAGCCTTCTGATCATGTTCTCGGCGCCCTTTGCGCTCATCGGGGGGCTGTTTCTGCAGTGGATGCTGGGGTACTCCATGACCACCGCGGTGATCATCGGGTACATTTCATTGCTGGCCGTGGCGGTTCAGACCGGGATCATCATGGTGGAGTTCATCCATCAGGCGCTGGCCAGGAGGACCTCGGAGCAGACCTATATGGACGCGGTGATCGAGGGCTCGGTGGCACGACTGCGTCCCAAGCTGATGACCGTGGCGACGACCGTACTCGGGCTGCTCCCGATCATGCTGGCGACCGGGTCAGGAATGGACATTACACAGCCCATCGCCACGCCCACTTTCGGGGGGATGATCAGCTCGACGGTTTACGTGCTCTTCCTGATTCCATGTCTATTCGTGATCGGGGACGACATTCGTCGTCGCTGGTGGGGTCGAGGCGCGGCCCAGTACGCTCAGCCGCAGATGGCGCGAGGATGATCCGGATAGCGGGGATCGTGCTGATGCTGCTGGCTCTTGCGGGGGCGGCGTGCGGCCCGACAGATGGGACCGGCAATCTGACCGAATTGGGCCGTGTGCAGTCGGGCGATCTGGAGGTGGTGCTACTCTCCGATGAGACGGCGATCAGCAGCGACAGGGGTTCGTTTGTACTCGAGTTCCGATCGACCTCTGACGGTTCGCTCATCGACGTCGGGCGAGTGACGGCGGGTGCGACCATGCCGATGCCCGGTTCCTCGCCAATGTTCGGCGACCTCGAATTGGAGCCGACGGCTGTGCCGGGCCGATACGCAGGAACGGGAGACTTTGGCATGGCCGGCACGTGGCGACTCACCGTGGAGTGGGAGGGGCCGGCCGGGTCTGGATCGGCGAGCCTGGCGACGAGAGTTCGGTGACTGTGAGACGCGCAGTGACGAGTGATTCAGCCTAGGTACCAGGGACGGTGTGATTCAGAGGGACGCGAGGAATGCGACAAGCGCCGTCCTGGCCTCAGCGGAGGATTCTTCGAACCGACGCCGAGCGGACTCGGCCTCTCCCGCGTGGCGTCGGATGGCATCCTGGATCGTGGCGGCTGAGCCGTCGTGCAACAGCGGTCGGCGGCTCCGAAGTCCCCACAACGCTGGCGTCCGGAACTCTTCGGGAGCGCCAGCCTCTTGCTCGATGCCGTCTCCCGTACCGATATCGTGCAACAGCAAGTCGGAGAAGAGCGGTACCGCACGACGGTTGAACAACGGATGTGCGCTGGGCCCGGTGGTGAGCGATGGGACGTGACACGCCGCGCACCCAAGAGCCTCGAAGATCTGCTCGCCGCGTCGAGTAGCCTCATCAAGGGGACCACGGCCGAGCGGCGCAAGGAACTTCATGAAGCCAACGAAATTGTCGATGCCGCGGCGGCCCGTACGCGGATCCCTCACGTCCTCCGGATCGGGGAGGGGATCGCAGACTCTCATCCGTTCCTGCGAGACTCCGAGGGCAAGCTCCTGCGGGAACAGATCGTTGGTGATCCCCATTTCGTTGCGATACGCATCGGCGCCGAAGACGAGGAGCGTGGCGTGCTGTGCCTTCCAGCCGAACCGGCCGACGCGCGCTTCTCCGGTGGCACGATCGATGATTCGTGCCGCGCGCCCGCTCACGCCGTCGCGGTCCACGTCAAAGGGGTCTTCGAGCGCCAGCAAGGTCTCATCCGGGATGGCCTCAACCAAGCCGGCACCGAAGAGCGGAATCGGTACTCGGCGGGCCACAATCGTCGCATCCGAGGGAATGATCGCCTGACACGCGTGGCTCGGCACCGAGAAGAGCTGGAACAGCGATTCGCCCGACGGATCGAGCGGTACAAACTCGCCTCTGGGTCCGCGGCGGCCAGCGCGAGTCTCCGCGATCGAGCTCGTGCCGCCAACCGCTGGCACGCTATGGCAGACGGCGCAACTTGTGCCGTTGTACGCCGGCCCCAAACCCTCTTCCGCGGTCTCGACTTCCAGGAAATCATCCAGTCCGAGTCTGAACTCCTCGAACTCCACGGGTGTGACGCCTGGGAGCGGGTCGCCCGGCCTCGGCGCCCGCTGCTGCGCGACGAGCAGCCCAGTCAGATACACCGCCAGCCCCGCGGTGAGGAGCAGGGTTGAGCCGTGGAGCGCGCCGGAGGTGGAACGGTCGTTGCGAAGCACCGCTGATGCCTCCTACCTGGTGGCGACGATGACGCCGCGCATGAAGGGGTGGCCGGCACCACAGAGGCGGGAACATTCAAACGTGTAGCGGCCTGGCTCTGGCAGGAACATGACCGTCGCTTCGCTTCCCCGACTGGGAATCTCGAGATCGATGTCGGTGCCGACGATGTGGAATCCGTGCATCGTGTCTTCGCTCCGAAGCCGAATCGCGAGGCGGGTCCCTGCGTTGACACGTATCTCGGAGGGGGTAAACCTGAAACGCTCCGCGACGATCTCGACGACCCGAACGTCCTGAGGGGCCGCAGCCTTCACCGGCCAGACTGGGGCTCCAAAGACGAGTGCCGAGATGAACAGCGCGAGGCTGAGCGAGGCGAGCACGTAGCGCATCAGAACCACCATCCCAGTCCAAGGTTGAACGAATTCGGAGCCTCGATGACCGAGCTCCGGTTGCGAAGGATCGAGTAGTCCACCTTTACGGCAATGTCGGGATGGGGCCAGTAGTTCGCGCCGATCACCCAGGCATCACGATCGAATTCAGGAAGGGGTAGGTAGCCCTGCGGCATCTTGAACTGCGTGTCGAAGTTCTCGTAGCGCACGAAGGCGCCAACATCGCCAAACCTGGCGCCGGAGACGGCCCGATATCCAGCTTCCGTATAAAAGCCTCTGAGGCTGCGCCCGATGTTGGGGTTGACGCCGATCCGCCGTGCCAGCGTGTCGTTCAGGCGCGCGACGTTGCTCAGCCAGATCTGCGCAAATTCTCCCCGAAGATCGATCCGGTCGCGCGAGTAGCGCACATCGGCTTCGATGAGTGACACCGGAACGTCGAAGAGGGGGCGGAACTCGAAGCCCGAGTGGCCGGTCCACGCGCTCGCGCCGAGGGTGAGACCGGGATAGTCCACGTATTCAACGCGGCCGGTTGCGGCCGGTCGACCCATGTTCGCGTTGGCCCCCTTCTGTCGACCCTCACGTATACCCTCGTCAGCGCCGAATTCGGCCGCGTTCATCGGCGCGGTCAGGAAAGCCCTGTACCGCAAGCCACGGCCCACCTCGCCGTGCACGCCGGCGCCGACCTCGAACCACGTCGACGGGACGATGACCGTGTCCACGAACGGCCGCTCGACGCCGTAGTACGACGGCGGCTCGTGTCGCTCGTTGATGATCCCGATGGGCATCAACATCATCCCGGCGCGCACATTGAAGGCACGTGTCAGCAGGAAGTCGATATACGCCTGCTCCAACTCGAGCTCGCCAGCCTCCTCCAGCCCCTCAACCAGTGCGTGCTCAAGCTCCAGCTCTCCGACGAAGCGGATGCGGTCCGTGAAGGCGTGAGAGAACAGCAGGACGAAGCGGTGGAAGTCGACCCTTCCGTCCTCGAACTCCGGCTTGTTGAAGTGCAGATCCATGTAGCCGGCGACGGTCGTGCGAGGTGGCTCCGGCCTCCCCTGGGTGGTGTTCTGCGCGACGGCCGGAGCGGTCATCAGACAGATCAACAGGGCCGGCATGAAGCAGCAGCGACCGATCGGGCGGTGGACAACTGGCATTTCGCAGGAGTGTAAATGGCATTTTGATAAATATGCAACACAATTTTGAATGTTCAAAATATCCAACTAGCTGACCCGGAACAAGCCCTACCGGTCTCGAGCACCACGGCGCTGACGGTAGCGAACCGAAGCCGCTGGTCTTTTGGGAGCAGGTCGCGTCCCTCGAGGGACGGAGCGCAGGTGCAGCGAACACCGCCTTCGCCCCCGTTCCGAGAGGTCGTGCCGGCGGTTATCTGGAGCGCGCGACGCGCGCGACGGCGCGCGCAGCGCGGTTCAGTCGGTCGTCGAAGCTCGAGAATTGCACCCGGGCGGCGCTGGCGCTTCGCATGACGCCGGCGAACGACCCCAGGTGCACGCTGTCGAACCCTCGTAGCCGGTGTCGCTCGGCCAGGTCCCCGGCCTCCAGGCATATTGCACGCGTGGCGTCGATGGCGACGATGTGCGCCCAGTCTGCTTCGAACGCATTCTTGGCTGCCGTGAAATCCCTGGGGAGAAGCGCGCGTTCCCGGCGCCTTCGTGCGAACGCCGCGCGCAGTTCCGGATAGGCGACCTGTGATGTGGTCACCACTTGATGCCCGTTCGACCAGAGTCCGGACTTCATCGCTCCCCGGCTCGTCTACGTACAGCTTTGCCCCTGCGGCTTCCCCCTTGCCGGCAGCGGCGCGGGATTGATCTCGGTTGGCGCGGCGACCCCGTAAGCCCGTCTGCACGTGTTCAGCTGCTCGAACAACGAACCCTGGACTGGTCAACAGCGAACGGCTCGTGCACCACTTGCGCTGGTTTGTTGGTACCATTGCGGCCTGTACCGTGCGCCGTTCATCTGCCATCTTTGCCGCCTCGCTCGCCCTGACGCCCGTGCCCCTGGCCGCGCAGACGACTGCCGTGCCCGTGCTCCCGGAGACCATGGTCCGAGGGGCGGATGGCTCGGTCACCGTGCGCGCCGTACGGCTGGAGTCGCCGCTCGACCTCGACGGGAACCTCGACGAGGCCATCTACGAACGCGTGCGGCCGGCGTCCGACTTCATCCAGATCGAGCCGAGTCCCGGGGCGCCGGCACGCGACCAGACGGAGTTCTGGATCATGTTCGACGAGGAAAACGTCTACGTTGCCGCGCGCGCGTGGGACTCGGATATGGAGATCGTCACCACGGAGATGCGTCGCGACAACCTCTGGAGCGGCAACGACATCATCGGGTTCGCCTTCGACACGTTCCTCGATCGACGCAACGCGCTGGTGTTCCACGCCAACGCGCTGGGCGCGCGACACGATGGTCAGTCGACCAACGAGGGCCAGTGGAACGGGGACGTGAACCCCATCTGGGAGCCAGTGACGGGCCGCTTCGACGGTGGCTGGACGCTGGAGGCCGCCATCCCGTTCAAGTCGCTCCGCTACGGACCAGACAGGCAGCAGACATGGGGGCTCCAGGTGCTGCGCCCCAGCCGGTCGATCAACGAGATCTCGTTTCTCACCGAACTGCCGCCCGCGCAGGGCCAGGGCGCGTTCCAGCGGATGTCACTCGGCGCCACGCTCGTGGGCATCGAAGCGCCACCGAGTTCGCGGCTCGTCGAACTGAAGCCGTACCTGACCTCGAGCGCCACGACGGACGTGCCGAACGACGTCGATGACATCTCGGGTGACGTCGGCCTCGACGTGAAGGTCGGCATCACCGACGGGATCACTGCCGACTTCACCCTCAATACCGACTTCGCGCAGGTGGAGGCGGACGAGCAGCAAGTGAATCTCACGCGGTTCAGTCTCTTCTTTCCGGAAAAGCGCGAGTTCTTCCTCGAGAACGCTGGCACCTTCTCGTTCGGTGGCGTGTCGGTGGTCGGCTTCGGTGGGGACGGGGAAGTGCCCATCCTGTTTTACAGTCGGCGCATCGGCCTCGAAGGCGGGCACGAGGTGCCGCTCCGTGCCGGCGGGCGCGTCACAGGCCGCGTCGGGCCGTTCAGCCTGGGGGTGATCAACATTCAGGCCGATGAGGTGGAGGAGGCGGGTGTTGCCGAGACCAATTTCTCGGTCGTGCGGCTCAAGCGCGACATCCTGCGACGGAGCACCATCGGAGTGGTGGCGACGGGGCGCTCGGTCGACAGCCGCAGCCGTGGCGCCAACTACGCGTACGGCCTGGATACCACGCTCGGGTTCTCCGACGACGTGACGATCAACACCTACTGGGCGCGCACCGAGAGCGAGGGTCTGTCGGGCGACAATGTCAGCTACCGCGCGCAGTTCGACTACAACGCCGATCGGCAGGGTGTCGAGTTCGAGCGTCTCGCCGTGGGCGCCAACTTCAATCCCGATGTCGGCTTTACTCGCCGCCGTGACATCCGGCGCAACTTCGGGCGGCTCCGCTTCAGCCCGCGGCCTGCGGCGATCGCGTCGATCAGGCAGCTCAACTGGACCGCGTCGATCAACCACATCGAGAACGGCGCCGGCGTCCTCGAGACCCGTCAGCAGATGGGCTCGTTCCAGGCGGAGTTGGCCAACGACGACACGACATCGGTGACCTACATCCGCAGCTACGAGTTCCTGCCAGAGCCGTTCGAGATCGCCCGCGGCGTCACGCTGCCGGAGGGTGGCTACGGGTTCGACGACGTGCAGGTCTCGTACAACATGGCGCAGCAGCGGCGTGTGCGGGCCAATTTCTCAGCCAGCCACGGCACCTTCTACAGTGGTCACAAGAGCACCCTCCGCGCGGCGGGTGGAGCGGTGCGGGTGAGCAGCCACTTCTCTCTTGAGCCGAGTTACTCACTCAATCGGGTGGAGCTCGCCGAGGGTGACTTCACCACCCACCTGCTGAACACGCGGGTCACCTATGCGATGTCGTCCCGATCGTTCGTGAGCGCCCTGGTGCAGTACAACTCGAGCAGCAACAGCGTCTCGACCAACGCACGCCTGCGCTGGGAGTACCAGCCCGGGAGCGAGCTCTTCGTGGTCTACAACGAGCAACGCGACACCCTGGGCGAGCGGTTCCCCGACGTGGCGAACCGCGCCTTCATCGTCAAGGTCAACCGGTTGTTTCGCTTCTAACTCGAGAAGATGGATCGCGTCACCGTCCTGGTCCAGGGTTCGGCAGAGGTACTGTCGCCGCCCCTGGCTGGCCTCGCAGGAGACGGGGATTTCCCGCCGGGCGAAGGGGAGACCCTTGACGTCTCGGAAGCTCTGAGTCAAGAGTGCTGCTACAGCCAGACGGCGTGAGCGAGAGTCGCCGGTGGCAAGCGGTAGCCATGGTAGCTGAGCGCAGGGGACTGCATCGGCCTACTCTGGCAACCACGCTTCACATTGACAATGCCGCCATCGTCGCGCTGGATTGACGAAATGACGGTGGGCCGCTATTGTTCTTGTCATGAAGGACTTATGTCATTTTCATACGGCCGCTGCGGCGCTGGTGATCGCCGCGTCTCTACTCGCCGGCTGCGCGGCGCCGGCTCCCGAGCAGCCGCCGTCTGCGGAGATCCCGTACCGTCCGGTCGCGTCGATCCGGGAAGTCATGAACAGCGTGATCGATCCCTCCGTAGACGTGGTGTGGGACTCGGTGAAGACCGTCATCGACGACGGACGCATGACCGATCACGCGCCGAGCACCGACGAGGACTGGGCCGAGGTGCGCCGTCACGCCCTGATCGTCAGCGAAGCGGCCAACCTCCTGTTGATGCCCGGTCGCCCGGTCGCGCCGCCGGGTGCCACGGCTCATGCGCCGGGCGTCGAGCTGGAGCCCGAGGAGGTTCGCGCGCTGATCGACGAGAATCGCGACGGCTGGAACTTTCACGTCCAACAGCTCCAGGATTCGTTGGGGTCGGTGCTGGCGGCGATCGATGCTGGGGATTCGCAGGCGATGCTTGTCGCCGGGGAGCAGATCGACACCGCGTGCGAGAATTGCCATCAGGTGTTCTGGTTCCCGAACGCCGTGGCATCGGCTCCCTGACGCGGCGTCCTGTGATCTGACCGGAGGTATGTGATGAAGACGAAGATTGCGTTCGCTGTGCTCGCCGCTGGAGTACTCTGCGCCGGCCATCCGGCTTTCGCGCATCATCCGTTCGCGGCGGAATACGATGTCAACAAGCCGGTGACGCTGACCGGAACCCTGGACCGAATGGAGTGGGTGAATCCGCACGGCTGGATCTATATGGACGTCAAGGAGCCGGACGGCACCGTCAAGCGGTGGACGGTCGAGACCTCTGGTCCGGGCCAGATGAACCGCCGTGGATTGAGAAAGAGCGACACGGTCGACGGCATGTCCCTCGTGATAAAGGGGTATCAACACAGGAGGGATCCGGCGCTCGCCAATGGCCGGACGCTGGTGCTACCCGACGGACGCAGCTTCTACATCGGCGCCGTCGGCGGGCCGAACGACGGCGCCGATCGCTGAGGCACGGGCCACGGTGCTCTCGATCGTCCCCGCCCTCGAGTGGCTCGAAGGGCTCACCTGGACGACGGCGATCCGCGAGTCCGCCTGGGGATACCCGATCATCGAGACGGCGCACGTTGCCAGTATCGTCGCGTTCGCGGGGCTCGTGATCATGATGGATCTGCGCCTGGTCGGCCTGGCGTTCACCCACGTGCCGCTGATGCAGAGCCAGCGGCGCCTGTTCCCGTGGCAGATGACGGCGCTCGTGCCGAGCACGGCCACCGGAGTCCTCCTGTGCGTGGTGGATCCATTGCGCTACTACGGGAACGTGTTCTTTTGGGTCAAGCTCGCACTCCTCGCGCTGGCCGGAGTGAATGCACTGGTGTTCCACCTCATTACCTATCCGGCAGACGGCCGGTGGGATGAATCTCCACAGGTTACCGCCAGCGCGTGGCGGGCCGGCGCCGTCTCCCTGCTGCTCTGGTCCGCGATCATCGTCTCGGGACGGCTGATCGCCTTTAGCTGGTTCGACTGAAGGGCTGAATGTCTCTGTTGCCGTTCTTCGAGTGGTGTGACGGGCTGGCGATGAGCCAGGCGTACCGGGAATCGTTCTGGTTGTTCACGCTGACGCAGTCTCTGCACCTCGTCGCCGTCACGACGTTCGTCGGCGCGATTCTGATCGTGGATCTCCGCCTGCTCGGGTGGGGTCTTGCCCGCCAGTCGCCCGCGGGAATCGCGCGGAGCGCGCAGCGGATCTTGCTCTGGGCGGGCCTGGCGGTACTCGCGACCGGCATCCCCCAGTTTACGGCGAATGCACTGAGCTACTCCAGGTCGCCGGTGTTCGCGTTCAAGATGTGCCTGCTTGCGGCGACGCTGGTCTTCACGGCCACGCTGCGCCGGCACGTGGCGGCCGCCGACGAAGGACGCCTCCCGGCCTGGGTGCCAAGAACAATCGGCGCCGTTTCGCTCGTGCTCTGGATGTCTGTGACGATCAGCGGCCGACTGATCACCTTCTACGGCTGATCCCGCCCAAGTACCCCGTCGCAGTGACTCTGACTGATTGAACGGCGCCCGGAGCCGATCCGACTCCGCCGGCCGGTTGAGTCGATCCTGGTTGGCGGAGTCCTATGTCAGCCCGAGGGGCCAGGCGGGAACGCGAGCGGAGCCGACGAACGCCCTCTTCCGCCCAGCGCGTTCTGGTTGCCGTGAAATATGCGGACGTTTCTTGCCGCGCGACGGATGTCG
>Ga0326597_10012797_pt1 | contig 11049 bp, 8 predicted proteins | sample RVTome_12_FD_203789 | JGI IMG/M metagenome (GOLD analysis project Ga0326597, IMG submission 203789) | Soil microbial communities from uranium-contaminated site in the Upper Colorado River Basin, Wyoming, United States - RVT100D185 | ecosystem: Environmental > Terrestrial > Soil > Contaminated >... | reverse complement strand
CGCAAACCGCCGCGCTCATACTGCCGGCGAGTGATTTCAGTCCACATGTTGTGCCTCGTCAATTGTTCGACACAACAAACGAATCACAACTTACTGAAATCACTCAACTCTTTTCGGGCCAGACACTAAGGGAATTTTGAGCATTTCCGCGATGCCAATCGGGTTGAAGGGCGGGCCTGCCCAGCCTCGATCTCGTGCACGTAACACCAGCTCCCGCGCTTTCCGTTCAACTACGGCAATTGGGTCTTCGCCCTTCGCGAGCTCAAGAACCGATGAATTTGTCCAATGAAATTTATCTGATTTTGCCACTTGCCCACCCTACCTATCAGAGAATCATGATGCCATGAAAAGCAACTTATTGCCAGTACAGAAGGGAACTATGAAATGATTCCCGCGCAAGCGTCGACAGCAATCGACAGAGCATTGAGCACACTGGATTGCACCTCAACTCAGTCTGGTCTAATGTATACTAGAGGCTAGCGGCCTCTGAGAGGTGGCGCGAGGCACTGCGAGCGCCCCCCGCCGGACGGCGCAGCGTCGCGGCCAGCAGAGTCGTAGCAGAAAGATGGCCGTTTCCGAAGCTTCCGAAATCGTCGTCGCGCCGATCGAGGCGCAGGTGGCGCTGAAGGACCGCATTTACGCGGTGCTGAAGGACGCCATCGTCGCCATGAACATCTACGCCTCATCGAACCTTCGCTTTGCCTCTTCGCTGTCCGGCGCTGAATCGTAGCTCGTGGACATGCCGCGTCCTCCCCATAGGTGTTCATTAGTCGGCGTTCTTCAAATGTGCCTTCAATTGGCGACTCCTTCAACCCATGGACATCTTCGTTACTGCCGATGCAACAGCGGGTTAGGCACGTATCAAAAAGAAGGGGCGGCGGGCCGCCCCTCGGAGACGGCGTCGTCTCTTGGCCTCACCCCGCTTGCTCCGGGAACAGGCCCGGCATCCAGCGGGAGGCCAGCTTTGCGGGGAAGTTCAGGCGTAGCGGCGCGCGGGTGCTGTCGGATGCGATGACTTCGCGCTCGATCAGGGCGGACGTCACGCGCCGGGCCTGGCGCTCGCCGGTGCCGAGCAGGGGGGCGACATCGCCCCTTGGCATCTCGCCGCGATAGAGGATCGCTTCGAGCACCATGCCGGATTTTGGCGGCAGGCGGTCGGCGCGGACTTCTTCTTCGGTCCAGATCAGGATGCGGTCGCGCAGGCGGTCCGGCTGGACCAGCCCTTCCATGAAGGCGATCTGGTCGATGCAAGTGTTGAGGAAGAATGCGGTGAGGGCGGCGAGCGCCTCTTCGCTCAAGTTGCCGCGGCCGTCGAGGTCGTTGCGGCGGGGTGCGTCGCAGGCGGCAAGGTGCGACTTGTAGGCTTGAACGTCGCGGGCAAGGCCGCGCGCGATCGACCAGATGCCGCCGGTGTCCAGCGTTTCGCGGAGCATCGCGTGGGACATCAGGCGGGCGACGCGGCCGTTGCCGTCGAGGAACGGGTGAATCCACAAGAGGCGGTGATGGGCGGCGGCGGCGGCGAGGATCGTATCGGTCTTGCCGCCCTTGCCGTAGACGGCTTCGAAGCGCTCAAGGAAGCGCGGCACGGCGCCGGGGCTGACCGGGACGTGGCGGCCGACCTCGACATGGTGCTGGCGGAGTCCGCCGGGCGTCACTCTGATGCGCTCTTTTGTCGCCGGGTTTTCGACCCGGAGCAGCTCGTCGGGCAGCAGGTCGCAGAAGCGTCTATGGGTTTCGCAGATGCCGTCCGCCGTGACGGCGCGGCCATCGAGCCCGCCGCCGTCGATCCATTGCTGGACGGCGATATGCGCCTTGGCTTCGAGCTGCAAATTGCGCCTGGTCCGGTCGGCGCTGTAGTCGTCCTTGAGCGCCCGCTCGATATCGACCGGGTGCGTGTCGTGGCCCTCGATCAGGTTGCTGTAATAGCAGTTCATCGCCCGCACCAGCCGGGCCAGCGCGATGAGCACCCCTTCGGGGAGGCTGCGGCGGAAACCGGCCGCGCTGGCGGCCAGCTCGACAGCAAGGTCGGTCAGGGCCGTGCGGTGCCTGGAGCCTTCGCCGATCAGCAAAGGCTCCATCATCGTTATCGGCTCACCCCGATCTTCAGCCCTTTGGACCGCTATAATGTCCGCTTTTATGTCCGTTTCTTTATCTCTCATATTATGATATATATCATATAGATATCTTAATTTGTAGCTCTAATGAGACCTCATTTATGACCGATTCTGTGACCGTTTGAGATATAGGCATGAAAACCCCGGAATTCCAGGGGCGTGGTGCGGCTCATCGGTACCACCTCAATCTTAAATCTACTTTTTTCCACTCGTGAGTAGTTTTGGCGTCAAGCAGGAAAATTTGACGCATTTGGCCACTGGCCATGATCGGGCCTGGCTCTCGTGACCCGAACCCCCGCGTAGTGTTTGGCGACGGACCGACAAGACTGCGAGCCAGTTCGGCGGGCGGCCGGCAGTGACGACGTTTCGAGTGGCGGCGCGACAACCTTGCCAGGTCGGCGACTTTTGGCCTAATGTATACCAGGTGCCACAGAGCGAGGCGCGGCGCCTGGCGATAGGGCGCGCGTCGGCTCGCGGCGTGGCGTGGGCGCCGTTGGCAGCCTGGGCTTAGTAACCTGCCCGGACCTGCGTCCCCGCCGGATGAGCGTACGAAGACGAGCGTAGCAGAAATCATGGCCGTTTCCGAAGCTTCCGAAATCGTCGTCGCGCCGATCGAGGCGCAGGTGGCGCTGAAGGACCGCATTTACGCGGTGCTGAAGGACGCCATCGTCGCCATGAACATCTACGCCGAGGACGCCAAGCTGAGGCTCGACGAGCGCCGGCTCTCGGAGCGGCTCGGCATCTCGCGCACGCCCTTGCGCGAGGCGCTAGCCAGGCTGGAGCAGGAGGGCCTGGTCAGCGTCGTGCCCCGGCGCGGCGTCTTCATCGTGCGCAAGTCCAAGGCCGAGATCCTGGAGATGATCACCGTCTGGGCGGCCTTGGAGAGCATGGCCGCGCGGCTCGTCACCAAGGTCGCGAGCGAGCCTGAGATCGCCAGCCTGCGCGCGCTCTTCGCCGGCTTCCGCGACGGCGTGGCGCAGGCCCGCATCGACGAATACTCGGAGCGCAACATCCGCTTCCACGAGACCATCCTCGAGTTGAGCCGCTGCCAGCTGTTGAAGGAGAGCTGCGAGCGGCTGTTCATCCACATGAAGGGCATCCGCGCGCGCACCATCGGCGAGGACGACCGGGCGGCGCGCTCGATCATCGACCACATGGAGATCATCGAGGCGCTGGAGCGGCGCGACGCCGACCGCGCCGAGCGGCTGGTGCGCGAGCACGCCCTCAACCTCGCCGCGCACGTGGAACAGCACGTCGACTATCTGGACTGACGGGCCTGAAGCGAAACCGATGCAAGCGAGCGTTCACACACCTAATCGTCATCGCGAGGCGGCGGCGGCGCCGAAGCGATCCAGGGGCCACCGGGCGCCGATTCTGGATTGCTTCACCCGCTGCGCGGGGCTCGCAATGACGGAAGGGGTAGGCCCAGACGTCATTCCGGCGAAAGCGGGACTCCAATTCGACCGGCCTTTGAGCGCCAACCTAGCCGCCGACCGGACGCCCGCGTGCGCGGGAGTGACGGGAGGTGGGGTGCCGCGACGCGCAGCCCCGCCGATCCAAACCCTGCAATAAGCACCGCCGTTCCCAGGGAGGAAGCCAAGACATGTCCGACACCGCCACCGACACCCTGGCCCGCAAGGACCGCTCGGGCGAGACCATCTCGGGCGGCCACCTGGTCGCCAAGGCGCTGAAGGCCGAGGGCGTCGATACCATCTTCACGCTCTGCGGCGGCCACATCATCGACATCTACGACGGCTGCCTGGACGAGGGCATCCGCATCGTCGACGTGCGCCACGAGCAGGTGGCGGCGCACGCCGCCGACGGCTACGCCCGGCAGACCGGCAAGCTTGGCTGCGTCGTCACCACCGCTGGCCCCGGCTGCACCAACGCCGTCACCGGCATCGCCACCGCCTTCCGCTCGGAGAGCCCGGTCCTGCACATCGGCGGCCAGGGGGCGACCAGCCAGCACAAGATGGGCTCGCTGCAGGACCTGGCGCATGTCGACATCATGACCCCGATCACCAAGTTCGCGGCCTCGGTGCGCAACACCGAGCGGGTCGCCGACATGGTCTCGATGGCGGTCCGCGAGTGCTTCGCCGGGGCCTACGGGCCGTCCTACCTGGAGATCCCGCGCGACGTGCTGGACCGCGAGATCCCGGCCGACAAGGCGGTGCTGCCGAAGCCCGGCCACTACCGCGCCTCGACCCATTCGATCGGCGATCCGGCCGACATCGAGCGCCTGGCCGACATCCTGATCAAGGCGGAGAAGCCGGCGGTGCTGTTCGGCAGCCAGGTCTGGATGGCGCGCGGCCACGAGGCCGCGGTCGAGCTGGTGCGGACCCTGAACGTGCCCGCCTACACCAACGGCGCCGCGCGCGGCATCCTGCCGCCGGGCGACCCGCACTACTTCAACCGCACCCGGCGCTACGCCTTCGACAACGCCGACGTGCTGGTCATCGTCGGCACGCCGTTCGACTTCCGCATGGGCTACGGCAAACGGCTCCGCGCCGAGGCGACCCTGGTGCAGATCGACATGGACTACCGTACCGTCGGCAAAAACCGCGACGTCTCGCTGGGCCTGGTCGGCGATCCGGGCGCCATCCTCTCGGCGGTGCTGGCGGCGGCCAGCGGGCGCAACGACAACGGCGCCAAGCGGCGCGCCGGCTGGCTCGACGAGCTCAGGGCCGGCGAGGCCAAGGCGGCGGAGAAGCTGCTGCCGCTGTTCAAGTCCGATTCGACGCCGATCCATCCCTACCGCGTCGCCTGGGAGATCAACGAGTTCCTGACCGAGGACACGATCTACATCGGCGACGGCGGCGATGTGGTGACGATCAGCGCCCAGGCGGTCGAGCCGCGCTCGCCCGGCCACTGGATGGACCCCGGCGCGCTCGGCAGCCTCGGCGTCGGCACCGGCTTCGCCATGGCGGCCAAGCTCGCGCATCCGCAGAAGGAGGTGCTGTGCTACTACGGCGACGGCTCCTTCGGCATGACCGCCTTCGACATGGAGACGGCGAACCGCTTCGGCGCCCCCTACATCGCCGTCATCGGCAACAACTCGGCGATGAACCAGATCCGCTACGGCCAGCTCGCCAAGTACGGGACCCAGCGCGGCAACGTCGGCAACAAGCTGGGCGACGTGCCGTTCTCCTACGTCGGGCAGATGTTCGGCGGCTACGGCGAGGAGGTGCACGATCCGGCCGAGATCGGCCCGGCCCTGCAGCGCGCCCGCCAGGCGGTCCGGGAGGACGCCAAGTCGGCGGTCATCAACATCTGGGTCGATCCCAACGAGTACGCGCCGGGGACCAAGGCGCAGACCATGTACAAGTAGGCGTTTCGCCGGTCGAGAAGGGGTAAGCGAAGCATGAGCAAGGCACTGGACGGTGTCCGCGTCCTGGACATGACGCACGTGCAGTCGGGGCCGACCTGCACGCAGCTGTTGGCGTGGCTCGGCGCCGACGTGATCAAGGTGGAGCGGCCCGGCACCGGCGACATCACCCGCCAGCAGCTGCGCGACCTGCCCGACGTCGACAGCCTCTACTTCACCATGCTGAACGGCAACAAGCGCTCGATCACGCTGGACACCAAGGCCGAGGCGGGACGCGAGATCTTCAGCCGGCTGATCCAGGCCTGCGACGTCATGGTCGAGAACTTCGCGCCCGGCGCGCTCGACCGCATGGGCTTTACCTGGGAGCGCATCCAGGAGCTCAACCCGCGGATGATCTACGCCTCGGTCAAGGGCTTCGGCCCCGGCGCCTACGAGGACTGCAAGGTCTACGAGAACGTCGCCCAGTGCACCGGCGGAGCGGCCTCGACGACCGGCTTCGACGACGGCCCGCCGCTCGTCACCGGGGCCCAGATCGGCGATTCCGGCACCGGCCTGCACCTGGCCCTGGGCATCGTCTCGGCGCTCTACCAGCGGGTCACGACGGGGCGCGGTCAGCGCGTCGTCTGCGCCATGCAGGACGGCGTCCTCAACCTCTGCCGGGTCAAGCTGCGCGACCAGCAGCGCCTGGCGCACGGGTCCCTGACCGAGTATCCGCAGTATCCCAACGGCGTCTTCACCGACGAGTGCCCGCGCGCCGGCAACGCCTCGGGCGGCGGCCAGCCGGGCTGGGCGGTCAAGTGCAAGGGCGGCGGCGCCAACGACTACATCTACGTCATCATCCAGCCGCAAGGCTGGGCGCCGCTGATGCAGGCGATCGGCCGCGAGGAGCTGATCGACGACCCCGAATGGGCGACCCCGGCGGCGAGGCTGCCGAAGCTCGACCAGTGCTTCGCGCTGATCGAGCAATGGACCCAGACCCGCAGCAAGTTCGAGGTGATGGAGGCGCTGAACGCGCTCAACGTGCCGTGCGGGCCGATCCTCAGCATGAAGGAGATCGCCGAGGACGAATCGCTGCGCCGGACCGGCACCGTGGTCGAGGTCGAGCACCCGACCCGCGGCAAGTACCTGACCGTCGGCAACCCGATCAAGATGTCGGACTCCGTCACCGAAGTGCTACCCTCGCCGCTATTGGGCGCGCACACCGAGGCGGTGCTGGGCGGCCTTTTGGGCCTGAGCCCGGAGGAGATCGCCCAGGCCCGCGCCGAAGGCGCGGTCTAGCAGAAGGAAGCGGCCATGCGCATCATCGTCAACGGCCAGCAGGCCTTCGGCAAGGCCAGCCTGGAGGCGATCCACGACAAGGGCCTGGACGAGGTGGTGGCGGTCTATACCGCGCCCGACCGCGAGGGCCAACCCGCCGATCCGATCAAGGAGGCGGCGCTCGAGCGCAAACTCCCGGTGGTACAGCCGCCCAACTACACCGACCGGGCGGTGCTGGACCAGCTCGCCTCGTACCAGCCCGACCTGATGATCATGGCCTACATGATCATCTTCGTGCCGCAGGCGGCGCGCGAGATCCCGACCCACGGCTCGGTCTGCTTCCACCCCTCGCTGCTGCCGCTGCACCGGGGGCCGAGCTCGATCAACTGGCCGATCATCTGGGGGGCCGAGCGCACCGGCCTCACCATCTTCTGGCCCGACGACGGCCTCGACGAGGGCGACATCCTGCTGCAGAAGCAGGTCCCGATCGAGCCCGACGACACGCTGGGCAGCGTCTATTTCAAGAAGATCTTCCCGCTCGGCGTCGAGGCCGTGCTCGAGGCGATCGAGCTCGTTCGCGCCGGCGACCCGCCGCACATCAAGCAGAACCACGCCATGGCCACCTACGAGGGCTGGTGCCGGCAGAAGGACGCGGCGGTCGACTGGTGGCGCTCGGCCGGCGAGGTCTACAACCTGATCCGCGGCACCGACCCGCAGCCCGGCGCCTGGACGCTTTATGACGGCAAGACCTTGCAGCTTTACGACAGCGCCCGCGTCGACGCCTACGGCCGGCCGGGCCAGGTCGTCGCCATCGACGAGGCCGGCGTGACCGTGGTCGCCGGACGCGGCGGCGTCCGGATCGGCCGGGTGCGCTATGACGGCGGCAAGAAGGTCGCCGCGGCCGAGTTCGCGGCCGCGCACGGCATCGAAACGGGCGTCCGCCTGGGCAAGTGAGCGCTCGTCCGCTTGCTTTGCCATCGCTCAAGGCCAATATCATCGACAGGGTTTCGACGCGCGCTGATAGACAGCCGCGAAACAACGATGTCGAGACTCTTTACTTGGATTCCGAGGTGATTCATCATGCGTTCGATGCCGCACGCTTCTGATTCGCCCGCTGACTGGCCGAGCTTCGACGCAGCCAGCAGACCCGAATTTGGACGCCCACCTGTTGTCGAGGTCGTCCTGTCCTGTCAGTTCAGTCCTTTAATGACGCTCGGGATGCCTCACGTCGGTCTACTCTGGGACCGTTATCGCTTAGAATTCACTGAATTTGAGGACAAGCCTGCATTACCCCATGTTGTCGAACACTTCGGCCCGTCTCGCCCTTCGTCCCTTGAGTTTCGCGTTGTGACTGAGCCTGCACCTGAAAGAGCTTGGTTCAAGACCAAGAATGGCACCCATATGTTACAGATTCAACGTGATCGATTCATATTAAATTGGCGACGGTCTAATTGGACTGAACCATATCCGAGGTACCCGTCTGTCAAGAAGCGCTTTATAGATAACTTCAATAGGTTCGACGAATTTGTGAACGACTTCGCGCTGGGTGTTATCGAGCCTGATCAATGTGAAGTCACTTATGTGAATCATATATATGTCGATGAACATCTGGATAGTCTAGGTCAACTGGAACGGATACTTCAACCGTGGTCGGGGAACCGTAGCGACGATTTTCTATCGGCACCAGAGGAAGCAGCCGCCCAAGCAAAATTTAGAATTAGCGACGTGAAGGGAAATCCCATTGGACGTTTGCACATCAAAGCTGAACCGCGTCTTATAATTGGGAGTGGGAGACAGTTGATCCAATTAACTCTAACTGCTCGAGGCGCGCCACATTCGGCTTCGTTGTCAGGCGTTCTGGCGTTCTTTGACTTAGGACGGGAGTATGTTGTGCGCGGCTTCACTTCCATCACCACACTCGACATGCACAAGGCATGGGAAAGGCAATAATATGAGTGCCTCGGTTCTAGAAGTCGATCAAAGCCTAATGGCGGACGACTTTATGCGGCCGACAGGTGGTTGGCGCCAACAGCAAGAGTATCTTGTCGATGAAGAGCCGGAAGTTTTCTCTGTCCAGATTGGCCGTAGAAAGTTTGACATTGAGCTACAGGGAGCACCCCGTTGGTTTGACGATGCCATATCGCGTCTGCGGGATATATCCCTGTTGCCGACTGACTGGGACAGCTATGGCGCTCCGCCACCGTCTCAAAATGCGCTTGATACAGCGTTGATTATTTTGATTAATCTTAGTAGTATGGATGCTCGCTATCGACTGCCAGCTCTCGGCGCGACACCACAAGAAGGGGTAGTCATCGAATGGCACGATAATGTTGAAGACCTAGAAATCAACATCGATAGAAATGGTCGATTGTCCGCATATTACTCAGGGGCCGGCGCTGAATGGGAGGGCAACGTTAGTCGGTCATTGATTGAGATAAAGCCATATTTTGAGCGGCTGGCAAAGGAATGAAAACTTGTCGGCGCCAGCTATCCCAGATGGTGACGAACACATTGACGATCCGGAATTAGGCGACGACCTGCGTGTCTTGCGACGAATTCGCCCAAGCGAGGTTGTCAAGGAGCAAGATCGCCCGTCGTCATCCAATTTTTACAATGATAAGGAGGGTAAGGGAACTTCGGTCGACCTATGGGAACCGGATCGGCGACCGGACGATGTCCTCAAAGGGCACGATGGATACGGTGTGGTTTCTATATCCATCGGAGAAATCCGTCGTATCGGTAAAACGAAGGGACATCCCCTAGGCGTGATCCGTGTACCACAACACAACAACCGTCATCACGCTCACATCCAAGGACGTAAAACTGGCTCCATCCGTTCGGCGTTGGCTAATGCCGCGCGGTGGGAGATCAGGCCAGCTGAGGTCAACGGGTGATCGTCAGCGCGAGGCGAAACAGGCAAATGGTGTAGAGAATCTGTTTCAAATCGCTCTGAGGCGTAGGAGCTGAACCATGGCCAACGTCCGCACGAGCAAATGGACAGGCAACGCATGGATCTCCGCGTGATTCTGGCCCCGGTTCGGGGTGACGGCAAGGGCGAGAGCATCCTCGGCCTGGCGGTGGCGCTGGCCCGGCGCTTCGAGGCCCACATCGATGTCGTCCACGTCCATGCCAAGCCCGAGGACCTTTTGCCGTTCGGCGTACCGATCCCGGGGCTTTTGCGCGAGAGCATCATCGAGGCCGTGGCCAAGACCGCCGGCCAGGAGGAGACGCACCTGCGCGAGCTGTTCCGTGAGTTCTGCCGGGCGCGCGGGTTGAACGAGGTCGACGCGAACGCCACGCCCCTCGGCCAGGGTGTCACCATTTCCTGGCGCGAGGAGGCGGGCAAGCAGGCATCGGTGATTTCGCGCCTGGCGCCGCTTGCCGACCTGCTGGTGGTGGCGCGGCCCGAGCCAAGCGGCAGCCTCGGTCACAATACCCTGGAGAGCGCCCTGTTCGATGTGCGCAAGCTGACCGCGCTGGCGCCGCCGGGCGAGGTCGCCGAGGCCGGCCGCCACGTCGCCGTGGCCTGGAACGGCAGTGCCGAGGCGGCGCGCGCAGTCGGCCTGGCGCTGCCGCTCCTGGCCCGGGCCGACGCGGTGACGGTACTGGGCGCCGAGCGGCCGAAGCTGCGGGGCCTCGACGTCGACGCCCTGCGCCGCTATCTCGCCTATCATGAGATTTCAGCCGAATTTAAGGATTTCCGGGCCCGCGCCCGCGACGTCGCCGCGCCCTTGCTGGAGGCGGCGGCGCAGGCCGGCGCCGACCTGCTGCTGATGGGTGCCTATGGCGCCGATCGGCGGCGCGAGCTGGTGCTGGGCGGCGTCACGCAACACGTCGTGCAGCATGCCGAGATGCCGGTCCTGATGGCGCATTGAACGTCCGGCCGAACCCGGGTCCGGTTCGATGCAAGTTGATCCGGTGGCTAAATTCCTCGATAATCGAGGTCTAGTATACCACATGCCGCGCTTTTTTGCCGCCTGGCATCCGTAGCTTGATGCCGCCGATGGTCCCCATTCCCACCCCACGGGGGCAGTTGCCAGCGCGACGCGGCGGGACCATCGAGATAGGAATAATTCTTCGGAGGTTCAGTCATGAATCTAAGTGTCTGTCCGAGGACATTTTGAGTCGGCAGAGTCGGTTAGCGGATTTTGGCTTGCACGGCTGGAATCGGCTGTGATTCCTTGTCTGGCACCGAATCGCGAAGAGAGGTGCCGATGTGGACCGTTACGAACCGCGCCCGCTACAACCGCGACCACCTGCGCTATCCGAGCGACCTGACCGCCGAGGAATGGACGCTGATCGAGCCGCTGATCCCGCCGGGCAAGCCGGGCGGTGGCAAGCGGCGGGTGGACA
>Ga0326597_10012796_pt1 | contig 11049 bp, 10 predicted proteins | sample RVTome_12_FD_203789 | JGI IMG/M metagenome (GOLD analysis project Ga0326597, IMG submission 203789) | Soil microbial communities from uranium-contaminated site in the Upper Colorado River Basin, Wyoming, United States - RVT100D185 | ecosystem: Environmental > Terrestrial > Soil > Contaminated >... | reverse complement strand
CTACATCGTCCGCTCGCCTTTGCGCTCGCGCGGCATCGAATTGACCGAGGAGGTGCGCCCCCCAGAGGTGCGCATCATCCCGCTCGTCGGCCGCGTCGCCGCCGGCGTGCCGCTGCTCGCCGTGGAAAACATCGACGACCACTTTGCGCTGGACAAAAGCCTCCTGCCCGCGGGCGACCTCTTCACGCTGCGGGTCAAGGGAGAGAGCATGCGCGACGCCGGCATCCTCGACGGCGATTACGTCTTCGTCAAGAAACAGGAAACCGCCCGCTCGGGCGAAATGGTGGTGGCGCTGGTCGGCGATGAGGCCACCGTCAAGTGGTACCGCCCCGGAAAATCCGCCGTCATCCTCGCCCCCGACAACCCCGAATTCGAGCCCATCACGGTGACGGCCGAGAGCCCCGAATTCCGGATCGCGGGAAAAGTCGTGGGGGTGCTCAGGCGGTTCGAATGAGCGATGACAACCATGCAGGCGACGTTATTCGGCGCGCCCTGGACCCCCTCGGGTGAGCTCCAGCTCGGTTCTCACAGCGCGGAGGGGAGTGCGATGTACCAGGAGATCAACGACCCCGTGGACGTGCTGGCGCTCTTCGAAGAGGGCAAGCTCAAGCCGCAGCGCTTCCGCTGGAAGGGGAACGTTCATCGGGTGGCCCAAGTGACGGGCGCCTGGCTCACCGACAAAGGCGCCTTCAAGGTCCGGCACTTCGCGCTCATGGATGAGGAGGCGAACTTCTTTCAGCTGGCGTACGACGATCGGACGACCGCCTGGAAGGTCACCAGGATCTGGGTGGAATGAGCGGCGCGGGCTGGTCGAAGGGCGCGGGGCGCGTGGTCCTGCACATCGACATGGACGCGTTCTTCGCCGCCGTGGAAGAGCGCTTTCTGCCGATTTTGCGCGACCGGCCGGTCATCGTGGGCGGCGGGCCCGACCAGCGCGGCGTGGCCACCACGGCCAACTATGCGGCGCGCAAATTCGGCGTGCATTCGGCGACGCCGCTGCGTGAAGCGGCCAGGCTCTGCCCCGATGCGCACTTCATCTCCTCCAGCGAAGGGGCCTACGGCTTCTATTCCGCGCGGCTGTTCGAGATCTTCAGCCGCTTCGCCCCCAAAGTCGAGCCGACCTCCGTCGACGAGGCGTTTGCCGATGTCACCGGCATGGAACGGCACTTTGCGACGCCGGCCGATCTGGCGCGCGCACTCAAAAGGCAGGTGCACGAAGAGACCGGCCTCACCTGCTCGGTGGGCATCGCCCCCAACAAGCTTTTGGCCAAGATGGCCTCGAGCCAGTACAAGCCGGACGGCCTCTTCTGCGTGGATCGTGACCGGGTGCTCGAATGGCTCGCGCCGCAGCCGGTGGGGCAATTGTGGGGGGTGGGCGCGCGCACCGAGGAAGCGCTGGCGCGCATCGGCGTGCAGACCATCGGCGACCTGCAGGCGCTGTCGCTTGCCGCCCTGACGCGACGCTTCGGCAAGTGGGGCGAGGTGATGCACCGGATGGCCAGAGGCGAAGACCGGACGCCCGTTCTGGCCGCTGACGAGCGCCCGCAGGAAAAATCCATCGGCCACGAGCACACCTTCGACCGCGACACCGCCGACCCGGTGCTCTGGCACGCGACGCTTTTGGCTCTTTGCGATCGCGTGGGGCGGCGGCTCAGGCAGGCCGGGCTCTTCGGGCGCACGGTCACGCTCAAGTACCGCACCGCCGATTTCCGCACGACCACGCACGCCGACAGCCTGGCCTCACCCACCGACTCGGAGAAAGTGATCTTCGGCGTGGCCTGCCGGCTGCTCGAAGACTTGAAACCTGCGGGAAGGAAGGTCCGCCTCTTGGGCGTGTCCGTGTCGAAACTCTCCGCCACACCCGGGGGCGCCCAGCCCGACCTGTTCAATCCAGGGGGCGACCGACGCCAGGGAGAAGTGAGCCAGGTCGTCGACAAAATCCGCGACCGCTTCGGCAGCGCCGCCATCGGGCGCCTCGGGGCCCGCGATCAGGAACTCAGGCGATCCTAGGGGGCGCCCTCCCTGCCGGCGTTTTCTCTTTATTCGGTCGCCCGGGTTGTGAATCCAGTCACATAGCCAGGTCGCCGTCCCGGCCGGCGCATCGTCCTTACTGTCGCTTTATCAGCAGCTTATATCAAATTATCGATTCGATCCGATCGCTGCTTGGCGGGCGCTTTTGGCTTGACTTCGCCAGGGTATGGAGTTGCTTACGGGTATGAACCCCACGGATATAGAGACAATGGACAGGCAGACTAAGGTGGCACTGATCCCCGAATGGCCGTTTCGCGAGCACGTCAAACGGCTCGACACCAATATTCTCCGCGAGATCCTGAAGGTCACCGACATCCCGGGCGTCATCTCGTTCGCCGGCGGCATGCCGGCGCCGGAACTCTTCCCTTACGAGGGACTGCTTGCGGCGGCGGGTGAACTGCTGGGCAAGAAGGACGGTGCGTCCTTGCAGTATTCGCTCTCGCGTGGGACGCACGAACTCAGGCAGTGGCTGGCGGCCACGAGCCGGTCGGCCATCCCTCTCTCGGAGGAGGATTTCCTGGTCACCTCCGGATCGCAGCAGGCGCTCGACATCGTGGGCCGCGCGTTTCTGGAGCCGGGCGACCGGGTGCTGACGACCATTCCGACTTACGTCGGGCTGATCCACTGCTACAGCTACTATCAGGCCGACCTGGTCTCCTGCCACACCGACGACGACGGCATCGATCCCGACGCCGTGGAAGCGGAGCTGAAGCGCGGCGCCAAGATGATCTACCTGGTCCCTTCGTACGACAACCCTACCGGCCGCACGCTGCCCATCGACCGGCGCAAGAGGATCGTGGCTCTGGCGGAGAAGTACGGCGTGCCGGTGGTGGACGACAACCCCTACGGCGAGGTTTACTACGACGGCATCCGCATGCCCTCCCTGCGCGAACTGTCGCCCGAATGGGCGCTCGAGCTGGGGAGCTTCTCCAAGATCATCTCGCCCGGCCTGCGCATCGGCTGGCTGGTCGGGCCGACGCGCTACATCGGCACATTCGAAAAGGTCAAGCAGTCCACCGACCTGCACACGAACACCTTCTGCCAGCGACTGATTCACACGTTCGTGACCTCCGGCCGCCTCGAGCCGCACGTCGCTAAACTGCGCAAGGAATACGGCCACCGGCGCGACACCATGCTGAAGGCTATGGCCGAGCAGATGCCCGAGGGGGTGAAGTGGACGCGCCCTAGAGGAGGGCTTTTCCTCTGGGTGACCCTCCCGGAGGGGGCCGACGCCGAGCACCTTCTGACCCTGGCCGTCGAGCAAAAGGTGGCCTTCGTCCCGGGCCGCCCCTTCTACCCCAAAGCAGACGTCCGCAATACGTTCCGGTTGAACTTCTCCAACCAGCCGGACGAACGGATCCAAACGGGCATCGAGCGGATCGGGCGGATTCTGCACCGGGAGCTTTAGCGGTCGGTCGTACGGGCTATTGACAAAGGCGCCGATCCTGTTATTTTGATTGCGGGCAAGGACCATGAACAACTACGCTACGGCATCCGATTTCGGCACGAACCTCGACTGGGGCTGGCGCCGCTCTGATTTGTGGGTTCCTTAGCTCGGTAGCATCCGAACATTGCGGGCCCACTTTGCACAGCGTGAAGTGGGCCCTTTCTTTTTTTGTGGAGAGAGCGTGAGATTCTTTAAGTACAGCGCTTTGGGCAACCGCTTCGTGGTGGTGCCGACAGCGCGCCATCCGCGGGGCGCCGACCGGCCGGAGGCTCGGGCCATCTGCGACGCCGTAGCGGGCGTGGCGGCCGACGGCGTGGCGTACGTGCACGTCGCCTCGCGTCGCCTGCACATCTACAACGCCGATGGCAGCCGGGCGCGCCTGAGCGGCAACGGCACGCGGTGTGCCTCGGCCTGGTGGTTCGCGCGGCCCGGGGTGCGTGCGCACATGGTGACCTGGAACACCGATGCGGGCCCCGTCACCTGCGCCATCAAGAGCGGCGGCCAGATCGCCGTGGACCTGCCTGCTCCGGCGTTTGCCGCGGCCGCCATACCCGCGATTTGGCATAAGCAGGAACTCTGGAACGAGCAGCTGGAAGTGGGCGGCGCCCCGAAGCGGAAGGTGCGCGTGCATGCCCTGTCGGTCGGCAATCCCCAGACGGTGGTCTGGGTCGGCTCCTTCCCGCGCGAATGGCCCGCACTGGGCGCCGCCATACAGAAACACCGCGCCTTTCCCGATGGTACGAACGTCGTGTTCGCCCGCCGCCTGGGCCGTAAAATCGAGGCGCGCCTGTTCGAGCGCGGCGCGGGCGAGACCCCCTCTTCAGGCACCGGTGCGGCCGCCGCCGTCGTGGCGGGGGCGAGGCTCGGTCGTTGCGGGCGCAAAATCGTCGTGGCGATGCCGGGCGGAAACATGAACGTGGAGTGGACAGCACAGGGGCCCATCAGGCTCACCTGCCCCGTGGTGGAAATCGCCCGCGGAGAACTCGGGCCGGTGTCTTAGACTTCAATGAACGACCTCAACTTTCCCTCCTACCGCGAGGCCAAGAAGCTCGCAGGCCATGGCAACCTCGTGCCGCTTGTGGCCACGATGCCCGCCGACCTCGACACGCCGGTGGGCGTTTATCTCAAGGCGGCGCGCGGCACCCGCGCCTCGTTTCTTCTGGAGAGCGTCGAAGGGGGCGAGCGGAGCGCGCGCTATTCCTTCATCGGGGTGGAACCGCGGGCGATCTTTACGGGCTCCGGAACGGACTACGAATTGAAAGTGGGCAGGCGGGTCACACGTTTGCGCGGCGACCTGTACGCGCTGCTCAAGGAACTCACCTCCGCCATTCACCCGGTCGACATTCCCGACCTGCCTCCCTTTGCCGGTGGGGCCGTGGGCGTGTTCGGTTATGACGTCGTGCGGCAGCGCGAACGCCTGCCCCGCCGACACAAGCCGGACCCTGACATTCCCGAGGTGTGGCAGGGCTGGTACGACACGGTGTTCGTCTTCGACCACGTCATGCACCGCCTGGTGCTGGTCGCCAACTGGCACGCTCACGATGACCGGCGCGCTTCGTACGATGCGGTCATCGCCCGGGCGAAAGCGGCGGCGGCCAGGCTGAAGCAGCCCCTGCCCCGACCGCCGATGCCGCCTGTCGCAGGCCGCCCGCGTTCCAACTTTCCCGGCACGAGTTATGAAGAGGCGGTGCGTATTGCGCAGGAGCACATCGCGGCCGGAGATATTTTCCAGGTGGTGCTGTCGCAGCGCTTCACGGCGCCCTTCAAAGGCGACCCGTTCGGCGTCTACCGGCGGCTGCGGCGAATCAACCCGTCGCCGTACCTCTTCTACCTCGACTGCGGCGATTTTCAGCTGGCGGGCTCTTCGCCCGAGACGCTCGTGCGCGTCCAGGGCAAAACCGTGACGCTCTGTCCGATCGCTGGAACCCGCCCGCGCGGCAAGGATCGCGCGCACGACGCCAGGCTTGTCGCCGAGTTGCTTGCGGACCCGAAGGAACGCGCCGAACACCTGATGCTCGTGGATTTGGCGCGCAACGACGCGGGGAGGGTCTGCCGCTACGGCGCGATCCGGCTGCCTGACTTCTTCACCGTGGAGCGCTATTCACACGTGATGCACATCGTCAGCCGCGTCGAGGGAGAATTGCGCGCCGGACGGAGCGCACTCGACGCTTTGGCGGCGTGCTTTCCGGCCGGCACCGTGTCGGGGGCGCCCAAGGTGCGCGCCATGGAGTTGATCGACACTTTGGAGCGCTCGGCGCGCGACCTCTACGCCGGCGCCGTGGGCTACCTCGACTACTACGGCAACCTCGACACCTGCATAGCCATTCGCACGCTGGTCTTCAGGGACGGCAGGGTCCACGCCCAGGCGGGCGCCGGAATCGTCGCCGACTCGGTGCCGCGAAAAGAACGCCAGGAGACGCAAAACAAGGCGCGCGCGCTGATGGAGGCTCTGCATGGCGACTGAGCGCATTCTGATGATCGACAACTACGATTCGTTCACCTTCAACCTGGTGCAGTACCTGGGCGAACTGGGGATGGAGGTCGACGTGGTGCGCAACGACGAGATCACAGCCGAGGAGGCGGGGACGCGCGGCCACCTGGCCATCGTGATTTCGCCGGGGCCGGGGCGCCCGGCCGACTCCGGCATTACGCCGCGCACGGTCGCCATGTGGAGCGGGCAGCTGCCGCTTTTGGGCGTCTGCCTCGGGCACCAGGCCATCGGTGAAGCGTTCGGCGGGCGCATCGTCCGCGCGGTGAAGCTGATGCACGGGAAGACCTCCCGGATCAGCCACAGCGGCCACGCGCTGTTCGCCGGTATCGACTCGCCCTTCGAAGCGACGCGCTACCATTCGCTGGTGGTCGACCGCGCGCACGTGCCACGCGAACTCGAGGTGATTGCGACAGCGGACGACGGCGAAATCATGGCGTTTGCGCACCGCTCGCATCCGACCTACGGCGTGCAATTTCATCCCGAGTCCATTCTGACTCCAGCCGGCAAGCCGCTTCTGAACAATTTCCTGCGGCTGGCGCGCCGGTGGCACCAGGGAGCAACGTATGTTTAGGTCATACCTCGCCGCCACGGTCGATGGGCGGCACCTCACGCGCCACGAGGCCCGTGAGGCGATGCGGGTCATCATGGCCGGCGAAGCCACCCCCGCACAGATCGCGGGCTTCCTCGTCGCCCTGCGCCAGAAAGGGGAGACGACCGAGGAGCTCATCGGCTTTGCCGAGGTCATGCGCAGCTGCGTCGTGCCGCTTGAGCATTCCGAGAACGGGGCCATCGACACGTGCGGCACCGGGGGCGACGGCCTGGGGACTTTGAACATCTCGACAGCCGCGGCGATCGTCGCGGCGGCGGCGGGTGCGATCGTAGCCAAGCACGGCAACCGCTCGGTGTCGTCGCGCTGCGGCTCGGCCGACCTGCTCGAACAGTGGGGCGTAGAGCTCGAACTGTCGCCCGCGGCGGCGGCTCGGTGCCTGGCGGAGAACAGCATCACGTTCCTGTTCGCGCCGCATTATCATCCGGCCATGAAGCACGCGGCCGGCCCGCGGCGCGAGTTGGGCGTTCGCACGGTGTTCAACCTGCTCGGCCCCATGACCAATCCGGCAGGGGTGAAGCGGCAGGTTTTGGGCGTATTCGACCGCAAGTGGGTGGCGCCCATTGCGCACACGCTGTGCGAGCTGGGAACGGAGCACGCGCTGGTGGTTTCGAGCCACGACGGCTTAGACGAGATTTCACCTGCGGCCCCCACGGAAGTGGCCGAGGTGAAAGCAGGACGCGTGGAAATGCTCACGGTCGATCCGCGCGGGCTGGGCTTCGCGCCGGGCCGCCTGGGCGCCATCAAGGGGGGCGAAGTGGCCGAGAATGCGCTTCGTCTCGAGGCCGTTTTGAAAGGGACAGACGATCCGGCGGCGACCGCTGTGGCGCTCAACGCGGGCGCCGCACTCTACGTGGCAGGCAAGGCGGATTCGCTGGCCCGTGGCGCGCGCCTGGCGGCCGAGACCTTGGCAGCGGGCGCCGCATGGACGAAACTCACGGACTGGGCGGCGTGGACAAAGAAACAGAATTGAAATCACCGCCCGCCGGCTCTTCCCCGCGCCTGTCCGTGCGCAGACGGGTCGCCCGCGAAGTGACCGAATACTCCGACCAGCTGGGGATGTTCTCGCGCAACGCCCGCCTGTTTCTGTTGGGCAGCTTCCTGTTGTCTCTGGCCTTCTCGATGTTTCACCTCATGCGCAATCTCTACCTGAAGGAGGCCGGCTTCGGCGAGGTTTTCATCGGTGAGGCGCTGTCGATTTTCTCCCTCGGGTCGCTGATCGGCGCGGTGCCCGCCGCCGTGCTGCTTTTGCGGCGGCGCACGAAACCGGCTTTGATGCTCACGACGCTCGGCGCCGGCGCCGGGTACTTCGGAATCGCCACGCTGCTTTCCGGCTGGGGCATCCTCGGGGCCAGTCTCGCGGCGGGTGTCGTGATGTCGGTCTACCAGGTGGCCGCCGCACCCTTTCTTGTGAGTCACTCCACCATCGTCGAGCGCACGCACCTGTTCAGCGCCAATTTCGCCGTGGGCACGGCCGCAGGCGTCATCGGCAGCTTCGGCGCAGGCTACATCTACCACTTCGTGTTTGATCTCTCCCAGAACGCCGTGTGGGGCTACCGCACGTGTCTTCTGACAGGTGTGTTCGTGGCCCTTCTGGCCATCATCCCGTTCGCCCTGCTCCGGGAAGGCCCTCCTGTCTTGCGGGCCAATCCTTTCGCCCGCCGCCACCTGGCACAGCGCAAGAGTCTCTACATGAGGCTCGTGCTCCCGTTCTTCCTGTTGGGCCTGGGTGCCGGCCTGGTGATTCCGTTTTTGAATCTCTACTTCCGCAACCGGTTCCACCAGGACGGCGACGCCATCGGCGTATACTTCGGGTTCATGCAGCTTGCCATGACTTTGGGCATCATGGTGGGGCCACCGCTTGCGCGCCGGTGGGGGCTGGTGCGAACGATCGTCTACACCGAGCTGGCGTCGGTCCCCTTCATGATCGTGCTCGCCTACACCGGTAACCTTCACCTGGCGGTGTGGGCCTTTCTCCTGCGCGGCATGCTCATGAACATGGCGCAGCCCCTGGCCACCAATTTTTCCATGGCGATCGTCACACCGTCCGAACAGCCGCTGGTCAACTCGCTGACGCAGATGGCCTGGCTGGGGTCGTGGATGATCTCCGCCGCCCTGGGGGGAGGCCTGATTCAACGCTTCGGTTTCGCGCCGCCGCTTCTGGTCACCGTGGCCCTCTACATCGCGTCGGCGGGGCTCTATTATTTCTTCTTCGCTTCCTTCGAACAGTCCGACCGGGTGAGCCTGCCCTTGCCGCTCACCGACCTGAAGGGCTAAATGGGCGATTCGATTCTGGCACGGATTCTGGCCGCACGGCGGCGGCGCGTGGAGAAAGCGATGGCGCACACTCCGGAGAGTGAGTTGCGGAGGCGCGCTGCCGCGTGCGCCCCGGCGCGCGATTTCGCGGCCTCCCTGCGCAGGCCCCCCTACGCGCTGATCGCAGAAATCAAGAAACGGTCGCCCTCCCGAGGCATGCTGCGCGCAGACCTCGATCCTGCCGCGCTGGCGGGAAAGTATGCAAGGGGCGGCGCCACGGCCCTCTCGGTCGTGACCGAGCCGGACTTCTTCGACGGCGATTCGGCGTGGCTTTCGAAAATCAGAGAAGCGGTGACGTGCCCGCTGCTGCAGAAGGACTTCTTCTTTTCTCCGTGGCAGGTTTGGGAGTCCAGGGTGCTGGGCGCAGATGCGATCCTCGTCATCCTGGCGATGATCGACGACGGTACGGCTGGGGCACTGCTGGAGGCGGCTGCCGAAGCCGGAATGCAGGCGCTGGTGGAAGTGCACGATGAATCCGAGGCGGCGCGCGCGGCGCGGCTGGGGGCCCGCATCGTAGGGGTGAACAACCGCAATCTCGCGACCTTCCAGGTGGCGCTCGAGGTGTCGGAGCGGCTGGCGGCTCACCTTCCGTCGGATGCCATCAAGGTCTCCGAAAGCGGGATCGGCTCCGCTCAAGACTGCCGCAGATTGAGCGCCGCCGGCTACCAGGCGTTTCTGGTCGGCGAAGCGCTGGTGACTTCGGCCGATCCCGAAGGACTGCTTTGTGCCATGCGGGGAGCCGATGCTTAGAGTCAAGATCTGCGGGATCACGCAGGCCGAGGACGCGCGCGCCGCGGCGGCGGCCGGCGCCGACGCCATCGGCCTGGTGTTCCATCCGTCGAGCCCGCGGGCCGTCACCAGAGGGGCCGCACGCACTATTGCCGCGGCGCTCCCCCCCTGGGTTGCGCGCGTCGGCGTGTTCGTCGATGCCGACCCGGTGGAAGTCCGGTGCACGGTGGAGGACGTGGGGTTGACGGCGGTGCAACTGCACGGCGACGAAACTGCGGCATACATCGACCGACTCGGCCTGCGTATCCCGGTGATCAAGGCGATCGCCATGAAAGACGGCTGGGAGCGTGTGGCGGAATGCTTTGCGCACGTGCCCATTCTGCTCGATCACGCGCGCCCAGATGCGCCCGGCGGCACCGGCCGGGCGTGGAATTACGCTCGCTTCCACCGGAGTCTTCGCCCATCATGGTTCATCCTGGCCGGGGGGCTGGATGCGGCGAACGTGGCCAACGCCGTGGAGCGCCTCCGTCCCGACGCGGTGGATGTCTCCACCGGCGTGGAGTCGGCGCCGGGCATCAAGGACCAAAGGAAGATTGCCGACTTCATGCGCGCGGTCGAACCATTCCGGGCAGAGACGAAAGGGAGAGCGTGATGGCCCCCAAGAAACGCGGCTTCAAACTTTCGCCCGACCGGCGCGGGCGCTACGGCGACTACGGCGGCCGGTTCGTGCCGGAAACGCTCATCGCGGCGCTCGATCTGTTGGCGCGATCGTTCGAAGCCGTACGGCGCGACAGGCGCTTTCAGCGCGAGCTCAAAGAGGAGCTGACCCGTTACGCCGGCCGGCCCACGCCGCTCACACAGGTGGCGCGTTTCGGCGCAGAAGCGGGCGTGCCGGTCTGGCTGAAGCGCGAAGATCTCCTGCACACCGGCGCCCACAAGCTCAACAACACCATCGGGCAAATTTTGCTCGCGCGGCGAATGGGCAAGCGCCGCATCATCGCCGAGACCGGCGCCGGCCAGCACGGCCTGGCGACCGCCACGGTGGCCGCGCGCTTCGGGCTGGAGTGCGTGGTGTACATGGGTGCGGTGGACGTGCAGAGGCAGGCACTCAACGTCTACAAGATGCGCCTGCTCGGCGCCGAAGTGCGGGCGGTGGAGTCGGGAACGCGCACGCTCAAGGATGCCACCAACGAAGCGCTGCGCGACTGGGTCACGAACGTCGAGGAGACGTTCTATATCATCGGTTCGGTGGTCGGGCCGCATCCGTATCCGGAAATGGTGCGCACGTTCCAGTCGGTCATCGGGCGGGAAGCGCGCGTCCAGTTCAAGGCAGCCACCGGTCGCCTGCCGGGAACCGTGGTGGCCTGCGTGGGAGGCGGGTCCAACGCCATCGGCATCTTCGACGCTTTTCTTGCCGATGCCAAAGTC
>Ga0326597_10012794_pt1 | contig 11051 bp, 11 predicted proteins | sample RVTome_12_FD_203789 | JGI IMG/M metagenome (GOLD analysis project Ga0326597, IMG submission 203789) | Soil microbial communities from uranium-contaminated site in the Upper Colorado River Basin, Wyoming, United States - RVT100D185 | ecosystem: Environmental > Terrestrial > Soil > Contaminated >... | reverse complement strand
CATCGCGCACGTAGATCAGGGTGCGGTTGTCGGAGCCGAACTCGTCGGCAACGCGCAGGTACGCCTGGCGATCGGGGTCGGCGTCCGAGATGAGGCTGTCCAGCCCCGTGTCGATGCGCAGCTCGAGCAGGCCATCCGCGGTCAGCGTCGTGACCAGCAGCAGCACCAGGAAGGTGACCAGCCGATGGTTCAGACCCAGCAGCAGCACGCGTTCGATCATGGGCGTGCGCTCACGATCCATCGTCGCCACGTTGCACTGGCGGGCTGCGTCCGGCGACGCGGTCGTTGAGCGCGCGCACGTGGCCGTTGGCGAACAGGAACGCCGGCTCGAAGATCTCGGCGGGCACGTAGTCGCGCGAGTACACGCGCCGGTCGACCTTGAGCAGCGAGCGGTGGTGCTCGCGCTCGTCGTTGACCACGATCATGTTGGCGCGCCAGCTCTGCGCATTCACGCGCTTGATGTCGTGGCGGGTGAGGCGTTTCCTGAAGCGCAGACGGCGGTCGAAGAAGTCCGTCTGGATGATCACGAAATTGTCCTTGCGGATGAGATGCCGGCGCAGGCCGTTGCCGGTCGCGCGCTCCACCTCGGTGCTGATCGGGTAGGCGTCGACCACGAACAGCGCCGTGTCCTCCACCATGCGGTCCCCGCTGCGGGTGTAGCGGTACTCGCCGGGCGCATCGGGCGTGAGGTCCTCCACCGCGAAATCGGTGCCCAGGAAGTGTCCGCCGCCGCCCTCGCCCAGGGGTCGCTTGAGCGTCGCACCGAAGGCAGGCAGGTAGATGCCGCGCTCCACCGTGCCGTCGGCGCGGCGCACGGCGAGCAGCGCCACGCCGCGGATCTCCTCGGGATCGTCGAACACGAGCAGGAACTTGAAGCTGCCGTCCTCCTCGATGCGGCTGAAGCGCCGGCACTTGCGTACCGTGCGCTTTGCCGAGCCGTCGCCCAGCACCATGGTCTGCTCCTCGTACACGTACGGGAACTGCTGATGGCGCCGATCGATCTCGGCCATGATGCGCTGCGCGCTCCAGTCCGCGTGCGCATCCGCGGCCATGGCGAGCGGGCGCGGTGCCGCTGCCTGCTCGCCAGGCGCCGCGGGCGCGAACGCTGCAAGCGACACCGCGAGCCCCAGCGTGACGGCCAGCGCGGGGCCGATGGGTGCGTGCAAGGTGGCGTGCCCGCGCATCGTGTCGCGTCAGCGCGCCTGCTCTGCGATCGCGCGCGCGATGATCCCGCTCAGCTCGCCGAGCAGGGCGCTCATCGTCGCGACGGTGGCATCCATGCCGGCAGTGGCGTCCAGTGGTTCGCTGCCCACATCGCTGATGCGCGCAAGGCGCGCCGCGCCGTCCGCGCCGGCGCGGATGCGCCACTGGGCCGAGAGCAGCACGCGGCGGTCGGGCGCGCGCTCGAACTGCAGCACGTCGATCTCCACGCGCACGTCCGCGGGTGCCGGCGGACGGCGCGAGAATACCGAGATCTCGGCCGTGTCCAGCAGCAGCGCCAGATTGCGCGCCAGCACGCTGGTCATGTTCTTGGCGAGGTTGCCGCCCCACTGGTGGTACTCCTGCAGCGCCAGTTCGTTGTGCGCGCTGCGGGTCACGATCTGCGGGCGCTCGAGGTACTGCGGCAGGCGCAGCGCCGCGATGTCCACCGCCACCGGCGGCTCGCGCCGCACGCCTGCCAGCGCCGCGGTGGCGGCGGGCAGCGCGCTGAGCACGTAGAACCGGGTCGTGGGGTCCCCGCCGGTGGCGCAGCCGGCGAGCAGCGCGAGCAGCAGGCACGACGCGAGCGTGGGCATGGCCCTGGCTGATCCCATTACTGTGCTCCCGGTGCGGGTTTGCCGAAGATCATGGCGTCGGGGTTGCGCTGCAGCAGGTCGACGAAGGCGCGGATGGAGCGCGCCGTATCGGTGAGCTCCTCGGCCATCTCCACCGCGCGGTACTGCAGCGGCGAGTCGCTCCTGAGCACCTCGTTGACCAGATCCAGCGTCACCTGCAGCTTGGCCAGTGCGGCGCGCCCGGCGCTCACTGCTTCGTCCACGTTGCTGGCCAGCGGTTCGACGCGCCGGTCCACCTTCGCCAGCATGCTGCGCAGGCTGCTCATGGAGCGTTCCAGATCGCGCATTGCGGCCTTGACCTGGCTGGAGTTCACCAGCGCGTTGGTGCCTTGCAGCGTGCCCAGCAGCTCGATGGACAGCTGCTCCAGGTCCACGCTGTCCAGCTTGGCCAGGAAGCTCTTCACGGTGCGCTCGATCTCCTCCAGGCTGGCGGGAATGGTGGGCAGTTCGGGATAGGGTGAGTCGGAACCGACCAGCGTGATCGGTGTGTCGGGATGCATGTCCAGCTCGACGAACAGCTGCCCGGTGAGAAAGCTGCCCGTTTGCAGCCGCGCGCGCAGGCCGCGGCTGACCAGCGTTTCGAGCATCTCGTAGGGTGACTGGGCCTCGGCCGTGTTGCGCGCGATGACCCGTTCGGGCTCGATCTCGACCAGCACCGGGATGCGGAAGCTGGTGTCGGCCGGATCGAACTCCAGGCGCACGTCCACCACCTCGCCCACCTTGATGCCCTTGAACTCCACCGGTGCGCCCAGGTTCAGTCCGCGCACCGAGCCGGCGAAGAACAGCACGAAGCGCAAGCGCTGCGTGAAGGACTTCTCATCGATGCTCTCGCGGTCCTCGTACAGCGTGAAGATCACGCCGTCCAGGTCCGCCTTGGTCAGTTCGGGCGCTTCGGGTGTCTCGAAGGCGATGCCGCCGAAGAGCACCGTCTGCATCGATTCGGTGCGCACCGAGAGCCCCTCCGAACTCACGTCCACGTCGATGCCCGAGACGTTCCAGAATCGGGTGTTGCTGCGCACCAGCCGATCGAAGGGGGCGCGCACGAACGCGAATATCAGCACGCTCTTCTGGTCGTTGCCCAGTTCGTGGCCCAGCACCTCGCCAGCGAGGATGCCGCGGTAGTACACGGGCGAGCCGGCATCGAGCGAGCCGAGGCGCTCCGAGAGCAGCGTGACGCGCGTGCCGGCCTCCTCGGCGCGCACCACCGGCGGCGATTCCAGACCCTCGAAATGACGCTGGGCCGCGCCCTGACCGGGCTCGATCTCGATGTAGGCGCCGGACACCAGCGTGCTCAGGCCCGATACGCCGCGCACGCTCAACTGCGGGCGCACCACCCAGAAGCGCGCGCCGCGCCCGACGAAGGCCTCGCTGCCTTGCGCCATCCGCACGCTGAGGATCACGTTGGCGAAATCGTCGCTGAAGCGCACGCCCTCCACCAGTCCCACCTCGATGTTCTTGTAGCGCACCTTGGTCTTGCCCGCCTCGATCCCCTCCGCGGTCTTGAACGCGACGGTGATGAGCGGCCCTTTCTCCGAGAGCGTCTTGTACACCAGCCAGCCGCCGACCAGGGCCACCACCAGCGGCACGATCCATACCAGCGACGGGCCCGAACGCCGCCGCACCTCGGGCTGTGGCAACTCGTCCAGGCTGGCGTCGGCGCTGCTCACGAGCGCACCACCGCGTGATCCCAGATCAGCCGCGGGTCGAAGCTGTGCGCGGCGAACATCGTGAGCACCACCACGCCGGCGAAGAAGGTCGCGCCAACCTCGGGTGTGATGGTGGCGAGCGCTTCCAGATTCACCAGCGCGGCGAGGATCCCGACCAGGAAGATGTCCACCATGGACCAGGCGCCCACCACCTCGGTGATGCGGTACAGCCGGGTGCGATCGCGCGGACGCCACGGCGAGCGCCGCTGCACGCTCAGCAGCAGGTACACCAGCAGCGCGATCTTCAGTCCAGGCACCACGACGCTGGCGAAGAACACGATCAGGGCCAGGCCCAGCATGCCCTCGGCGACGAGGTGGACGACGCCGCTGACGATGGTGCTGGGCTCGCCCTGGCCGAAGCGGATCACGGTCATCACGGGGTACACGTTGGCGGGGATGGCGAGGATGGCCGCCGCCAGCACCAGCGCCCAGGTGCGCGTGAGGCTGTCCTGCTTGCGCGTGCCGTGCAGTGGCGATGCGCAGCGTGGACAGTGCGCGTGCGCGCCGTCGCGGGACCGGCGCGCGATGCGCACCAGCAGAGTGCACGCGTGGCAGGCGACCAGAGCGTGCTCGTGGGCGGTCGTCCCGGCCACCAGTCCCGGTGCCGGCGCGGGGCCCACGCGCGGCCACAACAGCCCCACCTCGAAGCTGGTCACGGCGCCGGTGACCGCGAGCATGAGGCCGGCGAAGGCGTACAAGGACACACCGGGGATCACGGCCGCCAGGTCCTGCAGCTTGACGAAGGCGATCAGGGCGCCGAGCAGGAACACGCCCAGCAGCGTCCAGGGCCCGATCGCGTTGAGCACGCGCACCACCGCGGCGCTGCCCGGCGCACGGCGGCCCAGCTTGAGCGGCGCGAGCAGCCACAGCAGCCCGCTCAGCATCAGCAGCGGGAACACGATGCTGGTCAGCGCCACCAGCACCGCCAGCTCCGGCATGCCGTTGCGCCAAAGCGCGAGCACGCCCGAGGCGACCAGGTTCTGCTCGACGCGGCCCTCGATGTTGAGCGCGAGGAACGGAAACAGGTTCGCGATCAGGAACAGACCCAGCGCCGTCAGCGCGAGCGCGAGCGCGCGGTCCACGCCGCCTGGCGCGGCGCGGTACATCAGCGCGCCGCAGCGGCTGCAGTACGCGCGCGCCCCCGGCGCCAGCGGCACCAGCCGGTGCAGCAGATCGCACTCATGGCAGGTAGTCAGGCCGCGCGGGCTGAGCTGGGATGAACTGGACGGCGTCATCGGGTCCTGTCTGGCCGGGCATCGGTTGGCGCGTCGCCCGCCGCAGGCGGTGCGCTCATTCGCCGGGGCTCGGCTGCTCGTGACGCGGACATGCCCTGGCCCTCACGCCGCGTATTGTAGGAACAAATCAGGCACGAAGGGCGGCCGCGTGCGGTGCGCCGGGCCGGCGTGGACGAGCTTGCGTGCTCAGCGCGGCGCGGCGTGGGCCTCGCGCAACTGCTGCCACTGCGCCGGGGTCACGCGCGCGATGACCGTGACCGCGCCCCCGGCAGTGGGCCGCAGCACGATCGCCTCGCCCTCCGCCGGATACACCGGGGTGGCCGCCTGCGCGACGTTGCCGTGCGCGGCGATTTCGGTGTGGCGCCCGTAGATGTTGAAGCCGCCGCGGCGCAGCGCCTGCTCCAGCGGCTCCCCGGACAGCAGGGCGCCGTCCTCGGCCGGCACGGTGGCGCCCAGGATCCCCTGGGTGAGGATGTCCACGCCGGCCGCAGAGCCAGCGGTTCTCCTAGCCCGAACTATCCATGAACATAGTCCGCGCTAGGCCGGCACGTACTTGTCGCGCTTCACACCGTCCATGTTCTTGCCCTCGATGCGGATCAGCCGCGTCGGGCCGTCCCGCTCCGGGGAGTGCAGGTCTCCCTCCTGGTACACGTGGGCGTCGCCGGGGACCAGCTTGTAGGCGCGCACGCGCTCGACCTTGCCGGGTTTGCCGGCCGCTGGCGCTTCCACCGCGCGCCAGTCCACCATCATCGTGACGCCGGCAGCCTGGCCGTAGATGGCCCAGGTGGACTCATGGTCGTGGGGATCGCTGGTCTTGGCGCCCTGGTACACGTGGGCCAGGATGCAGAAGCCCATCTCCGGATCCTGGTACAGGATCTTGCGCTCGGTGGTGTTGTCCGCACCGAGATGGGTGGCGACGAAATCGGGGTCCACGCAGGCCCTGGCCACGGCGCGGCGGACCTGCTCGCGCCCCGCCGGGCCAGGGTCGGCGGCGAGCGCGCGGTGACAATCGGCGGCGAACTGCTCGAGCGTGTAACTCATCGGATCACTCCTCATGCATGGTGTGCGCGAACCTCCGGGCGCCCGGGAGCCGCGGCGGGTCCAGATTGAGTGCGAAAATACCTCAAAAGGACGTCTGCGTGGCGTATCTGGATCAATTGCCGGCGGGGCGGCCCGCGCACACTGGATCGGGAATAGAATGCCCATGCCACAATCACGCCGCGCGCCGCGGGCGAGACGGCCGGGAACCGGTGAGCGATGAGCGAACAGAGCAGCCCTTACACCTGGATCGTGACGCGGGACGCCATCCTGGGCGACAGCAGCGACGCGGTGGGCAAGATCGGACCGCGCGGTGCCAAGAACCGCGAGCGCTTCGACAAGATCATCATCCACGGCGATCATTTCCGGTTGCTCAACGACGCGGGGCAGGTGCAGTTCACGGGCTACATCCTGGGTGAGTACCGGGGGCCGGAGCCGCTGGAGGATTACGGCCGCAACAACGGGTGTACGCGCATCGAGTACGAGCGCTCCGGCGAGTGGGTGGCCGTCGAGTGAGTCCTCGCCACGGGCGGCGGCGCCCTGAAGCCGTGTCCGCCAGGCTCGCCCGATGGCCCGTTCCCGCGACGCCGTGAGCCGCGATGCCCTCGCCGGGGCGCCGGCCGTCGGCGCGCCGGTGCTGTCGGACTATCTGGAGCTGCTGGCCCGGCTGGGCCAGGACTTCGCGGCCTCGCTGGATGTGACCCGCACGCTGGAACTTGCGCTGGAGCGCATCGCAGGGCACCTGGACGCGGAAGCCGCCTCGCTGTTCCTGCTCGAGCGGGAAGATGCCGAACTGGTGTGCCACGCCTGCGTGGGACCGGTGGACATCAAGGGCCTGCGCATCGCCGCGGACCAGGGCATCGTCGGCCGCGCGGTAAGTGCCAACGCGTCCCAGATCGTGCGCGATGTGCGGCTGGACCCGGATTTCGCGAGCGTCGTGGACGACGACACGGGCTTCACCACCAGGTCCATCCTGTGCGCTCCGATGAGCGTGAAGGACCGCCGCGTCGGCGCCATCGAACTCGTCAACAAGCGCAGTGGCGACGGGCTGTTCTCCGAAGAGGATCGCCACGTGCTGCAGTCGCTGGCCTCCTCGGCGGCGCTGGCCATCATCAATGCGCGCCTGACCGGCCAGCTCATCGAGCAGGAGCGGCTGCGGCGCGAACTCGAGCTGGCCGCCGAGATCCAGCGCAGCCTGCTGCCGCCGCGCCGCGCCGCGGATTTCCCCGTGTGCGGGGTGAATCGCCCGGCGCGCAGTGTGTCCGGCGACTTCTACGACATCTTCCCGCTGCCCGACGGTCGCATCTGTTTCAACGTGGGCGATGTTTCGGGCAAGGGCATGAATGCGGCGCTGCTGATGATGAAGACCGCGAGTCTGTACCGCTGCCTGGGCAAGTCCATCGACGACCCCGGCCCGCTGCTCGCGCGCATCAACGAGGAGCTGTGCGAGACCGGCACGCGCGGCATGTTCGTGACCCTGGTCGGCGGCGTGTACGACCCGGCCACCGATTCGGTGCGCTTCGCCAATGCCGGCCACGAACCGCCGTTGCTGCAGCACCCGGGCGGCAGCTACACCGCGTTTCCCGCCGAGGCACCGCCGCTGGGGATCGCGCTCGACCTGGTGGGGGCCGATGGCTATCCGGTGACGCAGTGCCGGCTCGACGGCGGCTGCCTCGCGGTGTTCAGCGACGGCATCACCGAGTGGCAGCGCGAGGATGGCGCGATGCTGGGTGCACGGGGCCTGAAGAGCATGCTGCGCGAGCTGTACGGCCTTGCGCCGGTGGAGCGGCTCGCGGCGCTGTTCGCCCGGCTCGACCCGGGTGAGGCGGAGCTGCATGACGACATGACCATGCTCCTGGTGCAGCGTTCGCGGGCGCGCGTGACAGGGTCGGCGGCCGGGCCAGATGACGCGGGCGGCACGGATGAGCCGGTACTGGTCGTGCGCGTACCGGCGCGGGTGGGCTCGCTGCGGCTGGTGCGCCGGCTGGTGCGCGAGGCGGCGCGCGCCTGCGGCTGCGGCAGCGAGTGCGTGCGCGATATCGTGCTTGCGGTGGACGAGGCATGTCAGAATGTGGTGCGCCATGCCTACGGGGAGCATGCCAGCGGCGACATGCTCGTGCAGATGCGCCGCGACGGGCAGCGGCTGGTGATCGACCTGGTGGACTTCGCGCCGCCGGTCGACATCGCGCGCATCCGTCCGCGGCCGCTGGAGGAACTGCGTCCCGGCGGGCTCGGTACGCACTTCATGAACGCGTGCATGGATGCATGCGAGTTCCGTACACCGCCACCGGGCGCGGGCAACCGCCTGTGGATGGTGAAGACGATTCGATGACGCCCCGCACGGCTCGGGCGACGGGAGACAGGTGATCATGAATTGCGAGATCCGCAACGAGGGTGACGCAGCCGTGGTGGTGCTCAGCGGCGACGTGGATCTCGAAAGCTCGCCGCAGGTGCGCGCCGCGCTGCTCGAGTGCGTGAGCGCCAGGCGCACCGTGGTGGTGGACATGATGGCGGTGACCTACATCGACAGCTCCGGCGTCGCCAGCCTGGTCGAGGCCTTCCAGAGCGCGCGCAAGAGCAGTACCCGGTTCGTGCTGGCTCGCGTGAGCGGGGCGGCCATGCGCGTGCTGGAACTGGCGCGGCTGGACAAGGTGTTCAAGATCGTCGACGAGGTGGCCGACGGACTGGTACATGGCGGTTGACGGCGGCAGCGCGGGCGTTTCATCGCTCGCACAGGCCACGGCGGGGCGGCTGGAACAGGTCGGGCGGCGCGTCGCGGCGGCGGCGGCCGGGATCGGCTTCGGCGCGGCGTTGTTCATCGAGAGCGCGTTCTGGCTGATCGTCGGCCGTCGCAGGCGCCAGCCCGTGCGCGTGGCCGCGGTGATCGAGGAGATGATGCAGGTGGGCGTGCGGGCCATCCCCATCGTCACCGTGCTCTCGGCCACCATCGGCGTGATGCTGGCCATCCAGGGGATCTACACGCTGAGCCTGTTCGGTGCCGAGTCGCGCGTGACCATCGGCATCGCGCTGTCGATCACGCGCGAGTTCGCCCCCCTCATCACCGGCATCCTGGTTGCGGGCCGCTCGGGCAGCGCGCTGGCCGCGCGGCTGGGGACCATGAACATCAGCCAGGAGATCGATGCGTTGCGCGTGATGGGGATCAACCCGGTGCGCTTCCTGGTGGCACCTTCCCTGCTCGCGATGATCGTGATGGTGCCGGCACTGACCTTCTACTCCGATTTGGTGGCGCTGGCCGGGGCCGGTGTGTACGTGTCGTTCGAGCTCGGGATCAGCCTTCCCGCTTACGCGGATCGTCTGATCGAGGTGATCTCGGTGGACGACCTGCTGCACGGGTTGGGCAAGAGCGTCATCTTCGCCGCGCTCATCGCGCTGGTCGGCGTGGTCAATGGTGCCGCGGTGAGCGGTGGCGCGGAGGGAGTCGGCCGGGCCACCACGCGCGCAGTGGTACAGGCCATCACCGCCATCGTGATTACCGACATGCTGTTCGTGTTCGTGGTGACGCGCTCGTGAGCCCGCGCGAGGCGCAACAGGGCACGGGCAGGCAGCCGGTGATCGAGGTCGAGCACCTGACCACGCATTACGGTGCCCGGCGCATCCTCAACGATGTGTCGCTCAGCGTGCGCGAGGGCGAGGTGCTCGTCATCATGGGCGGCAGCGGCTCGGGCAAGAGCACGCTGCTGCGCTACCTGCTGGCGCTCGAGCGCCCGACCTCGGGCCGGGTGCGCATCTTCGGCATCGATGTCAACCGCGCCAGCGGCGAGGATCTCACCAGGCTGCGCAGGCGCATGGGCGTTGCGTTCCAGGGCGGCGCACTGCTCAGTTCCATGAGCGTGGGCGAGAACATCATGCTGCCGCTTCGCGAGCATACCGATCTGGATCACAGCACGATCCGGATCATGGCGCGCATGAAGCTGGAGGTGGTGGACCTGGCCGGCTTCGAGCATCTCATGCCGGCCGAGCTTTCCGGCGGCATGACCAAGCGTGCGGCGCTGGCCCGCGCGGTGGTGATGGATCCGAAGCTGTTGTTCTGCGACGAGCCGTCGGCCGGACTGGACCCGGTAGTGGCGGCGGCCCTGGACGAGCTCATCCTCAGGTTGCGCGATGCGCTGGGAATGACCGTGATCGTGGTGACCCACGAACTGGACAGCGCATTCAAGATCGCCGACCGCATCGTGGTGCTGGAGCGCGGCGCCATCCTCACCATCGGCACCGTCGAGGAGGTGCGCAACTGCGCCGATGCGCGCGTGCAGAATCTCATCAATCGCAGGCTCGAGCTTGCCGAGCTGGATCCGGATGCCTACTTGCAGCGCCTGACCCGAGACGCGGTCGCGCCCTGAGCCGCGTGAAGAACGATCGCATCAACTACGTGCTGGTGGGTGGTTTCGTGCTCGTCATGGTGGCGGCGCTGGTGGTCACGATCGCGCTCCTCAGCGGGCGTACCGGCCCCACCGACACCTACTACACCGGCTTTACCGACGCGACCGGACTCGAGTTCGGCAGCCAGGTGCTGTACATGGGCTACCCGGTCGGCCAGGTGGAGCAGGTGCGCCCCATGATCGAGGATGGCGCGGTGCGCTTCGAACTCGACCTGTCCATCGCCAAGGAATTCGCGCACTGGAAAGTGCCCGCCGACAGCATCGCCGAGACGCGGTCGGCCGGGCTGCTCGCCGCGGTCACGGTGGACATCCGCTCCGGAACCAGCACGCAGGCGCTGCGTCCGGGCGACCGCATCCGCAGCCGCGAGCGCAGTGACATGTTCGGGGCGATGACGGACACGGCCAACACCGTGCGTGACCTGACGCTGACCAGCGTCAAGCCGCTGCTGGAGAACCTCAACCGCTACGTGAGCAGCGTCGGCAGCGTGCTGGAACTGCGCGGCGGCCCGCTGATCGAGAACCTGAGCAAGTTGTCCGAGGAACTGGCCGGGCGCGCACCGGTGGTCATCGATGACTTCCTGGCCACCACGCGCGACCTGCGCGCGGTGAGCACGCGTCTGGCGCTGCTGCTCAGCGACGAGAACACGGCCAAGCTGGGCGAGGTGGTCGACAACGTGCTCGTCGCGTCCCAGGATCTGTCGCGACTCGTCGCCGCGGCGCGTGTCCAGGTCGAGCAGATCGCCGATGCGGGCCTCGCCGCGCGCGTGGACCGCGTGCTCGCGAGCGTCGATGCGGCGTCGGCGGATCTGGCCGGCATGGGCGCCACGGCGCGCGCGGGTG
>Ga0326597_10012793_pt1 | contig 11051 bp, 12 predicted proteins | sample RVTome_12_FD_203789 | JGI IMG/M metagenome (GOLD analysis project Ga0326597, IMG submission 203789) | Soil microbial communities from uranium-contaminated site in the Upper Colorado River Basin, Wyoming, United States - RVT100D185 | ecosystem: Environmental > Terrestrial > Soil > Contaminated >... | reverse complement strand
GGCCGACCGGCGTGCCGCGCGCCTGCAGCGCCTGCAGGAAGTGGGAGTGCTGCTCTCGCGGTCACTCGACGAAAAACACATCGTGCGGGAACTCGCACGTCACGTGCAGCGTGTCCTTCCCAGCCGCGGCGTGATCATCGCCCAGCCCGACGTCGAGGCCGCGACGCTGGAGTTTCCCTTGCACATCGAGGGCGGCACGCTGCGCCCGCGAGGGCCCGAACCGCTTGCACCCGGCGTCTTCGCGGACGTGGCACGCACCGGGCGGCCGGTGCGAATTGCGACTGTGGGTCTGGACGCCGCCCAACTGGCGGCGGTGAGCGGCGTGGTTGGCGGAGATCCCTCGGGTGTGGGCTCGGTGCTCGCGGTGCCGATGCTGATCCTGCACCGGCTGGTTGGCGTCGTCCTGGTGTACGGTGGGCCGCGCTCGACTTTCAGCGCCGAGGACGAGGAACTGCTCGGGACGCTCGCCGCGCAGGCGGCGGCGGCGATTGTGAATGCGCGGCTGTACGAAGCGAGCGAGCGTGAGCGCCGCCAGAGCGAGGCGCTGGCCGAAATTACGCGCGCTGTCAGCGGCTCGCTTCGGGTGAGCGAGGTGCTGCAGTTGATTCAGCGTCACGCCGTGGCACTGCTCCGCGCGCGTGGTGCAATGGTGGCCATTCGGCGTGACCGGTTCCTGCACGTCGTCGCCGCGACCGGAGTGGGGCAGGTTCTGGCGGGGATGTTTCTGCCGCTCGAAGGGTCAGTCGCCGGCCGCGCGGTGATGACAGCGCAGGCGGTTCTCACCAACGATCTGCAGAGCGATCCCGGCGTCTACGCACCTGTGCGCGAGCTGGCCGCCATTCGCCGGAGCGTTGTGACGCCGCTTATCACCGAGGATGGCCCGGTGGGTGTGCTCGCGGTACTGGATCGCGACGACCCGTTCACATCCGACGACGTGCGCGCGCTGCAGCGATGCGCGGATCAGGTCGCGATCGCGCTTGTCAACGCGCGGCTGTACGAAGCGGCCTCGGACGCGACGCGGGAGCTGGCGGTGACGTTCGATGCGATCGCTGGCGGCCTGGTCGTCGTCGACGACAACGGTCGGATCCGCCGGTGCAACGCGCGCGCGGCGGAGCTCCTCGGCGCGCGCGACGCGGTCGAAGTGGAGGATCGGTTGTTCGTGACCGAACTGCTCGGCGAACACAACGAGTCGGAAGCGTGGCCGGTGACGAACGCGCTGGCCGAGCGCGCGGTCCAGCGCGGGACCGTGCGTCACCACACCCGCGGCGTGACCTACGATCTCATCGCCTCGCCGCATCCGGGTGGAGGGTTAGTGGTGTCGTTTGACGACGTTACGGCGTTCCACCGGCTGACCGACCGTTTTGGCGAGGTGGTCGAGGGGGCGCGCGATGCGTTCTACACGCTTAACGGCGCCGGCGTCATTGCCACAGCGAATGCCGCGACGGCCGCGCTCACCGGCATCGCGACCAATCAGCTTTGCGGGCGCAGGTTCGAGTCCCTGGTCAACTCCACCGACCGCGAGCCAGTCGGGCGCCACGTCGCCGCGGTGCTTGCGGGCGAGGCACGCCGGTTTGAGTGTGACGTTGCGAGGCCCGACGGCACCCGGCGGCGCGTGGCTGTATTCATCACACCCATAGCGCACGGCGAAGCGAGTGTCGGCGTGCTGGGCATTCTCCGGGACCTCGCGAGCGCACCCTAGGCCGACGACGGCGGGCGGGATTCCCTCCCTGCGCCGGTGTCGTATCTTCCAGACCCGCGCCCCACCACCGCCCAATGGCAAGCATTCTGATCATCGACGATGAGCCCGGTATCACCGCGGCCTTCGGCAAGTTCTTTCGCCAGCACGGCGGCCACGCGGTCGTGCAGTCGCACACCGGCGAGGATGGCATCGCGGCGTGGCGGCGCGTGCGTCCCGACCTGACGCTGCTCGACGTCAGACTGCCGGACATGTCCGGGTTCGAGGTGCTCGACCAGCTTCGTGCCGAGGCGCCGGTGATAATCATGATTACGGCACACGGTGACGTGCCGACGGCGGTCCGCGCGCTGCAGGCTGGCGCGGAGAACTTCCTGACGAAGCCTGTTGACCTGCCCCTGCTTCAGCTGGCGGCGGAGCGGGGAATCGAAAAGGCGCAACTCCGGCGCCTGAATCGTTTCATCGCCCAGTCGCGCGGCGCGTCGAGTTCGGTGGTGCTGGGTTCGTCGCCACAGATGCGCGAGCTGGCGTCGCAAATCGCGGTGCTCGCGGCAAGCGATCGCACCACCGGTCTCATTCTTGGTGAGAGCGGGACCGGCAAAGGGGCCGTGGCGGAACAGATCCACGCGGCGAGCCCTCGGGCGCAACGGCCGTTCGTCGACGTCAACTGCGGATCCCTGACGGCTGACTCTTTCGACGCCGAGCTGTTCGGCGTGCAGCACGGCTTGAATGGCGATCCCGCCAGGGTTGGCCGTATTGAAGTCGCCGACGGCGGCACGCTCTTTCTCGACGAGGTCGGTGATCTCGACTCGCACCTGCAGCCCAAGCTGACGCGCGTGCTTGAGGGGAAGGGGTTCCGCCGGGTTGGCGGAACGGACGATATCACGGCGAACGTCCGGGTACTTGCGGCATCAAGTCGCGACTTGCCGGGCGAGGTCAGCGCGAAGCGTTTTCGCGAAGACCTGTACTACAGGCTGGCGGTGATGACGGTGGTGCTGCCACCGCTGCGCGCGAGACCGCGCGACGATCTGATCGTGCTCGTCGGGCACCTGCTGCAGTCAGTGGCGCATGAGGTGCCGGGTGCGCCCGTGCGCGTCGCGGATGAGGCGTTCGAGCACCTGCTGCGATATCCGTGGCCCGGGAACATTCGCGAGCTTCGCAATGTACTGGAACGCGCGCTCCTGCTCGCGCGGGGGCGCGACGCGATTTCGGCCGAGTTCCTTCCCGCGGAAGTGCGTGGGGCGACGGGCGCGCAAGTGGAGTATCACGCCCCGCGTTCGCTGTCCGATGTCGAACGCGCACACATCGACCGGGTGCTGCGCGCGCACAACCAGAACCGGACGCGCGCGGCGAAGGAGTTGGGGATTTCGCGCGCGACGCTCATCAAGAAGATCCGGCGGTATCACCTCACGCCCGACGACCGTGACTGAGTTGAACCCCAACGCGGACCAGATGGTGTGCCGATCGTGCGGCCGGCAGGAACGCGCGTCGGAGGGTTATCCGTGCCGGGGGTGTGAGACCTTCATCTGCGTTGTGTGCAACATGTGGGGCGTCACGCGTTGCAAGGCGTGCCTCGCGCAGCTCGAGTCGGAGGGGGCGTCGCCGTCGGGAGCAAATCGGACCGGGTAGGATCCGGCGACAGCCGGCCCGGCGTCCGCTCAGGACACGAGTGAGCTGACGGGCGGCGCCATCCGCGACGCCCCGACGCGGGCGTGCACCGGGACCTCGGCCTGGAACTCGTCGTCGATCACGACATTGAGCCGGTGGGTCCCCGCGACGGGAATTGGCAGATCGAATGTGAGGATCAGGGGAAAGTCCATTTCGATCGCGCCCGCCGGCGGCGGCCCTATCTCGAGGTCTCCCGACGACGTCCAGAGTTCGGATCCATCGGGCGAGACCCAGGTCAGCGTCACGCGGTGATGGCCCGCCTCGTCCAGCGCACCCTTGAGCCTCATCACGACCGTGGCGCGCGGATGCACCGTCGGGACGCTCGCAACCTGGAGCGCGTCGAACACCCCGAGGATGTTCAGCTTGCCCTCGACGGACACGTTGGCAGAGTCGGCAAACAATGCGAAAGCGAGTTGCATGGGGCGAGGTCGGAGGTCGGGGGGGCGGGGGTCGGGAGGGGGGCGTCCAGCCCGCAAACCTACACGACGAACGGGGAAGTTGCCGCTCTTGTTTTAGCTTCCTCGAATGACGCCGCAATCCGGGGCGCCGCCGGCTGGTCACGCGCGGTTTTCGGCAACCGATGTGATGCTGCTTGGAATGGCTGCCATTTGGGGGATCAATTTCAGTGTGATGAAATACGGGGTGACGGCGCTCTCCCCGACCGGATTCAACGCGCTCCGCATCGCGCTGGCGACGGTTGCGCTCTCGGCCATTGCGTTCGCGCCCGGTACCAGCCGGCCGTCGCCGTCCGACGCCCGGCGGCTGATGGCCCTCGGGTTGCTCGGGCACTCGGCCTACCAGTTGCTGTTCTCGAACGGGCTCGACCGTTCGCGCGCCGGGACTGCGGCGGTGGTAATCGCGGGATCACCCGCGTTCATCGCGATTGTCGGGCGGATTCTGGGCGTCGAGCGCATTACGCGTCGCGCCGCGGCGGGGATCGCGTTGTCGATTGGCGGGGTGGCGTGCGTGGTGCTGGGCGCGACGTCCACGTCGACAGGCGATGATTCTGCGCTGGGCATTGCCCTCATCCTCAGCGGGTCGTTGTGCTGGGCGTTCTATACCCATGGTCTGCGGCCCATCACGCATCGCGTTGATGGAATCCAGATCGCCGCGTATACGTTGTTCGGCGGAGCGCTGCCGCTGATCGTGGCCGGCATCCCGTCGCTGCTCGCGATCGATCTCGCTACTGTGTCGCCGAAGGCGTGGGGCGCCATCGCGTACAGCGGGCTCGGCGCGTACGTGCTGGCCTACGTGTTCTGGTATCGCGGCGTGCAGACGCTTGGACCAACGCGGACGTCGATGTACGCAAACCTCCAGCCCATCATCGCACTGGCGTTTGCGTGGGTGGCGCTGCACGAACGTCCGACGCCGTGGCAATTCGCCGGCGTGGCGTGCGTCATCACCGGCCTGTTCCTCGCGCGCCGATGAGGTTCGTGCTCTTCGACATCGACGGGACGCTGCTCTCGACGCGTGGCGCGGGCCGGCGCGCAATGGAGGCGGCGCTGCAGGAGCATTTCGAGACCGTCGGGCCGGCCGGGTACCGGTACGACGGCAAGACGGACCGTCAGATTGCGCGGGAGCTGATGCGAGCAGCGGGGTTTGCCGATCACGTGATCGACGCGCGAATGCCCGCGCTGCTCGAGAGCTATGTCGCGCGGTTGCAAACGGAACTCGACGCGACGCTCGACGATCTGGAGGTGTACGCGGGCGTGGAAGCGCTGCTCGGCGCACTGGAAGCGCGCGCGGATGCCGTGGTCGGATTGCTGACAGGCAACATCGAGGAAGGGGCGCACGCAAAGCTGGCGGCCACCGGCATCGGCGCTGCGCGGTTTCGCGTCAATGCATTTGGATCGGACGACGAACGTCGCGGGGCGCTCCCCGCGGTTGCGCGTGCGCGCGCGGCCGCGCTTGTTGGGCGCGAGGTTCCAGGTGAAGCGCTCGTCATCATCGGCGACACGCCGAGCGACGTGACCTGCGGGCGCGAGATTGGCGCGCGCGCGATCGCGGTCGCCACGGGGAGCTATCGCGCGGAGTCGCTCGCAGCGTACGAACCCGCAGCGGTGTTCGAAGACCTCAGCGACACGGCGCGCGTACTGCAGGTGATTCTCGATGCATGAAATCGAACTCAAGGCCATCGTGCCTGATGCCGGTGCGGTGCGAACGCGGCTTGTCGCAGCCGGGGCGGTGTGCGTGTTCGCCGGTTCGATGACGGACCGGCTGTACGACACGGCGGAGAACGCCCTCAGCGACAGCGATCACGTGCTGCGTTTGCGTGTGCGCCGGCCGGCCGCCGGTCGGGGCGCACCAGGTGCGTCCCTGGACTGGAAGGGCCCGACGCGGCGCGACGGCGGGTACAAGGAGCGCGAGGAGCTCTCCGCCGCCGTCGTCGACGACGACGCCACGGACGCCGTGCTTCGCGCGCTCGGCTACTCGGTGACGATGGAAATCGATCGCGAGATCGAACTATTCGACCTTGGCGGCATGGTCGTCCGCATTGAACAGTATCCGCGGCTCGACGTTCTGATCGAAGTGGAAGGGGAGCCTGAGGCCATTGAACGCGCCATCACGCTGATGGGCATTCCCCGCGCGGCATTCAGCGCGAATCGGCTGGTGGACTTCGTGGCGGATTACGAGCGTCGCACGGGCGCGCGGGCGGCGATCTCGCTGCGAGAGTTGTCCGGCGACTACCGGTTTCTGCGGAGCCGTGGGTGACGGATGCATTCGTGATCCCGGAACTCACGCGAGGGCTGCGCGCGTTCGCGTCGCCGCGCGCGCTCGGCGGCCCGCACGACCGCGTGTTCGGCCCGCTTCTGGACGCGCGACGAGCGGCCGCGCGCGCTGCACGGTGGCAGGACCGCCTGTCCGCGTTTGACCCCGACAGCCTGGCGGCGACGCTGCGCGTGACGCTCGAGTCAATCGCCGCTGAATCGCACCCGGGCAGCCCGCCCGACCAGCGCGCGCTCGCCGCGCAGCTTGCCGATGGGTTCGCCGACACGTTCGGGGCGCTTGCGGCGCTCAGGCTCGCGTCATCGGCCGTGCGATCCGCGGAGGACGACGACTGCCGCCGCGACCTGTGGGCCGGCCTCACGACGGCGCTGCGCGTGGTATTTCAGGCCGCTGACGAGGATTGGACGGCGGCGCGGGACCAGCTCACACGCGCGGGGGCCCCGCGGGGGGCGAGCGCCTCGTGATAGTCGGCACTGGAGTGGACGTCGTGGGCATCGAGCGCGCGCGGCGCATGCTGGACGCCTACGGCGCTCGCGCGCTGGACCGGACCTGCACCGCTGCCGAGAGTGCGTACATTCTCTCTCGGCCAAACGCGTCGCAGCATTTCGCCGCCCGGTTGGCGGCAAAGGAGGCGGCGTACAAGGCGCTGGCGGGAACCGCCCCTGCCCGCCGGGTAGGATGGCGGGAGATTGAGGTCGCGGCGAACGCCGGGGGCCCGCCGGCGCTCGTGTTCCACGGCCTGGCGCTGGTCCGGGCCGTGGAACTGGGGGTCGGCCGTGCGTGGGTTTCCCTGACTCACGGTGACGGCGTTGCTGTCGCTATGGTAGTACTCGAAGGGCCCGATCGGCCCGGGAGCGGCTAATGATGCGTAGCAGAGTGTGGGCGCAGAGGCTCAATTATGCAGGAATTGGCGCCGCGCTGGCGTTCGGTTCCTCGTGCGGTTCATCGTCCGACGCGACCGCGCCCGAAGAGGTACCGCCCGAAGTCGAATACTCGATGCAGTCGAGCGAGACGAATCTGGACGTCGACCTGCCGCCCAATCTGCTTCTCGCGATGACAATCGGGAATACATCGAGTGCCGCCGTGGATAGGGTTTACCCTGCTGGGTGTCCGATCCGGTTCCGGATTTACCGCACACTCGACGATTCGCTGGTGTATGACGAGACGAAAGTCGCGTGCAGTCTGACCACGCCCGCGACGATCCGAATTCAGCCCGGCGAACAGCGCACCATCGGCTCCGGTTTTCGGCAGATGACAGGAATCATGGGCGACTCAATTCCTTGTGGTACGTACCGGCTTGTCGGTGTACCAGGGACCGAGGGAACACAGGTCATCGAAGTGGAGGCGGGAGAGACAGTCCTCCGAGCCTATCCGGACTGGCCGGCTTCAAACCCCTCCGCTGTTTTTCAATGTTAGGTCTCCCGTTAACGCAGCAGAGCTCACCGACGGAGCAAGTTACGCCATGAAGAACATCGTGAAGAAGTCGCTCACGCTGGTCGCAGTCGCGGGTGGTGTCGGAGCGGCCGCGTGCGGCGGAAGCGCCAGCGGATCCGGCCCCACCGGCACGAACAACCAGTATGCGGGCGTGGCGTACTCGGCGACTGTTGAGGAAATCCCCGCTGTGACCACCCGCCGATTCACGGTGATGGTCACGCTTCGGAATACCACGGGCCAAACCGTGACGCGCAGCTATCCGGCTGGATGTCCCGTGCGGATTCGTCTGTATCGCCTGCTCGATGGCGCGCTCGTGTATGACGAGTCGGATATCGAGTGTGCGTTCGCGGACCCGACCACGATTACGCTTGCGCCTGGCGAGTCCAGGACGCTACAGTCTGGGCCGCGCTGGCCACCCGCTGTGGTCGGCGACTCGCTTCCCGCGTCGACCTACAACGTGGCTGCAGTTCTCAAGACCGAGGGAACCGAACCCGTCGAAATCAGCGCTGGGGCCTACAGGATTCCAGACTGTCGCGAAACGGCGACTCAGACAATCTGCACCTGAACGGGCGACGTCAGCTCGCCGCGTGAATCCCGGGCTTTCCGGGGCCTGGGGTTCGGCGCGCGTAGGTCCAGGCAAACCCCAGCGCGACAAAGCCCAGCGCGATCAGCTGCGCCAGCGTGAGGCCGGCGAACCAGCGATCGTCCTTGGCGCGCAGAAACTCGATCAGAAACCGCTCGCCGCCAGCCATCACGCAATAGACACCGAACAGCCAGCCTTCGGCGTGCTTGTGATCGCGCCAGCGCCACAGCAGCCCGAACATGCCCAGGGCGAGGGCGACCTGCAGGAGCTGGGTCGGGTAAACCGATACGACCTGATCGGGTGACGTGCCGGCGGGAAACTGCACGCCGAATTCCGCCGACATATTTGCGACAGTCGACGGCGGCGCGCCCTGCGGAAACGACACCGCGAGCGGACCGTCGTACGGGAGTCCGTAGTCGTCGCCCACCGCCCAGCACCCGGTACGGCCAACGCAATACGCGGCGGCGACCCCGGGGGCAGCGAGGTCGCTGATGTGCGTGAATGCGAGCTTCTTGTACATCATCACCAACCACGTCGCGGCGATGCCGCCGGCGAGCCCGCCCCAGAACACGAACCCGCTGCGCGTGAAAATGCTCGAGTCAGTGAGGATTGCGTAGTAGATCTTCGCGCCGAGGATGCCACCAATCACCGAAGCGACAACCAGGTCGGCAATCGGTGCGGGATCGTGACCGCGGCGCGCGCTCTCGGATTCGCTGATGACCTGCGCGATGATGAACGACAGCACCATTGCGATGCCGAAGCCGGTCACCGGAAGCGGGCCGATGTTGAACTCGAACGGGTAGTGAATGATTGGATTCATCGCGTTTGTCAGGCCGCCGCACGCCCGGGGAGGGGGCGCGCAGCGTAGGCGTTGAGATCAAGTCCGGCCACGTCACCACGTTCGAGCCGAAACAGCCCTGCGCGTGCGATCATTGCGGCGTTGTCCGTGGCCAGCCGCGGCGACGGAGCGTACACCGAGGCGACCGACTTTGTCGCGCGCACGGACACGGCCTCGAACAGTGCGCCGTTGCACGCGACGCCGCCACCGAGCACGATGCGACCACGCCCAAATGCCCGCGCAGCGCGCGCCGTCTTTTCGGCGAGCGTTTCCACGAGGGCGTCCTGAAAGCCGAGCGCGACGTCCGCTCGCCACTCGCCCCCGCTCGCGCGAAGGTCGTCAATCGCCAGTTTCACCGCGGTCTTGAGTCCGCTGAACGAGACATCATAGTAGTCGCGGTCGCCGGTCTGCTGCCCTCCGTGCAGCATCGGCCGGGGGAACCGGATTCGCCCCGGCGTGCCCGTGCGTGCGAGCCGCTCCAGGTGCGGCCCGCCTGGATACGGGAGGTCGAGGAGCTTCGCGACCTTGTCGAACGCTTCACCGGCCGCGTCGTCGCGTGTGCGCCCGAGCACCGTGTATTCACCCCACGCCGGTACGTCTGCGATGAGCGTGTGGCCGCCCGACACCAGGAGGAGCGTGAACGGCGGCACGGCGGCCGCGTGCTCCAGCGACTGCGCGAAAACGTGGCCTTCGAGGTGGTGCACGGCGACGACGGGTATCCCACGCGCGTACGCCAAACCCTTGGCAAAGCTCACGCCGACGAGCAACGCACCGACCAGACCAGGTGCGTAGGTCACCGCAATCGCATCGATTTCGCGCATCGGCCGGCCCGCGTCCGCAAGCGCGCGCTCCACGACCGGTACAATCGACGTGACGTGCGCACGCGATGCCAGCTCGGGGACCACGCCCCCGAATACGCGGTGTACGTCCTGAGACAGAATGACAAGCGATTCCAGCGCGACCGCGTCACCGCTCCCGCTCAGCACAGCGGCAGAGGTTTCGTCGCAGGAGGTCTCGATGGACAGTAGACAGGGCACAGGGTACAGGGCACAGGGAGGGATCAGCTTGTCCCTTGCTCAGCGAGCAACTGCTCGAACAACGCCTTCTTGTCGGGCGCATCCCACACCTCGTACCCGAGCTTTTTGAAACGGATCACGCCGTCCTTGCCGATCACAAACGTCTCCGGAACCCCGCCGCTGGTCATATAGTCGCGCTGAATCGCGCCGGGCGAGTCGTACAGGATGTCGAACGTCAGCCCGAGCTCCGCGGCGAAACCCCGAATCGCCGACTCCATGCCTGGCGCGTCAATGCTCACCGCCACAATGCGGAGGCCCTTGTCGCGGTACTCGTCGTACAGGCGCTGCAGGCTCGGCATTTCCACGCGGCACGGTGCGCAGTATGTCGCCCAGATATTGACTACGGTGACGAATCCCCTATACGCCTCGATGGTGCGGACCTGTGGAACCGAGTCCAGCGTCACCGCGCGAAAGTTTGGTGCGCGTGTTCCGACGGTTACCTGAACGAACTCGTCGCGGAGCGTGCGTACGCCCATGAAAAGCGCCACGCTCGCGGCCACCACGACGCCGACGGCGATCACCCACTGCCGGCGTGCGGTCATACCGCCCCGGCGCGCGAGCGGAGTTCAGCGATTTCAGCGCGCGGGTCTGCGGCGCCGAACACCGCGTTACCGGCAACGAACGTGTCCGCTCCGGCGGCCCGGCACTCCGCGATCGTGTCGCGTCCGATGCCCCCATCGACTTCGAGCGCGGCGCGGCTCTCCGCCGTGTCGAGCATTTCGCGCGCGTGTCCGATCTTGGATACGCTCGACGGAATAAAACGCTGGGCGGCGAAGCCCGGGTTCACCGTCATCACGAGGAGCAAGTCAATGTCGGCGAGTATCTCTTCTATCGACGACACCGACGTGGCCGGATTCAGCGCCACTCCCGCCTGCACGCCGAGTTCCTTGATCCGGTGTATGTGGCGGTGGAGGTGCGGTGTGGCCTCGGCGTGCAGCGTGAACACCGCGGCGCCCGCTTGCGCGAACGACTCGATATAGCGCTCGGGTTCGACCACCATCAGGTGCACGTCGAGCGGCAGTTGGCTGCAGC
>Ga0326597_10012792_pt1 | contig 11052 bp, 7 predicted proteins | sample RVTome_12_FD_203789 | JGI IMG/M metagenome (GOLD analysis project Ga0326597, IMG submission 203789) | Soil microbial communities from uranium-contaminated site in the Upper Colorado River Basin, Wyoming, United States - RVT100D185 | ecosystem: Environmental > Terrestrial > Soil > Contaminated >... | reverse complement strand
CCGCCAGATCGCGTTCCTGGCCGCGGAGTCGTACCTGGCCGTCGTCGCCACCGAGCATCAACGCGACATCGCGGTCCGCAACCGCGACACCGCGCGCGCTCTCGAGGAGTACGCGCGGGCGCGCCTGGAGGCCGGCCAGGGCAGCCGGCTCAATCACGTGCGCGCGTCCCAGGAGCGCGCCACCAACGATGGGCTGATCCAACTGGTCGAGCTCTCCGTGCGGCAGTCGCAGGAGGCGCTCGGCATTGCCATCTTCGCGGACGGTCCGGTGGACGCGGCCGGCGAGGCCGAGATCGAGCTCGCCCCGGCTCCATCCGACGCGGATGCGTGGCTGGCCCGGCGGCCCGACGTGCGGCTGCTCACGGCCCAGGTACAGGCCGCCGATCGCGTGGTGCGGGACACCTGGAAGTCCTGGCTCCCCACCGCGACCGCCGCGTTCAGCCCGCAGTACGTCACGCCGGCGGGCTTCTTCGAGCCGGCGAACACCTGGCGCGCGTTCGTTCAGCTCCAGATCCCGATCTACGACGGCACCCTGGGCGCCGCCCGGCGGCTCCGCATCGCCGACCGGGAGACCGCCCGGTTGCGCCTCGACGCCGTGAAAGTCCAGGCGCGCTCCGAGGTCCGCTTCGCCCAGGAGGCGGTCACGCGCAATGAGCAGATCGTGGTCTCGAGCCGCGAGGCGGCGGAGAGTGCCCGCGAAGCGCTCCGCATCACCGAGATCGCGTACAAGGCCGGCGCGACCACCAACATCGAAGTCGTGCAGGCCCAGCAGACGGCCCGCAACGCTGAAGTCGTCGAGGCCCTGGCCGAGGACCGGCTGCGCCAGGCCCGCCTCGATCTCCTGGTCGCCCTCGGCCAGTTCCCGCGTTAGCCGCTGTCCCGCAGCGCCCGAGCGCGGCGCGGAAGGACCGTTCGAGAAGACACCGAGGCCCGAGCTTCAGCCCAGGCGCGACTGCACCGCCCGCAGGTTTCCCACCTGCCGTCCGTTTCCGCGCCCGAGCTGCGACGCATTGGCGCGGATCCTCGCCGAGCGGTCCGACGCCGGCGGGTGGCTGCTGAAGAACTTCGCCACCGCGTTCGGATTGCTGCGCTTCTGCGCCTGGAGCAGGTCGAAGAAGGTCGCCATCGCCATGGGGTCGTAACCGGCGCGGGCCATGATCGAAGCACCCACGCGGTCCGCCTCGTGCTCGGCGTCGCGGCTGAACTTCATGAAGGCCGCGTTCACGCCGAGGCTGCCGATGATCTGCTCGGGGACGCCGAGGCGCCGGTCGCGCCCGCCGAGGAGCTGCGCGAGAAGACCCACGCCGGCCTGCGCGCCGTATGCCTTGGTCGCCTGCTCGGTGCCGTGGCGCTCGGCGACGTGAGCGATCTCGTGGGCGAGCACGCCGGCCAGCTCGGCCTCGTTGCGCACCGCGGAGATCAGGCCGCGGTTCACGTAGAGGTACCCGCCGGGCAGGGCGAACGCGTTGATCTCGGCCGAGTTCACGACCTTGGCCCGGTACGCGAATTCAGGGCCCGGGGCCTGCGCGGCCAGCCGGCGCACGATCGCGTTCACGTAGCTCGTGACCTGCGCGTCGCGCAGGATCGGCATCTGGCGCTCGACCTGGGCCGCGGCCTGACGGCCCGCCTGCACGTCCTGCTGGACGGTGAACAGGTTGACCGCGGCGGCGGGGGCCGCGGAGACGAGGCTCGCCGCGAGGACGGCGGCGCCGGCGCGGCGGATCGAGAATCCCTGGATCATGACAGTACCCCCATGAGTGACGGCTCGACGGGAGGACGAGGGAGCAAAGGGGGTGCCAGATCGATTCCGCGAGGGCGGGTGCGTCGGCTCCGGTAAGTCTTTTCGACTGCCCAGCTTGCGCGTGGTCGAACTCGACTGGGGAGGTGTAACGCCAGGCCGCGTCGGCCATCCGGCGACATCGTTGCCCTCGGCAGGTGACAGACCGCGGGCCCTCCCAGCTAGAGCAGCAGCGTCTCCATGCGGTGGGCGTGGACCATCTCGTGAACGGGCGACCATGCGAACACGGTGAAGCGGCCGTCCTGCGAAGCGACCAGAGCGATGCCCTGCTGCTGGTCCTGGACGAACTGCGCGGCGGCGAAATGGCGCGTGCCTCCCAGGACCGCGGGATCGACGGTGATGTTGCCGGATCCCTCGATCGGCTCGGAGAGGAGCACCCTCTCCGGAGGCTTGCCGCCCTGGCGGCGCGCGATCTTCGCGCCGAACGCCAGCACCCGGAAGCCGTGGTCGATGACCGTGGCGCCGTCGACGGCGGTGAGACCGGCGAGGGCGTCCACCGCGGAGCTCAGCTCCCCGGGCGGATCGTCCTTGCGCTCCAGCAGCTCCGCGATCTCCGCGAACGCCGGGCTGACCACGTAGTTGATGGGCTGCACGACCGAAGCGCGCCACGACACGTCGCCCTCGGGGACCACGAGGACGATCCCTCCTTTGCCCTGCGCGCGCATCGAGATCGCGAGCTGCACGAACACGTTGTCGGACTCCTCGAGGCCGGCCGAGACGTAGAAGGCCGAAAGGGGCCGGAGCGCCGGCGGCGCGTCGAGAGCGGCCGCGCCGTGGTGGTCCACGAACTTCACGTCCGAGCCCTCCAGCACGGCGACGTTGGCGAACTTCGTCGACGGTGGCCGCCGCCGGGTCTTGACCACCAGCAGCCCGGGGGCCACGACCTCCAGGACGAAGGACAGCGTCGGCACCTCCCGCGTCATGCCCCAGACGCGGAGCTCGCCGTCGAATCGCCAGACCCCGAGATGGATCCCCGGACGCTCGACCGCCGGGCCGACTTTCGCCAGGGCCGCGGGGTCGAGCGGGAGACGGGCGTCGAACAGCAGCGGCCGTTCCGTCCGCTCGGGGGGCAACAGCGCCAGGGAGATCCGCGGCGCGTGTCCCTCCTCGCGACGCAGGCTCGCCCAGAACGCGGCGGCGATGACCGCCTCCACCGCCGCCGCGTCGGGCGGGCACACCGGGGCGCCCGCGCCCGTGCCCTCCCCCTGGTTCGCCTCGAAGAACGCCTGCAGACGCTGGGCGACGACCGGCGCCGGAGAGTAGGACGGTCCTGCCATTGGGGAATGATAATGGTGGCCGCCAACCCGATGAGCTCAGCCGGGCTAGGCGGTCGCCGCGTCCAGGTCCGGCACGCTGGGCTCGATCACGCGCACCGAGCGCCAGTGCCCGCGGCGGAAGCGCCGGAACATCAGCAGGCCGACGCAGAAGACGTACGCAGTGGCCGCGGTCCAGGCGGTGTACACGCCCCCGGTGCCGAGCATCACGCACAGCACGTACGTCGGCACCAGCATGACGCCCCAGGCGAGCACCACCGTAGCCGCCACCGGATAGGTCGTGTCCCCAGCGCCTTTCAGGGCGGAGGCGAAGATCACGTTCATCATGTCGAACAGCGAATAGAAGGCGACGAACTTCAGGAGCACGCCGGCGATGCGGGCCACTTCGTCGAAGGAGCGGCCCTCCACCCCGGACGCGTACGGCGCCAGCAGGAACTCCGGCGCCGAAACGTACAGCGCGCAGCACGCCATCATGTAGCCGAGGCACGCCCACAGTGCCGACCAGGTGACCCGCTCCGCGACCTCCGGGCGCTCCGCCCCGAGGTAGCGGCCGACCAGCGAGGACACGGCCAGGCCGAAGCCGAGCATGGGCATGAAGACGATCATGTTCAGGTTGAAGGCGATCCCGCTCGCGGCGAGCGGGGCGGTGCCCAGCCGGCCCACGATGACCATGAAGATCGCAAAGGCCAGGATCTCCATGGAGAACTGCAGGCCGGCGGGCAGCCCGAACCGCAGGAGCCGGCCGAACAGCGCGGGCTCGAAGCGCCACCCCGACAGCGTCCCGTATCGGCGCCGGTGCCCCGAGCGCAGGATCACGCACAGGTAAACCGCGGCCCCGAAGCTTTGGGACAGGACCGTGGCGTAGGCGGCCCCGGCGACTCCCATCCTCGGGAAGCCCCCGTGACCGAAGATCCACAGGTAATCCAAGATCGCGTTGACCACGGTCGCGAGGACATTGACCACCAGGATGACGACGGTCTTGCCGCGGCCCGCGAAAAAGCTGGCCAGCGTCGCCATCAGCACGATGGGAAAGCCGCCGGCGAGGAGGATCTTCGCGTAGACGACCTCCTCCACGCGCAGCTCCTCCGCATGCCCCGCCATGGCAAAGACGGGCTCGGCCAGCGGCTGCAGCGCGGCGATCACGAGGCCTGCGGCGGCCGCGAAGTAGATGCCCTGCCAGATCGCGGCGCCGATGCGCTCGGGTCGCCCGGCCCCGAGGTACTGGGCGATGAAGGTGGTGGCGTACTCGCCGGTGCCGATGCACAGGCCGATCACCGCCCAAACCACGAAGAGTGCGGTCACCGCGCCCGCCACCGCCTCCGCCGAGTACCAGGTCAGGAACAGGCGGTCGACGAACACCTGCGCGGTAAAGGACATCTGGCTGAGGATCAGCGGGTAGGCGAGGATCAGGACTTCCCTCGCCCCTCCGTCGCCTCGCCAGAACGGCCGCGGGAAAATGGCGCGCAGGCTCACGCCCGACACTCTAACGCGAGCCGGCGGCGAATCTTCGAAGCTGGGGCGTGCCGCCTCCGTAGATCGCGTCTGGCGGCGAGTTGCACCGAGACTGGCGCTGGATTCAGCCGGCCGACGGCGTTATCGTTGTGTCCCGAAGCGCTCCGATTCCGAGCGGCTCGTGTCCTGGAGGCCCTGCCCATGTCCTACTCCCTGACTGTGAACGGAAAACCCGCCACGGTGGACGTGCCGGCCGAGATGCCGCTTTTGTGGGTCCTGCGCGACGTCCTCGACCTCAAGGGGTCGAAGTTCGGCTGCGGGATGGCGCTGTGCGGCGCCTGCACCGTCCACCTCGACGGCGCGGCCGTGCGCTCGTGCACGCTGCCCATCTCGTATGCGGCGGGCAAGAAGGTCACAACCATCGAGGGACTGTCGGAGGACGGCTCGCATCCGCTGCAGCGCGCGTGGACCGAGATCGACGTGCCGCAGTGCGGCTACTGCCAGGCGGGCCAGATCATGTCGGCCGCGGCGCTGCTCGCGCAGAAGCCGAAGCCCACGGACGGCGACATCGATGCGGCCATGGCGGGCAACCTCTGCCGCTGCGCGACGTACACGCGCATCCGCGAAGCCATCCACAAGGCCGCCGCGCAGCCCCCCGCGAAGGCGGCCACGCCCCGACAGAAGGTGACGCGATGACCACGATCGCCCGCCGTTCCTTCCTTCAGGTGAGCGCGGTGGCCGGCGGCGGCCTGCTCCTGGGCGTGCGCCTCGAGCCCGTGGCCGAAGCCGCCGGCGAGGGCGTCTTCGCGCCGAATGCCTTCCTGCGCATCACGTCCGATGGTGTCATCACCATCATCTCGAAGAACCCGGAGGTCGGCCAGGGCGTGAAGACGGGCCTGCCCATCCTGGTGGCCGAGGAGCTGGCCGTCGACTGGAAGGACGTGCAGGTCGAGCAGGCGGACTCCGATGAGGCGAAGTACGGTCCGCAGTTCGCGGGGGGCAGCCGGGCCACGCCACAGAACTTCGACACCATGCGCCGGGCCGGCGCCGCGGCGCGCATCCTGCTCGTGAAGGCGGCGGCCGAGACGTGGGGCGTGCCCGAGGCCGAATGCGAAGCGGTCTCCGGCGTGGTGCGCCACGCGAAAAGCGGAAAATCGCTCCGCTATGGCGAGCTCGCGGCCAGGGCGGCCACCCTCACCCCGCCCGACCTGGCCACGGTTCCGCTGAGGGACCCGAAGACCTACACCCAGGTGGGCAAGCCCCGCTCGGGCATCGACAACCCGAAGATCGTCACCGGCCAGCCCCTTTTCGGCATCGACGTGAAGGTGCCGGGCATGGTGCACGCGGTCTTCGAGAAGTGCCCGGTGTTCGCGGGCAAGGTGGTGAGCGCGAACCTCGACGAGATCAAGAAGCTGCCGGGGGTGAAGGACGCCTTCGTGGTGGAAGGCACGACCCTCCTCGAGGGGCTGATGCCCGGGGTGGCCATCCTCGCCGACTCGTGGTGGCTGGCGAACCAGGCCCGCCGGAAGCTGAAGGTGACCTGGGACGAGGGCAAGACCGCCTCCGAGAGCAGCGCCGGCTTCGCGCAGCGCGCGCAGGAGCTGAAGGACCAGCCCGCGGGCAAGACCATGCGCTCGGACGGGGACGTGGACGCCGCGTTCAAGAGCGCGGCCAAGGTGGTGGAGGCGCACTACTCGTACCCGTTCCTGCACCACGCCACGCTGGAGCCCCAGAACTGCACCGCGCACTGGAAGGACGGCAAGATCGAGTTCTGGGCGCCCACGCAGACCCCGCAGCCGGGCCGCAAGCTGGTGGCCAGCACCATGGGCGTGGCCGAGGACGGCATCACCATCCACATGATGCGCATCGGGGGCGGCTTCGGCCGCCGGCTGCGCAACGACTACATGGTGGAGGCGGCGCAGATCTCCAGGCAGGCCGGCGGCATCCCGGTGAAGCTCCTCTGGACCCGCGAGGACGATATGGCCCACGGGTTCTTCCGGCCCCAGGGTTTCCATTTCCTGAAGGGCGCGGTGGACGCCGCGGGCAAGATCGTGGCCTGGCGGGACCGGTTCGTGAGCTTCGGCGAGGGCGAGAAGTTCGCGAGCAGCGCGGGCATCAACGAGTTCGAGTTCCCGGGACGCTTCTTGCCGAACTACCGCCTGGAGACGAACCTCATTCCCTTCGGCGTGCCCACGGGAGCCCTGCGCGCGCCGGGCAGCAACGCGCTCGCCTTCGTCTTCCAGTCCTTCATCGACGAGCTCGCGCACGCGGGCGGCCAGGATCCGGTGGCCCTGCGCCTGGCCCTCCTCGGCGAGCCGCGCCTCGTCACGAACCCCGACGGCACGGCGCCTTATCACGCCGGCCGCATGGCGGGAGTGCTGAAGCTGGTGGCCGGGAAGTCGGGCTGGGGACGCAAGCTCCCGAAGGGCAGCGGGCTCGGGGTGGCCTTCCACTACAGCCACCTCGGCTACTTTGCCCAGGTCGCCGAGGTGGACGTCTCTGCGGCGGGCGCGGTGAAGGTGAAGAAGGTGTGGGTGGCCGGCGACGTGGGCCGGCCCATCATCAACCCGAGCGCGGCCATCAACCAGGTGCACGGGTCCGTGATCGACGGGATCGGGGAGATGATGCAGGAGATCACCATCGAGAAGGGGCGGGTCAAGCAGGCCAACTTCCAGGACTATCCGCTGAGGCGCATCACGGAGGCGCCGAAGGTCGAGGTGCACTTCCTGGAGAGCGAGAACCCGCCCACCGGGCTCGGCGAGCCGGCGCTGCCGCCCGTGATCCCGGCCGTGTGCAACGCGATCTTCGCCGCCTCGGGCAGGCGCGTGCGCTCGTTGCCGCTCTCCACGGCGGGCCTGAAGCTGGCCTGATCCCGCGCACAGGAGCGGGGTGGCGCGCTCGACGAGCTGAGCGTCAGTCCAGCAGGTTGACGATCACGTCCGCCACCAGCCGCGACGCCGCGTCGATGAGCAGGATGTCGCCGTCGACGTATACGTAGCGGTAGCCCGCCGGCGCGGCGCTGAGCCGAAGCCCCGACGGCAGGCCCACGATCACCACCGAGGGCGCCAGCGCCTGGCCGACCACGTACCGCTTCTTCGCCTGCCCCGGCGGTAAACAGCCGTTGTCCTTGCGCGCCAGCCCCGGAGGGCAGTTGCGGCCGTACGACTGCCGCCACCAGTTGCGCGCCGCCTGCCGGTCCCCGTCCACGAAGACCACACGGCGGCCCCGGCCGGCATCGGTGACCACGACGGCGGTGTCTCCCTTGCGCTCCTCGACCTTGACCGGCTTGCCCTTCCCCTTGTCCTTCCCCTTGTCCTTGTCCTTGGCCAGCGCCTCCGAGGAGGGGAGGGCCAGGGCCAGCACCGCCAGCGCGACGTGAAGTGTCTTCATCATTGCCTCCGCGCGAAAAGTCGCCTACACCCCTGCCTGGCGCAGCCACGCTTCCATCTGCGGCTGCCGGGCCAGGCCGGCCTGTTGGAACACGACGTTCCCGTCCTTGATGACCACGAAGTTGGGGATGCCGGTCACGCCGAACCTCTGGGCGAGTCCCGGATGCGACTCGGTGTCCACCTTGAGGACGATCGCCTTGCCGCTCATGGACAGCGCGGTCTTCGCGACCTCGGGCGCCGCCATCCGGCACGGGCCGCACCACTCCGCCCAGAAGTCGACCAGCACCGGCACCGTCGCCGCCTTCGTGATCTCGTCGAAGAGCGCGGGATCCGCCGCGATCGGCTCGCTGACCGGCGGCAGCGCCGCCTTGCATTTCCCGCACTTCCCCGCGTCCGCCACGTGGGCGGGCGGGATGCGGTTCTTCGTTCCGCAGGACGGGCAGGCGTGAATGATGGAGGTTTCCGGCATCAGAAGCCCGGGCTGAAGTTGAACACCCAGTGCCAGCCCTTGTCCCGGTCCAGCGGCCGCACGTAGTCGACCTCGACGATCGCGTACCCGAACAGGTTGACCCGCGCCCCCGCCCCGACGCTGCTGACGAACTTGCGCGTGCCGTCGCTCAGGAACGTGGGGTTCTCCGCTTCCGTCCAGGCCACGCCGGTGTCGCCGAAGAAGACGAGCTCGAGCGGCAATGGCCCATAGAGGTTCCGGCGGCTCCGGCTGATCGCCCCGAACGGGGGGAAGCGCAGCTCGGCGTTGCCGACCAGGATCTTGCTCCCGAGGAGCTGGTCGAACACCGGGCACGAGCTGTTGGGGTCGATCCCGCACTCCCGGGCGTCGAAGGAGCCGACGTCGTACCCGCGCACCAGGTTCGGATACCCGATGAACAGTGGCGAGATGCGCTCGTCCTCCCCCCCGCTTCCGTAGCGGCCGTAATGCAGGCCGCGGAAGGCGAACGTGAACGGGCGCGCGGGCATGAAGTACCGGCGGTAGTCGGCCAGCACGCCCAGGAACTGGATGGATCCAAAGGACGGCGCGGCCTCCAGCCGATATCGCTGCCCCAGGATCGGGCTGGTGGCGCCGAACATCGAAGTGTCGTAGACCACTGCGGCGCCCACCTCGCCGTAGGTCAGGCCGTCGAACGGGGTGGGCAGGTCCTGCCGCTCCTCGATCAGCAGCTCTCCGGTGACGTTCGAGAAGACCCGCGTCACGCGCTCCGAGCTGAAACCGACGTTGCGCACCGCCCCGCTGAGCTCGACGCGCTGGGCGCGGCTGAAGGGATAGGCCAGGAATACCGACGCCGACCGGTTGGTCTGGCGGAAGAGTACCTCCTCGTCCACGATGACCTCCTCGTTGCCGAGGCGGCCTAACGCCTGGCTGAAAGTGCCGGTGAGGTACGGGATCTGCTCGAGGCCGCCTCCCCACACCCAGCGGTGCTTCCGGTTCTCGTACCCGACCACGCCGCCGAAGTCCTCGAGCTGGCCGTTCACCTGCAGGACGGTCCCGACGGTGTGGTTGCCGAGGATGTCGCTGAACAGGAACGACACCCCGCCGCCCGCGAAGGTTCGCGTGCGGTCGGCGCCGACGGTGAGGGTCGGCTGGCCGATGTAGTCGAGGGACAGCCGCGGCTTGTAATCCGCCCTCTGGAAGCCGCGCGAGGCGGGAAGGCCGAACGTGGGGTCGCCGCGGAGGGCGATGACCTCGTCGGAGCTGCGCCTCAGGGGAGGGAGGGTCGCCGCGCGCAGCCGGTCCGTCCCCTCGTCGATCGGCCCCCCGGCCATCCGCGCCGCCTCGATGGCATAGACGCGGTGCTTGTCCTCCTCGTAGGCGCTGAAGACCAGGCGGCCGCGGCCCACCGACAGCGACGGGCTGAGCGCGGTGATGCCGCTGACGCCGTTGATCAGGTCTGTGACCTGAGACGTGCCGCCGCCGGCGAGATCGAGGCGGTAGATGTTGGAGATCCCGTTGCGGTCGGAGATGAAGAACAGGCTCTCCCCGCCCTCGGACCATTCGGGATCGATGTTCTTGCCGTCCTCGAAGCTGGGCAGCGGGCGGATGTCCCCTGAAGCGGGATCCATCGCGGCCAGCCGGTAGTTGCCGGCGGTGAGGCCGTCGAGCTGCGACGAGAAGCGGTCGGTGACGAAAGCGATCGTGCGGCCGTCGGGAGACCAGGCCGGCTGCAGGTCGGCGTACGCGTCGTCGGTCAGCCGGCGCGCGGCGTCGCGGCGGAGGTCGTAGACGTAGAGGTCGGTGAGGCCGCCGACGATGGCGGAGAACGCGACCTGTTGCCCGTCGGGCGCCCAGGTGGGATCGGTGATCTCCCCCAGCTCGGGGAAAGGGATCTCCCGCTCGCGGCGGCCGCTCGCCGGATCGAGGATGACCAGGATCGGTTGGCCCTTGCGGATGCCGCCGAACGCGAACCGCCGCCCTGTCGCGTCCCAGTCCCCCGCCGAGTTGATGAACTGCAGGCTGTCGAAATGCGGATCGGACGAGGTCTCGATCAGCTTGCGCCGCACGCGCCCGGTGGCGACGTCGGCCACGAACAGGTCGATCGAGAACAGGTCCTTCTCCGAGAAGAAGACGACCTGGCTGCCGTCCGGGCTCAGCGCCGGGGCGACGTTCAGCTCGCCGGCGTTTTTCTCCGAGAGGACCACCCGCCCGTAGTACGCCGCGTCGTGCCGGGACGCGTACAGCGGCTCGTAAGCGTCCCGCACCGCCTGGTGCCACTGCGCGGACAGCTCCGCGTGCGGGAGGCCGGTCACCGACTCCAGGATCCTCTCCGCGTCGGACCGGCGAGACGCCGCGCGCAGCGCGTCCGCCACCACTTCGTCGCCCCAGCGCCCGGCGATGTAGGACCAGAGCGCCTGGCCGTACCGGTAGGGGAAGTAGTCGGGGTCGTTGAGCTGGCGGATGGTGGGCAGCTTGCCGCGCCGCGACGCGTCCCGCATCCACATGGCCGTGTGCGGGTCGACCGGCCCGACCGAAAGGTACTCCGCCATTCCTTCGATGAACCACAACGGCAGGCGCACCGCGTTGGGCACGTTGGACGAGCTGGTGGTCCCGCCGCGGCCGGTCATGTCGAACTGGAAGGCGTGGACCAGCTCGTGACCCAGCACGTGGTCGGTTTCGGCCAGGGGCCCG
>Ga0326597_10012791_pt1 | contig 11053 bp, 9 predicted proteins | sample RVTome_12_FD_203789 | JGI IMG/M metagenome (GOLD analysis project Ga0326597, IMG submission 203789) | Soil microbial communities from uranium-contaminated site in the Upper Colorado River Basin, Wyoming, United States - RVT100D185 | ecosystem: Environmental > Terrestrial > Soil > Contaminated >... | reverse complement strand
TGAATCCCTGTCCATGGCCCGCCTGTTGGCCGAAACCGGCTTTCGAATCGTACACTGCACCCCCCATTGTATTCACGGCCGGTTTGAAAATACCCCCGAACGGGTTAAACTGATGACCGAGCGGGTGCAGCGAAATCTTCTCGCGGCAGGGATTCCCCTGTTGGTCAAACCCGGAATGGAATACTCCCTCGACGAATATTTTCCCTGGAACCTGGAAAATCCCCAACCCCTGGGTGATAGCCGGATGCTCCTGGTCGAGGCCCCTGCCCGGGGTTGTCCCGAACTGATCAGGGATAATATTGAACGGGTTATCGAAAGGGGTTACACACCGCTTTTCGCCCATCCGGAGCGCTGTGAACTGTTGAATGGCACGCTTCGACGAAATGGTGGCGGCGCCTGGAAAAAACGGGTCAGGCAATTGTTTGGAGTGGACCGCAACCGGCATCCTGCTGAAACCTCCATTTTTTGCGATGATCTGCGTCACGTACTGATGGAAATGGGTTGCTTGTTCCAGGGCAACATCGGCAGTTTTGCCGGCTGGTACGGTCCCGAGGTTCGGCAAGAGGCACTTAATTACCTGAGCAGCGGTTTTTACAGCCGTCTAGGCAGCGATGGCCATGGATTTCGTTCCCTGGAAATGGCCCTCAGTCCGGGATTGTCGCTCCTGGACGGAAACCCCGAAGGGTTTGCCCTCCTCCGGCGTCAGATGCCCACCGGTATCCACCTGAAGCTCGACAAGTATTTGAGCTGTTAACCTGGTGTTCATATGGAAACCATATGGACACAGCGACGTTTTCATATGGGAAACGAGCAATTTTTTCCAAGGTCAAGGAAATCAAGCGGTTGCGCGGAGGCGTAGTTGTTTACGCCGCACAAGCAAACGCGCAGATTGACGCAGAGATTGGGGAAAAGGGCCGTTTCCGGATGAAAACTGCGGCCGGGTTCCGAGCACTGAGCGAAGACCTGGCTGTTTCATGATTTTTTGCCAGATGCACATTTAAAAAGGAGTGGTACATGAACCTGACCGTCATCGGAACCGGCTACGTCGGCCTGGTAACGGGGATCTGTTTTGCCGAAATGGGCAACACGGTTACCTGTGTCGACACCTCAACGGAAAAAATCGATCGACTCGCCGAAGGAAAGATTCCCATTTACGAACCGGGGCTTGAGCCCCTTTTGCACAACAACCTTCGTGAAGGACGCCTGCACTTTTCGACTTCCCTGGCCAAAGCCATGGAGAACTGCCAGGTCTTTTTTATTGCCGTGGGGACACCAAGCAATCATGACGGCAGTGCCGACCTGCAGCATGTTCTCGATGTCGCCCGGGAAATCGGCAAGTTCATGACCGAATACTGCGTGGTGGTGGATAAATCGACTGTACCGGTCGGTACCGCCGACAAGGTCCGAGCCGTCATCCGCCACGAACTCGCCCAGCGCGGTGTCGAAATCGATTTTGACGTGGTCAGCAACCCCGAGTTTCTCAAGGAAGGTGGCGCCATCGACGATTTCATGCGCCCCGACCGGATCATAATCGGCACCGAGAGCGATCATGCCCGAGAAATGATGCGCCAGCTCTATGTGCCGTTCAATATGAACCGCGACCGGACCATCTATATGGGGGTGCGGGACGCCGAGATGACCAAGTACGCCGCCAATGCGATGCTGGCGACCAAGATCTCCTTTATCAACGAAATCGCCAATCTCTGCGATCTGCTTGGGGTGGACGTAGAAAATGTCCGGCGGGGGATCGGTTCCGATTCGCGGATCGGCTATTCTTTCATCTATCCTGGCTGCGGCTTCGGCGGTTCGTGCTTTCCCAAGGATGTCAGCGCCCTCGTTCACCTGGCGGAAAGTTGCGAATTCGAGCCTAAGGTACTGCGTTCGGTTGTCGAGCGAAACCGTTGCCAGCAACGAGTCCTTTTCGACAAGATCACCCGGCGTTTCGGCGCCGATCTGAGCAAGCTGACCATTGGCGTCTGGGGCCTGGCCTTCAAACCTGGGACCGATGATTTGCGCGAGGCTCCTTCCCTTGTGTTGCTCCACGACCTGATCGGAGCCGGCGCCCGGGTCAAGGCTTACGATCCTGTTGCCATGGACGCCGCCCGCAAGATTCTGCCCCAGGCCTGGTTCGATAATTGCGACCTGGTCCTCGCCGACCACCAGTACGATGCCCTAAAAGGCGCCGACGCCCTCGCCCTGGTCACCGAATGGAAACCGTTTCGTACCCCCGATTTTCGCGCCATGAAAAAAATCATGCAGCAATCGATCATTTTCGACGGCCGCAACCAATATGATCCTACTCAGATGCGCGAGGAAGGATTCGAATATGAGGGGATCGGGCGGCGGAGTTGATGGCGTCGCAAAAACTCACCAACTGCTGCGTTGCTGCAATTGCTCTCGTTACTGCGGCGTACCAGAGTACGCCTCATTCCTCGACAATTGCGCGCCTTGCATTTGGCGCTTTTTGCTTAGCCATGCACTTTTTTGGCTTTCTTGCGAAAAGCATCTGTTTTGAAGCATGTTTTTCTTCCCTGCGTGCGTCTCGATAGAGCAGGCGTGTGGTTTTTTTTCAAGGAGTTGATCTGTGGCTAAAATTCTGGTTACCGGAGCCGCCGGATTCATCGGGTTTCATCTCACCAAGCGGTTGCTCGATCGCGGCGACGAGGTGGTCGGGTTGGATAATGTCAACGATTACTACGACGTTCGTCTCAAACAGGCCAGGCTGGCCCAGATCGAGGGGCGGGAGAACTTTCGGCTCGAGCGTATGGATCTTGGGGACCGCAAGGGGATGGAGAAACTGTTCGCGGTCGAAAAGTTCGACCGGGTGGTGAATCTGGCCGCCCAGGCGGGGGTGAGGTATTCCCTGATCAACCCCCATGCCTATGTCGATAGCAACCTGGTCGGTTTCATGAATATTCTCGAGGGGTGCCGGCACAATCAGGTGCAGCACCTGGTCTATGCTTCTTCTTCGTCGGTATACGGCGCCAATACCCGCATGCCCTTTTCGGTCCACGACAACGTCGACCATCCGGTTTCCCTTTATGCCGCGTCGAAAAAAGCCAATGAACTGATGGCTCACACCTACGCTCACCTCTACCGCCTGCCGGTGACGGGGCTGCGGTTTTTTACGGTTTACGGCCCCTGGGGCCGGCCGGACATGGCCCTGTTTCTTTTCACCAAAGCGATTCTCGCCGGCCAGCCCATCGACGTTTTCAACTACGGCAAGATGCGCCGCGACTTCACCTTCATCGACGACATCATCGAAGGCGTGGTGCGCACCCTCGACAAGACCGCCGAACCCGACCCCGCCTGGAACGGCGCCGATCCCGACCCCGGAACCAGCAATGCCCCCTGCCGACTCTACAACATCGGCAACAATTCGCCCGTGGAACTGATGTACCTCATCGAAACCCTTGAAAAATCCCTCGGTAAAAAAGCCGAAAAAAACCTGCTGCCCATTCAACCCGGCGACGTGCCGGAAACCTTCGCCGACGTCGACGACCTGACCCGCGATGTCGGATTCAAACCGGCCACGCCGATCGAGGAGGGCGTGGAACGATTTGTGGAATGGTACAAGGAATATTATGAAGTGTGAAGGGTGAAGGGTGAAGGGTGCAAAACCTTTTTGAGGCAATGGTAAAGCCTGATTTTATCCGGTTTTATCCGCCTTTATCTGCGGCTAAATTGCCTTTAAGGTTATGCCCTTGAATCGGTCCGCATAACCAGATTTTATTTTAATGGAGAAGTACATGGTCACAGCCTCGGATATTGCTTCGCGAAAAGCCAAAATCGCCGTAGTTGGTCTCGGTTATGTCGGTCTGCCTCTTGCCGCGGCTTTCAGCCGGAAGGCAGAGGTGATCGGTTTTGATATCAGCGACAGGAAGATTGTCGAACTGCGCAGGGGCCACGACGCCACCGGCGAATTGTCGGCGACGGACCTGGCGGCCAGTCCCATCGATTTCACCACCGACCCGGGCCGCCTGGCCGAAGCTTCATTTATCATCGTCACCGTGCCGACCCCTATCGACGACAACAAGAAGCCCGATCTGTCCCCCCTGCAGGCGGCTTCGCGGACGATTGGCCGTCACCTGCGTCCCGGGACCATCGTCGTCTATGAGTCGACGGTTTACCCCGGCGTTACCGAAGAGGTCTGCCTGCCGATTCTGGAAGCCGAATCGGGTCTTCACTGCGGCAGGGATTTCAAGCTCGGCTACTCGCCCGAACGCATCAATCCCGGCGACAAGGTCCATACCGTGGACAAGATCGTCAAGGTTGTTGCCGGGCAGGATGCCGAAACCCTGGAAACCGTGGCCCGGATTTACGAGATGATCGTTACCGCGGGCGTGCACCGGGCTTCGTCGATCAAGGTGGCCGAGGCCGCCAAGGTCATCGAGAACACCCAGCGCGACCTCAATATCGCCCTGATGAACGAACTGGCCATCATTTTCAACAAGATGGGGATTCACACCCGCGAGGTGCTGGAAGCCGCCGGGAGCAAGTGGAACTTCCTCAAGTTTTCTCCGGGGCTGGTCGGCGGGCATTGCATCGGTGTCGATCCCTACTACCTGACCTTCAAGGCCGAGGCGATCGGCTATAACCCTCAGGTGATTCTGGCCGGCCGCCGGATCAACGACGGCATGGGCAAGTACGTGGCCGAGAACACGGTCAAGAAGCTCATCGATGCCGACAAGGCGGTAAAGGGGTGCCGGGTGCTGGTGCTGGGCCTGACTTTCAAGGAGAACGTGCCGGACATCCGCAACAGCAAAGTTATCGATATCGTGCGCGAACTGCGGGAATATGGCGTTGAGGTGCTGATTCACGATCCGATCGCCGATCCCGAGGAGGTCCGGCAGGAATACGGCGAGGAACTGACCGATCCGGCTGCCGCGGGGCCCTTCGACGGCGTGGTCTGGGCGGTGGCGCACGACGTTTTCCGTAAGGAATTTACCCCGGCACGGCTGAAGGACCTTTGTGGCTACGGCAACGGCTGCGGGGTCGTGGCGGATGTGAAATCGGTGTTGGACGGCTCCGAGGTGCTCAAGCTGGGCTTGCGGTATTGGTGCCTTTGAGGGAACCATCTGAGAATCAGGACTAATTCAGAAACCAGATGACCTTCAGGTTTTGATTGATCCGCGTATGCGAAGCATCAGATTTGATCCGCGTCCAATTCAAGGTTTTGTTTTTGAATCAAGGTCAAAGGCCGAACGGGACGCGGATGAACGCGGATGAACGCGGATAAGGCTTAAAACCAAACCTGATTAGGACCAATTTCCGGCTCAGGGTAAACAACCCCCATAGGAGCTCAAGCCATAGTGGCGAGTTTGACAATGGGGACACTATACTATGTCAGGTCCAGACATGATCCCCCAGTTGAGCATCAGGGCAAATCAAGAAAAGGAATATGCATGTCATCGAGTCGTTTTGTCATTACGGTCATCGGTCTGGACAGGGTAGGTATCGTCGCGGGTATCAGCCGGGTCATGGCCGAGCATCATGTCAATATCGCGGATATCCGGCAGACTATCATGAACGATCTGTTCACCATGATCATGCTGGCCGAGGTCAAGGGAGAGAACTTCGACCTGTCCGTCTTCCAGGAAGCCATGTCGGCGATCGGCAAGGAACTGGGCGTCGAGGTCATCGTAAAGCATGAAGACGTTTTTCGCTTCATGCACAGGATTTGAGGAGACCCGAACATGCTGATCCATCCGGAAGAGATCCTTGAAACCATCAAGATGGTGACCACCCAGCACCTGGATATCAGGACGGTTACCATGGGCATCAATCTGCGGGGCTGCTGCCATCCCGACATCAAGACCTTTAACGAGAATGTCCATACCCGTATTCTGCGTTGTGCCGAGAATCTCGTCAAAACCACCGAGGCCATCCAGAACCTCTACGGCATTCCCATCATCAACAAGCGGATCTCCGTCACTCCCATCGCCATCGTCGCCGAGAGCTGCCATGCGGAAGATCTGGTTTCCGTGGCGGAAACCCTGGACAGGATCGCGGAGGAGACGGGCGTCGATTTTATCGGCGGTTTCAGCGCCCTGGTGCAGAAGGGCATGACGCCGGGCGATCTCCGGCTCATCAATTCCATTCCTCAGGCCCTGGCGTCGACGAAAAAGGTCTGTTCCTCGATCAACCTGGCCACTACCAAGGCGGGCATCAATATGGATGCCGTGGCCATGATGGGGCACATCATCAAGCAGACGGCTGAGTTGACCCGGGATCGGGGCGGTATCGGCTGCGCCAAGCTGGTCGTCTTTGCCAACGCGCCCGATGACAATCCCTTTATGGCCGGTGCTTTCCACGGCATCGGCGAGCCGGACTGCGTGATCAATGTCGGCGTCAGCGGTCCCGGCGTGGTCAATTTCGCGGTTCGCGCACTTCAGAACCCCTCCCTGGGCGATATCGCGGAATGTATCAAAAAGACCGCATTCAAGATTACCCGCATGGGTGAGATGGTGGGCCGGGAGGTCGCTCGCCGGCTCGACGCCCAGTTCGGCGTGCTGGACCTGTCCCTGGCGCCGACCCCGGCCGTCGGCGACAGCGTGGCGGCGATTCTCGAAGCGATGGGTCTGGAAAGTTGCGGCACCCACGGCACCACCGCGGCCCTGGCCCTGCTCAACGATGCGGTCAAGAAGGGCGGCGCCATGGCTTCTTCCTCGGTGGGAGGGCTGAGTGGGGCGTTCATCCCGGTGAGCGAGGACGAAGGCATGATCCGGGCGGTGCAGCGGGGCTCCCTCTCTCTGGACAAGCTCGAAGCGATGACCTCCGTCTGTTCCGTCGGTCTCGACATGTTCGCCGTGCCCGGGGATACCCCGCCGTCCACTATTTCGGCCATCATCGCCGACGAGATGGCCATCGGCATGATCAACAGGAAAACCACTGCCGTGCGCATCATCCCCGTGCCGGGAGCCAAGGTAGGGGATATGGTGGAGTTCGGCGGGCTGCTCGGCAGGGCCCCGGTCATGCCGGTGCATAATTTCAGTTCGGAGATTTTCATCGCCCGCGGCGGGAGGATTCCCGCCCCCATCCAGGCGTTAACCAACTGAGTCTCAGGGACATGGCATCCTTCCCCCAAATCATTCACCACGGCGCTCTGCACGGTGTAACCGGCTCCTGCCACGAACTGCGCCTCGCGGAGCGGACCGGCATTTTGGTCGACTGCGGCCTGTTCCAGGGTGGCGAAAACTCCGCGGGCCATCACGCACCCGAGGGGCGGGAGCCGATACAGACCATCGAGTTTCCCGTCGACCATCTCAAAGCCCTGGTCGTCACCCACGTGCACATCGATCATGTCGGGCGGATTCCCTACCTGCTGGCGGCCGGGTTCAAGGGGCCGATCTTCTGCTCGGAACCCTCGGCGGTGCTGCTGCCGCTGGTGCTGGAAGACGCGGTCAAGCTCGGCTTTACCCGGGATCGACGGCAGGTGGAGCATTTTCTCGATCATCTGCAAGGGTTGCTCGTGCCTTTGCCCTACGGCAAGTGGCGGTCGGTGGCGACGGACTGCGACACCGGTCTGGACATCAAGCTGCAGCCCGCCGGACATATTCTGGGTTCCGCTTTCGTCGAATGCCGGCTCCGGGACGGGAAAGAGGAGCGGCGGGTAGTCTTTTCCGGCGATCTCGGCGCACCTTATACGCCGTTGCTGGCGGCACCCCGTTCCCCCTGGCGGGCGGACACCCTGGTCCTGGAATCGACCTATGGCGATCGCCTGCACGAGGGGCGCCGGGAACGGCGGCGGACACTGCAGCAGGTCATCGAGCACGCCTTGCGGGATCGCGGGGTGGTCCTGGTGCCGGCGTTTTCCATCGGCCGCACCCAGGAACTGCTTTACGAACTAGAGGAGATCATTCACCGCTGCCGTCGCCGGGCGGCGGCCAAAGACCTGCCCTGGGACGACCTGGAGATCATCCTCGACTCACCCCTGGCGAGTCGTTTCACCGAAGCCTGCCGGGAACTTCGCTCCTACTGGGATGCCGAAGCCCGAAGGAAGATGCGGGCCGGCCGTTTCCCCCTGGGTTTTGAGCAGTTGACGACCGTCGACAGCCATGCCGACCATGAACGGACCGTCGCCTACCTGCAGAAGACCGCCCGACCCTGTGTGGTGATCGCCGCCAGCGGCATGTGCGCCGGAGGGCGGATCGTCAACTATCTCAAGGCCCTGCTCGGCGACCCCCGCACCGACGTGCTGTTCGTCGGCTACCAGGCCGCCGGCACTCCAGGGCGGGATATCCAGGAGTACGGGCCCCGGGGCGGCTGGGTGGCATTCGACGGCCAGAAGTACCCCATCCGCGCCGGGATTCACACCATCAGCGGCTATTCGGCCCACGCCGACCAGCGCAATCTGGTGAATTTCGTCGGCCGCATGCGCCATCGGCCAAAAGAGATCCGTCTCGTGCACGGGGATAGCGGGGCGAAAGAAGCTCTATTGGAGAAATTGCAGAACCTGGAAAAATCGTGAAATCGAACTAGTATTGATGGGGCCCACAAGCGAACCTGTCATCAGCGAGAAAGGATCTCATATGCCGTCCAACACCCAAAACATCCGGAGCGTCGCTCAATTACCTGCCCGCATCTTCGTTTCCGGCGGCGCCGGCTACATCGGCTCACATGTGGTCAAGGCTCTTGGTGAGGCGGGCCATGAGGTGCTGGTATACGACAATCTGTCCACCGGCAACGATTGGGCGGTGCTGTTTGGCGAACTGATGGTCGGCGACCTGGAAAACCTGGTTCTGCTGGAAAAAACCCTGGCCGATTTCCGACCGGATGCAGTGATCCATTTTGCCGCTTCGATCGAGGTCAACGAAAGCGTTCGTCAACCCCTGAAGTATTATCGCAACAATACGATGAATGCCCTGGGGCTGCTGGAAACAGTGCGCAAGCTCGGCATCTCCCGGTTCATTTTTTCCTCGACGGCCGCCGTTTACGGCGTCCCCGAAACGATGGCGGTCACCGAACAGACCCCATTGCAGCCGATCAATCCCTACGGCGCCTCGAAAATGATGAGTGAACGGCTGCTGGCGGACCTCGCGGCGACGGCAGACGATTTCGATTATGTCGCCCTGCGTTATTTCAACGTGGCCGGTGCCGACCCCGGGGGCCGCATCGGGCAGGCTTATCAAAACGCCACTCACCTGATCACCCGGGCTCTGAAAACCGCCAAGGGAGAATTCGACAAGCTGCAGCTGTTCGGTACAGACTATCCCACCCCGGACGGTACCTGCATCCGCGACTATATTCATGTTGACGATCTGGCCGCGGCACACCTGGTGGCCTTGGACCATCTGCTTGCAGGCGGCGGCAGTGAAATATTCAACTGCGGCTACGGGCATGGCTATTCGGTACGGGAGGTAATCGATGTGGCGAAGCAGATCACCGGGGTCGATTTCCCGGTGGAAGAGTCGCCCCGCCGGGAAGGCGATCCGCCAGCCCTGGTGGCCGACAGCAGCCGCATCCGCAAACACCTCGGCTGGCAGCCCCGCCACGACGATCTGGAATTCATTGTGCGCACCGCTTGGGAATGGGAGAAGAAGTTGGGGACACAGGGATTGAAGGCTGAATGCTGAAAGACCTTGCCAACCGGATAAGAGCGGTAGCAGCCCATTGCGGCTTTTGATTTTTTTGTTGCATTCGATACTTCGTTTTGCTATAAGTTTCCTCGCTTCAAGCCGAAGTGGTGGAATTGGTAGACACGCTAGGTTCAGGGTCTAGTGTCCGTAGGGACGTGGGAGTTCGAGTCTCCCCTTCGGCACCAAGAATGTCAGGGGTTGGCGATCTGATCGCTGACCCTTTTTTTATTGCCGTAAGGCCAAAACCTCGTAAGGCGTAATAGGATAAAATAATGCCTGATTACCAATTCTCAGTTCAGGGTAAATTATCCCATCCCAGCTGAGAATCTGGGCTAATTCAGAAACCAGATGACCTTCAGGTTTTGATTGATCCGCGTATGCGAAGCATCAGATTTGATCCGCGTCCAATTCAAGGTTTCGTTTTTGAATCAAGGTCAAAGGCCGAATGGGACGCGGATGAACGCGGATGAACGCGGATGAACGCGGATAAAGCTGAAAACCAAACCAATTCTCAGCTCAGAGCAAATTGTTCCAACCCAGCTGAGAATCAGGGTTAATCAAAAAATAATAAGTCTTTCACCTATTACGAATTACGTATTACGATTTACGGCCTTTAACTCATGGAAAAGAAAGCAGCCATCAAGACCTGCCCACTTTTCGCCGGGGCCAGTGACAGCGATCTCGACGCCCTGGCACGGATCTGCCGGCGTGGGGAATACGCCAAGGGCACGATTCTGTTTTCGGAGGGGGAGGAGGCCCGGGGCTTCTACATCCCGATCACCGGCAAGGTAAAAATCTACAAACTCTCTCCCGACGGCAAGGAACGGATCCTGCGCATCGCGCATCCCGGTCGCACCTTCGCCGAAGCGGCCATTTTCGATGTCGGTCTTTATCCTGCCAATGCCGCGACCCTCGAAAAGTCGGTCCTGCTCTTTTTCCCAAAACAGGAAATTCTGGCTTTGCTTCATGGGAATGTCCAGTTGGCGATCAATATGATCGGCGGGATTTCCCGGATTCTGCGGGAGCTGATGGACCAGATGGAAGCCATGACTTTCAAGGATGTTCCGGCCAGGTTGGCCCGTTACCTGCTGGATCAGGCCGACGGCGATGGACTCCAGGTGACGCTGCCCGTTTCCAAGACCCAACTGGCCGCCAATCTCGGCACCGTGAGCGAAACCCTGTCGCGCACCTTCCGCAAAATGGCCGAGGACAAGCTCCTCCGGGTGAGTTCCCGGACCATCGAACTGCTCGATCGGCAGGGACTGGAAGAAATCGCGGAAAGATACAAGGAGTGAACGGGGGAAAATCCCAAACATTCCGGTTGACTTGCTGCCGTTCAATTGATATAAATCGCTCCACATCGGGCGTTTAGCTCAGCGGGAGAGCACTGCCTTCACACGGCAGGGGTCCACAGTTCGATCCTGTGAACGCCCACCATAAAATCAAGGGGTTACGGGCTTTCCGTAACCCCTATT
>Ga0326597_10012790_pt1 | contig 11056 bp, 7 predicted proteins | sample RVTome_12_FD_203789 | JGI IMG/M metagenome (GOLD analysis project Ga0326597, IMG submission 203789) | Soil microbial communities from uranium-contaminated site in the Upper Colorado River Basin, Wyoming, United States - RVT100D185 | ecosystem: Environmental > Terrestrial > Soil > Contaminated >... | reverse complement strand
GATGAGCCTGGTGCGGAGGTATGATCCCGGGTTGCCCGCGGTGGCGGGGGATCCGGAGCGCCTCTTGCAGGTGTTCCTCAACTTGGTCCGGAACGGGATCGAGGCCATGCGAGGCGTGGGAGGAGAGCTGACGGTGCGGACCCGGTTCGAGCGCGTTGCCCCGCAGTGCGGGGGTCGCCCCGCCGCCGTGGTGGAGATCGGGGACCGGGGCCCCGGCATGTCTCCCGAGGTGCAGGCGCAGCTCTTCACCCCGTTCTTCACGACCAAGGACGGTGGGACCGGCCTGGGGCTCCCCATCTCGCTGCGCATCCTGGAAGAACACGGCGGGGCCATCGAGGTGCAGAGCCAAGCGGGCGAGGAGACCACCTTCCGGGTCCTCCTCCCGATCCAGACGGATGAGGCGGGGGGCCGCACATGACGGACAAGCACATCCTGGTCGTGGACGACGAGGAGAGCGTCCGCTGGGCCCTCCGGAAGGCGATGGAGCAAGCCGGCTACGGGGTGGATCTGGCGGCCGATGGTCCCGCGGGTCTCACGGCGGCCAGCGACCCCGCCGTGGACCTCGTCCTCCTGGATGTCCGCCTGCCGGGACAGGACGGCCTGGAACTCCTGCGGGAGATCCGGAAGCGCCGGCCGGACCTCCCCGTGATCATGATGACGGCCTACGGGACTCTCCAGGTGGCGGTGGAGGCCATGAAGCTCGGGGCCTACGATTACATCGGGAAACCCTTCGACACCGACGAGGTCCTGCTGCTGGTGCAGAAGGCGCTCGAGGCGCAGGCCCTGGTCCAGGAAGTCGCCCGCCTCCGCCAGACCGTGGAGGGGAGGGTCGACCTGGGGAGCATCGTGGGCGGCAGCCCCGCCATGCAGCAAGTCTTCAAGGCGGTGGGCAAGGTGGCCGGGACCGATCTCACCATCCTGCTCCGGGGGGAGAGCGGCACGGGGAAGGAGCTGGTCGCCTGGGCCATTCACGAAAACAGCCGGCGGAAGGGGCGTCCCTTCGTGCCGGTCAACTGCGCGGCCATCCCGCGCGAGCTCCTGGAAAGCGAGCTGTTCGGCCACGAGAAGGGCGCCTTCACGGGGGCCCTGGCGGCAAGACGCGGCCGCTTCGAGCAGGCGGAGGGCGGCACGATCTTCCTCGACGAGGTCGGGGATATGGACCCCAGCCTCCAGACCAAGCTGCTCCGCGTGCTGCAGGAGCGATACATCGAGCGATTGGGGGGAGAGGGCTCGATCCCGGTGGACGTGCGGATCATTGCGGCCACCAATCAGGATCTGGAGGCCGCCGTGGTCTCGCGGGCCTTCCGCGAGGACCTGTTTTACCGGTTGAACGTGGTGGCGATCCATCTTCCCCCCCTGCGGGATCGGCGCGAGGACATCCCCACCCTCGTGGCGCACTTCCTCACGGCGTTCGCCCAGGAGCAGCGCACCGCGCCCAAGGTGGTTTCACCTGAGGCCAGGGAGTTGCTCCTGGCCTATGGGTGGCCGGGCAACGTCCGGGAGCTGGAAAACGTCGTGAATCGGGCGTCAGCCCTGGCCACCACGAGCCTCATCCTTCCCGATCACATTCCAGAGACGATTCGCCATGCGGCCGGCGTGCCGGAGGCGGCCACGCCCCCGAATCCCTTCCCGGCGGAGTGGATTCGGGCCGAACTGGCGCGGCTGGAGGGCAGCCTGGACGGCCGCCTGCACGACCATTTCGTCTCCTGCGTCGAGCGACCGCTCCTGGAACTGCTCCTCCGGCGCACAGGGGGCAACCAGGTCAAGGCCGCCGAACTGCTGGGCATCAATCGCAATACGCTGCGGAAGCGGATCAAAGCGCTGGGCATCTCCGTGCCCGGGAAACCTCCTGGGGAGGGCTCAGGCTCTGGGTAGCACACGCCCCTGGGGGCTGGACGACCGATCCAACCCGGCCGGACCGGGTGAACCTGCCGGAACGCTTGACCAGCCCTGAGCCGTCTGGTAGAAGGCTAGAAGGGATTTGGGCCCAGCCAGCGGAGGCAGGGTGGGAGCACGCAGGACGTCGAGAGGAGGGAACATGGCCCTGAAGCGGGAGCGGCCCAGCGGAGCGAGTCTGAAGGAGTTGCTTTCGCTCGAGTCATCGGTCTTGAAGACCCTCTGCCTCACCATCAATTCCCCCGGGTCCGGTCACAAGGACAAGATCCTGGACATTGTCTCGAGGGACGACTTCTACTTCCCGATCCACAAGGCCCTGTTCAGCATCCTCCTCGAGATGCACCACCGGGGCGACTACATCGTCCTGCCCAGCATCAAGGAGGAGCTGTTCAACCGCTCGGTGGAGCTCCCGGAGGGCTTCTTCCTGGAGGAACTTTTCCGCGGGGACTTGCCTGCGCTGTCCGACTTGGGCCAGTGGGTCATCCGGTTGAAGGAGCGGGCCGGCGGTGCGTCGCCAGGCGTTGCGGAGGCAGTGGCCGAGGCCCCCGCGCCAGCTTCGCTGGCACCGCCCGTGCCGGCACCCGCTCCGGTGGCTCCGGCTGCTCCGGCCTCCGAGACCTCCCGGGGGTCGTCCGGGAGGATCGAGGCCGCTGCTCTCGTGGCGGCGCGGAGAGCCGAGGCGGGAGCGCCCGGCGGGGAAGCGGTTGCTGCGACCAAGGCGGCACCCGAGGGCCGGAGGCTGACGCCCGAAGCGGAAAGGCCCACCAGGCCTCGCCCGGCCCCCAGGAGCGCGCTGGCGTCCGAAGGAGACGAATGGTCCTCCTACCTGCAAGAGGTGGCGGCCAAGCAGGGGCGCATATTCGAGACAGGCTTCGCCGGACTGGATGATTCCATGGGCGGGCTGTCTCCGGGTCTCATGCTCCTGATCGACCAGGACCACGACCGCCTCAGCGGGTTCCTGAAGCAGATCACCGATCAGATCGCCATCCGGTCGAAACTGCCCTGCCTCTATCTCTCCTTCGGACTCTCGAAGGCCGCGTTGCGCGTCCGGACCCTCGCCCGCCTGTCGGGGGTCCCGACCAGGGAAATCGAGAAAGGGCGGATCAAGAAGGGCTCTCCGGAATGGGAGCGGGTGGAACGGAACGGGCGGGAAGCCGCGGACTGGCTGAAGAGGGTCTTCGTCGTGGAGGCCGATGCAGAAACGGACCTGGAGGTGGTCAAGGACATGGGGCGGCAACTGCTGGAATCCGGCGGCACGTCCACCTGCCTGGTCGCCGTGGACGGGATCGAAAAGATGGCCCGGGACAGGAAGTCCCTCCAGGCTGTGGTGACTGGCCTCCGAGAGCTTTCCGACAATCTGGATGCGCTGGTGATCGCCGGAACGATCAACCGTGCTATCTCGTCCGAGCCGCCGGTGGATTATTTTGCCACCGTTGGCGAGGCCCACGGTGCGGTGCAGCTCGACGTGCGCCGGACCGAGGATTCCCGCGTGGCCACCCTCCGTTTCGACTATCAGTCCGATATCCATCGCTTCACCGAAAAGTCCGGCGCCTGATTGCGACGCGCCTTCGCAAGTCACTCAGTGGGCGGCCAGGATCATGCCGGACGCCCATGGGTATTCGGCTCGAATCCCTCTTCCGGATAGCAGCGGGTGCGTCGGCGCTCGCCCTCCCGACGCATCCGCCTCGCGGGTGAAATTCCCCCTCGGGCTTCCGCGGGAAGTGACCTCGCTTCATTCCCTTCATGACTTTCCCCTCCCCTTGGAAGGTGATCACGCCAAAGAGAACGGCGCCTGCCGAGAGCAGGCGCCGTTGCCTGATTATCCCACTTGGGTGCGGCCGCTTCAGACCAAGGGTACGGACTAAGCTTTCAGGGCTCGATTCCGGGGCCGCCAGACGCCTGCAGTGCCAGGTCAGCGGGTCTGGCCACTGACCTCCGCGGCGAGGATCACCGCCTGGGCGATCTCGACCATGGGCCGCTGGGTATCCATACTTTTCCGGCGAAGGCGGGCAAAAGCTTCCTGCTCCGAGACCCTGTCCCTCTCCATCAAGAGGCCCTTGGCCCGCTCGATGGCCTTGCGTCCTTCCAAGGTCCGGCGGAGCACCTCGATCTCCCGTTGAAGGGCCAGGACCTCTTGGAACCGGCACACGGCCATCTCCAGGGTGGCGTGGAGGAAGGCCGAGTCTGCCGGCTTGACCACGAATCCCATCACCCCGTCCCGGGCCGCTCGGCCGATGGCCACGGGGTCGGCCGCAGCGGTCAGGAGGACGGAAGGGATACCGTGCTCGGTGGCCAGGCGGCTCGCCAATTGACCGGGAGCAGCATTTTCAGCATCCTCGGCGACGACGGCGACATCTGGGTGCGTCAGTGCCGCGAGGCGCATGGCCTCGTCTGGATCAGCCGCCTCTCCGACCAAACGGCTCCCATTGGAAGTCAGCAGGACTCGCAATCGCTCCCGACGGTCCGCGTTCGGATCAACCACGAGGATCGTCCGCTGCACGAGGACACCTCTCTTGAATCAGGCTTCGGGATCGCCCACCCGGCGTGCCCATCGCGCGGGTGGTCGAGGACGACGGAGAGGCAGGCAAGGAGGGGGGGGAGTGCCTACCTCTCCGTCGCGTTGGAGCCGCAGGGTCAGGCCACCGGTGCCTTGGCCTTGACGAAGCTGGGCTCCGCCAAGACGTCTCCCCGGGACATTCCGGTGCTGGCCGGGGTCCGGAGAGTCGAAGTCAACTGGAAGTCCGGGTATGCGGTGATGCCGTGCTCGCCCACGTCCAGGCCTTCCATTTCTTCATCAGGGCTCACCCGGATGCCGATCATGGCCTTCATCAGGGCCCACGCGATCAGCGAGATCGCGAAGGTGAAGATCCCCACGCCGACGACACCGATGAGCTGGGCCATCAGCAGCTTGGCGCCGCCGCCGAAGAACAGCCCGTTCCCGGTGGTGTTCGGGATCAGGTCCTGCGCGAACAGACCCACCGCCAGGGTGCCGAAGACCCCGCAGACCAGGTGAACCGATGTGGCGCCGACCGGATCGTCCACCTTGATGCGGTCGAAGCCAAGGACGGAGACCACCACGAGCACACCAGCGATCAAGCCGATAATGAGGGAGCTGGGCACGCTGACAAAAGCGCAGGGCGCGGTGATGGCCACGAGACCGGCCAGGCACCCGTTGAGCGTCATGGAGAGGTCCGGCTTCCCCAGGAGCCACCAGGCGGCCAGGGTGGCGCTGAAGGCCGCGGCCGCGGCCGCGGTATTCGTGGTGGTGGCGATCCGGGCGATGGCACTCCAGTCGGCCGCCATGGTGCTTCCCGGGTTGAATCCGAACCAGCCGAACCAGAGGACGAACGTGCCAATGGTCGCGGAGGTCATGCTGTGACCGGGAATCGGGGTCACCCGGCCGCCTTTGGCGTACTTGCCGAGCCGTGGACCCAGGAGAATCGCCCCCGCCAGGGCCGCCCAACCACCCACGGAGTGCACGACGGTGGAACCGGCGAAGTCGAACATCCCCAGCTTGGCCAGCCAACCGCCGCCCCAGATCCAGTGGCCCACGATGGGGTAGATCACACCCACCATGACGAACGAGAAGATGATGAACGCCCGGAAGTGGATGCGCTCGGCCACCGCCCCCGAGACGATGGTTGCCGCGGTCCCGGCAAAGACCAGTTGGAAGAAGAACTTCGCCCAGAGGGGCACCCCGGTCCAGTTGATCGAGCTGTACACGCCCTTGTAGGCATCCCCCATGGCCGGGCTGTTGTCCGGCCCGGTGAGGAACCACAATCCCTGGATCCCGAAGAAGGAGTTGCCGTCTCCGAACATGAGACCCCAGCCCAGGATGAGGAAGGCCAGGGACGAGATCGCAAACACGATGAAGTTCTTGGCCAGGATATTGACCGTGTTCTTCGCCCGGCAGAGTCCCGACTCCACCATGGCGAAGCCCAAGTTCATGAAGAAGACCAGGAAGGCGGTCACCAGGACCCAGATGGTATCCATGGCGATCTTGGTGTCCTTGATGGCGTCCGCCATCTCCTTCGTGAAGGCCGGCGGTGCGGTGGCCGCAGGAGCAGCAGGCGCCGCGCTTCCCGCCGCCACCGGGGCGTCTTTCGCAGGCTCCTCGGCGGCCAGGATCACGCTGGCTCCGGTGAGAATCGCCACCGCTGCTCCAAGAATCACCACGCTCCGAAACCAAACATGCCAGTGGGTCATGATCATCGCTCCTTTTTTCTCCGTCGTTGGCTATATGGCTGCCTCGCCCATCTCGCCTGTCCGGATGCGCAGGACATCCAACACGTCCGTCACCATGATCTTGCCGTCGCCGATCCGGCCGGTCCGGGCCGCCTCGCTGGCGGCCTTCATGGCGCGCTCTATCAATCCGTCAGGTACCAGGACTTCCAATCGGACCTTGGGAACAAAGGTAATGCTGTACTCGCTGCCACGATACATTTCGGTCTTACCCTTCTGCCGGCCGAACCCCTTGACCTCCGTGACGGTCATCCCCTGCACCCCGATGGCCGTCAGCGCGTCTTTGACCTCGTCCAGCTTGTGGGGCCGGATGATCAGATCCAGTTTCTTCATTTGCACTCCCTTTCCATGAAACCCGACGGACGACTCGGCGATAGCGCCTCCACTCCTCGACTCAGTCGAGTAAAGCAACCAGTATGCCGGAGTCTCATCCGGTGACCCCGGATGGACGGAACTGTCGTGTTCTCCTGGGATTGCAGGACCGTATGGCGGCCAGAATTCGTTGCTGGGCAATACGACATTTTGGTGGGAACCTACAAAATCGTTGTATCCGACACTGGGGAGACTTGTGCAGCCCCCGTGGGCAGAGGAGCAGAAGGGCCATGAGGAGCTGGAGGAGGGATCCCGCCCAAATGTCGAATGTTGAATTTCGAATGTCGAATTTGATCAATCCGAAATCCTCTGGGGATTGGGTCCCGCATGAGGGACGTCAGCAGAGGAGGAGGGCACGGGCGGGTTCGGCGGGGGACGGCGGCTGAAACAGCCGGGGGCGCCGGAGAACCTGACGGGTGAGAGCAGAAAGGACCAGGAAACCCGTACGGCGTTAACCCTCCAGGGCGACGGGCTCGCCCGCGACCTGAAACGCCCGGACGATCCCGTGGTTGCGCAGCCGATAGCCGAGCTGCCGCGGCGTGATGCCCAGCAGGGCGGCGGCTCGCGCCTGCACGCCGTCGGCCCGCGCCAGGGCCTGGATGATCTGCTCGCGCTCCACGTCGCGGAGGGTGGAGAGTCCGGGCGCACGGGATCGACCGGAAGAGCGAGGGCCTCGGACTGCCGAGGGCCGGGATGGCCGACCTCCGGGCCCCTCGACCGGCGTCTCGATGGGCAGGGGGAGATCGTCGGGAAGCACCAGCCCCCGGCGCGCCAGGACCACCATGCGCTCCACGCAATTTTCCAGCTCCCGGACGTTTCCGGGCCAGTCGTACGCCAGCATGGCCTGCAGGGCGCGGCCGGTGATCCGTACCTTCCGGTTGTTCTCGCGGTTGGCCTTGGCCAGAAAGTGCTCGACCAGCAGGGGGATATCCTCCCGCCGCTCCCGAAGCGATGGCAGTAGAATGGGGACCACGTTCAAGCGGTAGTAGAGATCCTCGCGGAACGTCCCCTGGCCGATGGCCGCCTCGAGGTCCTGGTTGGTGGCGGCGATGATCCGCACGTCCACGCTGATGGTCTTGTTGCCACCCACGCGCTCGAAGCAGCGCTCCTGCAGCACCCGGAGGAGTTTCACCTGGACGTTCATGGGGATGTCACCGATCTCGTCCAGGAAGAGCGTGCCGCCGTCGGCAAACTCGAACCGTCCCTTCCTGGCGGCGGTGGCCCCGGTGAAGGCCCCCTTCTCGTGACCGAACAGCTCGCTCTCCAAGAGCGTCTGGGGCAGGGCGGCGCAGTTGAGCTTGACGAAGGGACCCGAGGCCCGGGGTGAGTTGAAGTGGATCGCCCGGGCGATGAGTTCCTTGCCGGTCCCGCTCTCCCCCCGCAGCAAGACCGTGGCCCGCGTCTGGGACACCTGCTCAACTGCCTCGTAGATCTCGCGCATCCGCTTGCTCTGGCCGACGATGTTGTCCAGCCGGTACCGGGTGCGGAGGGCTTGCTGCAGGCTTCGAGTCTGCTCCAGGAGACCCTCCCGCTCGCGCATGACATGCAGGTGCAGGCTCACGGTCTGGCCGATCAGGGAGGCCACGATGGTGAGGACCCGGACGTCCTCCTCGAAGGAGGTCTCCTGCGTAAACAGGCGATCCACGCTGAGGACCCCCACGGTCTCTCCGCCCGCCTTGATGGGCACGGCGAGGAAAGCGATCCGCTGGCCGCGCAGGTCGCCCCGCGAGCGCGTCGGGTCCAGGAACTCAGGCTCCTTTCCAATATCCGGGATGACCATGGGCAAGCCGTGCTTGATGATCTTGCCCAGGATGCCTTCCCCCCGCTGATATTTTCCCCGGGCCATCTCCTCCGGGGTCATGCCGATGGCCAAGCGGATGGAGAGCTCTCCAGTCAACGGGTCATAGAGGAGGATGGTCCCCTTCCGCATGCCCATGAAGGAGTTCAGGATCCGGAGGGTGCCGTGCAGGCCCTTCTCCAGGTCCAGCGAGCTGCCCAGGATCTTGCTGACCTCGTAGAGGGTCGTAAGCTCCAGGACGCGTCGGTCGAGTTGCTGGCGTTCACTTGGGCGCGGCATGTCCTGCGGCGTCTGCCCCCTCGGGTTGAAACCATCCTGACAGATATCCAATGCGGGGAAGCAGCTTCTGTGCCATGATAACTCCCCTTCCTTCGCAGACGGTTTGTCGCGTGCGTGTAGAGAGTTAGAGGGGAGGAGCCCTCGGTCCTCCCGGGAGATCCAAGCGGGGGTGCTCATCTCATAGGCGCCTTGGGCCATACCTGCCCAGTTTTTGATCTCGCAGCGCGGGAGGGCCGGGCGAAAACTATTGACACCCGGTGGGACCCAGGGATAAATTCCTCGCAGACTGTGGAACTCGGGAGGTGCGCCTTCACGCAACCGTTTCTCGGGTTCACGCCGTCACGAACCGCACAGCCGACCGCGAGTGCCCCCGCGGTTGGGTGCGGAGGGTCGAACACCCAACGGCCAGGTGACGGGGGAGGGACGACCGGCCAGGGGCACAAAGGGGAGGAGCCCATGAGGTACGTGAAGTCGTCAGGTATCTTGGTACTCGTAGGGATTGCCATTCTGGCACTGGGCTTGACCAACCCAGCGTCAGCGGGAGAGAAGATCGTCCTCAACGTGGTGACCGCTGGCGATACCAACATGCACGAGCTGCAGAAGAGCGTCTTCGGTCCGGCGTTCATGAAGCAGTTTCCGAATGTGGAGATCAACGCGGTCGGCAGCGGGCCCGGCGATCCGGGCAGCCGGGTCATCTTCCAGAAGCTGAAGAGTCAGAAGGATGCCGGCACGGCCAAGTGGGACGTGGACGTGGCCATCGTCCACCAGAGCATCATGCCGGACATGATCCAGAACGACCTGTTGGCCAAGTACGCCCCGGAGATCGCAACCTGGAAGCTGATGACGGCGGCGGATGGCCGGAACGCCCTGGGATCCAACGTGGAAGGCTACGTGATGCCCATGTTCCACAGCCAGGTGGTCTTGGCCTATAACCCCGAGATGGTCAAGACCCCACCCAACACCTTCGAAGAGCTGGTGGCCTGGATCAAGGCGAATCCCAGGAGATTCGGCTACAACGGTGTCAAGGGCGGAATGAGCGGCACCGCCTTCGTCACCGGCTGGGCATACTGGAAGACGGGCAAGTACGACCAGTACGCCAAGGGGGCCTATGACAAGGCCGCGCAAGCAGGCTGGCCGGCGGCGATCAAAGAGCTGAAGGGTCTCCCGGTGACCCTGACCACGGGGAACAACGACACCCTGGACAAGCTGAACCGGGGCGAGATCGCCATGGGCCCGGTCTGGGTGGATATGCTGATTGCCATGAAGAACGAGGGCCGGATGGACCCCAAGATCAAGATGAAGCTCATCTCGCCGGGATTCCCGGGCCAGCCCATGTACCTGGTAGTCTCCAAGAATGCGGCCAACCCGGAGATGGCCCGGAAGTACGTGGAGTTCGTCACCTCGCCGGACCAGCAGGCCAAGGTGATCGTGGAGCGGAATGGGTGGCTGCCCGGCATCGACGCCAAGCACGTATTGCCGGTGGTATCGCCCAAGGCCAAGCAGATGCTGTTCGGGGACGTCCCACCGGATGCCCTGGAGAAATACGGTCTGGTGTTCCCCCAGCAGCAGTACTTCAAGGACCTGCTGACGGCGTACGAGGAAAATTGACCCTGTCCTGACAGAGGAGCAAGGGGCGAGGGGGACGACCTCTCGCCCCTTCCTTATGCGACCTTCTCTCCGCATCGCGAGCCTGATCATCGCGCTCCCCCCGCTGGCCATCGTCGTCTGGCTCTTCTTCATCCCGTTCCTTTCCTCGGCGCACCTGAGCATGCTACGCGAGGACCAGTGGACCCTCCGGAACTATTACCTGGTCTGGCGCCTCTACCGGTACGACGTCCTGTACACCCTCTGGATCGCGTTTTTCAGCCTGGTCGCGGTCCTGGGGATCGCAGTCATGCTCTGCGGGTACCTGCGGATCCGCACCAACCGGGCCGTCGAGTTCCTCTTCAAGATTCCACTGTTCATCCCCTTCGTGGTGGTCGGACATGCCATGCGGGTCCTGCTGGCCCCCAGGGGCACGTTGAACTCCGTCCTGAGCCAGTTCGGCCTGGTGAATCTGAACGACCCCCCCTCCATCGCCTTCGGGTGGATGGGGATTGCTGCTGCGCTCATCTGGAAGAACCTGGCCTTGGCGGTCCTCCTAGTGCTGGGGGCCTACCGGTCGGTGGATGAAACGTACCTGGAGGCGGCGCGCAACTTCGGGGCGTCCGCCTTCCGGCAGATCCGGGACGTGCTCATGCCGATGTCGGCCGCATCGCTGGCCGTGGCCAGCGCCTTCATGTTCACGTCCATGCTGGCGTCGTTTTCCGTTCCTCTGATGATCGGCAGCGGGGAGCCGCCCCAGATGCTCATGATCGATGTCTTTTACCGGATCAACTACCAGGGAGACTATGGCACCGCGAACGCGCTCGGCGTCGTCTCGTATCTCATGGCCATGGGCGTCGCCGGCTACTACCTGCGCACGATCAC
>Ga0326597_10012788_pt1 | contig 11057 bp, 8 predicted proteins | sample RVTome_12_FD_203789 | JGI IMG/M metagenome (GOLD analysis project Ga0326597, IMG submission 203789) | Soil microbial communities from uranium-contaminated site in the Upper Colorado River Basin, Wyoming, United States - RVT100D185 | ecosystem: Environmental > Terrestrial > Soil > Contaminated >... | reverse complement strand
ACAGCATCCGATCGGCATGACCGTCGAGTACCCGGGTGGCGACAACGCGGAGCTGCTCGCGAGCGACGCAGACTGGATCTCACCGAACGGGCCGCTCCACGGCCGGCCGCCGAACGACGGCGCGAAAGTCATCCTCGCGGACACAGATCATCTCTGCGGGATTTGCGGGGACCGCGCGTTCGTCTGGCAGTCGTTCCTACGCGGAGAGAATCCGGTCTTCATGGACGACTACACCGGGTCCTCCTGGGACGACGTGCGGGCGAACCTCGGGTACGCGCGGGCGTATGCGGACCGTGCGGATCTCATCGCCATGTCGCCGAGCACGACGCTCGCCTCGACGGGGTACTGCCTGGCATCGCCGGAGAACGCTGAATACCTCGTCTACTCGGGCGCCGGCGGCTTCACGGTGGATCTCTCGGATGCGGAGGGCCTGCTCGACGTGGAGTGGTTCTCGCCGGGCGACGGGACGATCCATCTGGACGGGAGCGTCGCGGGCGGCGCGGAGCGCGCATTCACGCCGCCCTTCGCCGGCGATGCCGTCCTCTACCTCTCGCACTCCGAACCACTCGCGGCGGAGCCGATGGGCGCCGCCGGAGCGCCCGCCGCATTCCGGATCGCGAATCCCGTGCGCCTCCCGGCCACCGGAACGCTTGAACTCAGGCGCGAAGCGGCCGTGGCGCTCGAGATGTTCGACGTGCAGGGCCGTGGCGTCTGGAGCTTTGCCGGCGCGCTCGCGCCGGCGGGAACGCGGCTCCTCAGGCTCCCCGTGCCGGGTCCGGGGCCCTACTTCTGGCGGCTCCTCGTGGATGGACGCACCGTCGATCGTGGGAAGCTCGTCATCCTGCCGTAGGCGGCTCCGCCCCACCGATTCAGACACAGTACCGCCACGTCAGCCGCGCCTGGCCCGCCATCGGGCCGCAGAGTATGATGACGCGCATGGAGATTTCGAGCGATCGCCCGGCCCGGCCCGGTCCCAGCTCGGCGGTCCAATCGCGCCTGGAACGGCTGATCCGCGACGCCCGCCGTTTCGCCCCCGGCGATCACGATGACCTCCGGCGGTTCCACGAAGAGATGTTCGGCGAAGGTTGCCGCCAGACCGATGAGGCGCGTTTCCGCTGGCTCTACGAGGAACCCCCGGATGGATCTCCGACCGACCCTTCCGTGTGGATCATTCGGAAGAACGACCGGATCGTCGGCGAGCAGGCCGGCATCAGGCATCGCCTGAAGGTGGGCGACGAGGAGCACCGCGCCTCGTGGGCCATCGACCTCATCGTGCATCCCGAATGGCGGCTCCGCGGAGTCGGCCCCGCCCTGAGCGAAGTCCACTCCGCCGAGTACGACCTGGTGGTGGCTGCGGGCGCCACCGATCTCGCGTACCCGACGTATCTCAGGTTGGGCTGGCACGACTTGGGCGGCATCCCGTTTCTGCTGAAGCCGATCGATCTGGGGCTCCTTCTCTCGATGCGCCTCGTGGTGCACCATCTCGTGATGCACGGGATGCGGCTCGTCTCCTGGGGCATCCGCGCATCCGATGCAGCCCGGACGCTCAACGCCAGGCACTCCGTCGAGGCGCTCGAGTTCATCCCGCGATTCGACGAGCGCGTGAACTCCGTGTGGGAAGCCTGCTCGCCGTCGTATCCGGTGATCGCGAGGCGCGACTTCACGAGCCTGCGCTGGCGCTTCGACCATCCGGTCCCCGCGGACCGGTACGAGCGCGCCTACTTCGTGCGGGATGGAGCGGTCCGCGGATATGCCGTCGTCCGCCGGGGCTTCCTGCTCGGCGCCCCGATGGGGTTCATCACCGATTACCTCTGTGCGCCGGAGGAAACGAACGCCCTTCTGTCCGCGTGCGCGGACCACCTCCGGCAGTTTTCGGTCGCGGGCGTGGTCTGCGAGACGTTGAACCCGGCACTGCGCTCGCCGCTTCGGCGCGCGGGATTCCTGAGGATTCGGCGGCGCGTGAACCGGCGGCTTCTCTGGAAGGCCGGCGGCGGGCGCGCCCCCGACGCCGGGCTCTTGGATGATCCCCGAAACTGGTTCATCACGCGCGCCGATGGTGACAGCGATCACCCGGACCCGCGCGTGGATCGCGAGTGACGCGCGAACGCGGACCGCTCGCTTCAGTCGAGGTCTGAGGGGACTGGATCGACGGTCGAGGCCCGCGCGTGGAGGTAGATGGCGGAGCGCCGGCGCTCGTCGATCGCCCTGAAGGCGCTCTCCACGTCGGACGCCTCCATCCCTGCGGCCCGTGCCACCTCGGCCGCGGGAACGCCGCAGTCCTTCCCGAACAGGCACAGATCCATTTGGGCGAACGGGAGGCGGAAGAAGTACTCATCCTGCCCGATTTCGAGCGGATACGTGTCCGTGATCGGCGGACGAACGCAGATCTCCTCGGGGATGCCGAGGTGACGCGCCAGCTGGTACACCTGCGTCTTGTAGAGATGCGCGATCGGCTTCAGATCGCCGGCTCCGTCCCCGTTCTTCACGAAGAATCCCTGGTCGTACTCCAGCCGGTTCGGCGTGCTCGCGACCGCGTACAAGAGCCGGTCCGCGTCCGCATACTCGAGCATCTTCCGCGTGCGCTGCTTGAGCGACATCGCGGCCATGATCCCGCGGTGGATCTCGGCGGTCGGACGGCGACGGAGCTCGCGACCTTCCGGATCGCGCACGACGACCAGGAAGAACGGCACCCCGCCTCCGCCCGCCGGCCCTCCGCGCACCATCTTGCATTTCCAGCCTTCGCCGTATTCGGGGATGAGCCGGCGGATGGCGTCGTCCCGCTGGCTGTAGCAGCCGGTCGACTCGAGCATTCCGGTGATCTCGACGGACTTCGTCGCGATGCCGATGGCCTCGCCGAGCCGCAGAGCGAGGCTGAGGCTCTCGGGGTTGCTCTCCCGCTCGGGCATCATGAGGCCGAGCACGCGCTCCGCTCCCAGGGCCTTCGCCGAGAGCGCGGCGACCACGCTGCTATCGACGCCTCCGGAGAGGCCGACGACCGCGCCGCGCCTGCGGCATCGCGTCAGCACCTCGCCGCGGATCCAGTCCGAGACGCGCGCGCATTCCGCCGGGGCGTCCAGCTCGAGCCCGCGCCCCCAGAGGCCACGATTCGCGCTCACTCCGAGGCCTCCGCCGGCACATCCCGCCGGATCAGCTTGTTGCTCGCCGTGCGCGGCAGCGATTCGCGAAACTCGACGTGCTTGGGAACCAGCAGGTCTTCGAGGTGCCGGCTGCAGTGCGCGAGCACATCCTGCTCGGTGAGCGCGGCGCCCGGCCGGCGGACCACGATCGCCCTGATCACTTGGCCGAGGATCTCGTCGGGCATGCCGACGACGATCGCCTCGGCGACGCCTTCGAGCCGGTAGAGGACGTCCTCGATCTCCCGAGGGCTCACCTTCTCCCCGCGGCTCTTGATCATGTCGTCGCGGCGTCCGACGAAGTAGAGGAACCCCTCGTCGTCGGCGCGGAAGTAATCGCCCGTGTGAAGCACCCGCTCCCCCGGCAGAGCGCCGGGGCGCAGCACGCGCGCGGTCTCATCGGGAAGTCCCCAGTACCCGAGCATCACGTTGCTCCCGCGAACGACCAATTCCCCTACATCGCCGTGAGGAACGCGCCTCCCCTTCTCGTCCACGATGAACGCCTCGGTGTTCGGCATCGCACGACCCACCGAACCGGGCTTCCGGTCGATCTCCGAGGGCGGAAGGAAGGAGACGCGCTTGCATTCGGTGAGGCCGTACATCGAGAAGAACCGCACCTGCGGCATGCGCCGGCGGAATTCCTGGATGTGGGCGATCGGGAGCGCCGCGCCGGTGCTCGTCACATACCGCAGCGACGACAGGTCGTAGCGGCTCAGATCGAGGCGCAGCAAGAGCGCGAGCATCGTGGGTACCACGGGAAGTCCGGTGACCTTCTCCTCCGCGAGCAGCCGAAGGACGACGTTCGGATAGACGAAGGTGCGCTCGAGCACGATCCGCGCGCCGGCCCGAAACGCCAGGAGCAACTGGTAGAGGCCGTAGTCGAACGAGAGCGGCAGGACGTTCGCGATGACCTCGTCCTCGCCGATCTCGAGGTAGCTCGTGATCGATTCGGCGGCCGCCACCATGTTCAAGTGCGACAGCGCGACGCCCTTCGGCCGGCCGGTCGATCCCGAGGTGTAGATGAGCGCCGCCAGATCGAGATCGATGCGGTGCTCCGGCGCCGCGGACGGCCGCTCCCATTCCCGGGCAACGATCTCCTCGAAGCTGAAGCGTGCAAGGGCGCCCGCGGACGCCGCGGGGCGCGCCCCCACGGTGATGAGCGCGCGCAGGCGCGGGCAGCTTGGAAGGAGGCGCTCGACTTCGGCCGTCCGCTCGCCGGGCGCGAGAAGCGCCGCCGCCCCGGAATCGGCGAGGATGTAGCCGAGCTTCTCTTCTTTCGTGGTCGGCGGAATCGGAACGAACGCGGCTCCCGAGGCCAGGATCGCGAAGACCGACACCGCCGCCTCGACCGAGTTGTCGAGGACGAACGCGACCCGATCGCCGCGCCGGACGCCGGCGGCGGTGAGTGCCGCGCCGAGACGCCGGCACTGGGTCTCGACCTCTCCGTACGTGAGCCGCCGCCCGTCGCAGACGATCGCGACCGTCCCGGGAAGGCGGTCTGCGGCGTGGTGGAGGAAGTCGTCGAGAAGCACGAGCGGGTGATTCCGCACATCGTCCCGGAACATTCTGGCGCTCAACCCCGGCCGAGTTTCTTCATGACGAACGCGGCGATGCGATCGAGCGAGTCGAGATTGGCGGGTTCCATCTCTTCCTCCGAGACCTCGATGCCATACGCCGTTTCGAGAAAACTCACCAACTCGAGGACACCCGTGGAATCGATGATCCGGCTCTCGAGGAAGGACGTATCGCCGGCCAGCGTCATGTCGGATCGTCCGAACAGGAAATTGTCGGTCACGAAGTGCCGGACCCGGGCCTGGATTGCCTCCTTCACTCTGCCGTTCCTCCCGCGCGGAAGTCCTTACCGAATTGATGAAGCCAGAGCTGGGTCGAGAGAATCCCCGTGAGCGCCATCGCATCCCTCACGCCCGGCGCTCTCCCCTGACGTACCTTTTCGACCAGTAGCGTCACGGACTTTGGGGAGAACACGCCTCCCCGCCGGATACCGTCCTCCGAGAGAAGTTCCTCGACGTACGGGAAGCGCGGCCGGCCGCCGGCCGGATCGAAGAAGCAGACCGCCTCAGGGGCGCGGTAAGGCTGCTTGGACCTTCGCCGGATGCCCTCCGGAACGAGCCCCTTCGCCGCGACCTTCAGCAGGTGCTTCTCCTCGAGACCCCGCATCTTGACCGACGGATGCAGGCCGGCGGCGAAATCCACCACACTCCGGTCGAGAAACGGAAACCTCCCCTCCACGCCGTTCGCCATGGCCATGCGGTCACCTTGAGAGGAGAGGATGTAGCCCGGCAAGAGGAGAGCGGTCTCGAGAAACTGAGCCCGACAGAAATAATGCCATCCGGCGTACTCGGCGGGCAACGACTTCTCGAGATCCGCCAGAGGGTCGGATGCGGCCGAGGCCGCTTTCACGTCGTCGGAGAAGAACGCCGTCAACGACGGCGCCAGGCTCCATCGCGGCAGGTGCGAGAAGAACGGCCCGGTGAGATCCTCCGGCCGCGCCTGGAAGAAGGCGCGGAGGTACGCGATCGACTGCCGTTGGAGACGCGGCTGGTACGGATAGATGCGGCGGAAGAGCGCGGTGCGCATGGCGGAATCCCCGCGGCGTGCGCAGAAGTGACGGACCTTGGTTTCCTTGAAGATGTCGTATCCGCCGAGAATCTCGTCGCTCCCTTCGCCCGTGATCACGACCTTGAAGCCGGCGTCGCGCACCTGTCGCGCGAGCAGGAACAGCGGTGCGGGCGCGGTGCGGAGGATCGGCGTCTCGGCGTGCCAGATCACCTCGGGGAACACGCCCGCGATGTCCTCCGGGCGACACCAGACCGCGTGATGCGGCGTTCCCAAGAACGCGCGCGCTTCCTCCTGCCAGATCCCCTCGTCGAAATCGCTCTCCGTGAAGCGAATCGAGAACGTCTCCAGCGGATGGCCCGCCTGCCGGACGGCGAGCGCCGCCGTGAGCGTCGAATCGAGGCCGCCGCTCAGGTAGCACGCGACGGGCACGTCGGAGCGAAGACGGAGGCGAACCGCTTCGTTCAAGAGCGCGAGCAGCTCGGCCGCCTGCTCCTCCTCGGAGCGCTCGTGGGCGTGGCCGTCGAACGACGATGGATAGCTCAAGCGCCAGTAGCGCCTGACCTCGGCGCGCCCCGCTTCGAGCACCAGCGCGTGCCCGGGCGAAAGCTCTTCGACGTCGCGAAACATCGTGCGCGGCGCGGCCGTGGACCAGAAGGTGAAGACCTGTTTCAGTCCCGCCGCGTCCATCTCGCGGCTGAGCGGAGCGTGGGCGAAGAGCGCCTTCATCTCCGAGGCGAAGAAAACGCCTCCGGCCGATCTCGCGAAGTAGAGCGGGCGGACGCCGAGCCTGTCGCGCGCGACGAGGAGCCGTTGCCGGCGGGAATCCCAGAGCGCGAAAGCCCACTGACCGTTCAGGCGATCGAGACACGCGTCGCCGTCCTCCTCGTATTGATGGAGGATGACCTCGGAATCGGATCGCGTGGCGAAACGGTGTCCGCGTGCCTCGAGATCCCGGCGCAGTTCGACGTGGTTGAAGATCTCGCCGCTGTGCACCAGCCGGAGACTTCCATCCTCGTTGGCCATCGGCTGCCGGCCGCCTTCGGGAGTCCGACGGGACCGGCGGCGAAGACCCCGCTCCCGTCGGGTCCACGATGGGCGATAAGCGAGAGCATCCGCCGGAGGAGAGGTTCGTCGGGCGGGTCGTCGTGGGATCGGAAGTAACCTGCGATGCCACACATGGCTTCGCGGATTCTACAGTGCGCCCGGAACTCGGGCAAGGCAGCGATCCGCGTCTCGCTGCTCAACGGGACGATGATCCTTCGAAGGAGGCGCCTCGTCGTGATCGATGCGGCGCCGGAGCGCGGGCGCGGCACGGTGCCGCGGAGAGCCTAGTTGAGTCGCGCGGCCCGGCGCAGGCGCACGTGCCGCTGCAGTTTCTCGATACTGCGCCCGGGATGCAGCACGAGACCGGCAAGGAATGAGAGCGACGCGAGCCCGACGCGCATCGCGCTCATCGGGTGTCCGGCCTCTCGGAGTTTTCCGCGGTGGAAATCCCAGAAGCTCCGCCCGCGCCTCTTGAAGAGCTGCTCCCCGAGGTAATGGTAGTAGCGCTTCATCTCCGCTTCCGTCTGCCGCGCGAGCTCCTCCGCGCCGAGAAACGCCGGCCCGTAGTGCACGAGCTTGTAGAGCCTCCACGGGAGGTAGGTCTGGAAGCGCGATGAGTAGGAGGTCAGCGAGTCCTTCCGCACCCCTTGCTCCGTGAGAACCTCGTGAACGAAGCCGAAGTCGTGGCGTTGGAGGAATTCGAGGCACACTTCCTCGTCGCTGTGGAGGTTCGACTCGTTGTAGAAGGACGGGCGGCTTCGTACGATGTCGCTTCGGTAGAGCACCGAGGTCGGAGTGCCGAAGACGTACGCCCCGCCCAAGAGCCGCATCCGGCAGACCTCGGAGCCCTTCACGACCGCCGCGAGGTGCGGCAGTCCGGACCAGACGACCTCAGATCCCGCGAGCCCGTACGCTCCGACGATCGCGACCGACGGGTTCTCCTCGGCGAGGCGGACCATCTTCTCGAGGCACGCGGGCCTGAGCCGGTCGTCGGCCGCGATCACCTTGCAGTACGTGCTCTCGGGCGAGATCCGGCGGAACGCGATGTTGTGGTTCTCGATCACGCGGACATGCTTCTCGTTCCGATGGATCCGGATCCGCGGGTCGCGCGCCGCGTACTCGCGCGCGATCTCGAGCGTGCGGTCGGTGCTGCAATTGTCCACGATCGTGTAGTCCCAATGGCTGTATGTCTGCGACAGAACGCTCTCGATGCACTCGCGGAGGAAGGCCTCGCCGTTGTAGACCGGCGTGACGACGCTGACGAGCGGTCGAGAATCCGCGCTCATCGCGCGATCGCTCCGCGGTCTCGCGCCTCGGCCGTCCGGGTCATATCCGCAGGGCGCGTGAGCCGGACGACGGCGTCGCCCGCGAAGGGCGCGCGAAGCTCGAGCCGCCGTCCGCCGGTCACACGGTCCCCGGCGAGGCGCCGCCCGCGCTCGACGTCGATCCACTCCACGTCGAAATCCCCGGGCGCCCCGGAGAGATCCACCGAGAAGCTCTCCGCCGCGAGGTCCCCGAGCACGGCAGCGGCGATCCTTCTGAGCCGCACGTTCCGCGACGGAAGATAGACCAGGTAGTCGACGCCGCTGTCCGCCAGGCAGTACCCGGTCGATGCGAGTTCGGGAAGCGGGCGCATCGAGGCCAGATCCACTCGCTCGGCGACGCTCCGCGCATGACCCAGGGCCCGCCGCACGCCTTCCCACTCGGGAGCCGGGCTCTCGGCGCCTCCGTTCGCGACGGCCGGCCACGAAGGGAGGTTGCGACGGATCTTCGTCACGTACGGATCCATGAAGAGCGGATGGAGCCCCCGCATGAAGCTCTTCCAGACCCATCGGGGGCTTCCGCCGATCCCCCACAGGTGATCGGTGTCGGTGAGCACGACCTTCGATCCCGACGCCGCCGGCGGATCGTCCCGGTAGGGCTCGTCCGGCCCGACGTGAGGTGACACCCAATCCGCGGGGCCACCGAAGAGCGGCGCGTTCAGTGCGGCCGGCCGAGGCCACATCGCGGTCATCCCGATCGGATGCGGACGGCCCGTCCGCGACTCGAACGACTTCACCGTGTGGATCATCTCGTACTGCCACTCGACGGCCGCCGAGTCGCTCTCGTTGCTGATCTCCCAGAGGACGTTGTTCAAGTCGGAGAGCGTCTCGATGACCTTGGCCAGGTACGCCCTCTGATAGGCGATCACGGCCCGATTCCGCAGGGTGTGCACTTCCTTCCCTTCCCCGTCGCCGTCGAGGTCACCGTCGAGACCGTTCACGTTGTTCTCGCGATTGAACGGGTGGCCACGCCACGGATTGCCGACCTCGAGGCCCTTCCGCTCGAGGCTCCAGCCGTCGAACAGCATCACGGAGACGTAGATCCCCCGGGCTCCCGCGCCCGCGACGCGCTCCCGCAAGCGGTCGAAATAAGCTTGGTTGAATCGCGCGAGATCGAAGCGTGGTCCACCGTCCAGCGCCCCGCCCGGCCCCGTGCGTTCATACGGCTGCGGGGCGATCACGATCTTCTCCTCGGTCCCGGGAAACCACGCGGCCTGCTCCCAGACGTAGAGGCGGATGAAGTTGTGACCGTGGGCCGCGAGGAAATCGAGGTATCCGGGATAATCGAAGACCGGAGGCGGATCGGACGGTCCCCAATCCTGGAAGTTGTTCCAGGTATGAGAGCCCGTGAGATACACGGCGCGCCGGCTCCCCGCGACGGCGAAGTATCTAGGGTTCGCCGCCAGGGTGGTCAGCGGAGCGGTCAGCGCGTCGGGTTGTTCGGCGAGCGGCAAGAGTGCGGTGCCCCCGGGCTCCTGCCGGCAACCGGCCAGAACGGCGAGCGTGAGGACCGCGAGAGCGGTCCGCCTCGACTCACGCACGCCGGGCATCGCCTGCATCGCGGCTCGACGCGGCCGTTTTCACCAGCGGCGTGGCGTCATGGCCGGCCGCAGCGGGCTCGACGCGCTTCAGCCAGATCTCGTGCCAGTACGGATAGATGCTCCTCGGGCAGAAGAGCCGGCCGCGGCTGTGGTGCCCGCTGCAGGTCACGCCCTCGAGGACGAGACAGACGCCGGGCAGATGGATCATCGCTCCCGTCTTCTCGTTGATGATCTTCTCCACCCGCCGGAGAACCCTGAACGTCCGGCCGCAGAACGGCACCATCTCGACATCGAACCAGAGACCGCGGTTCCGCTGTCCCGCGCTCAGGGTGGCCATCACTTCATCCTTCGGGCGGATCTGCACCAGATCTCCAGGCTGAAGATCGAGCGTCTCGGCCTGCGTCTTGTCACCGGCGAGACCGCAGACGTACGGGTACGGGCGCCCGCGCCAGTTGAGATGCATGACGAGATTGAAGGCCGCGAGCAGCGCGTACCGCACGAACTCGCCGAACGTCACGTTGCGCGACGTCAAGTCCTTCACGTACTGCCTCGGATCCCACGGATGCAGGAGCGTCGTGGCGCGGACGAGATCGGTCGCCTGGCAGGAGTAGCGCACCTCGGCGCCCCCCTCGGCCGAAGGCGCGATCGTGTTCCGCGCCAGCATCTCCGCAACGGCGGCCGCGGCGGGAACGGTCTCCGGGCGCCCGCCCGCCTCCGGGCGCACGCTCGCCTCCGTCTCCGGGCGATGCGCCGACGCCGGTGCGGTCGCCGGCTCGAGCCAGGCCTCTTTCCAGAAGAGAAGGCATCCCGCCTTGCAGCCGCCATGCGCTTCGCCGTCGCAGCGAAGTCCTTCCAGGTGGACGGCGCCGCTCATGCGGCGGGACATGTACGACTGCACGGTATCGCACGTCTTGTGGGCCGACTTGTAGACGCGGAACCGTCTTCCACAGAACGGGAGCATCTCGGGCATGAAGGGAAGACCGTCCAGCCGGCCATGCTCGTCGAGCGTAGCGAGGATCTCGTCCGCGCTCCTCACCCGCACCCAGTCTCCGGCGCGGAAGCCTTGCCGGGGCGCCGTGGAACGAGACATGAGACGCATGCTCCGTGTGAGGGTCGAGGCTCCCGTGACGGGATCCACGGCGTTCGCGATGACGCTCGGGGCCCGGGATCGCCGGTGTGTCCGACGACAGGCTCGGCATACCTCGCTTCAGGACATCCGGCATTCTATCAGCTAGGATTGCGGCGGCCGAGGGCTCCGTGCGGACTCTCGCCGCTTGGACCGAGAGGCGCGCAGAGGAATGGAAGCTTCCCGAATCAGCGTCATCATCCCGGCGTGGAACGCCGCGGCCTCCTTGGAGCGGGCGATCCGGAGCGCGCTGGCACAGGATGCGGGTGCGCCCGAGCTCGTCGTCGTCGATGACGGCTCGACGGACATG
>Ga0326597_10012787_pt1 | contig 11057 bp, 12 predicted proteins | sample RVTome_12_FD_203789 | JGI IMG/M metagenome (GOLD analysis project Ga0326597, IMG submission 203789) | Soil microbial communities from uranium-contaminated site in the Upper Colorado River Basin, Wyoming, United States - RVT100D185 | ecosystem: Environmental > Terrestrial > Soil > Contaminated >... | reverse complement strand
CGGCGAGGACAACGGGGCATCGTCCCGACAGGCGAAGTCCGCGCCGCGATCGCCTGGCGATTCACGTCATCGGCCGAGCCGCAAACGCGCTTATTCTGAGTCTAGGAGCGTGTCCGAGTAATCGTTTGTGCGCCGACGATCGTATAACAGGCATGGCGAAGACGTTCCGGTCCTATCTGCCTGAACAGGATTTTCTGCTGCCGCCGAGCCCGCGAGACTGGTTGCCGGAAGATCACCTGGTGTACTTCGTGAGCGATCTGATTGATCAATTGGATCTGTCGGCAATCACGACGGTGTACGAAGACGAGGAACGCGGCTATCCGCCGTATCACCCGGTCATGCTGACGAAGGTGCTGGTGTACGCGTACTGCGTCGGGGTCTTTTCGTCGCGGAGGATCCAGCGCCGGTTGGTCGAAGACGTGGGATTCCGTGTGCTGGCGGCCGGCAATGAACCAGACTTTCGCACCATCGCCGATTTTCGCAAGCGGCACTTGGCCGCGTTGAAAGGATTCTTTGAGCAGGTGCTGCGATTGGCGCGCGAACTGGGCGCGCCTGGGCTCGGACGCGTGGCGCTCGACGGGAGCAAGGTGAAAGCGAACGCGTCGAAGCACAAGGCGATGAGTTATGGCCGGATGCGGGAGAAACGACAGCAACTGCGCGAGGAAGTGAAGGAGCTGCTCGCCCAGGCGGAGGCGGCGGACGCGGCCGAGGACGCGGAGTACGGCCCCGATCGACGCGGCGACGAGCTGCCGGCGGAACTGCAACGGCGCGAGAGTCGGTTGAAGCGGATTCGCGAGGCGAAACGGGTGCTGGAGGCGCGCGCGAAAGAAGAGGCTGCCGCCAAGGGGCAGCCCGTCGATTCGGTGAAACCCGACTCGAAAGCCCAATACAACTTCACCGATCCGGAGTCGCGGATCATGAAAGGGCCCGACGGCTTCGTCCAGGCCTACAACGTGCAGGTCGCGGTCGACGAGTTGCAGCTGATCGTGGGCCAGGCGGTGACGCAAGAGACGAACGACAAGCAACAGCTGATGCCGATGATCGCGACGATCAAAGAGCAATCGGGCGACACCCCGGCGCTGCTGCTCGCGGACGCGGGGTATTGCTCGGACGAGAATCTCAAGGCCGTGGCGAACACGACGATCGACGCGTTCATCTCGACGCGGAAGCAGAAGCATGGCGAACGGCCGGGTCCCTGTCCGCGGGGCCCCCTGCCCAGGACCGCGACGCGTGTCGACCGGATGTCCCGCAAGCTGCACACGAAGGCCGGCGCGGCCGTCTACGCCGCCCGCAAGGCAATCGTCGAACCAGTGATTGGACAGATCAAGCAGGCGCGTGGCTTCCGGCAATTCTTGCTGCGCGGGCTCGAGAAGGTGCAAGGGGAATGGTCGCTCGTGTGCACGACACACAACATTCTGAAGTTGTATCGCCTCTGCGGATGATCGGACGGGCAAGGCGCCTGTCGGGCTCGTCGAGCGCGTGGAGAGGCCCTCATACTTCGCCATGACCGAGGGCGGCAATGGCATCGCCCACCGACATTCTGGGCGCGCAGCAGGAGGCAATGTGACGAGCACAACGATTACTCGGTCGGGCTCCTAGCGGTGGCCTAGAGTCCTTTCCGTTCACCCGGGTATCGGCGGCCGCGACACCCATGCTGGACGTGCGCAATGGACGGCGGGAGGGCGACGCAGGACGCAGATGGAGGTGGCATGCATCCGAAACTTGGTGCGTCGATCGTTGGGGGCCTGATCGCGGGAATTGTCTTCGGGTCATGATGCACATGACGGTCTCGACGCCAGAAGGGGGCCGTAACTCGGTGATGGTTGGCCAGATTCTCGGGTCGCCGTCCATCACCGTTGGGTGGCTCTACTCATGACCGTCGAAATGTCCAGCAACACCGATGTGGTTAGGTCTCAGAGTCGGTCCCCATCGCCCTGCTGGCCGCTTCGACGGCGTCAATCGCATGGGCAATCAACGCATGCGCTTCGCTCCACTCGGGAGCCCGCAGCCTGGCTTTGAATTCCTGCAAGACGGCCGAGACGGCGAGGGCGAAGGGTGGCAGATCGAGTGCTTCTTTTGCCGCACGGACACTCCGTAGATCGCCTTCTTCGCCGCCGGTCATTCCCTCCGCGGTCGCGGTGGATAGCTGTTTGGCGTCCTGCTCCATCTCCTCGAGCGCGCGGACTTTCTCGTCCCTTGAGAGCCGTGGGTCAACCACCACTGCTGCGGGGTGCTCAAAGTGCGCGTGCAGTTGCTGGACCTCGTCTGTGGATCCCGGATCCGTCGTTTCCGGTACCGGGGCAGTCTCACGTGGCCCATCAGAAGCACGTCGCGGACTGCTCGCTGTTGCGTTCCCCTTTTCAGTCAGAAACATCAATTCTTCATGAAGTCGTTCGATGTGGTCCGTGGATCGTGTCACCGCCAACCCGCCAGGATTTTGCTGACCTCCTCCAGGTGGCGCGTTTCGTCGAGGACGATATTTTCGAGCTGAACCTTCAGGCCAGTCTCGCCGGCCTGTTCGGCCTCCCGGGCCCGCCGTGTATAGGCCCCGACATCCTCCCGCTCTGCTACCGCAACCATGTCCAGCATCTGACGCGCATCGCGAGACGTGCTGACGGGTGGGACCGTCGTCGTCCGTTCGCCGCCCAGCGCGGCGATCTTGTCAGCGAGAAAGTGAGCATGCTGCAGTTCGTCGGCAATCTCTCGCCGGAACAAGTCGGCGATCTGAGGCCGGGTTGCGCCCTCGATGCTCGCTGCGAACTGGGTATCGCGGACGATCGCCTGGAACTCCCGACACAAGTCCTTGTTCAAATCATTCACCAGTGCCGACGGGCCGAGGGTTGCGGGCGCGGTTTTCGTGTTCAGCATGTAACACCTCCGGGGTTTGCCGGTGCATACCCCGTACCATCACTATGCGCCGACGCGTTGTTGCGACAAGCTTGCGCTAATGCCGGCGGTATCGACGGCTCGGCGCGGGCTCGGATCGTCGACGCCAACAGTTGAGAACTGTGCCTGACGCGTGGCAGTCGCTGATGCCAATACACCGGCAGCGCCGGGTAGCCTAGCCCGACGAGGTTGGAGCTCGCGCCACGTGTGCGCAACGGCCGCCAGGGGCACGTCTTGGGGAACTGGGGTAGCGCCGCCGTGAATTGTCGGCGCTCGCCGAACCGACGACGATCAACCTTGTATTCGCGGAGATCGCTGCTCCCATGGACGCCTCACCATGCTTGGCGCGATCGTGGGGCTGACGCTGCTCCTTCTGTCGGACGGCGTCATCGATCCGGCCGGGCGCAGCAGCCGTACCCGTAACTTGCGGATATTTCGTGGCAGCCTGAGCAGGTTGAGATCAGCGGGCGGCGGGGTCGCGCATGCAAGCGTTACAATCGACTGTAGAGATTCGGTTTAGCTCGTGGTGTTCCCAGCGAGGGCACCGAGCGAGGGCACCGGAGGGGTGCTTGACCACGTCGCCGCCGCGTCGCACGCGCATCGCGAGGTCGACTTGGCACGGCCATTGCTGGACAAGAAGATAGCCCGTGTGACCCAACCGGTGGGGGGCCTCGCTTGCTGAGTCAAACCCTGACGCGCCCGACCTGGTGTCGGCAGACATGCTGAACCTAACATTGCCCTGGCGAGCGCCACCGGCCACAACGAACCATCTGCCGCTCTCAGGTTCGGTACGAAGTTTGTGACACTCAGGATGGCGAAACGGGTCTCGGGCCCGTGGCCAGGAGAGCTCCGGGAATTCGACTCATGTTTACGCGCATCCTCGTACCTATCGACTTCAGCGCGCCTTCTGACGCGGTACTGACATACGCGCGAAGACTTGCCGAATCCTTTGATTCTTCACTACACCTACTCCACGTCCTCGAGCCGCTGTTCCTGCGCGCCGTTGTAGCCGATCCCCGCGACAGAGAAACCGCGATGCTCAACCGTCTAGACGCTCACCTCACCGACGAAGACCGAAACCGCCTTCGCGCCGTCACGGCCGTCGAACAGTCTCACGTGCCCGCGGACGCGATCGTTCGCTTCGCAAAGCTCAAAGACATCGACTTCATCGTCATGGGAACCCACGGCCGTGCGGGAATGGCCCACTTGCTGTTGGGCAGCGTCGCCGAGCGGGTGGTCCGCACCTCGCCCTGTCCGGTGGTGACACTGCGTGACGTGCCCGCCACATCGACAACGTCTGGACCGACCCGAATCCTGGCCGCCACCGACTTCAGCCCGCCGTCCGATCGGGCACTCGAGTACGCCCGGCTCATCGCTGCCCGCTGCGGCGCCTCGCTTCATCTCCTGCACGTCCTGGAGGAGATGGTCGACACCGCCTCGTTCGGATCGGAGGTCTTCGTGCCTGATGCACCAGAGACCCGCGTTGCGCGAATGGAGGCTGCGACGGAACGACTCGCCCATCGGGCAGGTACGAGCGCCGAGTCTCCGCGAGCCACAACCGACGTCGTCGTCGGATCCGGCGCGCGCACGATCTCGAGTTACGCCAAGGAACATGGGTTCGACCTCATCGTCATCGGCACGCATGGACGCACGGGGCTCGCACACCTCGTGATGGGAAGCGTGGCCGAACACGTGGTGCGGACAGCACCCTGCCCCGTGCTGTCTACCCAGCACACCGGTGAGGAAGGGCTTGGCAGGCCTGAAGTCGCGTAGCCTGTGACTCGGACATTCGGAAGGAGGGATCTTCGCCGTTCGCGAAATGAAGGCACGCGGTGCTGCGCGAAAGGGTACGGCTGACCAATGAGACACTACAGGTGTGTGAACACAATCTCAGTCGTGATTCTGTCGCTGCTGGGTGCGGCACTCGTGGGCGAGGGCGCCGCACAGGTGGGACCCAACCGGGAAACCCTGCGGCGGTACCTCACGAACCAGATCGGCTACTCCGACCAGGACTGGCGTGATGTGTTGGCCGGCCGATCGGTGGCGAAGAATCTCGAGACCTCTGACAGCGTAGACGTATCGATCTTCGGCGCCGTCCGTATTCGGGGCCGAGCACGTGACTTGGCGGAACAGATACGTGAGATTGACGTTTTTGAACGAAAACTCAACATTGTCGATGTCGGGAGGTTTAGCGACGTACCGCGGCGCCGCGACTTGGATGCGCTGGAGCTACACGAGTCCGACGCCAATGACCTTCGTGACTGCCGGCCAGGCGACTGCGAGCTACAGCTTTCCGAGGAAGCGATGCTGCAGTTCGACGCGCGAGTGGACTGGGACGGCGCGAATGCTCTTGCTCAAGCGACTCGGATCTACCAGGATGTGCTCTTCGAGACACTCCGCGCCTATCGGGTAGGCGGCGTTGACGCACTTGGTACGTACGCCGATCGCAACCCGCCAACGCCGATTACTGAAGAGGTCCACGGCCTGGCGCATCCGCTCGACACACCAGTGCCGATCCCGGGTCTGACGCGGTTCCTGCGGGAGTATCCTCGCTCGAGTCTTCCGGGCGCGCACGATTTCTTCTACTGGAACGTCGGTGACTTCGGGATGAAGCCCACGACTCGCCTTAACCAGGTCGTCATCCAACCCTTTCCGGCCGGCGTTGCAGGTCTGCCCGGCCTGCGTTACGTCATTGCAACGCGCCAGATCTACGCAAACCACTATTTCAGCGCGACGCTGGAACTGCGCACGCTCGTTGACGACGACGGCGAGGACGACGCGTTCTTCCTGCTCTACGCCACCCGGTCGCGCATCACAGGCTTGTCGGGCTATTTCAAGGGTCTGCTACGCGCGATCGTCAAGCGACGCGCACGGTCAGGGATGGAGCGGTATCTGACGAACACCCAAACCGTCGTCGAGAGCCCGCGCCCCAGGCGGTGATTGAGCTGAAGACCCGCCACGTCCATATCGCTGAGTTGAGGGGCACTCCGCCGAGCGCCCGCGGAGCGCAGTCCGAACGCCGACAGTCGACGGCGGGAGCGTCTCGGCGGACTGCTCAAGGTCTACTATCGGGAAAGCGCGTGAGCGGGCGGCCGACGAATGGTACGGTACAGGGATCGGCGAGTTGTCATTCCGACATGGTGGTGGCGGCGAGTCAACCTGACAAGACCACGCCGCCGTATTGGTGGGCGTTTATGCGAGTTCCTTCTCCTCGTTGCGTAGCGTGTCGGCCGACTGTCCCGTTTCGCTACCGTGCGCCACCTCGCTATCATCGATGTTGGCGCCGATCCGATCTTGCGCTATGGCGACCGGGTCCGCCGGCAAACCGTCGGCCCCGAGCGCAGGTGCATTTCGGTTGGCGTGGCCCTCGCGTTCGGGCTTATCGGACTCGACCGCCCCCTTATGCAGATCTGAATCGTCGGGTCTGGCTTCTGTTGTCGAGCTATCTCGAAACGTTGACATCCTTTCTTCGCGATCAGCGCTCCCCTTCGTCTCGGTGAGACGTCCCAGCTTCACCCACGCAGGGGCTACCGGGTTGGACGTTCCGGCCGGGAGCTACGCGATGCTGTCGTCCATACCAGCTAGCCGCAGCGATGCCGGTCATTCGGAGATCGATCTCAGGAAGACCGCTCCTGGCATGCCTGCGGCGGTCGAAGTCTGGTGGCAGGCTGGCTCTACCCGAGGGTACGAGTTCATCTACCCGAACGGTTAGACCGCCAGGCTGGTTGGGGGCATCCCCTCGAGACTGAGGCTGGTCCTCCTGGCCTACCGAATCCCCACTTACAAGCGTCGCCCTACTGGGTCTCGTACGATCGTGCCCTTGTCGGACGTAGCGACATCACCCCGTGGATGTCACCGGAGGCCATCGACTCCTGGGCGCCCGCAGGTGTCGGCACGCGGAAGGCAACAGCAATACTGCAACGTCGCCATCGCAAACTGCGTTAACGCTTCGCAGTGTCTCACTCCTCGCCGACCGACTTCTTGCCGAGCCCGAATCAGCGCTGTGTCGATCGCCCTCCTTCGTGGCGATCAGGTGACGAACTCATCTACGACACCACGTGGAAAGGGGTGTGCTGAGTCCTATGGGGCAACCACGCAGTGTGGCCGTGTCTCATGCAGATCCTGCAAGGTCGCTTGTAGATACTGCCTTTGAGTGAATCGTCCCTTGACCCTGTCGGGCGAAAATCGCCTGGTGTATGGAGAGACGATACGCCGGTACAGTCCTTGCTCTCAGCCAGGGGCATGGTGCTTGTCAGCGCCGACGTAGGACTTCAGATAGGGAGGTTGAGATGAGACGAATCCTTGTGTATCTGTCCTTGCTCACTCTTGTGGTGCTGTCGTCGCCGTCTGCGACAGGGGCGGCACCACAAGGGCTCGAGTCTGACGATGTGGTCGTAGCAGAAATACCGTTTGATTTCGTCGCGGGTGAAGAAGTGCTTCCGGCCGGTACCTACCGCGTCGAAGTCGTGCCCAACGACGCCGAGCCAGCCTTGGTGACGCTGCAAACGGCCGCAAAAGGAGACCGGTCGAACGAAATGATCTTTCACAGCGTGCCCACGGCGAAGGTAAAGGTGGACGACGTCGATCGGGAGCAGCCCCGGTTGGTGTTTTCTCAGGTCGGCGGGCTGAACTACTTGGAAAGAGTCGAGACGCCATAGGAGGAGGCGGATGACGAGCCCGGTGCTCGGTGTCGCCAAATCGGCAGCGGCATCGTCGTTGCGACAGTTGATGAGCATGAAAGGAGCGTTTCAATGAACGCAGACATTCTGGAAGGCAAGTGGCATCAGTTCAAGGGCGGGGCAAAGGCTAAATGGGGGCGACTCACCGACGATGACATCGACACGGTGGAAGGCAACGCCGAGACATTGATAGGCCTACTGCAGGAACGCTACGGCTACGCACGCGATGAGGCGGAGCGGCAGGTGCAGTCCCTCTCTGAACCGGACTGATCGTGATCGTCACCGACAGCCGGGGGCGGACGTCAAACCGACGGCTGCTGCCGGACATTGAGGCGCGCCCTTACGCAATCCTCGATGCGACGGCGTGGTTCCCTCGATACGACGGCCGTTCGGGACCCTCCGAGGAACGGTTCAGATCCGTAGGGGCTGCAGATGAACGCCCCGGACGAACAAGAGGAGAGCAGTATGCGTCATGCAATTGCAGCTGGAACTGTCGCGGCGGCGATATTGTGCGTGGCAAGTTGCGGCCGCCAAGTACCAGCGCCTACGGAAACCACGACATCTCTCGGCCGTACGTCGGTGGCGCCAGCGGGAACGGTCGTCGCGGATGACGCCGATGCGCTGGTACGGTTCGTAAACGCTGACCCGGAGGGGAAGGGGAGGGCAATCCTTGCGCATGGTGAGCCACTGTTCAGCGGCATCGAGTACAAGCAAACCACGCCTTATCTCGCGATTCCGCGAAGCGTGGAAGAGTTTGAATTGCAGGATGCGGACACCTCGCAGCGCATTGCGGTCAGCCGACGTGCCTTGTTGATCGGGCGTCACTATACGCTTGTCGCGCTTCCAAGGGAGCGCTTTGACTCGAGACTGGCTGTGATGCAAGACAACTTGTACTTGCTGGAGCCCGGTCGGGCGAGAGTGCGCCTTGTCAATGCAACGCTGGATGTCGACGAACTCGACTTGTACGCCGTGGGCTCACAGAAGACAGTTCTCCACGGCGTCGACCCCGCGACTGCGACCTCATTCGTCGACGTTGATGCGGGAACGTTCGAGGTCCATCCCCGAGGCCAGCTTGCACCTCCTCAGCTCGCCAACCTTCCCGTGGAGGCCGATCGCGTCTACACGTTCGTCGTAGTGGGAGACGCAGCTGATCTCGAACTCGTTCGAATTGAAGATGACATTCTTGCGATGAAGACCTGACGTCTCTTCTTCATTGTGGTGCCGGGCTCGTCCTCCAGAGGCAAATAGCCGGCATGTCGAGTGGCGTTGGTACAGGAGCGGAAGCTCTACCGCCGCCCGCCCGAGCGGTCGCTCACGCGCTGTGCGACTCCGGTCGACCTGCGTCGGTAACGTGATTCCCGGAACGTTGTACGCGATCATCGCCTCTGACACTCGTCCGTCTGGAGATCGAGCGCAAAGGCGACCGCTGATGATCTGGTCGTCGTCGGTCGTTCAGCACGGCCAGTGAGGAGCCGTCACTCTCAAGCGTCGGCAACAGCTGGGTATCCCGATGGAAATCCTCTACATCCTCTTGGTCATTTTGGTCGTCACGCGGCTTGCTGCCGAGCTGGCGTCTCGTTTCGGTCTGCCTCCCCTCGTCGGGGAACTCATCGGCGGCGTGTGCCTCGGGGTTGTGGTCCATCGGTTCGACGCGACGTTTCCGGTGCTGTCAGAGCTATCGAGCAACGACGTGTTCATGGGCGTGACCGATCTCGGCGTCTTCTTCCTCATGTTGCAGGCCGGACTGGAAATGCACCCACGCGGACTCGCGGAAGCGTCACGGGGCGCCGTTGGAGTTGCCCTCGGCGGGCTCGTCCTCCCATTCGCTGCCGGCTGGGGACTCGGCTGGCTCTGGATACCCGAGTCCGCCTGGAAGACCACGCAAGTGATGTTCCTTGCGACGAGCCTGGCCATCACCGCCATACCTGTCGCCGTGAAGGTGCTCATCGATTTGGGCCAGCTTGACACCGTGTCTGGTCGCATCATCGTGTCAGCGGCGGTCCTTGACGATGTGGTTGGACTTATCCTGCTGGGGATTTTGACGGCGCTCATCGAGACGGGAGAGTTGCCGACGGCGCTGGGTCTCGTGGCGACCATGGGGGACGTCGCGCTCTTCTTCGGGAGCTGCACGATTCTGGGTCTCTTCGTGCTGCCCCGTCTTGCGCGGTGGGTAGAAACGCTGTGGATTGAGGAAACAGAGTTCAGTTTTCTTCTGATCGTTGCGCTCGGCTATTGCGTCTTGGCCGAGGCGCTCGGCCTGCATTTCATCCTGGGCGCCTTTCTCGCGGGCCTGTTCTTCACCCACCGTGCTCTGGGTCCGGAAGTCTTCGATGGCGTAAGCCGCAAGGTATCCGCTGTGACCTCAGGCTTCTTGGCGCCAGTATTCTTCGCTTCAATCGGCTATCACCTCGACCTTTCGGCCCTCGACGCGATTCCCCTTTTTGTCGCCGTGCTTGTCATCGTCGCCATGCTCAGCAAGATCCTCGGCGCTGGTCTCATGGCGCAGGTCGTCGGCCTCAAGCAGAACGAAGCCATGCGAGTCGGGTTCGCGATGAGTGGACGCGGCGCGGTGGAACTCATCGTTGCGGACATCGCCCTGCGGGCCGGGCTCTTTGCTGAGCCCCAACCGACGCCTCCCGTGGTCGGCCACCTCTTTTCCGCCGTCGTTATCATGGCGATTGCCACGACGGTATTGATGCCAATCGGCCTGCGATTCGCCGTCAGGAATCACTCCTGACGAAGTCGGCGTTTCTAGCTGGTCAGCCGTGTGGTCGATCGCCTCAGCCCGTCTACACGCCTGGACCCGACGCCAGCCTCTGGGCCTATCGCAGCGATGCGGAAATCGAAGAGGATGTCGAGGACGAGCTATTCTGGAGTCCGTTTGTCGACAGCGACGATGTGAACGTATCGGTGAGTCATGGCGTCGCGACGCTGATCGGCACCGTCGACAGCTGGTTCGAGTATCGGACGGCGGGCGTCAACGCCATCGAGGGTGGTGCCGTCAGCGTGGTCAATGACCTGGCCGTTATGATCAATGACCTGAGCGTCGGTTGATGATTGGGGTGACCTCCAGACACCCTGGACAAGGGCAAGAAGGTACTGTCCACCGTCACAGGCGAATAGGCAAACCGCCCGTGAGTACCCCACCGACCCACACGGCGTCGCGGGCAAGTCTTAGAACATGCCGAACCCGATTGGCAGGCGATGTGGGTTCGAACAGGCGCATTTACAAGCGCTTTGTAGGGATTACAGTGTTCGCGGTAAACGCACCTTCGTCGTCGGCCGTCCCACGAACTACCGCTTGCCACACAGCGACCGGAGCCTCCTCGTTCGCGCCGCCGATCCGACCGGACCGCCACGCCGAGCTTGGAAGGGAGCCATCGCTGAAACGACTGAGTCAAGGCCTCGAACCTGAGTGCGACGTGTCGTGCTGGTGCGCCTTTTGCTGTGACCGACACAGCGAGCCGACTGCAACTGATTCGGTTTCGACTG
>Ga0326597_10012786_pt1 | contig 11057 bp, 6 predicted proteins | sample RVTome_12_FD_203789 | JGI IMG/M metagenome (GOLD analysis project Ga0326597, IMG submission 203789) | Soil microbial communities from uranium-contaminated site in the Upper Colorado River Basin, Wyoming, United States - RVT100D185 | ecosystem: Environmental > Terrestrial > Soil > Contaminated >... | reverse complement strand
GTATTTTCACCGAGCTTCTCGTCGAGACAGTTTCCCAGTCGTTGCGCCATTCGTGCGGGTCTGAAATTACCAGACAAGGAATTTCGCTACCTTAGGACCGTTATAGTTACGGCCGACATTCACCGGGGCTTGCATCTGGAGCTATCCGATAAATCGAATAACAACAAACACTTAACCTTCCGGCATTGGTCAGGCGTCAGCCCCTATACATGCTGTTACCAGTTTGCAGGGACCTGTGTTTTTGATAAACAGTCGCCAGGAAGACTTTAGCTGCGCCCTAGCTACATAAATGCAGCCGGGGAAGGCATATCCCTAAGTTACGCCTAGCTAATTTGCCGAGTTCCTTGACGAGAATTCACTCGTTCGCCTTGGTATACTCTACCTGCCCACCTGTGTCGGTTTGCGGTACGGATCTCTTATTTTTAATTCTAGAAGTTTTTCTTGGGACCTTGCTCATTGAAGTTCTCCGGCCCGTAAGCCAAAGTTCTCACTACCCTTGGAGTGATGTGTTTTGCATTTCTCAAAACACGTCCTCAGATAGCAAACATAAATCCAATAATATGCTTCAACTACTAAAATCCGTCGCTCCATTGAAAAAATAAGAGAGGGCTGGAATATTAACCAGCTATCCATCCACGTGATCCTTTCGGACCCCGCGTTAGGTCCGCCTAACCCTTGGCTGATTGTCATTGCCAAGGAAACCTTGGGCTTTCGGCGGTAGGATCTCTCATCCTACTTGTGGTTACTCATGCCAACATTCTCTCTTCCTATCGCTCCACCATATTTTACAATACAACTTCAGCGCAATAGGAATGCTCTCCTACCACACCAGTGCAAAGCACTGGCATCCACGTCTTCGGTAATAAGCTTGAGCCCCGTTAAATTTTCGGCGCAAAATCTCTTGACTAGTAAGCTGTTACGCACTTTTTAAAGGGTGGCTGCTTCTAAGCCAACCTCCTAGCTGTCGGAGAAATTTCACCTCCTTTCCCACTGAGCTTATATTTTGGGACCTTAGACTGTGATCTGGGCTGTTTCCCTTTCGAACACGGAGCTTAGCCCCCGCATTCTAACTTTCCAGTATGACCTTACAAAATTCGGAGTTTATCTGATCTATCTCAGCATAAGCCTTGACAAACCAATTAGTGCTCTACCTTTGTAAAGATAAGCTGGAAGCTAGCCCTAAAGCTATTTCGGAGAGAACCAGCTATTACCAGGCTCGATTAGCTTTTTACTTCGACCCACAGATCATCCCCTCCTATTGCAACAGAAGTGGGTGCGGACCTCCCCCCGGTCTTACCCGGGGTTCATCCTGTCCATGGGTAGCTCGCCTGGCTTCGGGTCTATTTAGTACTATATAATATTTCGCGCTATTAACACTTGGTTTCCCTATAACTACATCCCATAAGGGACTTAGTTTACAGTACAAAATAACTCGTTGGCTCATTCTGCAAAAGGCACCAGGTCACCCACATCTCGCTACGCTCGATGTCGGTGAATGACAAATTACAAAATCCAAATGACAAATGAAATCTAAAATCTACATGACTAAAAATTTTAAGCATTAAGTCATTTGACATTGATTTGACATTTGAGCTTTGACATTTGACATTCGCATCGAATGCAATGAGATGCGGGCTCCCTGTCCTTGTAGGCATATGGTTTCAGGTTCTATTTCACCGCCCTAACCGGGCTACTTTTCACCTTTCCCTCACGGTACTAGTTCACTATTGATCACTAAAAGTATTTAGCCTTTCCCGATAGTTCGGGATGATTCACCCGAGGTGGTCGTGTCTCGGGCTACTCAGGATACTATCCAACGAGATTGGTTTTTTAAAATACGGGACTATTACCCTCTTTGGTGGCTCTTTCCAGAGTCCTTTTTCTAAAACCTCACTCGCGAAAGAATAGTCCTACAACCCCATACACTCATAAAAATGTGTATATGGTTTGGGCTCTTCCCTTTTCGCTCGCCGCTACTGAGGGAATACCACCAGTGCAAAGCACTGGCATATTACGGTATCTTTTCCTCCGCTTACTGAAATGTTTTACTTCAGCGGGTATGGTCTCTGTCATAAGACAGAGCAATGCGGTTTTGCCGCATTAGGTTTCCCCATTCGGAAATCCCCGGATCAAAGGTTGCTACACACCTACCCGAGGCTTATCGCAGTTACACCACGTCCTTCATCCCCTTTTAGTGTCAAGGCATCCTCCATATGCCCTTAAATAAAGCTTTCATTAAGAAAGCTTAAAATTAAAGAATGTTGTGTGTCTTTATTAAAACCTAAGGCAAATTCAGACTATACTGAATCTACCCTCGGTCTAATAAAGACACTTTTGGTAATTTAATACAGGATTGTATTAAATTAACCGCGGAATTACAAAATATTCTTATTTTGTAGATAACATATAATCATCGTGTACTTATAACCGAACACGATGATATTTGACAATGTTCTTTTCCCGCTCCTCACTGCGCTCTGCTTTTTATCATTTAAAATAAGTTTAAATTAATTTTATCTTAAAGAAGAAAGCACAGTGAGGAACAAAAAAACCGCTCGCGAGCGGTTTGTGGATACAGCACATAAAAATGGCTGGCTACACACCGCTTGCTTTATTTACGTTTAACTCATTATTTCGCATAGTTCTTATTTTATTCTAATATAAAAAACGTGTCAACCCCTCACCCAGAATTGATATTTCTTGAACTGCGCTGAGTTATAGGATGTGTCAAATACTTATTCGTCTGGAAGAGAGAGTGCAAAAAATCAATTTTAACCGAAATATAAGCAGTATAAATTCTGGGTGAGGGGTCAAAACCCCGACCTCTAAATTAATCATTTTACTACGGCCGTAGTAAAATGATTAATTTAAAAATAAAAAAGGTAAATAAGTGCGCCCACGCCCGCCTTGCCAAAGCTGGTACTTGTCTTATCTGTAAACAAATAAATACGCCACACGTGTGGCGTATTTATTTGATTTGCTCAAATTTTTACTCTTGCTCTGTTTGTTCTATATCCCAAATTTCTTTGCCAATTTTAGACTCTATATTTTCTAAATCTTTTAATAGTTGCTCCTCCTGTTCTTTGTGCTTTTGAGTTAAACCTTTGTTTAATTTTAATTTATCAATTATATCCAATTCTGCCTGAATGTCTCTGCGCAAAAGGGCAAAACCTCTTTTTATACTTTCTTCTGCCTCCTGAATTTCTCCAGATAACAGAGCGTGTTTTTTAAGCAGGTGTCGTCTATGATGCAAAATATAAGTCAAAAGACCAATAGCAATGCCCGATAAAATCAAGGTCAACATTAGATACAGAAACTCGTAACTTAACCGAGATGCTCCAATTTGCAAAGCCGTGGCAGAAACCTCCAGTTGTACTTGGGGGCTCGGAGGACTTGTTTGTTCTCCTAACCTGCTCTGCACCCACACCATGTATTCTCCTTGTGATAGAAAACTATCGTGCCTGTAGAACCATCTTCGGTTTTGGTCGGAAAGAACACGCCTACTTGTTGTTTCGCCTGTTTTTAAATTTTGGAAAAATATTATAACTTCCATTTGCGCGGTCTCAACATTTCCACCCAAATAAAATATTTCCTCGTTACTTATGTTTTTAGGAACCGTTGTAATTACCGGGGGAGATATTTCAATTTGAGAATCCCCTCCTACCTCCTCTTGTCCTGCCTGTGCAAAAAGCCCCAAAGACTGGTTTGTTTGCGCATACGCTACAGATCCGCCACTTGTAATAAAGAGAGATAAACCAACTGCAACCAACAAAAGTGGCATAATTTTCCCTGTACCCGAACTGCCCGACGGCAATTCTGGTTCGGAGGGTTTTTCGTATTTTCCTTTATATTCCTGTAACTCATGAAGTTGCTCTTTTACCTCCTGTGGTAATTCCTTTTCTTTTAACTGGGAATCTACCCTCAGGTGCTTGTGTTTAAATATCCATGCCCAATATCCCGCCACCAATATTAACAATATCATAATAAGGAAGAACCAAATCCAGGGAATAATAAAACCCTCCCCCAAGTACAGCCCATCATATGCTATAAACCTTAAAAATGGTTTAATAATACGCAAATCTTGCGTAACCTCTCTTTCGTTTGAGAGAAAAGCATTATCGTAAGCCCTAACTATTATGTCGTAGTTTCCTGGAGACAAATCTCCGGCAAAATATGGAGGCGTGGCCTCTACAAAAAATTCCTGAACCCCACCCAACTGCCCTGACGATGTTTTGGGCACAATTTTTATTTCGTAATGACTAACGCCGCTAAGCGTGTCCGTGGTAAAAAAATTTATTACAATATTTTTACTTACTGTGCGGGTTGATGGGGACACCTCGATATTAAAATCTACCGGCGGTTGGGTATCTATGTTTATAGCAAAAGATGTTACGCCCCCCCAAGAGCCATTACTAAAAGCTTTTATATGGAAATAGTGCCTGCCCTCGGCAAGTTCTCTGTAAGTAACGCTATTCTCAACACCCTGAGATGTATCATCGGGTACACTTATTGGGGCGCGGTTTAGGATATAGCTGTAACCTGTGATATTTTCCTCATGAGTCCAGCTTAAAATAACATTAGGGTTTGAATACCACAATGTTTGATCCGGATGCGTTGAGCTTGCAACAATAGGACCTGCCGGAGGCGGTAAAATCAAGTTGTAAACCGCATTATTAAATTGTCGCAAAGCAGGAGTACCCTGCCCGTCATTTAAATATACTCCCGAACCATCCAGTCCCCGAACAAAAGCATTCCCCGTTCCCCTAACACGAAAACGCAAATTGGTTATAACTCCCGAAGATACATTAATACCGTTGGGTATTCCCCCTTTTAGTGTGACGGTTCCCCTGGCGTTATCAAATATTGGGGGTGAAGTCCAAAGCGAAATTATAGAACCGCCAACCGTGGGAGAAACTAACTGTAATTTATCCGCCGGAAAACTCAAATAAACTTCTATCGCATTAACTTCTTTTCCTTCTGTGTTCAAAAGCAACGCTACATCAAAAGTACTACCCGCAACAAAAGTACCCCCGGCCGGCGAAACGCTTATTGTTGACGCCTCAACATCTTTATGTGAAAACACAAAAAAATAAGAGAGTGCAAAAACAAACACTACCGAAATCAGCAGGTATCTAATTAAGCTTTTTTGTACGTTAATTTTCATGGATTTAACACTCCACGCTTCTTTCTTTTGTGTACTAAAGTGCGGGATTCAAACCAGAATTCATTTAGCGGAGTCAATTTTGTTCATATTCAAGGCGTGAGAAGCGATGCGATGCTGGAAGCATCGTGAGCGACGAACAACACAGAATATGGACAAAATTAACCCGCCCAGAGGGAAGTTAAAAAATACATCGTCTGCTTCGTCATTTCTCCTTAAGGTAGTTTTCAACTATCTCTGCGTCGTCATTCCTTGCATCCAATGTATTTTTTAACTTCTAAGCCGGATTCTGGTTTGAATCCCGCACTTTTCTAATTTTTATAACACCAATAAGCGCAAACACACTTATTACTATTATTATAACATTCCAGCTCCAACCAGGTGCTTCACTTTTCCACACAGACGTTATTTGATTTCCCGCATTGTCTGTAGCCCGTACTTTAATTTCTCCAATATCATCCTGGTTTTTAAGCACATACGGACTTTGGGCCACATACCACTTGCCATTTTCGAAAACCTCCCAGTGGCTTATCCCGCTTACCTCATCGGTGGTCGAAAAACTAATAAATTTTTTACCCTCGTACACGCCCTCAGCGCTCGCTAAAAAGATTTCAAATGGTTTTGGGAGTTTGGTATCCTTAAAAAATGTACGCGTAACTTTGGGACCACATTCATACTCCCCGTCGGAAACAATACATTCGGTTAGGTGAAAATAAAATATTCCATCCTCCTCTGTTGTTAACCTAACTTCTCCCACAGGCTCATCTGGAACATTATCCGGCACCTCATTAATATCTCGGCTCAAAACATAACTGTACTCTCTCCCCTCTTTGGCTTCCCAGCTGATGCTAATAAACGGATTGTTGTACCATTTTCCTTCTTCGGGATAATTTTTGGAAAACAGTTGAGGTAAATCCTGCGATTTTGTTTGTGCTGTAAACATTGCATCTCTTGTTCTTGCGTTCAACGGTGTACCTAATCCGTCGTTAAGATACACTGTTGCTTTTGTGGTTTTAATACTTGCCTCTCCTTGATTTTTCGCCCTTATTGTTATTCTTCCAACCACACCCTCTCCACTAAACCCCTCGGGGGAAGCACCCTCCAATGAAATCATATTACCCTCGATACTTGGGGCTTTGGAAAATATGGTAAATATTCCGCCACCAGTGCTAATTCCTGCAATCTCGAAATTATCAAAAACAATTTCTATTTCTGCTGCATTAATATCTACTCCTTCGGTATTAATTCTTAATTCTCCGACAATAGTATCGCCTGTATGCACATCTATGTCGGCAGGCCAAAAATAAACCTCGGCAGCTTGGGCACTCTTGGGTGCAATGAGCAATAACCAAAAAACAATAACCAAGCAAACCCCAATAGCCCGTCTCGTCCGAGGCTCGCCGAGGCGGACCAAATTCCAATAACCAAACTGTTTGATTATTGATGTTTGTGATTTTAAATTTGCTTGGTTATTGTATCTTGTATCTTGATTATTCATATTTTTACCCGGTCCAGTAATATAGAAGGATACTAAAATCTATTATGTTTACTATTCCATCATTATTTAAATCCGCCACCGAATCCTGTCTTTCCCACCAAAACATCATTATGCTCAAATCTATCAAATTTACCCGGCCATCACAGTTAAAATCCGCAGGCAGACAAGTAACTTCCAACACATTAAATCTTACCGTATGGCTAAATTCGCTCTGCTGTCCTGTAGATAAAATAGATTTTGCCCGCACGGTGTAGTTACCTTCTATTAAATCTGTTGTATTTAACTCCCAACGCCAAAGTCCGCCAATATCGGTGATTGTGTTTTCTACAATACTTCCTGGTTCTATAAATAAAAATATCTCACTTCCTGGAAACGAATAACCTTCAATTACAATAACTCCGCCTTTTTGTGCTGAGGGAGTGCTTTCAATTGTAGGTGGTAGTAATATATCCGAAACAGTGGTGCGCGAGGCACTATGAACTGTTATTGTAAAATTTAAAGTAGGAGATTTCCTGCCCGCCCTATCTTCCGCACGTATGCCAAGTGTATGTATTCCTTGGGGAATATTGGTAAATGTGCGCGAAAAAGTTCCATCATTATCTGCAAGAAAATTACCGATTGTGGCACCGTTTCTCAAAACTGTCACAATTGCGCCCGAATATGCCCAACCCTCCAAAACAATTTCCCCCGACGCTGGCGGTGGTGTGCCCCCCCCGCCACCGCCTACCGGCTCAATCGTTATGCTAACGCCTATATCTTCTTGTTGTTGTGCCAAAACCGTATTCACATAAAAAACGAGGACTAATGCTATTAGTCCCACTACAATAAAAAAAGTAATTTTTAAATGTGTTGCGAACATACATTTATTTTTTAATATGATAGCTCGCTTCGCGAGCAGTAACGAGTAACAAGTAACGGGTAAATAATTCTACTGCACGAGATTCAAAAATTACTCATTACTCATTACTTATTACGTATTACTAATTTATTCCGGCACTCCCTTAAATAAAATCCTAAAGGCATGTGCTATTCTTCGTCGCATTTTAAACAACCCTATCAAAAGTATCAACGCAACAACAGAAATGGCGGATGTTTCTTTCCATGGCACAACCCAAAACGAAGCAGTGTAGGAGACCGGCACATTTCCGGATCCATAAATAGCCGTTAAAGTCGCGGTGTATTTTCCAAAGAGCCATTTTTTATCAAACTCTGTGTCAATTCTTCGTATAGAATTAGGTAACACATTCGATTGGGTCATATCCAATTTTGCCACCTCTTGTCCAAATATATTTTGTATTAAAATAAATCCGCGCGGTCTAACATGCACGGAGCCTGTATTCTCAAAACGAGCGCTCAAAGTAACCGGACCATACTGGGAAAAACCAGGCACATCCAAACTTACAACCTCCAACTCTTCCCGAACATCTCCGGCGACATGCAACAACACAAGCGAGCCGACTTTTTGCACAATAACAGCCCCACTTCCGTCAGGGGCTTGTCCGCTTAAAGTAGCAAGTATCGAAGCATAATGTCCTCCCGGTTCGGCATTAAGCGGTACAGAAATTGTAAATTCCACAGGAACAAAATCGTTTGGTGGAACCACAACACTTCTGGGTTCTATACTTGTCCAGTTTGCCAAAGAAAGCACGTTGTTGTCGGCAGGTTCCAATATTACCCTTCCCTCCTCGCCCACAGGTGCAAAATTTTCCACCTCCAAATCAACCAAAAGCGGAGTGTCTGTAGTGTTAAACACCCTCAAAATATTAGAAACTGTATCTCCGGGATTTGCGTTTAATTCAAAAGTTAGAGGGGACACACTTATTCCCGCCGCACCGGCATTATTTAAACCTAAAAGCACAAAAACAAAGGTAAAAACAACTCCGGCAAATATTTTAAATATATTTTTATTAATAGCCATTATCAAAGAGTGTATATTATAAACTATAAAAAATCTAATTATATTACAAGGTTGTCAGGTGCCCTACCAAGCAACGCGCCACACGTGTGGCGCGTTGCTTTAAATTGTCTTATTTCCAATTATCCGACCCTTACATACTCTATACTTTCTTAAAATGTTCCTGTAGCTATGTAGGTTACTATGGTGTCGTAGGTCAATCCTGTCGTCTGAGTCGGGTCAATGCTTAGCTTGTAGTGTACGGTTGCCGTACTTGAACTCGCGGTTCCTGCCTCTGTCATAACCACAACGGGGGCTTCTCCACCTGTCCTTGGGTCACAATTGTTGTCAGATCCGGTACAGGCAAAGTTGCGGTACTCGGATGTTGCATCTCCCGCGTCATCGCAAGGAGTGTTTGTTCCTTCCTCGCAGAAATAGGCAAAACCATTGTTTGAAGGTGTTGCCCAAGTATCGCCAGTTGATTGAGTGCATGTACCATCGCAAGCCCCACTATCAATATTGTCATCGGCACCATCATTTCGCAAGCTTGTATCTGTTTCTGCTGTTACCTGATATCCGTCGACGGCATTTGTAGATAAGGTAAGAAGCTGGCATCCAACATAAAATCTGTCGGTGTCAATAATTGTTCCGAACGGAACTGTTGTCGCGGTTGTAGTAATCGCAACGGGGGCTGGTGTTCCCGTGTCTCCTGTACAGCTTCCAGCCGCAACTCCCGCGATAGAAAATGAAAGTGATTCTTCAACCGTTACAGAAACGGTTACGCCTTCAATTATTGCCACATACGCAACACCACTATCACCGAAATCTCCACCAATAGTTATTGAACGAATGTCTGCTGTTCCAGCGCCTGCGGCTTTGGTAGGGTTTTCAATTTGCGCGTTTGATGCACCACCTGTTGCATTTTCTCCAATCAAAATCTCTACACAATCGCCCGCATCAATTTGAGCAGTACCACTTGTGGGAGCATCAAATGTAATAACTTGTGACGAAAGAGTTGCGCCCCATATGTCGGCTCCTGCGGTTGCAGCAAGTGTTCTTGCTGAAACATTGCTTGTGCAGTCCGAATCATAAGTATTAAGGTCTATGTCGTTAAAATCGATCGGGCCATCTGTAGCCAAATCAAATCCGGCCTCAAAAGTAAGAGTGAAATCCGAGTTGTTAGCAACTCCCGAAGGTGTTACAAATTGGATAGTATGGTCCGAAAGTGTTGCCGGCGCGGATGCGGAAAGCACATCCTGAACGCTTGTTAGGGCTGCAGCCGAAGCCAAGCGTGGTATTGCCAAGAAATATCCACCCGCCAACATGGCGATTACAGATATAACTGTCCACAAAACCAACGGAGTTTTAATCCAATTTTTTGTTGTTTGTGTAATCATTTGCATATATTTTGTTCACTTCGTTCACAAAATAATCACCAAGATACAAAATACAATAATCAAACAGTGTTCAAATTCCAATAATCAATCGTCAAACCGTTTTGGTTATTTGTTCATTGGTTATTGATTATTGCGAGTGGAAGTGAGTTTATAAATTTTTTATATAACGAGCTCCATTATACAAAAAACTGCAATTAAACGACCTTTCCTTTATACTGTGTATTATATCACATAAAATTATATACACATAGTCAAGTTATTGTGGAAAACCCCCACACCTGTTTTAGTGTTTAGATAATGGTTTTGGCTATTCTCCGTTTGAGTTGCGCTAAAGCATTTCCATATAATACTTTATACTCTCCCGACTAGTGCTTTTATTGCCGCCCACAATCTCTTGCGCAATAGGACAACACTCGAAACAATAAACAAAAGTATTAACCAAAATTTCCAAGGCACAATCCAAAAGCGCATACTCTGGACTATGGGGTTTTCGTTTTCCGGAACAACCAAAACCAACATAGCACTATACGGACCAAAGCGTAAATTTCTTTTTAGAAACGAGTCCTCCAACCCCAAATCTATATCCACTCCCCTTGCCCGTTGAGGCAACATATATTTGGGAGGCAGGGATGCACGCGCCACCTCATTTCCAAACATATTTCTAACTTCTATATACCCTTCTGTTTTAAAATGGTATATTCCTGTATTTTTAATTTTTGCGATAAACTTATTAACCACAGCGTCGTACACGCCGGCTTCTGCCTGTGGTAAAACCGCCTCCAACAAACCTATACGATTTTGCTCTCCTACATCAAAACCCTCAATATTTGCGGCGTAGGAATTGCTTTGGGTATCCAACCCCAAAAGACCCACTTTTATAAAAAATAGGGCACCGAGCTCGGGTACAAAGCGAGGTCCCGCCTGGGGTGTGTCTTCAAAAGACAATCCGTTTTGGTCGAAATAAAATTCCGGCAGTACCGTCTGAAATCGTACCATCGCAAAATAGGAGCCGGGCGGAGTATCGGCGGGTACATTTATTTTAAATCTTATCTCTCTTGCGTCACCCGCACCCAATATAAAATCCCTTCCCGCCTGCCACTGGGAATT
>Ga0326597_10012785_pt1 | contig 11057 bp, 12 predicted proteins | sample RVTome_12_FD_203789 | JGI IMG/M metagenome (GOLD analysis project Ga0326597, IMG submission 203789) | Soil microbial communities from uranium-contaminated site in the Upper Colorado River Basin, Wyoming, United States - RVT100D185 | ecosystem: Environmental > Terrestrial > Soil > Contaminated >... | reverse complement strand
ACGGCGGTGCGGGCAGGCGTGACGAACGCTCGGCACGCGGGTCAGACTTCCGACGCCTCCAATCGTCGATAACCCGGTCGGATTTCTCTTTCATTTCAGGGCGCATGCGGAATACACTGCCGTAACATTTTGCGGCGTATCCACGGACGGGGAGCCCCCTACGAAATCTTTTTCCACAATTCCGGCGCACGCGTTCGTGTCGCGGTTCCGGCCGTACTTCATGTCGGCGGCGGCGTTCAGCCTGGTGCTGAACCTGCTGCTGCTGGTGCCGGCGCTGTTCATGCTGCAGATGTTCGACCGCGTGCTCACCAGCCGCAGCGCCGAAACGCTGGTGATGCTGCTGGTGCTCGCGGTGGGCGCGCTGCTGTTCATGGCCTACCTCGACGTGATCCGCTCGCGGCTTCTGACCGCTGCCGCGGTCGCGCTGGAAAAGCTGCTCGGCCCGCCGGTCCTCGCCGACATGCTTCGCCGCCAGGCCGGCCCGGGCGGCATGGAAGGGCTGCACGGCCTGCGCGACGTCAGTTCGCTGCGCGGTTTTCTGACCGGCCCGGGGATCCTGGCGCTGTTCGATGCCCCGTGGATGCCGATCTACGTGCTCGTCATATTCCTGTTCCACCCGATCCTCGGCGCGGTGGCGCTCGGCGGCGCGCTGCTCCTGCTGACGATCGCCATGCTCAATGAAAAACTGTCGCGCCAGCCGTTGGAGGCGATGCAGATCGAGTCGCGCAAGGCGGGCCGCTTCGCCGATCAAAGCATGGCCAATGCCGAGGTCGTGTGCGCGCTCGGGATGGCGGGCAGCCTGGCGCGCGGCTGGGAACGCACGAGCCGCAGGGGGCTGGAGCACCAGTTGCAGGCGAGCCGCGCGGCGAGCGTGCTCACCGGCATCTCCAAGTTCCTGCGCCAGTTCCTGCAGGTGGTGATGCTCGCGACCGGCGCCTGGCTCGTCATCGAGCAGCTCGCCACCGCGGGCGTGATGATCGCCGCCACCATTCTGCTGGCGCGAGCGCTCGCGCCGGTGGAGGCCGCGATCGCCGGCTGGAAGGGGCTGGTCGATGCGCGCAGCGCCTACGGCCGGCTGCAACAGATGTTCGCGTCCGCGCCGCAGGACGAAGCCCTGACCGAGCTGCCCGCGCCCACCGGCGATTTGTCCGTGGAACGCGTGTTATTCGGGTTTCGCGGCCAGGACCGGCCGGTGATCAAGGTGCTGTCCTTCGCGCTCCCCGCGGGCGAGGCGCTGGCGATTGTCGGCCCCAGCGCCTCGGGCAAGTCGACGCTCGCGCGCCTGATCGTGGGAATCTGGAAACCGGCGTCGGGCACGGTTCGCCTGGACGGGGCCGATATCAGCGCGTGGCCGCGCGCGCGCCTGGGGCCGTACGTGGGGTACCTGCCGCAGGACGTGGAATTGTTCGCCGGTACGGTAAGTCAGAACATTGCGCGCATGGGCGAGGTGGACTCCGCGGCGGTGATCGAGGCGGCCCGGCGCGCCAATGCGCACGACCTGATCCTGCGCCTGCCGCAGGGCTACGACACGCAGATCGGGGAGGGTGGAACGGTTCTTTCGGCGGGCCAGCGCCAGCGCGTCGCGCTCGCCCGCGCGCTCCACGGCGAGCCGCGCCTGGTGGTGCTGGACGAGCCCAATTCCAACCTCGATGCGGAGGGCGAGGCGGCGCTCATCGAAGCGATCCAGCAGATGAAGGCCGGCGGCGTGACGGTGGTCATCGTCACGCACCGCAGCACGCTGCTGTCCGCCATGGACCGGATTCTGGTGTTGCGCGAGGGCATCATCGAGAAGTTCGGGCCGCCGTCCGAGGTTCTCGGGGGCGCACGCACGCGCGGGCACGAGGGACCGGCGGCGGTCGTCGCCGGCCAGATCCGGCCCAAGGGCTAGAAATCCATGGCCAACGCGCTGCGCGATCTCGTTCTTCCGGCGCTCGACGTCGACCGCGCGGACCAGCCCTGGCCGCTGATCCGCGCCGGGATCATCGGCAGCGCGTTGCTTGCGGCAGGCATCGGTGCATGGGCGTGGCTCGCGCCGCTGTCGGCGGCGGTGATCGGTCCCGGCCTGGTCAAAGTGGACATGAACCGCAAGACGGTGCAGCACCAGGAGGGCGGCATCGTCGGCGAGATCCTGGTGCGCGATGGCAGCAAGGTCGCGGCGGGCCAGACGTTGGTCGTGCTGAAAGACGTGCGCGTCGACGCGAGCAACGAAGCGGTGCGAACCCAGCTCGACGCCGAGCTTGCCAAGGCCGCCCGCCTGTCGGCGGAGCAGACCGGCGCGAGCCGCATCGCGTTTGCGCCCGAACTGGCGGAGCGCAGAACCGACGCACGCGTGGCGGAGCTGCTGCGGCGGGAGACTTCGGTGTTTCGCTCGCGGCGGCAGGCGCTGGCAAACCAGCTTGCATTGATCGGCAACCAGATCCGGGAAACGCAGGAAGAAATCAAGGCGCGGGCAGGGCAGCTCAAAGCCGACGAGGCGGCGCTCCGGTTCCAGCGCGAGGAGCAGTCGCAGAACGAGGCGCTCGCGAAACAGGGGTTCGTCAGCAAGACGCGCCTTCTCACGCTGCAGCGCGCAACCGCCGAGTACGAATCGCGGCGCGCCGAGAACCAAGCGGAGCTCGCGCGCGCGCACCAGAAGGTCTCCGACCTCCAGCTGCGTGCCGAAACGCTGCGCAGCACCTTCCAGCAGGAAGCCTCGAGCGAGCTGCGACAGACCACCGCGGCGACCTTCGACCTGCGCGAGCGGCTGCGCCCGGCGCAGGACGCCGAGCAACGGCAGCGCATCACGGCCCCGATTGCGGGCGAGGTGGTGGATCTCAAGGTCAACACGGTGGGAGCGGTGATCGCTCCGCGCGATCCGATACTCGATATCGTGCCCGACAATCCCATGCTGATCGTGGAGGCGCGCGTGCGCCCGGAAGACATCAGCTATGTGCGCGCCGGCGCGCTTGCCGACGTGCGCCTGACCGCGTTCCGCCAGCGCATCACGCCGACGGTGGAAGGCAAAGTGAGCTACATCTCGGCCGACCGGCTGGTGGACAAGACCAACAACGCGCCGTACTACCTGGTGAACGTACGCGTCCCGGCCGAGGCGCTGCGCAAGGCGGGAGACCTCAAGCTGCAGGCGGGAATGCCGGCCGAGGTCTTCATCCAGACCACCTCCCGCAATGCGCTGGAGTATTTGTTGGACCCGATCCTGGGATTCCTGCAGCGGTCGCTGCGCGAGCAGTGAGCCGGCCCGCCGGCGCCGCAAATTGCGCCAGGGCCGGGACCCGCACGAAAGTCTAGCAGCCTGTCGGACTTGGCACGATCAACGGTCGGGGTGAATGCATGGGTCATCGCTCCTGGTTATGTCCGAGCCGACAGGCTGTTAATGGGTGAACTTCATCACCGACTGGATGATGCCGATCACCGGCTCCACCGTGCTCTTGCGCAAGGCAGACAACGCGCGTCCTTCGTGAGTCCGAAGCCGATGCGCCATCGCCGCGAGCGGGTCCTGCGGCGCCGGCCCCAGCAGGCGCGGGCCGAAGCGCTGCATCAGATCAGCATGATGCGCATCGCTGCCCCGCCCCGCATACCGGCGCACCAGCCCCATTCCGGATGACCGCTACCCGCTACCATCCGCCTTTCCATTTAGCAGCTTGTCGGGGCAGCGAAAGCCCGACAAGCTGCTAGACGATCAGCCCGTTCCGGGTCAGGAGATCGTGCAGGACGCGCGAGCGCTCGCCGGCGTCGTGCATTTCCAGCAGCGCCTGCCGCTTGAGCGCATCGATCGGCAGAATCTCGGCCAGCCGGTACGCCACCCAGGCCGCATCGTCGAGGTTGAGCGGCAGGGGAAAGTTGGACGCGCCGGCTTGCTCAATCGCGACCTCGAGTACTTTCCGGCAGCCCGGATCCGCAGCCGCGGGCACTTCTTCCGGCAGGGCGTCGACTGCCGCGGTGATCAATCCGTTGGCGGCGACGGCGGTTTCAACGATTCGGAAGCGACCGCGGCCGCGCGCCAGCAGGTGGAACACGCCGAGTTGCGGCATGTCCCAGTGCGCGATCGTCGCGGCGCAGCCGACCGTCTGCGGCAGCGCCGGGGCGCCGACCTCACGCCCCTCGCGGATCAAGCACACGCCGAAGGGCGAGTTGTGGCGCAGGCAGGCCTTGGTCATTTCGATGTAGCGCTGCTCGAATACCTTGAGCGGCAGCACGCCGCCGGGGAACAGCACGGTATGCAGCGGGAAAATCGGGATTTCGCGGGGGAGAGTGATTTCCATGATCAGGTTGCGACCGCGGGGATCGCCGAACAGGCCCCGGAATCGGCGCCGCCCACGCGGCAAGAGAGACCCGGATATTCGTTCGTGCGGCGGCCCTGCCTCAGGCGAGCTCCCGGTGCCGGACCAGCACCTCGTTGTGCTCCCTGAACAACGCCGCCAGGGCTTCCACGAAATAGACCGAACGGTGCCGGCCGCCCGTGCAGCCGATAGCCACGGTGAAATAGCTGCGGCTGTCGCGGTCGAACGCCGGCAGCCAGCGCGCGACGAAACGGCGGATGTCCTCGATCATTTCCGCCGAGTCGGGCTGCGCGCGCAGGAATTCGATGACCGCCTCGTCCTTGCCGGTCAACGGGCGCAGGCGCGGGTCGTAATGCGGATTGGGCAGGCAGCGGACGTCGAAAACCAGGTCGGCGTCGAGCGGCACGCCATTCTTGTAGCCGAAGGACTGAAATAGCACTGTCGGCCCCGTGCGCGCGAGACTCACGAAATCCCTGACCCAGCCGCGCAGCGCGTTCGGACTGAGATCGCTCGTGTCGACCCGCTGCGCGAGGTCCCGCAGGTCGGCGAGCAGCTCGCGCTCGCGGGCGATGCACTCCTGGAGCGTCCGCGCGCCGTCCGAGAGCGGATGACGCCGGCGCGTCTCGGAAAAGCGCTTGATCAGCGCATCGGTCTTGGCGTCGAGGAAGAGAACGCGAACGTCCTCCCCGGCGCGCTGGAGCGCAGCGATATGCCGCGGCAGCTCTTCCAGCGTGCGGCCGCTGCGCACATCGATGCTGAGAGCCACGCGCTCGGATCCGGCGGCCTTGAGAAAACCGATCAGCTCCGGCACCAGCTTCGCCGGCAGATTGTCCACGCAATAGAATCCGGAGTCCTCGAGCACGTTGAGCGCCACGCTCTTGCCCGAGCCGGACAGGCCGGAGACGATGACTAGCTGCATGCGCGTAGGCGGTAAGCGCTAAGCCGTATACGGTAGGCGGTAAGCGGTGAGCGGTAAGCGGTCGCCAGTCGATGCCGAGTCTTGCGCAGCGATGTTACCGCTTGCTGCTCACTGCTCACTGCTCACGTCTCCGGTGTCTCGCGTTTCAATTGCTGCGCCTGGCGCGAGATGAATTCCTGCGTGCTGTCGATGCCGCGCAGCTGGAGCACGTAATTGCGGACTGCCGCCTCGATCAGCACGGCGATATTGCGGCCGGCGGCCACGGGTATCGTCACCTCGCGGATGTCGACGCCCATGATCTGCTCGGTGCCCGGCTTCAGCGGCAGCCGCTCCATGAGCGAAAGGTCGTGCCCCGCCGGGCGCTCGAGGTGCACGACCAGTTTCACGCTCTTGCGCGGCCGCAGTGCCGCCTCGCCGAAGATGGTGCGGATATTGAGCACGCCGAGGCCCCGGACCTCGAGGAAGTCACGCAGCAACTGCGGGCAGCGGCCCTCGATCGTCTCCGGGCCGATGCGAAACAGCTCGACCACGTCGTCCGCGATGAGTCCGCTGCCGCGGGTGAGGAGCTCCAGGGCTAGTTCGCTCTTGCCCACGCCGGAATCGCCGGTGATGAGCACGCCCATCCCGAGTACGTCCAGCAAAACCCCGTGCACGTTCAATGACTCGGCCAGGGCGCGCGCGAGATAGGGCCGCAGCATCCACATCAGCTCCACGCTCGCCATCGGCGACAGGAACAACGGCGTCTGGGTGGCTTCGGCGACCGTCACGAGCGGCCCGGGCGGGTCGCCGGCGCCGGCGATGATGAAGCAGGCGAGGTCGCGGGTGGCGATCTGCGCCAGTGTCCGGCTGCAGCTCGCCGCGTCCAGGCTGTTGAGATAGGAGACCTCGGATTCCCCGAGCACCTGGATCAGGTTGGGGTGGATGAAATTGAGGTGGCCGATGAGGCCTTTGGACGAGTCCTTGGTCAGTTCGCTGTTCAAATCCTTGGCGCCGCCCTGGCGGCCGGCGACCCACTTCAGCTTGAGCTTGTCCCGGTTGTCCTCAAACAACCGGGCTACGCTGACCTGCGGCATGCGGCTGCCAGTTGTTGATCAGTCGGTGCATATCGGCGGGTGATGCGGCGGCGCCGAGCTGCTCGCGAAACGCCTTGTCGCTGAACATCTGTGCAAGCTCGGAAAGTATCTGCAAGTGGGCGTCGGTGGCGCGGTCGGGCACCAGCAAGACGAAAATCAGGCTCACGTTCTGCCCGTCCGGCGCATCGAAGGGAATCGGCCCGCGCGTTCTCACCATCGCGCCGACGGCTTCCTTCAAGCCCTTCATCCTGCCGTGGGGAATCGCGATGCCCTGGCCCAATGCCGTGGAACCCAGCTTCTCGCGCGCGAACAGGCTATCGAAAACCTCGCTGCGCCCGATGCCGTGATTGTTCTCGAACAGCAGCCCCACCTGCTCCAACACACGCTTCTTGCTGGAGACGTCGAGGTCGAGCACGATGTTCGACTCGGGAAGAATGTTGGCTATGAGATTCATATCATCGGTTCAAAACGCCGCCGGATGACGGAAGGTTCGTGGCCGGTGGTCACCGCTCACTCGCCGGCCTGGTGCTTGATCGAGGCGCCATTATGCCGCTGGCTGAGGTTCCTTTCCTTGTGTTTGCGGATCGAGCGGTCGAGCTTGTCGACGAGTCCGTCGATCGCCGCGTACATGTCGGCATCGACGCTCTCGCAGAAGATGTCCTTGCCGCGCACGTGAACGGTGGCCTCGACCTTGTGCTGGAGCTTTTCGACGGACAGGATCATGTCGACGTCGATCACTTGGTCGAAGTGGTGCGTGATGCGCTCCAGTTTGCCGGCAATATAGTCGCGGATTGACGGGGTTATCGGAAGACGATGGCCTGTAAGATGCAAGTTCATTTCCTGGATTCTCCTTACCTTGGTTACAGCGCTTTCCTCAGATTGACTGGCAGAATCTGCAGAGATTCCCGGTACTTGGCCACCGTGCGGCGGGCGATGACGATCCCCTGCTGGCCGAGGATCTCCGAAAGCTGGCTGTCCGAGAGCGGTTTGCGGGAGTTCTCCGCGCTGACGAACTGCTTGATAAGCGCCCGGATGGCGGTGCTCGAGGCCGCGCCCCCGGCCTCGGTCGTGACGTGGCTGCCGAAGAAGTACTTGAGCTCGAAGATTCCGCGCGGCGTATGCATGAATTTCTGGGTCGTCACGCGTGACACCGTCGACTCGTGCAGGCTGAGCGTATCGGCAATCTCGCGCAGCACCAGCGGACGCATCGCAACCTCTCCGTGCTCGAGAAAGTGGCGCTGGCGGTCCACGATCGCCTGCGATACCCGCAGTATAGTCTCGAATCGCTGCTGCACGTTCTTGATCAGCCACTTCGCTTCCTGCAGCTGGCTCGCCAGCTGCTGCGATCCCGCGCTCCGGTTGCGGCTCAGAATGTCGGCATAGAGCCGGTTGATCCTCAATTTCGGCATGGCATCCGGGTTGAGCGTGGCCATCCATACGCCCTTTATTTTGCGGATGATCACGTCGGGCACGACATAGCGGGTCTCTTCCGTGGAGAAGTCGCGGCCGGGCCGCGGGTTGAGGCTCACGATCAGCTTCTGCGCGCCGCGCAGGCACTCGTCGTCGCACTTGAGCAGCTTCTTGAGTTTCGCGAAATCGCGCGCCGCCAGCGCGTCGAGGTGGTGGGTCACGATTTCGAGCGCCTGCTCCCGATACGGCGTGCCCTGCGGCAATGCGGCGAGCTGCAGTGCGAGGCACTCGCCCAGGTTGCGCGCTCCCACGCCCGCCGGCTCGAAGTTCTGCAGGTGCTTCAGCGCGATCTGGAGCTCCTCCGGATCCACCGCGAGTTCGTCCGGAAGCATCTCGAGGAGTTCGTCGATTTCGTGCGCGAGGTGGCCTTCGTCGTCGAGCGAGTCGACGAGCAGGGTCACCAGCCGGCGATCGCGCTCCGACAGATTCATTTCCGACAGCTGGGTCAGAAGATGCGCGCGCAGTGTCGTGGCCTCGGCGGCGACCTGCTGAAATTCGCCGTCTTCCGCGTCGTCGCGCCCGCCGCCCAGCGGCGCATGATCCATGCCGCTCAAGTCGGGGCCCTCGAACTCAGGCGGCGCCTCATCGCCCGGCGCATCGGCCGGGCTCCGTTGCTCGTCGCCAGCCGAGGTCGTCTCGCGCGTCTGGGGCAGCGGCTGGGCCGGTTCGTGGGAGTCGTCCTCGCGCTCGAGCAGCGGATTTTCCTGGAGGAAGCGCTCGAGTTCCTGGTTCAGCTCGAGCGTCGAGAGCTGCAGCAATCGAATCGATTGCTGAAGTTGGGGGGTGAGGGTGAGGTGCTGGGAGAGCCGGAGTTGTAGAGAGTGCTTCATGCGTATCGGTGCCACCAGGGCTGTCGCTGATTCCCCGCGTTAAGCATGCCCGCCGCATGGGTCGGCTGCAAGCTGGCGCTGCTAGAGACGGAAATGCTCTCCCAGGTAAACTCGTCTTACGCTCTCATTGTAAACGATTTCTTCGGGTTTGCCGTAGGCGAGGACGGTGCCGTCGTTAATGATGTAGGCGCGATCGCAGATACCGAGAGTCTCTCTCACGTTGTGGTCGGTGATGATGACCCCGATCCCCCGTTCCTTCAAGAACCCTATGATTTTCTGGATATCCAGTACGGCGATCGGGTCGACGCCGGCGAACGGCTCGTCGAGCAGGATGAATCTGGGCTCGGTGGCAAGCGCGCGCGCGATCTCCACGCGGCGCCGCTCCCCGCCGGAGAGGCTGATCGCCGGGTTGTCACGCAGATGGCCGATGTGCAGGTCGCGCAGCAGGTCGTCGAGCTTGTTGCCGATCTGGTCCAGCCGCTCGTCGTAGAGTTCGAGCACCGCGCACACATTTTCGGCGACGGTGAGCCGGCGGAAGATGGAGGCTTCCTGCGGCAGATAGCTCAGCCCGAGCCGCGCGCGGCGGTGGATCGACATATGCGTGAGCTTGCGGCCGTCGAGGTAGAGCTCGCCGCCGTCCATCGGCGTCAAGCCCACCATCATGTAGAAGCAGGTGGTCTTGCCCGCCCCGTTGGGCCCGAGGAGTCCGATGACCTCTCCGCTGCGCACCTCGAGGGAAACGTCTTTGACCACCACCCGCGAGCGGTAGCGCTTTTTCAACCGCTCGGCCCTGAGTTCGCTTCGTCGCTCCGCCGGGCTCGACTCGGCGGGCAGCGCCGCCGGCGCGGTCGCTGGCTCCAGTGTTCCCACCGCGCGCTACTTTCCGCCGGCCGCGGGCGGCTCGCCTGGTGCGACGACGCTCTGGGCCGGCTTCAGCGATACGGGGGGCCGCGGCGCCGATTTCTCCTTGGCCTTGGGCTGGATCACTGCGCGTACGCGGCCAGGATCGTCGGGCGAAGAAGGCTTGCCGCCGATCACCTGGAAGAACTCGCTCGTCGCGTCATACGAAATGTAGTTGCCGCGCACCTCGTCCTGCCCGCGTTTCATCGAGGCGCGGTTGAACATCTGAACGCGGTCGGCGCGCCCGTCGTACTCGATGCGCTCCGCCCAGCCCTCGATGTATTGGTCGTAGTCCTCGCGTTTCTGGCGGAAGTAGGCGAGATCGCCCCACGTCGTGCCTGACCTGAAGCCCTCGCGGTCCTGGCGCACCTCCATGCGGTTGCCGCGGATCAGCAGCGTTCCCTGCGTCAGCACCACGTTGCCCTCGAACACCGAAAGCTGCTTCGCGTCATCGACGGTGACGCGATCGGCCTCGAGATGGATCGGTTTGCCGCGGTCCGCTTTTTCGGCGGCGGCCGGCGCGGCGGCGAGCAGAAGGCCCAGCACGACGGCACCCGCAAACCGCCCGGCGCGGCGCTCAGCGGCGGGCGTCCGGTTTCGGTGGTCCATTGGGTTCACGGTAGGTGCCTCTGACCTTGGAAAGTAATTTCAGGACCCGGGTCTCGCTGTTTAATTCTAAGCCAATCGCGTGCACCACGGTATTGGCATCGGTGATGGTCACCGGCCGGTCGGTCTTCGCGATGTTCTCGTCGGGGATCACGTGCAGGTAGCTCGTTTCCATCACCAGCGCGCTCTTGTCCGCGTACGGCGCGCGCGTTACCCGCACGTCGTTCTCGAAATAGACATTCTCGCCCTCGCTCGAGACCAGGCCATCCTTGGCCGAGACCGTGACCGGCGCCGCCGCCGTCGCATAACTCACGAATCTTGGCGCAAGCAGGCGCGTGGTATTGTCGTGCGGATAGTGCATCATCCTCTGGGCGGACAGGGTGTGCTTGACCGTGCCGTCGGCGGCCATGCGCACCGCGGTGAGACTGTCAACGATATAGTCCGGGTCGGGCCGGAGCGACGAATCCGCGCCCGTGTCCGGCGGCTGCAGCACGCGGTTGAGCCAGAAAGTCAGTGCGGCCAGCACCGCGGCCAGCAGGAGCGGAAACCAGGTGCTGAAGCGATCGCTCATGCCGGTGCCTTGCGCCGTTTCTGCCGCGTCGCTCAGCGCTGGTACACGGCAAGCTGCGCGTCGAAAGTGCCTTGGGCGCGCATGATGAGCTCGCACAGCTCGCGCGCCGCCCCGCGCCCGCCCGGCGCTTGAGTCACGTAGTGCGCCTGCTGCCGGACTGCCTGCGGCGCCTCGGGGACCGCAACCGCGAGACCGCAGCGGCGCAAGACCGGCAGATCGATCAGATCGTCTCCCATGTAGGCGGCGGCCGCGGCGTCGTACTGCTCGCGTGCGAGCAGCCGCTCGAAGGCGGCGAGCTTGTCGGACACGCCCTGGAACAGCAAATCGATGCCGAGATTCTGTGCGCGCAACTCGACGCAGTGCGATGTGCGGCTGGAGATGATGGCAAGCCGGACCCCGCTCGCCTGCAGC
>Ga0326597_10012784_pt1 | contig 11058 bp, 9 predicted proteins | sample RVTome_12_FD_203789 | JGI IMG/M metagenome (GOLD analysis project Ga0326597, IMG submission 203789) | Soil microbial communities from uranium-contaminated site in the Upper Colorado River Basin, Wyoming, United States - RVT100D185 | ecosystem: Environmental > Terrestrial > Soil > Contaminated >... | reverse complement strand
CCTCCGCGACATCGGCGACAAGGCGAATGTCGTCGTAGTCGCGGTCCCAGGGGCGCGCCCCGGCGTTACGCAGAACCCAGCGTTGCACGTCCGCCGCCGGCATGGCCACGAGCCCGTCGGGCCAGAACGGCGGCTGTTCCAGCTCGATGATCCTCGCCGGCGTCGTCGTGTAGCGGCCCAGCATCGGCAGCGGAATTCCGATCCGGTCCACCGCGATATTGTCGCGGCCGTAATATTCCAGATCACCGTCGCCGCCGATCTCGACGAGCGCGATGGGGAACTCCGTCGAAAGGCCCGCGCGCATCACGTTGCCGACGGCGACAAGCTGGCCGTTCTGGAACGGGCGATCGCCCCATTCCTCGGCCATGAGGTTGTAGTGGATCGCGCGCTGGCCGGGATTGTAGATCAAATTGTTCACGACGGCGCCGCGTACCCCGCCCTTGAAGAGCGGGCTGCGTTCGTAATTGTGGGCATAGAGATTGCCGACGATCAGAATGTCGCTCGCATTGTCGTGGATGAGCGACCCCTTCGAATGCTCCAGCTTGAAGTGCGTCGAATCGGCCAAGCCTTCCGAGATGATGTTGTTGCTGAAGGTGATGCGATGCGATGCCGATTTGCGCCAATCGTCCGGCGTATCGCCCACGAAGCGCAGGCCCGACGCCGAAAGGTTCTCGTCCGGCGCCCAACTCAACGAACAATGATCGACGATCACGTTGTAGGCGCCCCCGCGCGTCGAGACGGCGTCGACTTCCCAGCCGCTCTTCTTGGGCCGGCCCGCTTCGCCGACGCGCACGCGCAGATGCTGGACGACCACGTCATGGGTACCGATATCGAGGCCGCCCCGGATCAGCGTGATGCCGGGCGACGGCGCGGTCTGGCCCGCGACCGTCACGAAAGGTTCGGCGATCCTGAGCACCTGGCCGCCGAGATCGACAACGCCGCCGACCTCGAAGACGACGATGCGCGGCCCAGCCGCTTCGAGGGCCGCGCGCAGCGAACCCGGACCCTCCGCGGCGAGCGTCGTCACTTTCAAGATTTCGCCGCCGCGTCCGCCCGGCGTCGATGCCGCCCAACCCTGCGCGCCGGGAAATGCGGCAAGCGTGGCGACGCCGTCGGCCGGCGCCGGCTGTTGATCGCAACTCGCGAGCGACAGAAGGCCAAGAGCAATGCAGGCTCCAAAAAGTTTGCGTATCATCGTTTCCATCCCTGAGAGCCTGGATTTAGAGCACGTCCGCCCTTCCGGCCAACTCGCCCACCCGCCTGCGGCATCGCAGTTCGATTGAAAATGACACCGGTTTCCATTACAGACAACCCAGGCGCCCGTGAGGGCCGTCCGGGGGAGGTGTTCGCGCGTGAACAGGGAAGCATCCGAACCCATGGCCTTTTCGCCGGCCGAGACGATCGCCAAGCGCTTCGTGGAAGCGCGCCTCGCCACCGTGAGCCTGGCCGAATTTCCGGGCCCGATCCCGGCGGATCTCGCCAGTGCCTATGCCTGCCAGGATGCCGCGATCGCCCTTTGGCCGGACGATATCGCGGGCTGGAAAATCGGCCGGATTCCGCCGAACCGGGAAATGTCGCTTGGCTCGGGGCGCCTGGCCGGGCCGATTTTTCGCCGTTCGATCCAGAGGGCGAAGGCGGGCATGCCCGTCCGCTTCCCGATTTTCGAGGGGGGATTTGCGGCCGTCGAGGCGGAATTCGTTTTCGAAGTCGCCCGTGACGCGGCACCGGGCAAGACCGAATGGTCGCTCGCGGAAGCGGCCGCGATCGTGGGCACGCTTCATGTCGGCGTGGAAACGGCGGGAAGCCCGCTGGCCACGATCAACGTCCTTGGTCCGACCGTCGTGATTTCGGATTTCGGCAACAACGCCGGACTCATCCTGGGTCCCGAGATCGCCGATTGGCGTTCGCGCCCATTTGGCGAACTCGTCTGCGAAACGTTCCTGAATGGACGGTCGGTCGGCAAAGGCGCCGCCACGGACTTGCCAGGCGGACCCATCGAGGCGGTGCGTTTCCTTCTCGAGCACTGCGCGCGGCGGGGCCGGCCGCTCAGGAAGGGCATGCTCGTCTCGAGCGGGGCGGCGACCGGCATTCACGACATCGTCAGCGGCGAGACCGCACGCTTCGATTTCGGGCGCGATGGTGAAATCGTCTGCACGGCCGTTACGGCGAGGCCGGCGTCCGATACGCAGCCGTTGAAGGCGGATCGCGCACAACTTCGCTGAAGCGCGGCGTCAAGCCGCCACCGTTCCGGGAGGACAAGGCATGACGACGGATGCAACACCGCAGAACGTCCACGCTGCGGCCGAACGTGTCGGCCGGTATCGCTGGGTCATCTGCGCGCTGCTCTTCACCGCGATCGCAATCAACTATGTCGACCGGCAGATGATCGGCGTTCTCAAGCCGACACTGCAGAAGGAATTCGGCTGGACCGAAATCGAGTATGGCGACGTCGTCTTCTGGTTCCAGGTCGCCTATGCGCTGGGCTACGTTTCGTTCGGAAGTCTCGTCGACCGGCTGGGCGCCAGGGTCGGCTATGCGCTCGCCTTCGCGATATGGACCTTCGCCCATATCGGGCACGGCTTCGCGAGCAGCCTCTATCAGTTTTTTATCGCGCGATTTGCGCTCGGCATCGGAGAATCGGGCAGCTTCCCGGCCAGCATCAAGGCCGTGGCGGACTGGTTTCCCAAGCGCGAGCGGGCTTTCGCGATCGGTCTTTTCAACGCCGGCACCAATGTGGGCGCCATCGTCACACCCTTGATCGTTCCCCTCATCGTGATCGATCTGGCGCTGGGCTGGCAGGCGGCATTCATCCTGGTGGGTGTGGTCCAGCTCGTCTGGCTCGTCGTGTGGCTGTATGTCTACCGCCAGCCCCGCGAACATCCGCGCGTCAAGCCGCCCGAACTCGCTTTGATCGAAAGCGATCCGCCCGATCCCGAAGTGAAGGTCCCCTGGCGTAGTCTGCTGCGCCACCGCGAGACTTGGGCCTATGCCGTGGGCAAGTTCCTCATCGATCCGATCTGGTGGATGTTCCTGTTCTGGCTGCCGAGCTTCCTCTTCGACCGCTACGGGCTCGACCTCAAGAGCTTCGCCGTCCCGCTCGTGATCATTTACGTGATCTCCGATATCGGCAGCATCGGCGGCGGGTGGATGTCGTCGGCGATGATCAAACGGGGCGCATCCATCAACGCCGCGCGCAAGATCACCATGCTGATTTGCGCGCTGGGCGCGCTGCCGGTGATGTTCGCGATGTATGCCGACGATCTCTGGCTCGCCATCGCGATCGTGGGCCTCGCGACCGCCGCGCATCAGGCCTTCTCGGCCAATCTCTATACGCTGCCGTCCGACGTCTTCCCGCGCTTCGCGGTGGGATCGGTGATCGGCATCGGCGGCACGGCGGGCGCCATCGGCGGCATGCTGATGGCGAAATATGCGGGCTGGGTGCTCGACACGATCGGCAGCTATACGCCGATCTTCATCGTGGCGGGGTCGGCCTATCTCCTCGCCCTTCTCGCGGTTCATTTGCTGTCGCCGCGGCTGGAACCCGTACGGCTGGAGTAGGGCGCAGGCCGGTTCGCGGTCCGGCCCGGGGAACTACCGATAGTCCAGCCCGTGCGCGGCGAGCAGTTCGTCGAGCATCGGCTCGGCGATCTCGATGTCCGAAACCAGCGGATGCGCCAGCAGGGCACGCAGCGCGATCTCGCGGCTTTGCGTCATAGCGGCTTCGACGGTCAGGCTTTCATGCGCCTTCACCGCCTGAACGAGCCCCCGAAAGGCCAGCGGCATGTCCCCCACCGTCAGGGGATCGGCGCCTGATGCATCCACGCGGCAGGTCACTTCGACGGCCGCAGCGTCCGGCAGCCCGTTCACGGCGCCCCGGTTAAGCGTGCTCATCACTACTTCGTCTTCGCGATCATGAAGGATTGCCGTAAGGATCGCGAACGTCACGCGGCTGTAACCTTCGCCGCCCCGCTTCGCCAATGCGGCCGGCTTTACGTTGACGTTGGGATCGGCCGCCTCAGCAAGAACTTCGGATTCGATTTCCATCACTTGCTGCGCGCGAGTCTTGGCCGCGGCACGCTGCGCCGCCAGCGCGGCGCCGCGATGGAAATAGTAGTTGCTGTAGCCCAGCGTCGGCACGGCGCCGAGCTTGCGCGCGAGCTCCATCCATCGGTAGTACGATTCGGGCTGCCCCTCGAGGCGCGAAAGCCAGGCAATGGCGTCCGCTGTGACGTCGATCCCATTCGCAAGGATGCGATGAATGAACCCCAGATGATTGAGCCCGACGCTGTAGGTCCGGACCACGCCAAACCGGGGCTCCAGCCGACGCGCCATGTCGTCCTGCATGGTCGGGATCGACGAACACAGGCCCATGAACTTCGCCAGCGAATGGTTCAGCACCGCCTCGGTGACGATGCCGCTCGGATTCGTGTAGTTCAGGATTGTCGCGTTCGGAGCGACGTCGGTGATCGTGCGCGCGATGCCGACCATCACTGGAATCGTGCGCAGCGCCTTGAACATGCCGCCCGGACCGGTGGTTTCCTGGCCGATGACGCCATATTTGAGCGGGATCGTTTCGTCGATTCGGCGCGCTGCCATGCCACCCACGCGGATCTGCGCAATGACGAAGTCGGTGTCTTTTGCGGCCTTGGCCAGATCGGGCTCCGCCCAAACGGAAATATTGCGCCCGCGGGCCGCGAACATGCGCCGCGTGAGACCTTCCATGGTGGCAAGGCGTCCGGGATTGACGTCCGTCAGGCGGAGCTCGCCGACCGGAAGAGTGTCCTCGTCCCGTTCCAGAATGCCTTCGATGATCTCCGGCGTGTAGCTGCCGCCGGCGCCCACTATGCAAATGCTGATGTCGCGCATCGAGGCGATTCCACGAGTTCGAATTGCTCAGCGTATCTTGTCACGCGGTGCTTGGTATAAAACCTAGTATACGCTAGAATACTTTTCCGTTCCAGCGGAGGAATCGTTGTCGTTCATCATCGGCCTCGACGGCGGCGGCACCAAGACCGCGGGTCTGTTGTGCGATGGCCTGGGCCATATTCTTGCCAGTGCCAAGACGGTGGGGACCGCGATTGTCGGCCATCCGTCACCGCATGCCTGCCGGGCGCTCGATTCGCTCGTGGACCGGCTCTGCGGGGAGGCGGGCATGCCTCGACGCGACGTGGCCCATGTCGGTCTCGGCCTGAGCGGCGTGGACTTCGCGGACGAAATTCCCATACAGCATGATGCGCTTCGCGATGCTCTGAAATTGCGGCCCGATCAGCTCGAACTCGTGAACGACAGCGTCACGGCGCTTTGGGGAGTCTCGCACGAGGAACGCGTCGCGATCGTTCAGCATGGGACGGCTGTGACATCGGCTTATCGCACCGCATTGGGCCGGGAAATCCTGTTCGACGGCCTTGATGTCGCGAGCGTATACGATCTCCGCCGCGACGGTTTCGCGCAAACCGCGCGCATGATCGACGGCAGGGCCGAACGAACCGGTCTGGCGGACCGCATGCTTGCGCATTGCGGAGTAAGCGCCGTCCAGTTCGCCGAATGGGTCTTTCGCAATCCCGACGAGGCGCGGAGCGCACGCGCCGCGTCGGCGAGCGTCGTGTTCGGAGCCTGGCAGGACGGCGATAACGCCGCCGCGGCCATGATCGCGCGCGCCGCGCGCGACTATGCACTCACCGTTCGTGCGATGTCCGCCCATATGGGCAGGGGCGCGTTCGCGGCCGCCTTCGGAGGCGGTCTGATCGTGCAAGGCGGATCGCGTTTCCAGGACCTGCTTGCGCAAACGCTTGCGGATATCTGTCCGGCCGCACGGCTCGCGATGATCAAGCTGCGGCCCGAGGCGGGCGCCGTTCTGTTGGCCGCCCATTCGGCGGGCCGCGACATTTCCCCGCTCTTCGACGGATTGGAGCGGCAGTTCGCTTCAAATCACGCCCCGACGTGAGCGCGAGGCTCGAAATATTCGACGACGCGGACAGGCTCGGCGAAGCCGTGGCCGTCGAAATCGCAACGAAGCTCGAAACGGCTTCCGGCCGTCTCGTCCTCGGATGCCCGGCCGGCCGCACGCCGGCAACCGCGTACGAGGCGTTCTCCCGTTTGATTGAAAGGCGCCAACTCGATCTTTCGAAGACTCATCTGGTTCTCATGGATGAGTATGTAGAGCCGAACGGCGCGGCATGGCGACTTTGTTCGCAAGACGCACACTATAGTTGCCGGCGCTTCGCGGAGCGCCATATCCGGCAAGCGTTCAATTCCGGGCTGGCCCCCGAGCGGCGAATCCCGGCAAGCCAGGTGTACGTGCCCGATCCGGACGATCCGGCGGCTTACGAAAAGCGGATCGAACGATTGGGAGGCGTCGATTTGTTTCTGCTCGCCTCGGGCACAAGCGATGGACATGTCGCGTTCAATCCGCCCGGAACCGCGCTATCGCAACGGACGCACATCACCGCCCTGGCCGCGACGACCAGAAGGGATAACATGGCGAGCTTTCCCGCTTTCCGGAACTTCGAAGAAACGCCCTCGCACGGAATTGGCGTCGGTCCCGGGACGATCGCGCAGTGGTCGCGCGCGGCGATTCTGATTCTGATCGGCGAACAGAAGCGGGCAGCCTTCCGCCGTATCGTCGATGCGAACCGATACGATCCCACATGGCCCGCGACGGTCGTGCATGCCTGCGCCAATGCCGCGATCTACGCCGATCGCGCAGCCGCGCGCTGAACCGAAAGCGCACTGGCGAGCAGCCGGAATACATGCCAGAAATCGCAGATGAGCTTCTCCGCGGATGAAAGGGAAGACACGACGGGCGCGCCGGGAACGAAGCAGGCGCGCGGCCGCGCGACACGCGCGGCCGTCCTGTCTGCCGCCCGCGCGCTGTTCGCCCAGCAGGGCTTCAAACGCGCGAGCCTGAAGGCGATCGCGGACGCGGCCGGCATTACGGATGCCGGTCTTCTCTTTCATTTTCCGACCAAGAACGACCTGCTGCTTGCCGTCATCGCGGAAGGCGACCGCGAAGAGAGAGTGGTCCTGAACAGCCTGATGGACCGCCATGTCGGTGCCGCCGCTCTCGAACGGCTCGCCGCTTGGGGCAAGGAACTCGAGCGCGACGCCGCGTTGACGGCACTCGACGTCACCTTGTCGGCGGAGCATCTTCAGGAGGCGTCGCAAACCAACCGCTATTACGTGGCGCGCTACAACCGCCTGCGCAAGCAGCTCGGCGCGATCTTCAAGGCCGCGCGCGACGCCGGGGACTTCAAGGCGAATACCGATCCGCTTCAGGAAGCCGTCCTGATGATCGCCGCCCTCGACGGTTTGCGCCTGCAATGGTTCCTGAGCAAGGGGCGGATTTCCATGGCAAAAGGCATGCATGCCTATGTCCGCTCGGCGATCCAAAGACTTTCGCGCAAGCGCTAGATGTGGAGCGTCAACAGGTTGTCCTCGGTGAGGGCGAGTCTGCTGATGGGCGTGTTGGCTTTGAGGCTACCATGGGGCCTGTGCCAATTGTAGCGATGGAGCCAGATGGGCAAGTCATCGGCGCGCTGGTCTGACGTGTCGTAAGCCCTCGCATAGGCCCATTCCCGGAGTGCGGTCTGGATGAAGCGTTCGGCCTTTCCGTTGGTCTTTGGCGTGTAGGGCTTTGTGCGGATGTGTTTGAGCTTGAGCCGCTTGCACGCGCGGGCGAAGGCTCTGGATCTGTAGCATGAGCCGTTGTCGGTCATGACGCGCGCGACGGCGACGCCGAGGCTTCTGTAATAGGCGATCGCGGCCTTGAGGAAGGCGACGGCGCTCCTCTTCTTCTCATCCGGCATGATCTGTGTGAAGGCCACGCGCGAGGCATCGTCGATGCAGACATGAACGAACTCCCAGCCCACGCCGCGCGTGCGGCTCTGGCCTGTGCGGTCGCCGGTGATGCGGTGGCCAACTCTGCTGAACTTACCGAGCTTTTTGATGTCGATATGGATGAGCTCGCCAGGGTTCTCGCGCTCATAGCGGCGCACGGGCGCCGCGGGCTCCAAGGCCTTGAGCTTATTCAGGCCGAGGCGCCTGAGAACACGGCTGACCGTGGCGGGCGAGACGCCCAGGTCCTTGGCGATATGCGAGCCCGGTCTGCGCTCCCGGCGTAGTGCCTCGATCCGGGAGACGATCTCTGGCGGCGTCGGGCGGTGCAAGCGGTGCGGCCGGGAGCTGCGGTCTTCGAGACCCGCCAGTCCCTCCGCACGGTAGCGCGCCAGCCATTTGCGGACCGTTCGCGGGCAGACGCCTGCGGCTTCACTGACCGCCGCAGGCCGCTGCCCGCTCAAAACTTGGCGCACAATCCGCTCTCGACCGCGCGGTGTCAGACGGGCATTCTTGTGGATGTCCATTCGGCTCCCCTTCGAGGAATCACTGAGGCTTCGACACCTTCAGCTTCCTCGACCGGGACCGAGTGGACAACCTATTGAAAGCTCACAGCTAGAGCGCAATCCGGCGAAGTCGGAACTGGTTCGCCGTAAGATTGCGCGGCAAATCAAGAAATCTAGAGCGTGATCCGATCACATGGGATCGGATCAGCCGAGCGAGCGTTGCAGCTCGCGAATCGGCCGATAACTGATCGGAATGGCGCGAGAGGATCGGATGAACTGCGCCAACGCGGGATCGCTCAGGCAGATCGCATCGTTCGCGCGCTGATCCGGAGCATCCGGATCGTAGCTGCGTAGCTCGTCGCCATCGACGACGGGATGTGTGCAGGCGTCGCTGACGCCGGATGGCAGCGCCGACACGCGCTCCCGCAGGAAGGTTCGCGTATCCTTTGCCCAGCAATCGATGAAATGGTCGGAAACCAGCACGCCGCGTTCCGCGGCATGCTTTTGCGCGTCGAAGTTCAAAAGAGAATTTTCCATGCCGAGGAAGCGCAGGGGCAGGCGATACTCCGCCGCAAGATCGACATAGATCAGGAAGAACGGCTTGTGCAGATGTGCCGTCCCCATATGACTGTCGAGATGGGTAATGTCGACGCCCCATGCCATCGCCTGCTCGATCTGCGCGCGAAGCTCCGTGCGAACGTCCTCGGGCTTCGCGTTTGCGAACACATCCTTGACGGCGGCGGGAAGAAAGCCGTCGTGGTCGTGGAGCGAAGACGCACCGATCAGGGACCGCCAGCGATAGTCCGGATATTCGCAGGTCAGCGTGAGATGCACGCCCAGATCGCGGCCTTGGAACATGCGCACGGCTTCGCGCGCCCATGGGCAGGGAACCATCAGCGTGGCGCTCGTGGCAACGCCGGCCTCCATGGCTTTCAAGCTCGCCGCATTGGCGGAATGGCTCGAACCCAGATCGTCGCAATTGACAATCAGATAGCGGCTATCCGGGGCATGGCCGAGCCGCCCGGCAAGGGTTTCGCCGACACTCATGCGCGTCCTCGAAATCTCCGGGAATATCCTAGCGTACGCAAGGTATAGAACGCCCGCGTGCCGATCAACAGGGCCCTCGGCGAAACCATGGCGATTGCAAAAAAACCTAGTGCGTGCTAAATTATTCGCGAACCTGCCGCGCGTGGCTTCCGGGAAGGCGAGAAGGAATGCACGATCTCCCGCTCGCAGAACTGGCCGAGTGTTTCCGCCATGCCGGCTTCGTCCACATACCCCAGGTGTTGAACCGGACCGAGCTTGACGTCTTCGGGCCGGCCGTGGATGCCGCGGTCTCGACGCGCAAACGCAACGACCCGCGAGCGCTCGGCGAGAAGAGCCCATACGAACAGTCCTTCATCCAATGCGAGTATCTGTGGGAGGACTTTCCGGACCTTCGCGGTCTGACGTTCCATCCGGTCATCGGGCAAATCGCCGCCGCGCTGCTGGGCGCGAAGGCGGTGCGGCTGTGGCACGACCAGGCGCTGTACAAGGAAGCCGGTGGACGCGAGACCGATGCGCACCAGGACCACGCCTATTGGCCGATCGCCGAGTACCGGACTCTGACGGCTTGGATTCCTCTTTGCGCGGTGGATGAGACGAATGGCTGCATGAGTTATGTGCCGGGATCGCATTTGGGAAGCGTGGAGTTCATCGACATCTTCGGAAGCCCCGGCGCCGGCAAGGAACTCGCCCGGCGGCAGCGCGTCGCGCCCGTCTTCGTCCCCGCCGAGCCCGGCGACGTGATTTTCCACGATGGGCGCACGGTGCACTTGGCCGGCTCGAACCGTTCGGCGGCGACACGCCGGGTCTATACGGCGATCTACTTCGGGGACGGCTGCACGCGCGCGAGCGATCAAAGGCATGCGTCGGTGGACCGGCCCGGAATCCGCGTTGGACAGGAGATCGACGGGTTTGCCACGCCGATCAGCTGGCCCTTGCCGGGCGGCGCGTTCCCCGAGCCCGGACCGTGGCCGGACTTGAACGACGAAAACATCGTGCGGATGCGGCGCATGGGCGTGTTACCGGACGGCGGCGCTACGCCCCTTATGATGACGTCGCCGACTTCGCCCTCCGCATGACACTCGACAAGGTCGATCGTTCGCGTGGAGCGCATCGCCGACGTGCTTCGCACAGTATGCCGTCGCTAGCTAGAGGCGCTCGCGTGGGTGGATCGGGCGGATGGGGCCGTCTTGACTCCGGTCCGCCTCTGTCCACATACTGGAACGAAACAGGAACATATCTAGGATTTTATGAGTATTTCCGCGGAAAACCTCGCTGCGTTGCGGCGCATGGCCGGAATCTCCGATGTGCGGGAAGCCGGCGCAAAAACGCCTCTCGGCCATGCCGGGGCCGACGCTTCCTTGAAGGGTGGGCTCGCGCGCGGCGCATTGCACGAAGTGTTCGCGTGCGCGGCCGGCCATGAACCCGCCGCGACGGGCTTCGCGCTGGCGCTGGCCGCGCGGCTTGCGGCCGCAAAGCGATATCTGTTTTGGATCCGGCAGGATTTCGCCGCGCTCGAATATGGAGAGCTCTCCGCGAGCGGCCTTCGCGAACTCGGCATCGATCCGAACCGTCTTCTCCTAGCACGCGTGGCGGACGTAAAGAGCGCTTTGCGCGCGGCGGCCGAGGGACTTTCCCGCGCGGGGATCGGCGCAGTCGTCGCCGAGGTCGCGGG
>Ga0326597_10012783_pt1 | contig 11058 bp, 9 predicted proteins | sample RVTome_12_FD_203789 | JGI IMG/M metagenome (GOLD analysis project Ga0326597, IMG submission 203789) | Soil microbial communities from uranium-contaminated site in the Upper Colorado River Basin, Wyoming, United States - RVT100D185 | ecosystem: Environmental > Terrestrial > Soil > Contaminated >... | reverse complement strand
GCCCTTCGATCGTCGCCTGGCAGGCCGCTTCGTCGACGTCCAGCGGCTCGCGCGCCAGCAGGTCCTCCATCGTGATCTCGCGCAGCTCGCCGCGCTGGGCCCGCCCCTCCATGACCTCGGAGAGGCCGGGCACGAGGCGCACCGGCAGCCGCGACGGCTCGATCAGGGCGAGGATCTCCTGGAGGCCCGGCGGCCGCGTCGGCGGCTGGGCGAGGGCGACGAGGTCGATCTGCTGCTTCTCGATGGCGCTCGGGATCTCGTAGCGGCCGCCGAGGACCGGGATGCCGTGCACGCGCTTGCCGCGCAGGGCAGCGTCGTCGTCGATGAAGCAGACGGCGCGGTAGGGTTGGCCGCGGTTGTGCTGCAGCTCCCAGGCCAGGAGCTGGCCCGTGTCGCCGGCGCCGATGATCAGCACCCGCTGCTGGCGGGCGTCGCCGCTGGTGAAGCTCGCCGCGCTCCAGACGCGGGGCAGCATCCGGGCGAGGCCGTGGAAAAGGAAGATGAAGGCAGCGCTGATCACGTTGACGCTGAGCGGGATCGGCCGCTTCGGCAGGAGGACGTTAACGGCGAGGACGCCGGCCGTGATCACGCCGACGGCGATCCCGAGGAGGATGGCGTCGCGGACGCTGCCGTACTGCCAGGCGGTGCGGTAAACGCCGAGCGTCTGATAGGCGAGAATGTAGGCGAGGGCGATCAGCGGCCCGGCCCAGAGGAGCTGGTTCCAGGACTCGTCCGGCACGTTGCCGTCGAACCGCAGCGACAACGCCAGCGCGTAGCTGCCGATGACGATGCCGACGTCTAAGAAGAGCGGCAGGAGGAAGCGGCCCAGGCGGGCTAGCAGGCTGGCCGGGGCGGCGTGTTCGGCCTTCACCGGGCGCCCTCCCGGCGGATCACGACGCCGAGGGTCTTGAGCATAATCTGGACGTCGCGCGCGAAGGGATGGCGGGCGGCGTAGTCGAGATCGTAGGCCATCATTTCGCCGTAGGTCAAATCAGCGCGGCCGCTGATCTGGGCAAGGCCACTGATCCCCGGCTTCACGTCGTGGCGCCTATGGTACTCGGCCCTGTACTGGGCCACCAGCTCCGGCTCATCCGGCCGCGGCCCCACCAGGTGGAGGTCGCCGCGCAGGACGTTGAGCAGGTTCGGCAGCTCGTCGAGGCTGCAGGCGCGGAGGGCGCGGCCGATCGCCGTCTTCTCGCCGACCGGCCGGAACTGGAACGCCTCGATGTCAGCCACGGCGGCGACCCGGCTCTCATCCGGCCGGCGGAGGCGCATCGAGCGGAACTTGATCATCTCGAAGCGGCGGCCGTCCTTGCCCACGCGCTCCTGGCGAAAGAAGACGGGGCCCGGCGACTCGAGCTTCGTCAGCAGGCCGATGAGGGCGAGCAGCGGGCTGAGGACGACGAGCCCGAGGTCGGCGACGACGACGTCGAAGAAGCGCCGCTGGCGCTCCTCGCGGGCGCTCTCAGGCACGGTGCGCCTCGACGATCGCCGTAACGGCCGCCGCCACGCGGTCCACGTCGGCCTCGGTCATCTGCGGATAGAGCGGCAGCGAGACCAGGCGCTCGTAAGCGTCCTCCGCTACCGGGAAGTCGCCCTTGCTGAAGTCGAAGCGCTCGCGGTCGCGATAGTAGGCGTGGTAGTGGATCGGGATGAAGTGGACGGACGTGCCGATGCCGCGCTGCCGCAGCGCCGCCACGACCTCGTCGCGCCCGAGCTTCAGGCGCTCGAGCCGCAGACGCAGCGGGTATAAGTGCCAGGCGTGGGTCACCTCCGGCCGCGACGTCGGCGTCTCGACCTCGGCCAGGCCGGCGAGCCGCTCTGTGTAGCGCTCGGCGAGGCGGGCGCGGTCGGCGTTGATCTGCGGCAGGCGCGCCAGCTGGCCGCGGCCAAGGGCGGCCTGGAAATCGGTCATGCGGTAGTTGAAGCCGGGCAGTGTCACCTCGTAGAAGGCGCTGCCCGCCGCCGTGTAGCGCTTCCAGGCGTCCGAGCTCAGGCCGTGGGCGCGCAGGAGCTTCGCCTTCTCCGCGATCTTTGCGTTATCGGTCGTGAGCATGCCGCCCTCGCCCGTCGTCATGTTCTTGATCGCGTAGAAGCTGAAGGCCGTCGCGTCGCCGAGCGATCCCACCGGGCGGGCGCGGTAAGCGGCGCCGGCGGCGTGGGCCGCGTCCTCGATGACGCGTAGGTCGTGAGCGCGGGCGAGGTCGAGGAGCGCGTCCATGCGGCAGGGCTGGCCGCCGTAGTGGACCGGCAGGATCGCCCGCGTCCGCGGCGTGATCTTCGCGGCGACGGCGGCCGGGTCGAGGTTGAGGTCGTCCGCCGACACGTCGGCGAGGACCGGCGTCGCGCCGGCATGGACGATGACATTCGCCGTCGCCGCGAAGGTCAGCGGCGTCGTGATCACCTCGTCGCCGGCGCCGATGCCGGCGGCGAGCAGGGCAAGGTGGAGCGCCGCCGTGCAAGAAGTAACGGCGATGGCGTGGGCGGCGCCCGCGGCCGCGGCGAACTCGGCCTCGAAGGCCTGCGATTTCGGGCCGTAGGTCAGCCAGCCGGAGCGCAGCACCGCCACGACCTCGGCGATCTCCTCTTCGCTGAGGTCGGGGCGCGCGAACGGGAGAAAGTCGTCTGACACGATAGGCTATTCGGCGTGCTGGGCGGAGATCGCCGTCAGGAGATGGGTTCGCAGGAAGGGTAGCATCTCCAGGAGCCTACAGGCGAGCCAGCCGCCCGGCCGGTCGACGAGGAGCCGGACGAGCGGCGGCGCCAGCGTGACGCTGCGCCAGTCGGCCTGGCGGCCGGCGAAGAGGCGGCGCAGCTCGCCGCGGCCGAGGGGGCGGACGTCGCGGTTCAGCGGGTTGACCCAGAAATCGTAGATCACGATCAGGCCGCCCGGCCGCAGCACGCGCTGCATTTCGGCCGCGACCCGCGCTCGGGCCGCCGGGTCGGCCAGCGAGGAGAGCAGCGTGAAGGCGAGGACGAGGTCGAAGCGCCCCGCCTCGAAAGGCAGCGCCTGGCCGTCGCCGACCTCGATGCGCGCGCCCGGCGTCAGCTCCCGCGCCCGCGCCACACGCGCCTCGATCAGGTCGAGGCCGTGGAGGCTGGCGGGAGCGGCGCCGTAGCGCAGGAGGTCGCGGAGGACGGCGCCGTCGCCGCAGCCCAGGTCGAGGACCTGACGCTCCCCGAGCGGCAGCAGGCCGGCGGCCCGCAGCACGTCAAGAAGGGCGCGCTCCCGGCCCTGATAGATGAAGAGGTTCGCCGGCCGCCAGTATTCGTAGCGGGCGTCGAGGCCGCGCTCTGCCCGCCGCGCGTAGGCAGCCCGCACCCGCGCCGCCTCACGCTCCGAGTCAGCCGTCACGGCGCCGGTCGAGCGCGCGGCCACACGGGCCGCCAGGAGAAAAGCCGGTCACGAGGAGGCCGCGCGTCACGCCGGCGATGAAGCCGGCGCCGGCCGCGAGGTGGATCGAGGCGTAGGCGAGCGGCAGGTAAGGCGCCTCACGTCGGTTGCCCCTGCGGGCGAGCTGCAGCGTCGCGAGGCCGTTTGCGGCGGCGTAAGCGCCGGCGGCGAGCCCGACCAGCCGCAGGAAGCGCCGGTCGACAAGGCTCAGCAGGCTGCCCGCGCAGAGCACGAGGACGAGGGCGGCGGGCACGAGGTGGCGCGGCCGCAGCCGCCGCGGGTGCCGCCCGAGCACGGCCGCCTTGGCGAGGCCGTAGCCCCAGTACTGGCGCAGGAGGGCGCCGAAGCCGGAGCGCGCGAAGTAGGTCGAGCCGATTGCGGGCGAGAGGAGTATGCGGCCGCCGTGCTCGCGCAGGCGGTAGTTGAACTCATCGTCCTCGCCCCGATCTATGTCCTCGGCGAAGACGCCGACGCGCTCGAAAACGTCGCGCCGGTAAGCGCCGAAGGGCACCGAGTCCGTCCACTGCTCCCGGCTCGAGTAGCGGAAGGCGGCATCGCCGACGCCGAAGCGCGACGCCGTCGCCAGGGCGATCGCGCGGCCGATGGCGCCCTCGCCCGCGGTCCGGATCGGCCCGCCGACGGCGTCGGCGCCGCTCTCGCTCAGCGCCCGCACGCTGGCCCGGACGAAGCTCGGGTCGACGCTCGTGTGGCCGTCGACCTTGATGATCACCTCGCCCTTCGCGAGCGCGAGGCCGAGGTTCATCCCCGCCGCCGTCGTCCGCTTCCGGTTCGGCTCGAGGCGGTCCGGCAGGCCAAGGGCGGCCCGCGTCGCCTCGACCGCCGCCAGCGTCGCGTCCGTCGACTCGCCGTCGAGGACGATGACCTCGAAGCGGTCGCGGGGGTAGTCCTGGCGAGCGAGCGCCTCGAGGCAGCGGCCGATGTAGGCGGCCTCGTTGCGCACCGGCACAAGGACGGAGACGAAGGGCGTCGCCGCCGAAGCGTCCGCCGCCGCGCCCGCCGCCTGCGGTGCTAGCTCCAAGTCGCGGCTACTTTCCGGCGCTGGCCGCTCGTTACCGACTCGTAGACCAGCTCCATCTGGCGCGCGTTCGCCGCCCAGTCGTAGCGGCCGGCGACGAAAGCACGGCCCGATCTACCCAGGGCGGCGCGGCGCGCCGGGTCGGCGATGAGCGCGTCGATTGCCTCGGCGAGGGCGGCCGCGTCTTTCGGCGGCACGAGCAGGCCGGTCTCGCCGTCGCGGACGACGTCGGGCAGGCCGTGCACCGCCGAGGCGACCAGGGGCAGGCCGGCGGCGGACGCCTCCACCGCGGCGACGCCGAAGCCCTCGAAGAGGGACGGCAGCACGAAGACGTCGAGCTCGCCCAGGAACGCGGCCATCGCCTCCGGCTCCACCCAGCCCGCGAGCTCGACCGCGCTTTCGAGACCGAGGCGCCTGATCTGGCGCTCGAGGGCGCGGCGCTCCGGACCCTCGCCGGCGATCCGCAGGCGCACGCCCTCGCCGTGGCGCTGGCGCAGGCGGGCAAAGGCGTCGAGCAGATACTTGAGCCCCTTCTCCGGCGAGAGCCGCGCCGCCGTGCCGACGACCACGGCCCCCCCCTTTGGCTCTTGGGGCCCGGGGGCGAAGCGCGTCAGGTCGACGCCGTAAGGCACGACCGTGACCGGCGTGCCGCGCGGCGCGTAGCGCGTCGTCTCGGTCGCCAGGTGGAGGCCGGTAGCCGTGATCGCGTCGGCGCCGGCGAGGGCGTAACGGGTCAGCCAGGCGTGAAAGGGCGTCAGGCGCGGCGCCTGGAGGACGTCCGTGCCCCAGACGGAGACGACCAGCGGCCGCACGCCGCTGAGGGCGCCGAGGAAGCCGTAGCTCGTGAGGTGGAGGGCGTGGACGAGGTCGGGGGCGATCTTCTCGATCATCGCCCCGATCCGGCGGGCGTGGAGGAGATAGCGCGCCTTGCCCAGGGGCTCGCCGCCGGCCACGTGACGCACGCGCGCCCCGTCGATCGTCGCCGGGCGGAAGGAGATCACCTCGCACTCGTCGCCGCGGCGGACGAAGTGCTCGATCCAGCGCCGCGTGTGCGGGTAGGGCGCGTCCGCGAGGAAGGCGATCTTCACGAGACGATTCTAGCAGCGCACCGCTGATCCGGTGTCGCCACGACTCGACCAGGCTGCCTGCCTAATCGAAGGCGATGCCGTTGTAGAGGACGTCCGGGTCGCCGCTGAAGACATCGGTGAAGAGGTTGGCGAGGGCGACGATCGGCCGGTCGGACTCGATGACCGCCGTGCCGGCGAAGCCGTCGGGGAGGACGACGTCCCGCGCCTGGAAGACGGTGAACTCGCGGTCGACGACGACCGAGTAGCCGGCCGTGCCGCCGGGCAGGTCGCGGCCGAAGTAGCGGACGGCGACGTTCGCTCGGCCGCCGTCGGCGACCATGACCCGGAACCAGCTATTCCAGCCCTTACCGCCCCGCGCCGGGCCGTAGTTCTTGTTCAGCACGGGCAAGAGGACGCGGTTGGCGCCCTCCTTCGGCCGGATGCCGCGATAGTCGGTGAAGGCGTGGTGGAGGGTGGTGCCGCGGAAGACGACGACGGCGATCGGCTCGGTCGAGGTCAGGCGGACGGTGCCGACGAAGTTGACGGGGAGCGCGTCACCCGGCGCGAGGCAGTTGGCGAAATCGTCCCGCGCCTGGAAGCAGAGGCGGGCGCTCTTCACCGTCAACGTGTTCGTCTTCGAGATCAGCGTCCCCGGCCCCGTGCCGAGGTCAAAGCCGTCGAAGCGCAGGGTCACCTTGGCCGGACGGGACGGGTCCTTGTTCATGATCTGAAAGCGGGTGCTGAACGAGCTGCCGGGGCCGACCTGGCGGTCGATCAGGGGCAGGACGATCTCCTCGCCGAGCTCACTCTCGTCGAAGCCGCGGTAGGAGCCGAACGAGGCGATGTCGAGGTTCCAGGTGTCGGCCGTCGCCGTGATGTACTGCTGCTCCGGCCCCTGGCCCTGGGCGTTTGCGTGCAGGTCGATGCGCACGGAGCCGGTAAAGGGCTCGGCGACGTTCATCGTGTTCGGCTCGCGGAAGAGCGTCCCGCGCGGCGCCAGCGGCAGGCCGCCTTCGGGGCAGCCCGATATGCGCGTCGACGCCGAGCGCGTCGGCCGGTACGGGTCCCAGGCGACTTCGTCGTCCGTCTGGATGCTGAGATAGGTGATCGTGACACAGGCAGTCACGGTGTCGCTGAGGTTTTGGATCGCGAAGCGGCCGTTCCAGTTCCGATTGGGGCCGTCGCGCTTCGCCGTGATCGGCAGGTAGATGCGGTGGGAGCCGGCGCCGGTCGTCACCGTATCGCCGGCGATCGCGAACTTGCCGTCGCGGATCACGTCCTTGGCTTGAAGGGCGACGATCGGCTGATCGGTAGAGATCACGGCCGAGCCCTGGAAGCCATGCGGCAGGAAGGGGTTGTCGCGCTGGAAGAAGGTCCAGCCGCTGCCCGGGAAGAGGGTAGGGCAGCTCGGCGAGGGGCAGCTGTCGCGGCCGGCGAGCTGGCCCTGGCCGTCGAAGTAGTTCACCTCGACCGTCGCGTCGCCCTGGCCGATGTTCTGAACCCGGATCCAGGAGTTCTCGTCGCCGAAAGAGTAGGCGCTCACGAAGGCGTTGACGTCGCCCGGCGGGCCGCGCTCGATGACGACCAGGAGGAGGAGGGTCGGGAGGAGGAAGACGCGGCCCAACGCTAGTACGGCGCCGAGCCTCGCAGGCGATCGCTTTGCCAAATCACGTCCTTAACCCCGCCCTCGAATGATAGGCGGCGCCGCAAGGGTGGTCAAACGGCGAGGGGTCTGGCGCCGTCGCCGCGACGAGAACGTCATGGCGGCGCGATGTCGCCGAGACCGGGGCGAGAGCCATACCAGAGGTCGTCAGGGTGTGACGCTGAACGTCCCCGTCATGATCGTCGGGTGGATGTCGCAGCGGAAGAAGTAGCTGCCGGCCGCCGGCACGTCGAAGACGGTGTCGTCCACCGCCGGTCCCGGGAAGATCAGGCCGACGCTGCCCTCCGCGACGGGCGTGAAGTCGCTCGCGCTTACGTAGACGGCGACGTTGTGCTCCACCGGCGCCTCGTCCTGGTTGTCGAAGCGGATGCGGACCTGGCCGCCGGCGGCGACGCTGATCGCGTCCGTGCTAAAAGCGATGCCCAGGGCGGAGATCTCGACCTCCTGGCCTTCAAAGGGCTCGATCAGCGCCGGGGTCGCCGGCGTCGACGGCCGGGCCGTCTGGCCGCAGCTGCTCTGGTTGATGCTCGGCTCCGAGACCTCCGGGAAGCGGAAGACCGCCGTGCCGGCGCCGTGGCCCAGCGGTATCGTGCCGAGGACGCCGCGCTCCACCTCGATCGTGCCGCTCTTGTCCTCGGCCTCTGAATCGACCGGCGGTAGCGTCTTTACGCGCAGGCGCTCCTCGCCGATCCGGATCGCCTCGCCCTTGGTGAAGACGGACGCGTCGGTCAGCCTGACCAACGGCCTCTCGCCGTCGAGGCCGTCCTCGCCGATGACGGCGCCGGTCGCGTCCTCGATGTCGATCTCCTCCTCGACGAGGTCCCAGCGACCGGTCGTGATCAGGACCGTGAGCTGGCGGATCTGCTCGTCGCTGAGGGGCCCGCCCTGGCTCTGAGCCCAGGCCGGCATCGCCGTGCCGACGCGGCCGCAGGTCAGCGTGTTCGTGATCAGCGTCTCCCGGCCCGCGAGGGTAGCGGCGTCCAGGATGCTGATCGCTGCCCCGGCGCGGTGGCCTGCCGCCTCCGTGTGGCCGACGCCGCGCCTGACCGTGATCGCGTCGTCCTCGCTCTTCTTGACTTCGAGACGCTCGGTGCCGATGAGGATCGTCTGGCCCTTCTTGAGCTTGGTGCCGTCGCCGACACTGAGCGTCGTCGCGGTCGCGTCGAGGTCGCCGCTGAGGGTCGTGCCGGCGTCGATGAAGCCCTGGAGGTCGGCCCGGTCGAGCGGAGGCGCCGCCAGCAAACGGGCGCCGGCGAGGCCACCCTGGCCGAGGTCGCCGTGGCAGAGGCGGCAGTTGCGGGCGAAGAGGATCGAGCCGCGGGTCGCCGTTTGCTCCGCGAAGTGCTCTTCGGCGGCCGTCTCGCGGCTCGGCAGCCAGGCGCCGTAGATGCCGACGATGATCAACGTCACCAGCATCAGCGCCGTCATCACGAGGACCTGTTTTTGTGTGTTCATGCTTCAGCCGTGGCGCTGCAGCCCCTGCTCATCTAACCCTCGTCCCGCACGGCAAAGCTGCTGTTGTCCGGCGTCCCCTTCTGGCTCGCCCCCGTGTCGACGCTGATCACCTTCGTGCTCGGGTCGATCGTGATCGGGAAGCGGTCCAGCGAGCGCGGCGCCGGGCCGAAGACGCGTACGCCGGCGTCGGTGTAGGTCGAGCCGTGGCAGGGGCAGCGGAACCAGCCGCGCTTTTCGGCGCCCGTGGCGGGGTCCGGGAAGGTGAAGTTGTCCCGCCAGGGGACGGTGCAGCCGAGATGAGGGCACTTCCACCACAGCGCCAGGAGGCCGGGACCGCCCTGCTCCTCCGTCAGGTTGACGAGCCAGAACTTGCCCGATTGGACCGAGGTCTTCGTCCCGGGCGGGAACTGGTCCACGGTGCCGGCGATGATCACGCTGCCGAAGCCGGTGATGCCGCGCGGGTAGAGGTTATCGATCATCACGCCGGCGAGGGCGCCGAGGCTGCCGAGGAAGCCCGTCCAGAAGGTGAGGCGCAGGATGCCGCGCCGGGACACCTCTTTCGCCTCGACCTTCTCGATGGCGAGGGCGGCGCCCGCGGCGGCCTGCTCGGCCAAGAGACGCTGCGGCACCGGCACGAAGACCTGGCCGCCGGCGCCGACGATCGCCTCCACGGCCTCGCCCTCGTCCGTCATGACGAAGATCGGCGGCGCGTTGATCTCGGCCTCGATCCGCTTGCCCCAGGCGGCGGCCGCGCCGAGAGCCAGGGGCACTGCGGCGTAGAGGCCGCCATATTCGGAGCTGAACACCTTGAGCGAGAAGATCTGAATGTCCTCGTAAACGAGGCCGGCGGCGATGCCGACGATGCCGACGGCGAGGATCAGCGGCCAGTAGCTCGGCCCCGGCGCCTCCTCCTCCTCCTCGTGCTCCGGCTCGACGGCGGGCGCCGGCCCGGCAACCTCGCGCGCCTCGACGATCCAGCCGAGCAGGGCGATGAGGACGACGCCGGCGCTGGCATAAGCGAGCGCGTGCAGCGTCGGCTCGAGGATATTCACGAGGATCATGGCAAGAGCTAAGCCCAAAACGGCTGGCCAAAGGCTCAAGCGTTGCATCCCGCTATCGTCCTCCTCGATTCGTACCTTACAGCCCTAGGGTCGGTCAGTGCGTCTTTACGGTCTAGCCGTCGATCCGCGGAACGTCCCAGGGCAACACGAGCTCCTGGCCGGCGCCCCGGAAAGCGGCGCCGATGATCGTCAGCGTCCAGAAAACGAAGATGAAGCCGCTGAAAAGCGAGATCATGACGTCGCGCCGGTTGAGGAGCCAGCCGATGCGCCAGAGACCGTAGACCAGCAGGATCGGCAGGCCGACCATGAAAAGGGTCGGGATCAGCAGCTCGACGAGGAACGCCGGCAGGTTCAGGTTGAGGTCGTACGGCAAGAGGCCCGTTATCCAGTCCGGCAGGTCCTGATACCACTGCGGCGGCGGCTCGCCGTGGTCGCCACCCCATTTCGGCCATGATGTCCCGTTGAGCGGCACCGGTATGCGCGTGAAGTCCTGCGGCCAGTCGAGCGTTCCGTCGTGGCCTTTGCTCTGGAGCAGGGGCACAATGCCGCCCAGGCTCGTCTTCCACTCCCAGCCGGTCTGGATCGAGCGGAAGTCGCGGCTGAAGATCAGGTCCCAGAAGGCGAAGACGAAGCCGGAGTCGGGCAGCGCGTCCGGCCGGTTCTCGCCGACAGGCCAGGCGCCAAACGCGGGCTTGATCGTCAGGCCAAGGAAGCTCCACTTCTGCTCGTACCAGTCGGCGTGCTTGCCGGAGTCGAGGAGAATCAGGAGCAGCGTTCCCGCCGTGGCAAAGATGCCGGAGACGACGGTGATCCGCACCGAGTTGAGCGTGCCGAACCAAACACCCTGCCCCTCCTTGCTGCGGTCGAGGTAGGGGATGGCGGCGAGGAGGATCAGGGCCACGGTGGGCACGATGACGCCCGCGAGGGCGGGGTGCATGTGAAGGAGAAGCTCCTGGAGGTTGAGGAAGTACCAGGGCGCTTTCGAGGGGTTCGGCGTGATGTCGGCGTTGGCCCGGTTGATCAGCGGGGCGTTGATGAGAGCCGACATCACCGTGAACGAGGCCGTGAAAAGGGCGGCGCAAATGAACTCGACGAAGACGAGATCAGGCCAAACGAGGAGCTCTTCCTCCCGTTCGCGTCGCGGCCTAACCTGAGCGGGCGCCGTCGCCGCCAAACGCTACTCCTCTTTCGGGCCCTACAAGGGCCGCGCCATGCCACCGTCGCGCCGGATCCGCCAGAAGTGGACGGCCATGAAGATCGCGGCGACGAGGGGCAGACCGATGACATGCAGCGTGTAGAAGCGAATGAGAGCGTTGGGGCCGACCTCGAAGCCACCGCGCAGCACGAAGACCACGGAGTCGCCGAGGACGGGAGCCGAGCCC
>Ga0326597_10012782_pt1 | contig 11059 bp, 15 predicted proteins | sample RVTome_12_FD_203789 | JGI IMG/M metagenome (GOLD analysis project Ga0326597, IMG submission 203789) | Soil microbial communities from uranium-contaminated site in the Upper Colorado River Basin, Wyoming, United States - RVT100D185 | ecosystem: Environmental > Terrestrial > Soil > Contaminated >... | reverse complement strand
TAATGGTCAATGGTAAGAGTGAGACAGCAAGGGTTAAGGCTGCTCTTGAGATACTGGATAGGGCTGGGCTTGACAAGACTACCCGTATTCAGATAGGGCAGGATGAACCTAAGACTCAGAGCGAGCTACAGAATCAGCTCAAGGCTCTCCTGATGGCTAATCCAGAGATGAACATCTTTGAGGGTGGTGAGGAATAATGATGATCATGGAAGAGTACAACTTACCAGAGGATATCTGGAAGATGATTGATAACATTGAGGAGCAGGATGATCGTATCGCTCAGGAGTTAGATATCTATTCCTGTCCAGTGGACACATTAATAAATAGTTTGGGGGAACCATGGAAGTAACAGTCAAAGAAGGCCACACCCTTGATGACTACATGGTCACCTTCGGCTACACTGAGGGGGAGCTCAGGATGGCTAACCCTGGGATTAAGGACAATGTAATTGCTGGTCAGAGGATTGAGCTGCCCACACCGGAGTCTCTCAATGAGATGTATGCTGCACAGGAAGAGGGCATTAGGATTAGGCCTGAGCGTAGCATTAGGGAGGACATGAGCTACGATAGACCCCCTACTGTGGTACCAGTTTCGATTGAGTCAAACACCACTGGGGAATCTACCACTGTGCCACTCATTGTAGAGGAAGCACCCCTACTTGGCAAACCTATCAGCACAACCCAAGGTAGTTGGCCCCAGGTGGGAACTAACGTATGGTCAGAGGGAGCAGTTGGTATGGATGATCAAGAGAAGTATCTGCAAGGGATTATGAAGATAGAGACAGGTGGATTGTCTGACCCATTCATCAGGACTAACGTCAAGCCAAGGGAAGGTGAGCAGGGAAGCTCAGCATATGGCCCTTATCAGATCACATCGGAGCACTTAGAGGGTGCCCTTAACAACAAAGATATCCCATTGACGCCAGAGGAAAGAACTGCACTGGAAAAAGTACTGGCACGTCAACACGATTCACTCATTGTTGGTGGTAGGGATGCTAAAATCTATGGCCCAGGTGGCCCTAAGGAGCTGGAAGGCAAGGCGCTGGCACAGAAGTGGGGCTATCAAGACCTAAGTAAGTTCATCAAGGACTTTGATTATGGTGGTAGCCTTGGTTATGATGGAGATAAGCTGGTTCTAACCCAAGCACAGAAGAAGATTGCACTTCAGAACTACAAAGAAGCCGGCAATGACCCTGTGAAAGCTGCTGGTCAATGGCATGGTGGTAAAAATTGGAAGGGTGGCATCTATGAGGGTCGAACTCTGGAATACATGGAGAAGTTCAAGAGGGTAATCGACAGTGGACTTAAGTAATCTCTCACCAGAGGACATGCAGAAGGCTATCGAGCTGCTACTAAGCCATGAGGAGATGAAGAAGTACAACAGGATAGACTCCTTCACCCCCTATGGTTGGCAGATGGAGTACATAACTGCCAGTAAGACTAACAAGCAGCTCCTAGCCATGACTGGCAACCGTTGTGGTAAGACGTATACTGGTGCATTCATCATGGCCATCCATGCTACAGGACTATACCCAGATTGGTGGGAAGGTCACAGGTTCGATGGCCCCATCACAGCATGGGCAGCTGGTATATCCACCACCACCACCAGAGATATCCTTCAGGCAGAGCTCTTGGGAGACCCACTTGACCCTGATAAGTTTGGCACAGGGACTATCCCCAAGGCTAACATAGTGAGGACTGTCAACAAGGTTGGTACTCCTAATGCTTACGAGGCTGTGGTTGTACGTCACGTAAGTGGCGGGTCGAGCACCATCACCTTCAAATCCTATGAGATGTCTCAGGACAAGTTCATGGGAACCTCCATCAACCTTATCTGGCTGGACGAGGAGGTTGACCGAGACATCTTCACCCAGTGTATCACACGTACAGCTACCACCAGCGGTATCACGTACATGACGTTTACCCCTGAGCATGGCCTTACGCAGATAGTCAATGACTTCATGAACGATCTGAAGGATGGCCAGTACCTGATCAGGGCTAGCTGGGATGATGCTCCTCACCTTGATGAGGCCACTAAGACCCAGCTCCTTGCTGTCTACTCCCCAATGGAAAGGGAGATGAGAAGTAAAGGTGTACCAGAGCTAGGCTCTGGTGTTGTCTTCCCCATCGCAGATCAGGATATAGTGGTGGAGCCTTTCAAGATTCCTGACCACTGGGTCAAGCTCATAGGTATTGACCTCGGGTTCGATCATCCGAACGGTACAGCACTGGTCACTAAAGACCCAGGCTCTGATACTTACTACATAGCTGCCGAGTACAGTGAGAGGAAGCAGACTGTTCCAATGCATGCAGTAGGCATACGCGCCATGGGTGGTGATAAGATACCTTGTCAGTTTCCACATGATGCTTTCAAGCATGACACCGCGGGAAGTGGTAAGCAGTTCATCAAGCTGTTTGAGAGTCAGGGCATCAAGGCAGTACCTACTACATTCTCTAACCCGCCTGCAGCTGATGGGAAACCCGGAGGTAACTCCGTGGAGGTAGGCCTACACTGGATGCTGACTAAAATGCAAGAGGGTAAGCTCAAGGTGTTCAGCACTTGTCGTAGATGGCTGCAAGAGAAGGCCACCTATCACAGGAAGGGTGGTAAGATCATAGCACTTGATGATGACATGATCAGCGCTAGCCGTTATGCCCTCCTCTGCATTGACAGATACGGTACCACTGGAGCCCTTGAGGATGGTGCATGGAATGACCCTGCATGGACTCCGACACATTGGAGAGGAATAGTATAAAATAATTAAATTAGTACTTGACAAACACCTTGTGTGTGTGTTATACTGGTACCTTAAGTCGATTATAAATAGGAGCTATTAATGGCGCGTAACAAACTTAAGCCTATGTCTGAGAGTGAGCTGTTGACAATCATTAACAGCTATGTCGCAGATGGCATGGAGTATCAACAGTCTAAGCTATCAGAACAGATAGCCCTGTCTCACAAGTACTACTATGGCGACCCCCTTGGCAATGAGGTCATTGGGCGTAGCTCGGTAGTCAGCAAAGATGTGGCAGATGCAGTTGATTGGATTATGCCTAGCCTCATGCGTATCTTCGCTGGTGGCAAGGACGTGGTTGACTTCATCCCTGAGACCAAGGATGAGGTTGAGGTAGCACGACAGGCTCGTGACTATGTTAACTACGTGTACAAGAGTGAGAACGAAGGCTTCGTAAATACCTATTCGGTTATTCAAGATGCGCTCTTGGCCAAGAATGGTATAATGAAGCACTATGCAGAAGAGAAGATTGAGCTTGAGTTTGATAACTTCGAAGGTCTGAGCGCAGAGCAGGTTGAGCTTGTGCTGCTTGACGAGGGTGTCGAGCTAACAGCTATGACCCAGTTGAAAGAAGGGGTTGACCTATACGACATCGAGGTCAGTAGGCAGACCACCTGTAAGCAGATCAAGGTCGAGGCTATCCCACCGGAAGAGTTCATCATTGATACATGGTCAGCCAGTATCGATGAGGCATCCTTCGTTGGACACCGTAGACTGGTCTCTCGGTCAGAGCTGGTAGCAAGTGGCTTTGATGCTGAGCTAGTGTATGACCTTACCCCTACCTCCCCCACTAACCTTGGTACGAACAACAGTAGCAGGGTGACTAGGGCACGTAATGCAAACGACCAAGCACAGTTCTCCGACAACTTTGGTTCTCCTCAAGAGGCTAGCCAAGAGCAGTTGCTAGTGACTGAGGCTATCATCAAGGTTGACTTTGATGGTGATGGTCTGGCAGAGCGTAGACGTATTGTAGAAGTGGATGGTAACATTCTGGTTAACGAGAAGTTCTCTGAGCCCTTGTTCACTGACTTCCGTGCCCACATGATTGCTCATAAGTTCTATGGTATGAGTATGTACGACCAGCTCAAAGATATCCAGAAGATCAAGACTACCTTGCTTCGTAACCTCCTCGATAACATGTACACCCTGAACAACGGGCGCTATGAAGTTATTGACGGTCAGGTTAACATGGATGACTTGCTCAACAATAGACTGGGTGGTGTTGTCAGGACTAAGATGGCCGGTGCTATCAAGCAGCTGGACACACCTGCACTACCTGCTCAGAACTTCCAGATGCTTCAGTACCTTGATACACTGAAGGACAACAGGACTGGCGTAAGCAACACTACTAAGGGAATGCAGGAAGGCGTCTTGCACAGCAACCAAGCTGGTTCAGCGGTGGCCGATGTCATGGCTGCAGCAGAGCAGAAGCAGGAACTGATCGCTAGAGTCCTTGCCCACTCCTTCGCTAAGATGTTCAGTAACATTTACAAGCTTCTCATGGTGCATCAAGACCATGACAAAGTGTTTAATATCCGAGGTGAGTACGTAACTACTAACCCCGCACAGTGGCGCAAGAGCTATCGTATTACTCCAGTCCCAGGAATCGGTGATGGTAAGACTGCCGAGAAGATGATGGCTAGTCAGCAGATGCTGAACATTGTCACCATGCTAGGACAAGCTGGAGCAGAAGGAATCATCTACGATTGGAACACAGTCTATGACTTGCTCCTTGAGTTGACTCAGAACTCTGGCTTCGATGAGCCTCAACGCTTCTGGCTTAACCCTCGGACCCCTGAAGGCCAAGCTGCAATAGCTAGGTTGCAAGAGGCCAAGTCACAGCCTAGTGCTGATGACTTGAAGAAGCAGGCAGAGACCCAAGAGATTGGTCAGCGCGTGCAGTTGGATGCTCAGCAGATGAAGGCTGAGTACGAGATGAAGATGGCTGAGATGGATGTACGTAGGAGGGAGGCTGCTGTCAAGGAGCGTGAGGTTGACCTTGAGCAACAGAAGATCGAACTTAGGCGCTACGAGATTGAAGTCAAGCATGCTGCTACCGTTGCTGAGATTCAGTTGGAGATGAGTCAAGGCAGACCAGTGGGTATCGGAGATAGACAGATACCTAACTCGACTGATGGTAACATCCCCAGTCTATAAGCCCGATTAGCTGAGAGGCTTAGCCCCTGCCTTGTAAGCAGGAGACGTCAGTTCGAATCTGACATTGGGCTCCACAACAAAGCTATACCGTGTCGTGCGGTTGGGAGCTGCCTTGGTACAGGTGGCTCCCCTTTTTAAAGGATGTCTATATCATGGTGAATGTGGAAGCTCTTAGGAAAATACTCAGAGGTAGCCCTGAGAAGAAAGCCAACGCAGCTGGTAAATCGCTAGGTGGCTATAGTGGTAATGCAGCTAAGGCTATCACAGCTCGTAAGAAGGCAATGGCCAAGGCTCTTAAGGACGCTAACTAAATATGTCTGACAAATTCATTACACTAAAGAACATTACCCAATGGCTTGACGACTTGGATACCTCTCTGAAATCTCAGATCGTAGGTACCCGACTCGATGATAGCCAATCAAGGGAAAGCCTGTACAACCTGTATCAAGCTGCTCAACTTCTCAGAGCTCGGATGCTCGGGGATTTCTCAGACCAAGTTGAGTTCTCTAATAACATGTACGACGAACCGAACTAAAAGGAGTTACACCCGCTATGGCTCAAGACATGAATACCCCTGCAAAGGGACTCACGTTAGACCAGGCATTTACACAACTGAAGGCCTCTCGTGGAAAGAGTCAGGCAACCCCTGACCAACTTGAAGATGAGAACGTCGATGTTGTAGACGAAGACCTCGATGATTACGAGGACTTCAACGCAGACGAACTAGAGGGAGATGCTGAAGACTCTGAGGGTGACGACTTGGATGAGGACTCAGAAGATTCCGAAGGTAAGGATGCAGAAGAGGAAGACGAAGTTTGGGAGATTGAAGTTGATGGTGAGACGGTAGAAGTTACTACTGAAGAACTCCACAAGGGATACCTCCGGAACAACGACTACACTCGGAAACGTCAAGCTGATGCGCAGAAGGCTAGGGCCCTTGAGACTGAGTATACTACCAAACTGACCCAGTTGAATACGGCACTACAGCAGAACGTATCACAAGATCAGCAGGCCTTGCACCAGTTGCAGCAGAAGTACAAGTCAGCCCCTGATGATGCTACCAAGCGTAATCTGCATTACCAGATGTTGCAACTTCAGCACAACATTGGCACTAGGCAGCAGGCATTGCAGCAGGCTCGTGCTCTCCAAGAGCAAACTGAGCAGGCACAAGCTGAAGCTTACTGGAAGGAGCAAGAGGATATCCTGAGAGGTCATTACGATGACTGGGACTCCAAGAAGAATGAACTTGCTGGGTACCTTCAGAGCCAAGGGTTCGAAGACTTGTCTATGTTCGGGCATGCTAAGATGGCTTCGCTGGTTGAGAAGGCTAAACAGTTTGACGAATTGCAACAGAAGCGTAACATCGTTGCGAAGAAGAAGATCAGACGTAAGGTACCTGCGGTACTGAAGGCTGGTCAGGGTGAGAAAGTATTCCGCGCTGATAAGAAAGTAGTGCAGGTACTGGAATCCCGCTTCGCCAAGACTAACTCCATCAAAGATGCTCAAGCTTTGCTTAGAGCACGAAGAGGTAAATAACCACCATGGCTAAAAGAGAAAACATGTTTGCGTCCCACGAGCAAGTCGGTATCCGCGAAGACCTCTCGGACATCATCAGCAACATTGACCCTACTGAGACTCCTGTCGTAACCGCTATCGGTACTGACAGTGAAGGTGGAGGCAACACCCTGTTCGACTGGCAGGTTGACAACCTCGATGCTCCTTCGTCTAGCAATGCTAAGATTGAAGGCGAGGATGCTGCTGCTGCTGCTCTCGGGGCAACTACCCGCCTCAATAACTATCACCAGATCAGTGACAAAGTATATGGCGTCACTGGTACTTCCCGCGTTATGAACGGCGCTGGTCGTGGTGATGAGCTGGACTACCAGCGTCTGAAGAAAGGTGTAGAACTCCGTAAGGATATCGAAGCCGTTCTCACTGGCATCCATCAGGCTAAACTTGTTGGCAGCAACACCGTTGCTCGATTGACTGGTAACTTCGCCTCCTTCATTGCTACCAATGCCCTCGTTGGTGCTACTGGTACGCTGCCCACTGGGGATGGTTCCGATATCCCGGATGCTGGTGATGCATACTCGATCACCGAGGCTATCTTGGCTGCTCGTCTGCAAGCCGCTTGGACTGCAGGTGCTCGTCCGACTATGGCTTTCATGCCGGCTCCTATCAAGATTACTGCTAACGGTTTCCTTGGTCGTGCTGACCATGTTCGTGCAGTGTCTGATGATAACGTCGTGTACGCTAACGTCGATGTCTACGTGTCTGAGTTCGGTACCGTCGAGATGATTCCTTGTCGCGACATCGAGGCTAACACTGTCCTCGGTATTGACCCTGATTTCGCAAGTGTAAAATACCTGCGTTCCTTTGAGACCACTCCGCTTGCTAAGGTGGGTGACTCTGACCGTGAGCAGATGATCGTTGAGTACGGCCTGAAGGTCGACAATGAGGCTGCACACTTCGCACTGTATGGCGTTACTGCGTAACCATACGCATGCTAACACGAGAGCTAGTCTGGCCCACAAAGCTGGGCTAGCTCTTTTTTATTTATAGAGGAGTTTAATTGAAATGAGTAATCGCAAATACGACATCGGTTTTGAAATGAAGTTTGAGGATAAGAAGATCATCACTAAGCATACCCAAGATGTTGAAGGGGCTATCGCTTCGGTGAAGCATCTTCGTAGTGTTGATGGGGGTAAGAAGCAGTATGGCTACCATGCAGCACGTATCCCTCAGCTCTTGCTCATGAAGTGGGGAGTCGAGGATGCAGGCGACCAGTTGGCATACCTCCAAGGTAAGCACAATAAGAACCCCGACCTAGCCAAGAAGCTGGCAGCGAGGATGAACAGTAACGAGTTCCACGAGTTTCGCATATGGGAGGGCAACGTTGCTGCTTCTGATATGTTGAAAGAGGGAAAGCATTTGTAATATGAAGACACTAACAGAGTTGCGTGAGCAGATCAGGTTATGGTCAGAGCGCGAGGATATTGCAGACTCTCAGCTTAACCATTTCATAAACCTTTGCGAACAAGAGTATAAGGATGATCTGTATCTACCGCCCAACGAGAAGAGGGTAACTCTAGTCACTGATGCTGATGGTCAGGCGGCTATCCCACCTGACTACCTCAAAGCTAAGCACATGTACGTCCTCGACTCTGATGGTAATAAGAAAGTCTTGTATCGTAAACCCAATGAGTTCGTAGTGACAGGTAGCTCTCTTGAATCAACTGGCTCTACATGCTACTTCGAAAGGTCTGGTGGATACTTTATCTTTGCACCAGCAGCTGGAGAAGGTGTAGATATCTACATCACATATTACGCTCTTATCCCCTCTTTGCTTGATATAGAAGAGGCTCTCCCCGGAGAGGTCAACTTTGTCATGGCAGTCATGCCAACAATCTACCTATTCGGTGCTCTGATGTTCCTCTACATGTTTACCTTCAATGAGGAGAGGGCCAACTATTATGCCGCCCTATACGAAAGGGCTAAGCAAGACTTGGTAGGCATGCAAGCTGACGCTGAAATGAGTGGCAGTTCTTTGCACGTGGTACCAACTATGTCTGACAGCGGGAGTATCTGGTAATGGCTGTAATTAATAGTAACAACTCTGGTATGTATGGCTCGGGTATCGTGGTTATTGAGTCAACTGAACTCAATGCTAGTAGGGCTGAGGCTGCAGCACTTGAAGCTTTGGATGCTCAAACAGCTGCAGAGGCTTCTGCTGCCGCTGCTCTAATGTCTGAGACTAATGCTGATGCTTCTGAGTCATCGTCCATCGCCGCTAGAGATAATGCACTAGCGTATGCAACAGCAGCTAATTTAGCAAGAGATGATGCACAAACAGCTGAGGCTAATGCTGAGGATGCTGAGACTGGAGCTTTAGCTGCACAAGAAGCAGCTGAGCTAGCCTATGATGACTTCGATGATAGGTACCTAGGAGCTAAGTCTTATGAACCAACTGTGGACAACGATGGTGATGCTCTCATAACTGGAGCACTCTACTTCAACACTACAGACGATTATATGAAGGTGTGGGATGGTGCAGCTTGGAATAACGCCTATGCTGATTTCAGTTCTCTGGGTACTGCAGCTGAGGCTGATATTATAGGCACTGTATCTGAATCCGCAGGTGTCCCCACAGGAGCTATCATAGAGAGGGGAAGCAATGCCAATGGGGAGTATGTGCGCTATGCTGACGGGACGCAGATATGCACGAGAATCTCACTCCCTCTGTCAACCACACTTTCTCCTTGGGGTTCTGCTGCATACATCAGTGGTGAGGTGATATGGACTTTCCCTGCCCCTTTTAGTCATATCCCAGCCGTTTCAGGCTCCGCAGGAGATTCTAATCACCTGTCCTTGCTCACAGTAAGTTCCGTGGGCGCAGTGAGTACAGGGGTCAGGTCGATAACACCCGCCTCTTCTATAACGAGCAACCATGGCCACGTAACAGCTATAGGAAGGTGGTTCTAAAGTATGAGAAATCTTAATGTAGGTGATTGAGGAGTGGTAATGATCTTAAATAAACTAAAAAGATTTCTTAATATTTTTAAACCCAACTCCCTAAAAGGCAGCGCGTGGAAGAAAGGTTCAAAAAGTGCTACCAGTGCTAGTGAAGAGAAAGGTGCTGAAGTGTCTGCAGAGTGGAAGTTCTAATGAGTCTCCAGTTAGTAACTAAGGGTGTTCTCAAAGCACCAGAAGGTTTCTGGAGGATGCACCCTAAAACTTACAAGAGGGTGTGTAACGGGGCAGGCCCCAAGGGGTGGGGGTGGCTCATACCTGACACCATGTGGGGGTTGAGGATAACCAAAGCTGCTGACATCCACGACTTCATGTATTACTGGGGTATATGGCCTAAGGATTTCTGTGATAAACTCTTCTATGAAAACCTTGTATCGTTAATCAATAACAAGGGTGGTGCTCTCAAGTACCTCAGGAGGGCTCGTGCCTATACTTACTACAAAGCTGTGCACTTCTTCGGTGCATCCAGCTTCAAAAGGAATTAGATGCATGAATTGCAAACAAGAGGCAAGGATCACACGTAATGAAATAATCCTTGACAGTCATTCAAGCATGTTACCCGAGCTGTCAGCAGGACTAGCTGCTATAGCTTCTGACTTAAAATCTATTAAGTGGTGTGCCATTGGCGGAGCTGTTGGCTTTGTGCTTAATCAGATGGGCTTGGTTGAACTAGTGAAGCAACTGATTTAGGAGATAATTAAATGGCATTAGAGGCTGGAACTTACATCTCAGACTTAGTGGTGACTAACCCCACCGGGACTGACAACCGCAGAGAGGGGGATGATCACCTTCGCCTGCTTAAGAACACACTGAAGAACACCTTCCCAAATGTTACTGGCCCTATCACTCCAACTCACACCGAGCTGAACCACGTTGATGGTGTAACCTCTAACATTCAAACCCAGCTAAACGCTAAGGCCCCAACTATTAGCGCCAGTAATAGGGTGAATGCAGCTTATGTTGGTGGTGGTACAGTTAATGATACAGAGTTCGGATACCTTGACGGTGTTCAGTCACATATCCAGGCACAGCTAGATACCAAAGCTGCTATCGCTACTGCTGGAGAGATAGGGACGTATGCACTGCTTGTTAAGATTGCAGTTTCTCAAACCATACTCCCCGGTGAAACCCTGAGTGGTGTCTCCTTGAGATACGCAAGCTTTAGAATCTATGTAGGCGGTGATGAGTGTAGGCCAAGCGGTATTGGTGATGTGCCTCCCGGCACATGGAGGGCTATGGGCTTCTCAGCTGCTAGTGGGAATTACTATCCAGTAACGCTGTGGCAGAGGATTGCCTAATAAGGAGCAAAGGGAAATATGAAGGCTTATATACAAGTCCCTATGGGGGTAGAGGGAGGGCTGAATAAGGACTTGGAGCCTAAAGACCTAGCCCCCGGCGAGTACTCTGATGTACACAACTTGCGTATGAAAAACAATAGGCTCATACTGGCACAAGGTTACTCTGAAATTTTTGAACCACTGCCAGTGGCACCAGAGCACATGGTTGGTATTATCCAAGATGAGCTATCTACTATAATTATAGCAGGCGGTGGTCAAATACATAAGAACCAGAGTGCTG
>Ga0326597_10012781_pt1 | contig 11059 bp, 11 predicted proteins | sample RVTome_12_FD_203789 | JGI IMG/M metagenome (GOLD analysis project Ga0326597, IMG submission 203789) | Soil microbial communities from uranium-contaminated site in the Upper Colorado River Basin, Wyoming, United States - RVT100D185 | ecosystem: Environmental > Terrestrial > Soil > Contaminated >... | reverse complement strand
GTGAAGTCGGCGGTCTGAATGTGAGGGGCCAGCAGCCAAGCCACGCCGTAGATGGACAGCGTGGACACGATCCAGCGCGCAAAGAGCTCCATCCAAAACCCGCGTCGTTTCCGCGTCACGTTGATGCGCATATTTCTTACAGGATATAGCGGCTGAGGTCCAAGTCCTCGGCCACGCCCTTGAGCTTCTCGCGCACGTACGGTGCATCAATGGTGCGAGACTCGTTTTCAGCGCCGACGGTCTCGAACAAGAGATCCTCCATCAGCTTCTCCATCACGGTTTGCAGGCGGCGGGCTCCGATGTTCTCGATGGATTCATTCAAAGTATGGGCAATCTTCGCAATCTCTTCGACGGCGTCCTCGGTGAACTGCACGCTCAGCCCTTCCGTGCGCAGCAATGCGTGGTATTGTTTGGTGAGCGCGTCCTTGGGTTCTTTCAAGATGCGCACGAAGTCCTCGCGCCCCAGAGGCTGAAGCTCCACGCGGATGGGCAGCCGGCCCTGCAGCTCGGGGATCAGGTCGGACGGCTTGGCCATGCTGAACGCCCCGGCGGCGATGAACAGCACGTTCTCGGTAGAGACGTTGCCGTAGCGGGTGCGCACCGTGGCGCCCTCAAGCAACGGCAGCAGGTCGCGTTGCACGCCCTGGCGGCTGACGCCTGGCCCTCCGCGCTCCTCGCGCCCGCTCACGGCGATCTTGTCGATCTCGTCGATGAAGACGATGCCCATGTCCTGAGCGCGCTGCAGGGCTTGCCGTTGGATCTCCTCATGGTTCAGCAGCTTGTCGGCCTCCTGGTTGAACAGCAGATCGCGCGCGTCGCGGATCTTCAACCGCTTGGCCGCCATGCGCTTGGGCAGCAGGCCACCGAGCATTTCCGACAGGTCTATGCCCATCTGGTCCATGCCCTCCTGCGAAAACACGTTCACCTGTCGCACCGGGGACTGGGGCACGCGGATCTCGATCAGGCGATCCTCCATGGAGCCCTCATCCAGCTTCTGGGCCAGTTTCTCCCGCGTGCGCTGCTGGGACTCCTGGCGTTCCGCGCTCGCTTGCTGCTCCGGCGCGGGCAGCAGGGCGTCCAGCAGCCGCTCGCGCACCATGCGCCGGGCTTCAGGCTCGATCTTCTTGATCTCCTCCGCACGCACCATGTTCACGCTGGCCTCCACCAGATCGCGCACGATGGTGTCCACGTCGCGGCCCACGTAGCCCACCTCGGTGAACTTGGTGGCCTCCACCTTGACGAACGGGCAGCTGGTCAAGACGGCCAGCCGACGCGAGACTTCGGTCTTACCCACGCCCGTCGGGCCGATCATGAGGATGTTCTTGGGCTGGATTTCCTTCTTGAGCTCGCCCTCGACCCTCAGCCTGCGGATGCGGTTGCGCAGGGCCACGGCCACTGCCTTCTTCGCCTGTTTCTGGCCGATGATGTACTTGTCCAGCTCGGCGACGATCTCTTTGGGGCTGAGGTCGTCGGGGCGCTTTTGCGGAAGCTGGGCGTTGATCTCCACGATGTCCATTACCATGTGAGCTCCTCGATCACGATGTGGTCGTTGGTGTAAATATCCAAAGCTGCGGCGATGTGCAGGGATTTTTCCGCAATCTGGGCGGCTGAAAGCTGAGTTTCCGCCTTCAAGGCGCGCGCGGCGGCCAGGGCGTACCCTCCGCCGGAGCCCAGCGCGATGATGCCGTCGTCAGGCTCCATCACGTCCCCGGCGCCCGAGATGGTGAGCAGCGCGTCCTGGTTGACCACCACCAGCAGCGCTTCCAGGCGGCGCAGCACGCGGTCGGTGCGCCACTCCTTGGTGAGTTCCACCGCCGCGCGCAACAGGTTGCCGCCATATTGCTTGAGCTTCACTTCAAAGCGTTCAAACAGGGTGATGGCGTCGGCCGTTGCGCCGGCGAATCCGGTGAGCACCTTGTCTTCGTAGAGGCGGCGCACCTTGCGGGTCTTGGACTTGATCACCATCGTGTTCATGGTGGCCTGGCCGTCCGCCGCGATGACGGCGCAGCGGGCTTGAGCGTCACGCAAGGCAAGGATAGTGGTGCCATGGATCTTCATGCTAGCGCGCATTCTATCGCCTTTTCCCCCGCCTGCAACAGGCCAACAGGAAGAATGACTTTTCGTTTGACTATAATCGTGACACACTCCTGATGCACCAAGGAGCAAAAGCATAGGAGGAAGCATGGAGTACGTCCATCTTGGCAAATCGGGCTTAAAGGTCTCGCGCTTGTGCCTGGGCACGATGACGTTCGGCTCGCCCAGTTGGAATGACTGGGTGATGGAGGAGGAAGAGAGTCGTCCCTTCATTGAGCGAGCCCTTGAGCTTGGCATCAACTTCTTTGACACGGCCGACGTCTACTCGGTCGGCCGCTGTGAGGAGATCGTTGGAAAAGCCCTTTGGGACTTCGCCAAACGCGATGAGGTGGTGCTTGCCACCAAGGTGTTCTTCCCGATGGGGAAAAAGCCCAACCAAGGAGGCTTGTCGCGCAAGCACATCGTCGAAGCGTTGGAAGCGTCGCTTCGCCGGCTGGGCACGGAGTACGTGGACCTGTATCAGATCCATCGCTGGGATCAGGGTACGCCTATCGAGGAGACTCTGGAGGCGTTGCACCATCTGGTTCAAAGTGGCAAAGTCCTTTACGTCGGGGCCTCGAGCATGTATGCATGGCAGTTCGCCAAAGCGCTGTACCTTGCAGACCTGCACGGCTGGACGCGCTTCGTCTCGATGCAGAACCACTACAACCTGATCGTGCGCGAGGAGGAGCGCGAGATGCTGCCGCTGTGCCGCGTGGAGGGCATCGGCGTGATCCCCTGGAGCCCGATGGCGCGCGGTTTTCTGGCGGGCAACCGCAAGCGCACAGGAGGGGGCAAGACCGTGCGCTCGAACAGCGATCCGCTGGCCGACAAGCGCTATTTCCAGAAGGCCGATTTCCAGATTGCAGACCGCGTGATGGAGGTCGCAAAGAAAAAGGGTGTGGCTCCCGCACAAATTGCGCTGGCCTGGGTGCTGCACCAGCCGGGCATCACATCCCCCATCGTCGGAGCGACCAAGATGGCGCACCTGGAGGAAGCCGTGAAGGCGCTCAAGATCAAGCTGTCAAAGGCAGAGTGCGCCTACTTGGAGGAACCGTACCTGCCGCGCGCTGGATCGTTCTAACTTTCTCAACCTGTGTTATACTGCTCTTTCAGGAAATGAGAGGAGGGGTTTTGATGGCATCTCAGGGGTTCCAGATTAGATCGGACCAGTGGCGCTGGGCGATCGCGGCGGGATGGGCGCTTGCCGGGGTGGCGTTGCTCGTGCTCTGGGCGTGGTGGGGTCAGGGGAAATCCGACACGATGTACATCGCCGTGCTGGGATCTTCCTTGGTGTTCACGGGCATCGTGCGCTGGTGGTACTGGAAGTTTGAAATCATGCCGCTTGGGTTGAGGCGGCTGCTGTACGGGTTCTTGTTGTTCCCGACGGCGATCCTCATCATGCGCTGGGGCGCCATCGAGGGCGCGGCCTGGACGGAGCTTTCCGCGCTCGGCGTGGCCATGGCCATGGCGATTCTGATCCATCGCTACGTGAGGCACGATGGCTATGCGCACTACTTCGCCGCCGTCATCGGCATGTTCTTCCTGACCAACATCGTGTCCGACTATTGGCTGTGGGAGTGGAGCGCGTTTGGGTATTGGTTCCCGACGATCGGGCAAGCCCTGAACGCCGTCGCGTATGGGGGATTGTGCTACGTGCTGTTGGCCCATCACCGCCATGAAGCAGCGCGCCCCCGCTGGAAGGAATGGAATATCGTCCCCGACCGTTGGCGCTGGTTGTACGTGGCCGGCTGGGCAGTGCTCGGTCTGTGGTTTCTCGGCGTCTGGTTTGAGTGGCCTTTGGCTGCGGGACTGTGGCCGCGCGCGGACGCTTGGTTGGCGCTGGTGTTTGGCCTTGCGTGCATTTTGACCGCCGTGGTCCGCTGGAGATACTGGCGGCAGCGGACTTTGCATCCAACCTTGCGCCGCCTGCTGTACGTCGCCTTGCTCTTGCCGATGGCCGTGCTGACGCTGTGGTCAGTGGCCTTTGGCGCGCTTCCCATTTGGGTGCAGCTTGTGTCGCTTGCCATCCTGTTCATGATGGCGATGCATTCGGATCGCTTTGCAAGCCTGGATGCGTATGCCTATTACTTCGCTTCGTTCCTGGGGTTGTTCTTCCTGGGCTACGTCGTTTGGTGGGCGCAACGGCCTTGGGATTGGATGCTCGAATCCTGGCCGACGCTGCTTGCCGTCATCTACTGGCTCACGTTTTTTGCGCCCCGAAGTCCGGCTAAACGCAGGTAAGCTCCAAGCGGATGTCAGCGTCTGTAAGTTCGCAAGGAGGCGCGCGCCTATGAAGAAAATCCAGAAGACCGAGCAGGAGTGGAAAGCCACGCTCACGCCGGAGCAATACCAGATCACGCGTCAGAAGGGCACCGAGCCCGCATTTACAGGCCAATACTACAAGACCAAGGATAAGGGCACTTACACGTGCGTTTGCTGCGGCAACGAGCTGTTCAGCTCCGAAACCAAGTACGACTCCGGCTCCGGCTGGCCAAGCTTCTGGGACCCGCTCGCCAAGCAGAACGTGCGCATGGAGCAGGACAGCAGCCACGGCATGCGGCGCGTGGAGGTGATGTGCGCCGCCTGCGAAGCGCACCTCGGGCACGTCTTCCCCGACGGGCCAAACCCCACCGGCACGCGCTACTGCATCAACTCGGCCTCACTCAAGCTGGAGAAGAAGGAGGCGTAAGCGTATCCTGACGGGGAACTTGGCCTAGAGGAGTATCCACAACGTGCTTTACGCTTCCCCGAGGCTGTACGAGTGGTCCATCCGAAAACTCCATGGAAAGACGTTGGATCGGCGCTTTCGGCTGATCGCAGAGATGGCGGGCGCGGGCAGCGTGCTGGATGTCGCCTGCGGAACGGGATTACTGGCTCAGTACCTCCATCCCAAAGCGACGTATCGGGGCATCGACCTCAACGAGCGCTTTTTGAGGTTCTCCCAAGCCAAAGGGTTGCAGGTGCATCGACAGGACGTGCTGGATGTGCCTCACTACCCCGTCGCCGACACGTACGTCCTGTGCGACCTGCTGCACCACATCATGCCCCACCACCGCACGCTGCTTGAGCAGGTGCTGGCTTTGGGCAAGAACATGGTGGTTTGCGAGCCGTTCATCCCGAGCAAATCCAGGCTCCGTCGCTTCGTGGTGCGCGCCATCCTGGACAACGACTTCATCAACCCGCCGCGGATGGATCAGATGTGGTACACCGAGCCTGAGTTGATGCAGTTTTTCGAGGACGTGATGAGCCCCAGCCGCATCGAGAAGATCGGTGAGGACGTCATCGCGCTGCACAAGGTGAGTTAGTTCACTTGTATTCCTCGCGTACGGGCGAGAAGATATCCATCACCTTTACCGGCTTGCCAAAGACCCGAACGCTGTGCACCACGTTGCCGGGAATCAAATAGGCATTGCCCGGCTTCATTTTCTTGGTCTCCTGCGCGATCGTCATTTCAAACTCCCCTGCGAGCACGACGCCCGCCTGCTCGTGGGGGTGGCTGTGCGCCGGAACCACTGCATTTGCATCCAACTCGACCATGGCAATCAGCATCTTGTCCGCCCAGAAGGTCCTGGCTTGGACGCCTGCGAACAGCTGCTTGGGCGAGCGCTCCTTTTCGTTGCAGAAGCAGGACAATGAAACCTCCTTGAGAATGCGCCTTCGAACGGTTTTGTTGGCTGAGACTGTAACAGCTAACTTCTCCGCCGCCAAGGCGCTCAGGGTCCTTGAACAGCAGGGCTGTTTTGTTATCATGCAACCATGACGACCGTTGCCGGCTTGGAAAACGCCGTTGCCGCACAAACCCGCTTGAGCCACGTGGATGGGCAGGCAGGCGAGTTGATCATCGCAGGGTATCCTTTGGAGGAACTGGCTCCCAACGCCACTTACGAGCAAGCGTTATGCTTGCTGTGGCAAGGACAGCTTCCCTCGCGTGCAGAGCTTGAAGCTTTCCAACGCGCTTTGCGCCGCGAGCGAGCCTTGCCGGCGGTCACTGGCTACATCTTGCAGCAGGCGGCCCAGGCCAAGCTTCCGCCCATGGACGCGCTGCGCATGGCGGTGTCCACCTTGCCGGTGACGGACCCGAACGCGCAGGACAACTCGCTGGAGGCCAATCGCCTGCGCGCCCTGCAGCTGGCGGCCAAGGCGCCCATGATCGTCGGCAATTACTGGCGCATGCTGCAGGGAAAAGAGCCCTTGGATTCAAAGCCGGAACTCAGCCAAGCGGGCCAATTCCTTTACCTCATCCACGGCAAGCAGCCCGATCCTGCCTTCGAGAAGGCGCTGAACGCCTACTGGGTGACCGTCATCGACCACGGCCTCAACGCCTCCACCTTCGCCGCCCGCGTGATCACGTCCACCTTGTCGGACATGTACTCCGCCATCACCGGCGCAATTGGCGCCTTGAAGGGACCGCTGCACGGCGGAGCGCCCGGCCCGGCCCTGGACATGGTGTTTGAGATCGGCACGCTGGAAAACGCCGAACCGTATCTGCGCAAGAAGCTCGAAGCCGGCGAACGCCTGATGGGCTTTGGGCATCGCGTCTACAAGGTGCGCGATCCGCGAGCCGACGTGCTGGCTCAGGCGGCGCAGCGCCTGTTCGATCGCGCCGGGGACCGATCGTTGTATCAATTGGCCTTGGGGGTCGAGCAAATGGCGCTTCGACTGCTCGAGGAGTATAAGCCGGGCCGAAGCCTCCAGACCAACGTGGAGTTCTTCACCGCCTTGGTGCTCCACGGGATTGGGTTGGAATCGCCGTTGTTCAGCGCGGTGTTTGCCATAGGCCGCATGGGGGGATGGACGGCGCACGTACTGGAGCAGTTGGCGAACAACCGCCTGATTCGACCTCAGTCGCAGTACGTCGGGCCGTTGGGCCGCAGGTGGCAAAGCTAGAGTCTGTCTTCAGTATCAACACACGCCAACCGACACTTGCGACCCACAGCGCAGATTATTGAAAAAGGGAAGAGCGCCCCGGCTTCCCAGGGCGCTCTCCAAGACAATCATCCAAGCAAATGGGTTCATGTTGACCTCCTCACGTTTCAAACGCGACTAGAGCACCTGGCGATTCTGCAAGCGCGCACCCGCCGCGCACAACAAGCCGCCGAGGCGGTGCGCCAGGCGCTCCAGGGAGCGATGGAAGGAGGAGGGCCGATGGCGGCGCAGCATCCGCTCCTGATGCGCTTCCTGCAGCAACCGCTGGTGCCGTTCCTTGGCGAAACGGTGCAGCAATTCGGGACGAAGGTCTAACATGTTCACCCCCTATGCAGAGGTCTTTGGAACACGCGCAATCACTTCGCTGACGCTTGTTTGTGGTCTTGGATCAAGCGTGATGCACTCGATCCTCCATCCGGTTTTCACGGTTGGAATAGACTGATCGCAAGAACAATGCCGCTGTGGGCGCTTGCACTGCCTTGCCGTGAAGGGTCCTAGCAGGCGCTAGGCAGTGAAAAGTTCCACAGACCGGCGGTGACCTCAATTTGCTTAATCATGAAGATGCACCGTCCTTTCGGTCTGAGATGAGGCGTAACTATAGCACGTGTCGTCAAGCGTGTCAAGGACAAACCCCTGGATCAACCCTCACCCCAACCCTCTCCCAGCCTTGGGAGAGGGGAAATTAAAAGTGCAAGGCAGATGCGCTAATCCTTGTACGGGATTTGCACGACCCGTTCATCCAATTGCGCCTGTAGCGCCTGGATTTCAGCCCTCATTCGCGCGACCACCTGCGCCAGCGGCACGATGCTGCGCTCCGCCGCGTGCCTTGGCTTGAACTCGACGCCGCCTTCCTTCAAGGAGCGCTCGCTCATCGTCAGGCGCAAGGGGATGCCGATGAGGTCCGCATCCTTGAACTTGACGCCGGGTCGTTCATCGCGGTCGTCAATCAGGACTTCAAAGCCCTCCTGCACCAGCTGCTGGTACAGCTCCAGCGACTTGCGCCTGATGTCCTGGCTTTCCACGAACAAGCTCACCAGGTGGATCTGAAAGGGGGCGATGGACAGGGGCCAGCGCAACCCGTCGGCGTCGTGGTGCGCCTCGGCCACGCACGCGAGCAGCCTGCCCACGCCGATGCCGTACGAGCCCATGATCACGGGCTTTCGCTCTCCCTTCTCGTCCAGGAACGTGGCGCCCATGGCCTGGCTGTAGCGCGTGCCCAGCTTGAAGATGTTGCCCACTTCCACGCCGCGCGAGGTGTGCATCGGCTTCTGGCACTGGGGGCAGGCATCGCCTTCCTGTGCGGCGGCAAGGTCTGCGACCACCTGGGCTTGAAAATCCCGGCTGTAATTGACGTTGAGCAAATGGTAACCGCGCTCGTTGGCGCCTGCGACCAGGTTGGGGGACCCAGCCACTGCGTCATCGATGGCCACCAAGACGCCCTTCAAGCCCACGGCGGAGCCGTAACCGGGTTCGGCGCCCACCGCACGGATTTCGTCCTCGCGGGCGGGGCGCAGGGCTTTGGCTTTGAGCGCGTTGGACAGCTTGGTTTCGTTGAGCTCCATGTCGCCGCGCACGGTCGCAAGCACGAATTTTTGCACGTCCTGGTCCTTTTCGCTGATCGTCGCCACCATGAACACGGCCTTTGCCGTCTTGGCATTGGGGATTTTCAGGAACTTGGCAAGCGACTCGATGGTGGTCGTGCCCGGCGTCTCGATCTTCTTCATCGGTTCAGCCTTTTCGACCTCTGCTTTTGGCTTGACGAACGCGGCGTTCTGGCGGTTGGCCGCATAGGCGCAGCCGTCGCACAGCAGCAGTGTGTCCTCGCCGATGGGGGTGAGGTACATGAACTCGTGGGCCAGCTTGCCGCCCATCATCCCCACGTCCGACCTGACCGCGATCACGGGCAAACCACAGCGGTTGAAGATGTTGAAATACGCCTGGTAATGGGCGCGGTACTGCGCGTCCAGCCCTGCCTCATCGGCGTCGAGGCTGTAGCTGTCCTTCATCACGAACTCGCGCACGCGGATCAGCCCTGCGCGCGGCCTGGGATCGTCGCGCCACTTGGTCTGTATCTGGTAGATCAGGCAAGGCAGTTGTTTGTAGGACTGGATCTCCTTGCGCGTCAGGTCGGTGACCACCTCCTCGTGGGTCATCCCCAGCGCCATCTCGCGACCCGCTCGATCCTGAAAGCGGCCCATCTCAGCGTCAATCTGGAACCAGCGGCCCGTTTCCTTCCACAGGTCGCTGGGGTGCACCACGGGCATGGTCAGCTCCTGTCCACCGATGGCGTTTATCTCCTGACGCAGGATGCGGGTGATCTTATCCACCGTGCGCTGGCCCAAGGGCAGCAAGCTGAAAATGCCGGCGGCCAACTGGCGGATGAAGCCGGCGCGCACGAGCAGCTGGTGGTTGGCGACCTCCGCATCGCCGGGCGCTTCGCGCAGCGTCTGACTGAATAACTGGCTCATTCTCACAAAAAAACCTCCCGTGAAGCATCAACAGGTTTGCCTACTGTAGAGGCCGACGTTTGAAAAGACAAAGCGATCACCGTGCGCTCAGCCGCCGATGTGGGACATCTCCACTTTCTTTTGTTTAAACGTCAATTGCGTGCGCAGCTGCGAATAGCGATCCGTACGCTTGCCCCACACGCCCGCCAAGAAAGTGTTGATGTCGTCATCGGTTGCACCGCTGCGCAGCAGGGCTCTGAAGTCGTGTCCCATCCCCGAGAACAGGCACGTGTACAGCTTGCCCTCGGCGCTCAGCCGGGCGCGGGTGCACCCTTCGCAGAAGGGTTGCGTCACCGACGCGATGACGCCGATTTCCCCTGCTCCATCTTTGTAGCGGTAGCGTTCGGCCACCTCTCCGGGATAATTGGCATCGAGCGGCTCGATGGGCCACACGGCGTTGATCTTCTCCAAAACTTCTTTGGCGGGAACCATGTCGGTCAGGCGCCAACCGTTGGTGTTGCCCACGTCCATGTATTCGATGAAGCGCAGCACTTGGCCGCTGCCTCGGAAATGCTCGGCCATGGGCACGATGCTGTGCTCGTTCAGCCCGCGCTTGACCACCATGTTGACCTTGATCGGGCCAAGGCCCGCTTTCTCTGCGGCGGCAATGCCTTCCAGCACGCGAGATGCCGGGAAGTTGACGCTGTTCATGCGCATGAACACTGCATCGTCCAGCGAGTCCAGGCTCACGGTTACCCGTTTAAGGCCCGCGTCTTTGAGCGCTTGCGCCTTGTGTGCGAGCAGCGAGCCGTTCGTGGTCAGGGCCAGATCTTCCAGGTCTGGAATGTGGGCCAGCATGGCGACGAGTGTTTCCAGATCGCGACGGACCAGCGGCTCGCCGCCCGTCAAGCGAAATTTGCGCACGCCCTGGCCAACGAACAGCCCGGCAAGCCGTGCGATCTCCTCAAACGTGAGCAATTGCGCATGAGGAACGAAGGCAAAATCCGGCCCGAACACCTCTTTGGGCATGCAATAGACGCAACGGAAATTGCAGCGATCCGTGACCGAGATGCGCAGGTCCCGCAACGGCCTGGCGAGTTTGTCTTTCAACATGGAGTTCACCTGTCTGGAATTATCGCTGCTGCCGTGCTTCGCCGCCATCCGCCCGTTGCCGTCATTGCCCGAACAGACTGCGCTGCTTCAACCGCTGCACGGTGGCCCAGCGCGTGCGCACGCAAGGCGGGAAGGCGCCTTGGCTCAAGCAGCGGTGTAGAAACGCCAGGGTCTTTGGCTCAGCGGGATACCCCCAGCCGATGTCGCCATACTGCTCGTGCAGGGTGCTCATCGCGCGGTCGCGCGTGACCTTGGCCACGATGGAAGCGGCGGCCACTGCCGGATAACGGGACTCGGCCATGTTCTCTGCAACAATCGTGCATGGTTTCGTCAAGCGCGAGCGCAATTGCAGCACGAAAGCGGGAATGGCAGCAGGCGGCACCGGCGCATCCAGGAACACGTGATCCGGCGCCAACTCATTGATTAACGTGGCCAGGCAATTCAGTTCGACCTGAGTGAGGTTCTCCTCCAGGCATTGCGGCTCCACTGCGACGGTG
>Ga0326597_10012780_pt1 | contig 11059 bp, 9 predicted proteins | sample RVTome_12_FD_203789 | JGI IMG/M metagenome (GOLD analysis project Ga0326597, IMG submission 203789) | Soil microbial communities from uranium-contaminated site in the Upper Colorado River Basin, Wyoming, United States - RVT100D185 | ecosystem: Environmental > Terrestrial > Soil > Contaminated >... | reverse complement strand
TATGTGTGCTTCGACATGGACTATTTCGATCCGTCCTGTGCGCCGGGCGTGGCAACTCCGACATGGGGCGGCCCGCCGGCCGCCGAGGTGTTCGACCTTCTGCATGGTTTTGCCGGGCTCAATATCGTCTGCCTGGACGTGAACACGGTAAGCCCGCCCCACGACGTCGGGGGAATGACCGCGTATCTCGCGGGCCATGTCATGCTGATCGGCATGCATCTCATCGCCAAAGGCCGCAACGCCGGCTGACCTGATTGGCCACAAGGCAGAGGCTGGCCCCCCGTGCCGCGGCCAAGGGCGCACGCATGAAGCATATTGACACTTGTAGACCACTGTGAACACGATGCGTGGGCTGCGGTAATCCGGCAAAAGTGCTAATCACGCTGGGAATCGTGGCTACGGAACAATTCCGGACCTCGACTGAAGGAAGGAAAGGCCTGAGGCCTGCCCAACCGGACGAATAAGATGTCATTACAGGGAGGAATGCGCAATGAAGACCGGCTTCGCATGGGGGGTGTCCGCGATCGCGGCCGCTGCCCTGCTTTCTGCCGTCACCTTGACGGCTCGGGCCGAAACGAAAGGCCCGGTAACCGATGAGCTTGGCGTGGTGGAAATCCCCAAGGGCGCGCCCATCGTGATCGGCGGCTACTGGGTGATTTCCGGTCCCGATACGGCACTGGGAGTCGACTCCAAGCGCGGCGTGGAAATCGCCTTCGATCAGGCCAACAACACGATCGCCGGCCACCCGATCCAGTTCATCGTGGAGGACGACCAGTGCAACGTCGAAGGCGGCCAGACCGCGGCCACCAAGCTGGCATCGCTGCCCAATATCGTCGCTGTCGTCGGTCCGGCCTGCTCCAGCGCCGCCACCGCCGCCGCGCCGATCCTGTGGAAGGCCGGCCTGACCAACATCGGCACCGCCACCACGGCCCCGTCGCTGACCGCGCCCGACCGCAAGCCGGCATATTTTGGCTATATGCGGACCATCTACAGCGACCTCGACCAGGGTTTTAACGACGCCGAGTATTTCTACAAGGAACTGAAATGCACCACCCTGGCCACCATCCATGATGGCAGCCCCTACGCCGCCCAGCTCGTCGGCGTGGCCGCCAAACACTTCAAGGAACTCGGTGGCGAAGTGGTCGCCGAAGAGGCCGTCACGCCCACCGACGTCGACATGCGTCCCGTGCTGACCGGCATCGCGACCAAGAAGCCGTGTGTCCTGTACTTCCCGATCTTCATCGCCGCTGCCGCGCAAGTCGTGCGTCAGGCGCCGGAAATCGGCGATCTTAAGGACACCAAGATCATCGGCGGCAGCTCGCTCCTGGCGCCCGGCACCCTCGAGGCGGCCGGCGATGCGGCCAAGGGCTTTGCCTTCACCAACGTCGATGTTTCGCCCGAAGTGATGGGCCAGAAATATCCCGACTTCGTGAAAGAATATACCGACAAGTATGGCGAAGGCCCGATCAACTCGTTCCACGCCCAAGCCTACGATGCCGGCGTCATCCTGATCAAGGCCATCGAGGCGGTTGCGGTAACCGACGATTCCGGCTCTACCTTTATCGGCAAGCAGGCGCTGCATGATGCCCTGTTCGCCACCAAGGGTTATGACGGCATCTCGGGTCCGATCAACTGCAACGAGCACGGCCAGTGCGGCGGCTTCAACTTCGCGGTTTATCAGTTCACCGACGGTGATCCGGCGACCTTCAAGATCGGCGAGAACCCGGTGAAGATCTTCCCGAAGTAGCAGGCACGAGGCCCCTGCGCGTACGATCCGGCATGGCCGGCCAACCCCTTGCGGGTAGCCGGCCATGCCGGGGACTGTTCATCAACTCCTCATCCGGGCTCAGGACATGACGGTGAAAAGTGAGGCCGCGACGGCGACGGGGACTGCGGACCTGCGGAGCAAGCTGCACGGATTCACCTATGTCGATGCCGTCTTGTGGCTGCTGCGAATGGCGCTGCTGGCGGTGGTGGTTCTGGGAACCATCGGCACCCTGAACAAAGGCACCTATTCGGCCTCCCAATGGTTTGACTTCTTCACCTTCGGACTGACCATCGGCGGTGTCTACGCGCTCATCGCGCTCGGTTATACGCTGGTCTACGGCATTCTGCGCCTGATCAACTTCGCCCATGGCGACATCACCATGACGGGGGCCTTTTCGGCATTTTTCCTGGCGCGCAGCTTTGACCGGTCGGGTTTCCTCGACGAATATCCGGTGACCGCGATGCTGGGCATCATCGGTTTGTCCATGGCGGTATGCACCGCAACGGCGCTGATCGTGGAGCGCATCTGCTACCGCCCGTTCCGCCACGTGGCCTCGCTCGCCCCGCTGATCTGCGCGATCGGCGCCTCGTTCGTGATCCAGCACACATTCCGGGGCATGTATGGAAATTCGGTGCGTTCCTATCCCGATCCGGAGTGGATGAAGGGCACAATCCAGTTCGGCGACTTTTCGGTGGCGATGGCGCAGATCATCGTCTTCGGCACCGCCGCCGCGGCCATGGTGTTCCTCTATCTGATCGTTCAGAAGACCAGGATGGGCACGGCCATGCGCGCCGTCTCCGAGGATCGCGATGCTGCCGCGCTGATGGGGATCGACGCCAACAAGGTGATCATCTTCACCTTCATACTCGGCGCCTGCATGGCCGGCATCGGGGGCGTGCTCTACTGCTTCGTTTACAAGCAAATCTACTTCTACACGGGCTTCCTGCCCGGCATCAAAGCCTTCAGCGCCGCCGTGCTGGGCGGCATCGGCAACATCCCCGGCGCCATGGTGGGAGGGCTTTTCCTCGGCGTCATCGAGTCGATCGGGCCGCCGCTGTTCCTCGACGGCATCGGCATACCGGCGCCCTACCAGTTGCGCGATCTGATTGCTTTCACGATGCTGGTCATGGTGCTGGTGTTCAGGCCGCAGGGCCTTTTCGGTGAAGCTCTGGCGAAGAAGCGCGCCTAGTGGTCTGACCCAAACAGATGGTACCCATCTGTCTGGATCGCACCACTAGGCGGGAAGTTGGTGACGGCAACTCAAGGGATAGGTCCGCAATGGCTTTTGAGGTTGTAACATCGGGCAGGGCCGAGCGGCAGCGCGTCGCGCCTGTGCGAAACGTCATCAGAGCGGGCCTGCAGATCGCCTTGGCGGGCGTTTTCGTCGCCGTCGTAGGCATCCTGGGCATGTTCAACAACCGGCCGATCATCGTCGGCGAGCTGACCCTCGGCTATGCGACCCTCGGACTGCTGTTCCTCACGACCGGCATTCTCGTGGCCACCCAGCGCCTCTATGCCTCGGCTGCCCATACCTTGATTGCCGGCCTCGTCGCCGGAACCATAGCCTCGGCGACGTTTGCGCTGCTGCCCGTGGCCATGAGCCTCATAAATCTGCGGTCGGTGTTCGTGGCGCTGGATGCGCCGCTTTACAAGATGCTGACTTTCGGCTTGTCGCCACCAGTCGGGATCGCCGTCTTCGTCGGCCTGGGGCCCGTGCTGGGTTTTCTCGGCGCGCTGCTGATCGAGCTGCCGCGGCTGTACCGCCGGCCGCTTGCCGGAGGCCTGATCGCCGTGGGGCTGGCCGGCCTGTTCCAGGAATTGCTGCGGCCGATTCTCTACAACAGCAGCGTCACCAAGCCGGTGCACGATCTGCTCTACGGCTGGTACGGACTGATACTCCAGGGGGCGATCATCATCTTCGTCGTGACCGCCGCCGGCGTCGTGATCTGGGACCGCTACCACGATGGCATGACGTCGAGATACGGCAACCTCGCGCTCGATACCCAAAAGCGCATCCGCTGGAGCCTGATCCTGGCTGCTGCCGTATTGGGCCTTCTGTTTCCGATCTATGCCGGCAATTTCATCGGCCAGGTTCTGCTGACCGTGGGGCTGTTCACCCTGATGGGAATGGGCCTCAATCTCGAAGTCGGCATCGCCGGACTGCTCGATCTGGGTTTCGTCGCCTTCTATGCTACCGGGGCCTATGCCACCGGCCTGCTCATGGCCGACAGCCCGTACGCGCTTGCCCATCTGTCGTTCTGGCAGGCCATGCCGATTGCGGTGCTGTGCTCGGTCATCCTGGGCATCATCTTCGGCATCCCGGTCCTGAAGGTGAGGGGCGACTATCTGGCGGTCGCCACGTTGGGGCTCGGCGAGATCGTGCGGGTGATCGTGTTGTCGGATGCCGCGGCCCCGCTGCTTGGCGGTGCCCACGGTGTTCTGCAAATCCCGCGGCCATATCTTGGGACCATCGAACTCAATAATCCGGTTGCGCTGTTCTATCTGACGCTGGTGGCCTCGGCGGTCGCTGCCTATGCCGCATGGCGGCTGGAGGAATCCCGGCTCGGCCGCGCCTGGAAGGCGATCCGCGACGACGAGGACGTGGCCCAGGCGCTCGGCATCAACCTGATCCGGGTCAAGCTCTTGGCCTATGGCCTGGGGGCGGCCTTTGCCGGGCTGGCGGGCTCGATCTTCGCCACCATGCTCGGCTCGATCTTTCCCCACAGTTTCCAGCTCATCATCTCGATCAACATTCTGGCGCTGATCATCGTCGGCGGCATGGGCAGCCTGGTGGGTGTCGCCCTGGGTGCCGTCGTCCTGATCGGCCTGCCGGAAATGCTGCGCGAGTTCGGCGAGTTCCGTTATCTGTTCTACGGTCTGGCCATCGTCGCCGTGATGCGCATCAAGCCGGAGGGCCTGTGGCCATCGGCGGCCAAGCGCCGCGAACTCAGGATCGATGCCGAAATCGAGGCCGTGCAGCACGGCGAAACGCTGGCCGCTGAGCAGGCGGCGGCGGTCCCGGAAGGAAAAGCCTGAACGATGGCCGTGCTCCTGCAAACCCACCAGATGACCAAGCGCTTCGGTGGTCTGGTGGCCGTCGACCAGCTCGATCTCGCCGTGGAGGAAGGCTCGATCCACAGCATCATCGGTCCCAACGGGGCCGGCAAGACCACGGTGTTCAACTGCATCATGGAGTTCTATACCCCGGAATCGGGGCAGGTTTTCTTCGCCGGCGAGCGGATCGACGGACTGACGCCCGACCGCGTCGCCGAGGCCGGCATCAACCGCACCTATCAGACCATCCGGCTGTTCCGGAACCTCACCTCCATCGAAAACATCCTGGTGGGCATGCACATTCATCTGAAGTCGACCTGGCTGGGCGCCCTGTTCAACACGCCTGGCACCAAGGACGACGAGGCACAGGCCCATCAGGAAGCGATCCGCATTCTCGATTTCGTGGGCTTGCGCGGGCGCGGCGATATTGTCGCCCGCAATCTCGCCTATGGCGAGCAGCGCCGGCTCGAGATCGGCCGCGCGCTGGCGACACGCCCCCGGCTGCTGATGCTGGACGAGCCGATGGCCGGCATGAACCCGCGCGAGAGCGGCGAAATGATGGCCTTCGTGCGCCGGGTGCGCGACCAGCACGCGGTCACCATCTTGCTGATCGAGCACTCGATGCGGGTGATCATGGGGATTTCCGATCGCGTCAGCGTGCTCGACCATGGCATGAAGATCGCTGAAGGAACCCCTGCCGAAGTCCAGAACGACCAGAAGGTGATCGAGGCCTACCTCGGAACCCAACGGGAAAAGGCGCTGAAGTAGATGGCTCTTCTGGACGTCGACAACCTCCATGTCTATTACGGGAAAATCCATGCCTTGCGCGGGGTCTCGCTGGCGCTGGGCAAGGACCAGATCGTAACACTGATCGGCGCCAACGGGGCGGGCAAGAGCACCACCTTGCGGGCGATCTCCGGCATCCTGGCCTCGACCGACGGCCAGATCTACTACGACGGCCAGCCGCTCCGCGACATGGCTGCGCATCGCATAGTCGGCATAGGAATCGTGCATGTGCCGGAAGGCCGTCGTATTTTTGGCCGCCTGACGGTAGCCGACAATCTGCGGATCGGTGCCTTCCAGGTCACCGACAAGAAGTGGATAGCCGACACCGAGGAGCGGGTGCTGGAGATGTTCCCGCCCATCCGCGAGCGCCTGAAGCAGGTCGCCGGAACGTTGAGCGGCGGCGAGCAGCAGATGCTGGCCATTGCCCGCGGCCTCATGTCGAACCCGCGCGTTCTGCTGCTGGACGAGCCCAGCATGGGACTCGCCCCGATCCTCGTGCAGCAGATATTCGACACCATCGTCAGTATCCGCGAGAGCGGTATTGCCGTGCTTCTGGTGGAACAGAACGCCTTCCTGGCGCTGCAGATCGCCGATTACGGCTACGTCATCGAGACCGGTGAAATCGCTCTGCACGGGACCGGCGCCGAACTCCTCGACAATCCCCATGTCAAGGAGGCCTATCTGGGATAAGACAGTTGTGGACCTGGTCGGTCGGCTGCATCGGCTGAGGCCTCCGGGAGACAGGCAAGCAACGAAAGGGCAAGGTCATGAAGGCCATCGTCATGGGAGCGGGCATCGTCGGCATCACGACGGCCTACGAACTCAATCGCGACGGCTACGATGTCACGGTGATCGACCGCGAGAGCGAGGCCGCCGCCTTCACCAGTTATGCCAATGCCGGCCTGTTTGCTCCCGGCCATGCCTATGCCTGGTCGTCGCCGGCGGCCCCCGCCACTTTGCTGCGCTCCCTGTGGCGCAACGACCAGGCGCTGCGCTTCCGTCCCAATCTCGATCCGGCCTTCTGGCGCTGGATGTGGCGCTTCTGGCGCGAGTGCACCGCCGAGCGTGCCCGCACCAACACCACCCGCAAGGCGCGCCTGTCGCTCTATTCGCAAGGCGTGTTCCACGAGACTTTGAAGCGCGCGGCGCTCGATTATGACGGCCGCACCGGCGGACTTCTCTATCTCTACCGCACGCCCTCGCTGTTCGAGGGCGCGCGCGCCAAGTCGCGCATCCTGACCGAGGCGGGTTGTTCCATCGAAGCCCTCGATCCCGACGGCATCGCCCGCATCGACCCGGCGCTGGCCCCGGTCAGGGACCGGTTCGCCGGCGCCCTTTACACCAGCGGCGACGAGAGCGGCGATTGCTGCAAGTTCGCCCGCAACATGGCCGCCTGGATGGCCGACAAGGGGGTGCACTTTGCCTATTCCACCGAGATCAAGGGTTTTGATCTCGATGGCGACCGGGTGGCGGCGGTGATCACCGACAAGGGCCCGCACAGCGGCGATGTCTATGTTCTGTCGCTCGGCGTCTATTCGCCCCACCTGGCCCGCGGCCTGGGGGCCGATCTGCCGATCTATCCGGTCAAGGGCTATTCGATGACCGTCCCCGTCGCCGGCCGCAACGGCGCCCCCACCATCGGCGGCGTCGATGAGGAGAACCTGGTGGCCTACTGCCCGTTCGGCGATCGCCTGCGCATTACCGCCACCGCCGAGTTTGCCGGCTATGACCGCAGCCACCGGCCCTCCGACTTCCGCACCATGATGGCGACGGCGAAATTGCTGTTCCCCGACGGCGCCGACTATGCCCAGCCCGAATACTGGGCGGGTCTCAGGCCGATGACGCCGGAAGGAACGCCGCTGCTTGGCCAGGGCCGGCAGAAGAACCTGTGGTACAACACCGGTCTGGGTCACATGGGCTGGACCATGGGCCACGGCACCGCCCGCATCACCGCCGATCTCATCGCCGGCAAGAAGCCGGCCATCCCGCTCGACGGCATGCTGGTGGCCGCCTGACCGCCTGAGGAACCTAAAGGTCCTTGCACACGCGCATGGCGTCGAGCATGGCGGCGTGGATGTTGCGGCCGGCCCAGGCATCGCCGATGCGATAGAGAAAAAACCGACCCTGCGGATTGCTGTCGATAATTTGCGGAGCCGCCCCGGCCAGCGCTGCGAGATCGAACTCGCCCAGATTGCGCGCCAGCGGTTTCAGCTCGCGATAGAGGCCCACATTGGGCGTCGTGCCGTAATCGCCAACCACCTGATCCACCTTTCGCTCCTGGCGCCGGCCGGAATAGGTATTCTCGATCACCGCTGTGAGCTGGTTGCCGCTGCGCGCCACCTCCACCAGCCAGGTATCGGGGGTGATCACCGTGCCGGCCGCGTAAAGTTCGGACATGTGGGCGCCCAGATTGGTGTCGCCCATTTCGAGGCCGAGCGCCTTGTCCGGGGTAACGATCTCGACCCGGGTGCCCCTGGCGGCGAGGAACTGTGCGCAAGACAGCGGGCCGTGGCTCCCGGACTCATCGTGGATGAGCACGTCGGCGCCCGGTTCCACCTCGCCTGAAAGCATCTCCCAGATGGTGGTGGCAAGCTCGCGGCCGGCAAAATGGCCGACCTCGGCAAGCCCGCCCGTTGCGATGATGACCACATCGGGCCGTTCGCCGAGAACGTCTTCGGCCTCGGCCAGCAGGTTGAGGCGGACCGTCACGCCCAGGCGCTCGACCTCGCCTGCCAGCCAGCGCGCAATGCCGGCAAGTTCGCGCCGCCATGTCGCCTTTGCCGCCAGGTTGATCTGCCCGCCCAGTTCGCTCCCGGCCTCCAGCAGGGTCACCGCGTGGCCGCGGGCGGCTGAAACCCGCGCCGCTTCCAGTCCGGCCGGGCCGCCGCCGACGACGACGATGCGCCGGGACGGCCTGGAGCTTGGCGACAGCACCTGCGGAATGGCAAGCTCGCGGCCGGTGGCCACATTGTGCAGGCACAGCGCATCCTTGCCGAGGAGCACCCGGTCGACGCAGTACCCGGCCCCCACGCAGGGGCGGATTTCCTGCTCGCGCCCCTCGGCCAGCTTGCGCACATGATGCGGATCGGCAAGGAAGGCGCGGGTCATGCCGACCATGTCGACATAGCCGTCCTTCACGGCGTGGACGGCGGTGGCCGCGTCGGTGATGCGGGTGGCATGCAGGACCGGGATCGAAACCTCGGCCTTGATGGCGCCGGCGAGCTTCAGATAGGGCGCCGATGGCACCCACATGGTCGGCCATATCCGGGCGGTGGCCTGGTAGTCGACGGCGGTGCCGCCGACGATGCTGATGAAGTCGATGAGGCCGGACCGGGCATAGTGGCGGGCGATCTCGATGCACTCGTCCCGGGTGAGCCCGCCTTTGAGGTTTTCGTCGCCCGGCATGCGGATGCCCACCAGGAACGCGTCGCCGGCCGCCCGGCGGCAGGCATCGAGAACCTCCAGCCCGAATCGCATGCGGTTGGCGAGAGCGCCGCCATAGCCGTCGCCGCGCCGGTTCATGGCCGGTGACCAGAACTGCTCGATCAGGGTTCCCGCCTGGGTGGAGATTTCCACACCGTCGAGACCGCCTTCACGCGCCCGCCGGGTCGCCGCGCCGTAGTCCGCGATGACGCGGCGGATATCGTGGTCTTCCATCTCGGCTGGAAACGACCGGTGCATGAGTTCGCGCAAGGGCGAGGGCGAAAAGGCGGGCAGCCAGTTGACGTCGTCCCAGCGCTCGCGCCGCCCGCCATGGGTGAGCTGCACCGTGCAGGCGGCGCCATGGCCATGGATGGCCTCGGCCATGGCCTGGTATTGGGCAATGACGCCGTCGACGGCCCCGTTGATCTGCCCGTAATGGAAGGAATTCTCCACCGACACCGCCGTCGCGCCGCCGAACTGGACGAGCCCGACGCCGCCTTTGGCCTTTTCGGCTTCATAGGCGACATAGCGCTCGGTGATGTCGCCGTGGACGGCATAGCCGGGCGCATGGCTGGTGGACACGAAGCGGTTGCGGATGGTGAGGTGCCGGATGACCAGCGGCGCAAACAGCACATCGAGATGCGACATGGGCGTGGCTACCTGATCATGCTCGTGGATCTTCAGGGCTTGCGGTAGGCGACCGCCTCGATCTCGACCAGCATTTCCGGCTCCGCCAGCAAGGCCTGAACCGTGGTGCGGGCCGGTGGATTTTTAGGAAAGGCGTTGCGGAACTCGGCGTTCATCAACGGAAATGTGCGGATGTCAGACAGATAGACGTTGCATTTGAGAATGTCGTCGAAGGTCGCCCCGGCCTCGGCGAGCACGGCCCGCATGTTGGCGAAGATCTGGCGCGTCTGGGCGCCCACGTCGCCAGGCCCGACGAGCTTTCCGCCGGCATCCCACGCCACCAGGCCGGCGGTGTAGATCATGCCGTTGGCCGCCGTCGTACCGGCCGAATAGGGATATTTGGCCAGCGGCAGATAGGAAAGCGACTTGGGTCGAAGGAGAAACCTGGGCATGGCTATGGTCCTCGCATCGGGGCAAAAAGGAAAGTCTGGGCAAGACAGGGGTCATTCTTGCCGCGCTCCCCGCCGAACACAAGGGGCGTGGGGGGCGCTCTTCTAGTCCTTCACCGCGACGGTATAGTTCAGCCCCAGGCGCCCGCCGTCGGGATAGATGGTCTGGCCGGTGATGTAGCTCGACAGGTCGCAAGCCAGAAACACCGCGATCTTGCCGATCTCGTCGGGACGCCCGGGGCGGCCGATGGGGGTGCGCGACATGATGGCGCGGTACTTGACCGGATCACTGGCGACAGTCTGGAACATGTCCGTGGCGATGGAGCCGGGTCCGATGGCATTGACGCGCACCCCCTCCTGGGCCAGCCGCAGGGCGAGCGCCTTGGTCCACTGGTTGATGCCGCCCTTGGACATCGCGTAGGAGGCAATCTCGGGGATGGCGAGGACCGCGTTGACCGATGACATGTTGATGATGGTGCCTCTTGAGCCATGGGCATCGGGCGCCTGGGTGATCATCTGGCGGGCCGCTGCCTGCCCGGTCAGGAAGACGCCCTTGAGGTTGACGGCGATGACCCGATCGAAGTCGTCCTCGCTCAGGTCGAGGGCATCGCACACATGCACGATGCCGGCATTGGCCATCACCGTGTCGATGCGGCCATGGGCCTCGACCCCGAACCTGATCAGGGCCTCGACGTCGGCTTTTTGCGAAACGTCGCAATGACGATAGGTGATGTCGCCGCCGGCGGTCCCCAGCCGCTTCGCGGTCGCCTTGCCGAGGTCGTCCTGCACATCGGCGATGATTACTTTGGCGCCCTCGCCAAGGAAGCATTCGGCCGTGGCGCTGCCCAGCCCGCGGGCGCCGCCGGTGATGATCGCGATCTTTCCTTCAAGCAACATATCAAGACTCCCCTTCACAATTGAAACGCTTCAGATGATGGCCAGTGTTATTCAT
>Ga0326597_10012779_pt1 | contig 11059 bp, 9 predicted proteins | sample RVTome_12_FD_203789 | JGI IMG/M metagenome (GOLD analysis project Ga0326597, IMG submission 203789) | Soil microbial communities from uranium-contaminated site in the Upper Colorado River Basin, Wyoming, United States - RVT100D185 | ecosystem: Environmental > Terrestrial > Soil > Contaminated >... | reverse complement strand
AGCTGGGTCGCGCCGGCGCCGGTGCTCGTCGCGACGTATGCGAGAAAAGCCACACCCCAGCCCCGCAGGGCGTTCATCTCCAGGGTGTGGATGCAGTAGGCCAGCGCGTAAGCCATGGCGGAGCGATTGCGTAGCACGGGACGGAAATCGAAGAGCCCCGGTGCGTCGCCGGAGGGCGGCGCCTGCGGTTTGCGGCGCGGTACCGACAGCGCCGCGATCGACCACGCGGCACCCGCACTCAGCGCGGCCACGAGAAAGGCGGAGCGCCAGCCGTAGAGATCGGCGAGCACACCCGCGCACGAGAAAGACAGCGCGCCGGAGATACCAATGCTGGCCGCGTGCCCGGTCACCGCTCGCGACATGAGCTTCGCATCGACCTGGTCTGCGAGCAGCTTGAGGCCGGTCATATACGTGCCGGCCCAGCCGATGCCGGTAAGCGCGCGCGTTGCGAGCGCCGACCAGAAGCCGTCGGCAAGCATGCCGAACAGCAGATGGCCCGCGACCGTGCAGCCGACCCCAAAGAGATACACGAGCTTGGCGTCGATGCGGTCGGTCAGGGTCACGAGGATCGGCACCGCGATCAGGTAGGCGGCGTAGAAAATGGCCGTGATCCAACCGGCCTCGCTGTTCGTCAGTCCCCACAGCGGTATCATGGTGGGCAGCAGCGCCGGCCAGAAGAAGGCCCCGATCTGGACCAGCACCTGCGCCGCGCACACCACCGCGACGAGACGCGCTCCAGACAAGCTTCGAACCGGCATGTGCGTTTTCATCGTGTTGTGTCGAGGCTGGGAAAGCGCACGCTCGAGATTACGGTTAGCGGGTAGTGCCGACGGCGTGGTAGCCGTCGATCGGCAGGATCGCCAACAGGTTTTCTTTCGTCGAACTAAAGCTGGCGGTGCACGTGTTGCCGCGCGAGAAAATCCAGCGTCACGCGCGCGGTGTTGTCGGGGTCGGTGCCGGCGGCGTGGTAGCCGTCGATCGGTAGCATAGTCAGCTCCGAGTTCGGAATGGTTTTCTGCCAGCCTTCGAACACGGCGCGGCCGCGGCGCGCGGTATCCGTGCCGATAACGAGCGTGGGACACTTGATGCGCTTGATGTCCTCGCGGATGTCGATCGCGCCGACCCAGTTCATGTACGCATAAACGGTCGAGAGCGCCGTTCTTCCCATCATGTCTGACCACCAATCGATTCCCGCTTCGGGCATTTGGCTGCCCATGCGCTCGCGCTGAGTGCGCTTCGCCCAGCTGCGCACACTGGTGCGTTCCATTTCCTCGATCCAGCCTGCGGCGTTGGGCGGCGTGACGGGCGAGCAGGATACGGTGATGGTCTTCACCAGTTCGGGGTGAGTGGCGGCGAGCATCAACACGCTGATGCCGCCGCTTTTGCCTCCGATCACGTGCACCGGGCCGTTCGCGACGTGCCGGATGACGCGCGCCAGATCGTCCACATAGAGTTCGGTGGTGAGGCGATAGTCCTTCGCGACCGGGCCCGACTGCCCGAAGCCGCGCTGGTCGATGCGGACCACGCGGTAGCTCCGTGCGAAGTGCGGCACCCACGCACGCCACGCCTCGGAGTTTTCGGTGAAGCCGTGCACGAAGAGTACGGTGTCCGGGCTCGTCCACGGATCGGTGTAATCGTCTACCTGGTAGAACAGCTTGCAGTCCTGCACTTCGAGATACGGCATCGCTTTTCCTTCCTGATGCGCGGCGCCCGCCAGCAGCCAGCCTGCCGATTTTATCATCAGCGTAATCGATCGATACCGACGCGCAACAAGCGGGCGAATCTAGTCATCGAACATTTTCAGAAGGCAGCGGCCCTGTTGCATGACTGAAAAACCTCCTCGGTTCCAGAATAGCCCGCTGTTACGCCATCAGCAAATCGGAGCAGCAATCGCGGGGGTGCAGCGGGCGGTCTGCAAAAAATCTGGACGACTTGGCGCAGAATTGGTGAAAATGGGAACCCGAACCCCATTTTTCCAATTCACGTGAAAGAACCCCATGGACAAGGTATTCGTTTCACCGGAACAGGCAATCGCGGATATTCCCGACGGAGCAACTATTGCGATCGCAGGATTCAGCGTTGGGCACCGTTTCGCAACCAGCCTGATCCTTGCCTTGCGCGACAAGGGGACCAAAGAACTCTGCCTCGTTTGCAATTCCCTGGGTGACCCGGGAGCAACGCGCGGCCAGATTCTGGCCGAGAGCAAGCAGGTAAAGAAGCTGATTGCCGCGTTTTCGGTGCGGCCCGGCACACCCACCGCGAGCGAGGACCAGATCGCCGCCGGAGAGATGGCCGTGGAGCTGGTCCCGCAGGGCATCCTGGTCGAGCGGTGTCGCGCGGGCGGCGCGGGGATACCGGCGTTCTATTCACCGACCAGCGTCGGCACCGCTCTCACCGAGGGCAAAGAAATCCGCGACTTCGATGGCAAGCCGCATGTCCTGGAAACGGCGATTCACGTGGACTACGCTTTCCTCAGAGGGTATCGCGCCGATCGCTTAGGCAATGTTCAGTTCCGCGGCGGCAGCCAGAATTTCAATCCGAGCTTCGCCAAGGCCGCGCGCGTAGCGATCGTCGAGGTCGACGAGATCGTGGAGCCCGGCGGGATTGCGCCGGAGCTCATCAATCTGCCGGGAATATTCGTGTCGCGCGTCGTCAAAACGACCCAGGCAATCGATGGCAAAGCCTGGCGCCGTCCTGAACGGCGGCCTTCGGACAAACCGCGCCTCTACAACGGCAAACCTGCACTGACGCGGGCTGGCATTGCGAAGCGCGCCGCCGCGCTCGTCAAGGAGCACACCTACGTGAATCTTGGCGTCGGCATTCCCACGATGGTTTCGAATTACCTGCAGAGCCGGGACGTGATCCTCCATGCCGAGAATGGTGTGCTCGGTTATGGCGAGATGGTGACGGGCGAAAACGAGATCGATCCGGATATCTATAACGCCGCCGGCCAGTTCGTCTCGCTCAAGCCCGGCGCGTCTTTTTTTGACAGCGTGACTTCCTTCGAGATGGCGCGCGGCGGCAGAATCGACACAGTGATTCTCGGCGCGTATGAGGTCGATCAGCACGGCAGTGTCGCCAACTGGAGTACGGCGGACGCCAAGCGAGGCGGCATCGGCGGCGCGATGGACCTGCTCTCAGGCAAGGGCGAGCTGATCATCGTGATGGAGCACACCGACAGCAAGGGCCGCCCGAAACTGCGGCGGGAATGCACCTATCCGCTGACGGGGAAAGAATGCGTGAGCTACGTGGTTACCGATCTTGCGCTGTTGCATTGGCAGGACGGTCGGTTTGAGTTGAAAGAAGTGGCGCCGGGGTTCACCGCCCGCGAGGTGCAGGAACTCACCGAGATGGAGATCGCCGCCGGGCCGGACGTTGGTGTCATGGACTGATGCCGTACGCAGTGGTCGCGCAGTCGTAGCGCAGGCGCTGCGCCTGAATTCTGTTCACAATCCTTCGAAATGCAATTTTCAATTGGTTGAATCTTAGAGCTTCTTTCCCTTGGTCTCCGGGAATAGCCGGATCAGCAGCGCGCCGATCAGGAAGATCATCGAAACGATCATGAACGCTCGCCCGATGCCAAATAAGGATGATAAATACCCGGTAGCGGGCGGTCCCAGGGCGGCTCCAATCCCGCCTATGGAGTAACAAAAACCCATCCCTCGGCTTCTCACCCGTGTGGGAAAAAGTTCCGCCAGGAGCGCCCCATAACCTGAATAGTAGCCGAGGAAGAAGGCGACGGCCGTCCCCATGAGGACGATGAGAACCGCCGCACCCGCACCCTTGATAAACCACGCCTGGGAGGGAATGAAACCAAAGGATACCAGCGCCCCAACCATACCCAGGAAGAATATCTGGAAAGTGATTTTTCGTCCCAGCCGATCGCTGATGAAGCCGTGTATCGCATAACCGGTGAAAGCTCCCGCCATAATCAGCAAGGTGAACAAGGGAACCTTTTCAGGCGCAATGCCCAGAGAGCTAAGGTAAGCGGGGATCCAAGGGTTTATGGACCACGCCCCAAAAGCGCCGATAAACATGACCACCGTGCCCAGAATCGTGTAGCGAAGAAGTCCCCCTCGCAAAATCTCTCGATAAGGAACTCTCCGGGCGCCCCCTTCGGAAACATTCGTCCAAAGGGGGGATTCCTTAATGAGAAAGTACGCAAGGGGCGCTGCAAAGGCTGCCGGCAGAGCCCCCAGCATGAGTAGCCCCCGCCAGGTAAGCCCCTCGGCCAGTCCTAATGCGATGAGGGAGGCATACATGAATCCCGCCGGGAAACTCGTCTGCACGACGCCTACTGCCTTGCCTCGTTCCTCGGGCTTCCAGATCTCGCTCACCAGAGTCATGCTTACCGCCCATTGCCCGCGTATGCCGACTCCCAGGAGCAGCCTATACAATCCAAAGTCATAGGGCCCGAAAGCAAGTCCGGAAAGTAAAGTTGAAAAGGCTGAAAGCAGGATGCTCGCCAAAAGAGCGCTCCTCCTTCCATAACGATCCGAAAAAATGCCAAATATGATTCCGCCCAGAGGACTAAGGGCCATGGGAGTGAAACCCGCAAACGCCGCCCAAAAAGGCGTGAGCCCCCAATCCTTGGCCGTGGGGAGCATGGCAAAAGAATATAAAAAGATGCTGGACGTGGCGGGAATGAAGGCGAAGAAAAGGACGAAAAGGACTAGCCACGGCCTCCCTTCAGTATTCCCCATCGATCCCCCCATGCTTCCCAAAGTACGCTTTCTGATCTTAACGCTTCCCGGCGTGGGCGAAGAAGCTTGTCTCGTTCTCGCAGTTGGAATAGATTACTCGGTCATTAACCGATAATCCCGCTCAAGACTTGCGCGGATTGTCGCCATCTTCCGGCCGAGGAGGGAGCAAGCATGAACATTAATGAACCTAAAGCACATTCTACGCAGTCCGGGACAGGGTCCACACTCGATCTCGGCGCGTCGGTTCGGCGAACCGGAATTGCGCCGAGATTGATTTTCCTGGATGACTTCGCGCGTCAATATTCGAGCAGAACCGGCTCGGCTAAACCCTTAAAAAAACGCGCGATTCCTGGTATTTAGGACTCATGTTCGAGCCCTCCGGAAAACCGCTGGTCGGTGTTCCCGTCAGCGTGACCTTGGCCATGCGCCGCAAGGTGCGCAACCACGGCTCGTCCGAGCGATACCTGCGGGCGGTGGCGGGCGGTGCGGGCGCGGTGCCGATGCTGATCCCGGCCCTGCCCGAGAGCTTCGACGCGCGCGACATGGCGCGACGTCTCGACGGGCTGTTCCTCACCGGCGGGCGCGCCAACATCGAGCCGCACCATTACGACGGCGCGCCGTTTCCCGACGACGAGATCCTCGACCCCGGCCGCGACGCCATCGTGCTGCCGCTGATCCGCGCCTGCCTGGACGAGGGCACGCCGATCATGGGGGTGTGCCGCGGCATCCAGGAGCTGAACGTGGCGCTCGGCGGCTCGCTCCATTACCGCGTGCATTTGGTAGGCGGGATGATCGACCACCGCCGCCAGCGCCGGCGCCAGACCTTCGCCAACCGCCACGCGATCCTGCTAACCGGCGGCGGCATGTTCGAGCGGCTCGCCGGCCAAGCGGAGGTAGTGGTGAATTCGCTGCACGGCCAGGGCATCGACCGGCTGGGCGCGGGGCTGGTCGTCGAGGCCAAGGCGCCCGACGGGCTGGTCGAAGGGGTGCGCGTCGACGGCGCCAAAGCGTTTTCGGTGGCGGTGCAATGGCATGCCGAGGATGATTTCGGGGATCATGTGCTGTCGGGCCCGCTGTTCCGCGAGTTCGGCGCCGCCGCCGCCGAGCGCGCGGCACGCCGCGCCGGCCGCGCGGCGCCGGCCACGAAGTAAAGAACCCCGCAGCACGCGGTATTCTGAGCGGGTTTCGTGGACGCGTTAATCAACCCGCGCCTGCACTAACGGTGGGGGCACAGAGCGCAGGTGTCACTGTGCGCGCCAGTATTCCGGGATCTGGCGGAATAACTTTTTAGGGATCATGCCGTAGACCATCTTTACGATATTTACGGCTTCACCGATCCTGAAATCGGCGCTGAGGGTGGCGAGCGCGTAGGCATCCGCCGCCGACAATCCCGCCTTCTGCTGCAGAAAGCCGACCGTTTCCTGGACCGCGTGCTTCAGCGCGTCATCGAGGTTGGTGTCCATCCCCATCGCGTAATAGTGCGTTGCATCCTCCGCGCGCGGCCATTTCATGACTGCACCCGCGCCTTTGTGCACGATCAGCTGCAGCGTCGGCGTCAGCGAGATTTCGAGCGCCGAGCCGTCGACTTCACCGTCGCCTTGCATCGCGTGCCCGTCGCCGGTATAGAGCAGCGCGCCCGCATTGAATACCGGCAGATAAAGTGTGGCGCCGGCCGTAAGATGCCTGAAGTCCATATTGCCGCCGAAAGCGCCCGGCGGCTTGGTGCTCACGCGCACGAGGGCCGGCGGCGGCGCCACCGCGACGATGCCCATGAACGGCGCGAGCGGCACTTCGACATCGCCGCAGAACAGTGCGACCCTGCGCTCGAGGTCGAGCTTGATGATCTTCAGCGCAGGGTGCGCGAGCAGATCCGGCAGCACACCCCACCCGGAGCCGGTGGAATTGACGCCATACGGCACGCGGAATTCGACATCGAGAACGCGCACCTCGAGCATGTCGCCCGGCTGCGCGCCTTCGACATAGACCGGCCCGGTGATGACGTGAGAGCCCGCGCCTTCCGCGCGCCGCACGCGGCTGTAGATGTCCTGTGCGTCCTGCAGCACCTGCTCAGGCGGTATGCCGGCGGCGCCGAAAAAGGTAACCGGGTCCTGTTGGGTATTGATTCCCTGGTTCGTGACCGTGTCGATTCTGGCGATCTGCCCCGACTGAACGCGCAGCACCGGCGGCAAATCCGCGGCGATGTAACCCCAGCTGACGGTCTCCGGTGTTGACCGCAAGATCGCATCGGGTGCACATCGGGGCGCGATCGATTCCGCTATAACCATCATCCCGAACGCGCAACGCGCACGTAGCAATCGCTCGAAGAATCAAGGCACATGTCGGTCATCTCTGTGTTTGACGCGTGGTGCTCCGAAGATATTCAAACTACCAGGACTGCCCTTCCTGTAATTTCTCCGGCTTCAAATGCTTGGTGAGCAGCTACGGCATCTTTCAAAGAAAACACCTTGCCCACAACCGGTTTAATTCGCCCGTTTTGGATAAGAGAAATCGCCTCCGCGACATCCTGCCTTCCTGCAGAACGGTTTCCGGTGACCTCCACTTCCTCCGAGAACACCCATGTGGGTGTCTCCAGGACACTACCCCGAGGGAAATAGCCCATGATGACTAGCCGGCCCGCAGGGGCAAGCGCAGTGAGGCTCGCGCCGAGCGTTTCCCGAGTGGCCACGAAATCAAGCACCACGTCCGCTCCCCACCCGTCCGTGAGGCGACGTACCTCTTCGGACAAGGCTCGAGCCTGATTTGTGAGTACGATATCTGCACCCGATTTCAGAACGGCCTCCGATGTTCGGGTAGAACGGATGGCCGCGATGACTCGTCCCCCACAGGCGCGAGCCATCTGCACCGCATGAAGACCCATGCCCCCTCCCGCTCCGATGACGAGCACGCTCTCTCCGGGGCGGATGCGGGCACGTCCCGCACACGCCTTGACCACAGGTCCGATGGTATTGGGAATGAGGCAGGCTTGCTCGAAGGAAATCGCCTCGGGCAGCGCGAGAAGATTTCGCGCAGGAACGGTAACGAACTCTGCGTAGCCTCCATTTCGATGCGCGCCGATGATTCCGCCGCGATGATTGTTGAGGCCGGAACAAAGGGTCTCGCGGCCGACGCGGCAATATTTGCAAATCCCGCAACTGACATTGTTGCAAACGACGACACGCAGACCGGGAGTGACCCCTTCCACTCCTTGGCCAAGCTTTGCCACTTCACCCGCCGGACCGTTACCCATGATTCTGGGAAGTTCAACCTGGAGGGCCCGCCCACTGCGAAATTCCATCTGAAAGAGGTCCACGCTCACCGCGCGTACACGAAGCAGCACCTCACCTGCCCGAGGCTCTGGCGTTGGTACGGTCTCCCACCTCAGGTTTTCGGGAGGCCCGAACTCCCTCAGGACAACTGCGCGCACCCTGACCCTCCCTGAAAAACGATCCTCCACCCCTTCGGTTTGCGATCGCTCTTCTAAAGCTTTAAAGCTTATTGGCTGTGGAACAAGTTGGCTCCCCGCACCACGCGCGCCCACTTTTCCGTTTCTGCCTTGAGCAACGCGGCGAATTCCTCTGAAGTGCTGCCCACCGGGTCGGCCCCTATGGCAGTCAGCCGATCCCGGATTTCGGGCGATTCGAGCTGGCGAGCGATTTCCTGCTGCAGCTTCCTGATGATGTCCGGCGGGGTGCCGGTCGGAGCAAGCATTCCACCCCATCCGGTCGAGAGTACCTTGGGAAATCCGGACTCGATCATCGTTGGCGTCTGGGGAAATACTTTTGAGCGTTTTTCGCCGCAGGTCGCGAGCAGCCGCAGCCTCCCCGTGCGGATGTGGGGGGTCACGCCTGCCGAGGGGGCAAAAATCATTACGATCTCACCGCTGAGAGCCTCGGCGATGGCGGGCGTCTCACCCTTGTAAGGCACGTGCAATAACTTGAGCCCGGCTTCGAGACGGAACAGCTCGGCGGTGAGATGAGTCTGATTACCGATCCCGTACGAACCGTAGAGCAAATCGCCCGGCCGCGAACGAGCCAGTGCGACCAGTTCCTTCACCGAACGAACCGGCAGGTGCGGATTGACCACCAGCGCCATGGTGTTGGTGACCGTGTGGGTGATGGGCGCAAAGTCGCGCAAGGTATCGTAGGGCATGGACTTGTAGACGGAAGGATTGATCGTCAGCATCGAGGTATAACCGTAGAGGAGCGTGTAGCCGTCGGGTTTCGACTTGTGGGCTAGTTCCGCGCCGATGATGCCGTTTGCACCGGGGCGGTTGTCCACGATGATCTGCTGGCCCCAGGCGGCGGTGAGCTTTTGGGCGATGGCGCGCGTAACAACGTCGGTGCCGCCACCCGCGGGCTGCGGCAGGATAATCCGGATCGTGCGGACGGGATACTCGGATGCGCCGCCGGCTGCCTGCGTAGCCGACGGAGCGACAGCAAAAGCCGAAACCGCAGCAAATATCAGAAATCGCAAAGCAGGGTGTTTCATGTGTGCTCTCCTAAGTCGTCGCCGATCCAGGCCGCGATGTAATCGACGCCGACCCGCCGGTTGCCGAACCGGACAGGTACGGGGCCGCCTTCTTCAGCAGCAAAAACATTGAGCGTTTTGTGCTTCGTACCGACTTCATTATAGAATATTTCTCCCATGCAGGTGATCGCATTGATAGAGGATGCAGCAGTCCTTCGTTGAATCCCGGAGCACTTGGGCCTTTGGGCCCCGCGGCATCAAAACGCACACTCGCCGCCTATGGAGCGGCCGATCACCGGGTTTTGGACATCACCTGGCTTGCCGCACGAAGTAAACGCCTCGGAGCAGCCGGGGCGCCGGCCAGAGCACTCGCTTGCTTCGCGTTGGTGTTTGGAATAGATTGCTCGGATCGCGGTCATCTTCCGGTGATGAGGAAGCAGGCATGAACAGAACGCCCAAGATACGCAGTCCGGACATGCTCCACATCTGTTCGCGGCGCGTCCTCGCGGCGAACCGGAATTGCGCCGCGATTGATTTTTCATCCTTTATCCTTTATTCGACCACTCCACATGAGCGCTTTAGAGCTTGACAGACCTCCGAAAAATTATCGGCCGGCGATCTATTTCCTTTATCTAATTATTATCATCGGGCTCTTCGGCGGCGCGTACTACGTGGGGCCGCGCTTCGAACGGCAGGGACCGCAAATCAAGCTCACGCCGGACTCAGACCTGCTTGGCCTAGCGCCCCTCGTGATCGTCGTCACCGATCAAGGCACTGGATTGAAGTCGGTTACCGCGACGCTCTCTTCAGGCGGCTCGGAGCATGAGCTGGCCTCGGAGCAGTACGCGCAGCCAGTGACCGAGAAAACAATTACCGTTGCTTTGTCGTCGAGACTTACCGGCGTCAAAGAAGGACCCGCGGTGCTGCGCGTCAGCGCGCGGGACCGCTCGCTGTGGAATTTATTGAGCGGCAACGAAACCGTGATCCAAAAGAATGTCACCATCGACATTACCCCACCGACCCTCGAACTCTTCGCCGATGACCGCTACATCAACTTCGGCGGCGTCGGCATGATCGTCTACAAGTCGTCCCCGGATACGGTAATGACCGGGGTTAGGATCGGCGATTATTTTTTCCCCGGTTACCAAGGTCAAATCAAAGACCACCCGGATCACTTCATCGCTCTTTTCGCCCATCCCTATAACGTACCAGTTGACGCCAAAGCCGCACTTGTCGCCACCGACAAAGCTGGCAATACCAGAGAAGCGCGGCTTGTCTACGAACTCAAAAACGTCAAATACAAGCAGCGTACCATTTCGATATCCGACAACTTTATTCAAAGCAAGGTCGCGCCCTTGTTAAACGATATCAGCGCGCGTCAGGGGAGCCTGAAAGATATTTTTCTCCGGGTCAACCAAGGGCTCAGAAAAGAGAACGAAGACAAGATCGCCGCGATCACAAAGAAATCCACTGCCTCGATACTTTGGAAAGGCGCGTTCAGCCAACTGAGCAACTCCAAAGTCGAAGCCAACTTCGCGGATGCGCGGACCTACACCTACAATAACGAAACGATCGATAACGCCTATCACCTCGGCTATGATCTGTCCGTCACCAAGCATTATCCCGCCGAGGCCGCCAACAGCGGCACTGTCGCCTTCGTCGGCGACTTGGGCATTTACGGCAACACCGTCATCCTGGATCACGGCCTCGGACTGTTTACGCTTTATGCCCACCTGAGCTCCATCGACGTCAAGGTCGGCGATCCGATCAAGCAACGGCAGGCCATCGGCAAGACCGGCGAGACCGGCTTAGCCGTGGGCGATCATCTGCACTATGGAGTCTATTTGCACGGGGTCGCGATTTTGCCGGTGGAGTGGTGGGACCAGAAG
>Ga0326597_10012778_pt1 | contig 11060 bp, 6 predicted proteins | sample RVTome_12_FD_203789 | JGI IMG/M metagenome (GOLD analysis project Ga0326597, IMG submission 203789) | Soil microbial communities from uranium-contaminated site in the Upper Colorado River Basin, Wyoming, United States - RVT100D185 | ecosystem: Environmental > Terrestrial > Soil > Contaminated >... | reverse complement strand
GATCCTGGGCACTCGCTTCCACGAAGGCGCGGTGCGCCTCGGCGTGGTTGAATCCGTACGCGAGGATCAGACCCTGATCGAAGTAGCGCTGGGCGAGCTCCGATCGCGTGCTGATCGAGCGATGGAACTCGCCGAGATCATTGAAGAGCGGCGCGCCGGCACCGTCCGGCACCACGCGGCGCGGCACCTGGATGTGGGCGTGGCCGTCGGCGTGATGGTCGGCCTGCGGGACGTCCGTGCCATCGCCCGCGCAGCCGAGCCAGCTGACGAGCCCAAATAGCAGTGCGAGTAATGCCGCCAATGAAGTCGATACCGGCCAAATCATGCTGCCCTCCCGGATCTCTGGATCTCTGGATCTCTGGATCTCTGGGTCTCTGGATCTCTGGGTCTCTGGATCTCGCAAGACGAGTCCCGACCAACCGCTCAACTATTCAACAACGCCCCTGATCCGGCAACTGATGCGCATCTAGCGCGCAACATCGAAGCAGCCCAAACGATTCTGCCGTTTTGGCCCAGTGAGTGTGATTCAGCACACGGATTTCACGCGCTTTCTGGCCGATTCTGATCTCGCTTTTGCGTATCATTCGACGCTCGAGCGGCCCGGAACTGGAAACTACCTGAGGAGAATCTCGATGAATCGATCCATTTTCCGCCTTCGCGCGCAGCTGCTGCTACTGGCTTTCGCGCTGATCACCCTCCCCTTCGCAGCCGGCGCGAAAGAAGAGTCGAAGATTCAGATCCGGCTCGTGGACCTCAATGGGAACGGCAACGGGAGTGGCAACGGCCGCGGCAGCGGCGACGTGCGTGCCGACGTCCACACCCATCTGCAGGGAACCAAGGTCATCTTGAAGCTTCGGGCGCGAGGTCTCGATGCGGACACCGAGTACGTGCTGCTCTGCAAAGACGCCGAAGACGCCGTCGACTCTGCAGAACTCGTGCGCTTTACGAGCGGATCCAATGGCACCGCCAACGTGACCCAGAACCTCTCCAAGACCGATGATCCCGAGGCGCCCGCGGACCCCAGGGGCAAGTTCCTCGCAATTGCGGACGCTGCAGATGAGACGCTGGAGATCGTCGGCGGCTGGCTCTACGGCGAGCCGCAAGACGACGGCCCGATGACCAAGATCAAGGAAGTCACGGATCTCGCGCCGGACGCGGGCGCATCCCCCACTGGCCAGGTGGCCGCTCGTTACGACATGCGACCCAATGGCCATGGCAAGCTCTCGATTTCGATGCGCGGCGTTCCCAGCGAAGATTACGAGGTGCTCGTCGATGGCGTTCCCGTCACGACCCTCACGCCGAACCCCGCCGGCAACGCAAAGGCCGATTTCCAGACGCGCTCGAACCCCGGCAAGGGCTCGGGCAAGGTCAAACCGCACCACAAGAAGCAGCAGCTGAACTTCGATCCGCGCCGCAAGGAAATTCTCGTCCGGCTCAGCGATGGAACGCCGATGTTCTCCGGCCCGATGCTCGCGCAGATCGAGGGATTGAACGTTTGCAGCCCGAGCTCGGTCGACTCCCCGCTCTCGGGCGCCACCGGATCGGGCGTGGCCGCGCTCGAAGTCGAGGACAACTGCGAGACCGCGTTCGACGTCGAAGTCACGGGCGTCGCCGAGGGATCGTACGATCTCTACGTCGACGACGTGCTGGTCGCCACCTTCAGCGCTGCGGACGATGGCTTCGGCACCATCACGGGCTTCGTGCGCTTCGATCCGACACCCGACGCGGGTGAAGACGAATTGCTGCTCGACTTCCCGGTCGGCAGCGGCTCGCTGGTCGACGTGTTCGACGCGGGCGCAGACCCGAACGTCGATCTGCCGGCGCTCTCGGGAACACTGCTCTAAGACGACTCGGGCGTCGCGGGTTCGCCTCCCGCGACGCCCTTTCGTCCCTGACGATCGGTTCAATTCGTAGCTGTCGGACACATCTTCCGGCCCGCCGCTGGACTTGCAAGCTGGCGGAGCCACCCCATGCCGGGCGCTCGCAGTCGAATCCACGCTCAGCGCTCTATTCTGGTTGGGCGTGTGGCGTTTCTCCGGCGACACACTTCACGAGCGGACGGAAGCGGTGGATGTTTCGCGTACGAGTTCTTGTGCGTGCGCGGCACCGTGTAGAATGCGCACCGCCGATGCGCGCCGTCCACGATTCAGACCTGGTCCAGTACCTGCAGACCGTCTGCAGCAAGCTCAAGGACGGGCGTCGGGTCTACCCCGATCCGTTCCCAATCCGGCGGTCGGACCGCCGGCCCCACTCTGATTGGCCGCAAAGCCGCCCCATGTCGGTTTGATTTCAGGCATTTCTCGTCCCGGTCCGTCAGCAGGCCGTGGCGTCGCGCCTTGAAGCCGAATCGCACCGGGCGGCGGCCGAGCGGGTGCGGATTACCATGCTGCACTTGGGCCCGCAGTTCCTGACTGAACTTCTCTTGCTGCTCGCCGTGGCGACGGCAGGAGTCGCGATCTTCGAGCGACTGCGGCTGCCGGCCATCGCGGGGTTTCTCGTGATGGGGGCGCTGGTCGGGCCCGGCGGCTTCGGACTGATCAGCCAACCCGATCGCGTGCGCGACCTCGCCGAACTCGGTGTCGTCTTCCTGCTTTTCGAGATCGGCCTCGAGCTACCCCTCGAGCGGCTGAGGAAACTCTGGCGACTGGCCCTTTTCGGCGGGGGGCTCCAGGTCGCAGCGACCGTTTGTTGCGTCGCAGCGGTTGGCGTCGCCATGGGCCTCGGGCTCGCCCCTGCCCTCGTCATGGGGGGACTCGTCGCGATGTCGAGCACGGCGCTCGTGATGCGGCTTCTCTCCGAACGCGGCGAGATCGACGCCCCTCAGGGCCAACTCGCGGTGGGAATCCTGCTGTTTCAGGATCTCTGCGTCGTGCCCTTTCTGCTCGGGGTGTCGATTCTGGCCGCGGGAAACAGCGATGATGTCGCGAGCATCGCGTTCGCCCTCGGGCGGTCCCTCGCGGAACTCGCCGCATTCTTCCTGGTGGCGCGTTTCGCGTTTCCCTACCTGTTGGATCGCGCCGCCCGCGTGCGCTCGCGCGAGGTCTTCACCATGGTCGCCCTGCTCGCCGTGGTCGGTTCGGCCGTCTTCGCCGAGCACGTCGGCCTCACGCTCGCGGTCGGGGCCTTTGCCGGCGGCCTCGTGCTCTCGGCTTCGCCCTACGCACACCAACTCTTCGCAGAGGTGGTACCGCTACGGGGGTTGCTGCTCGGCGTCTTCTTCACCGCGGTGGGGATGCTCTTCAACCCCGCGATCGCGCTCGAAAACGCAGCGGGAGTCGCGGCGTACTTCGTCTGCGTCGTCGTGTTGAAGGCGGGTTTCATCGCGGCGATCGTCGCCTTTGCACTGCGCCAGGGTGTCCGCCTCGGCGTGATCACCGGCCTAGCCCTCGCACAGACGGGAGAGTTCTCGTTCGTCCTCGCCGCCGCCGCATCCGATGCGGCGCTGCTGGACGCCGGGTTGCGTCAGGTTTTCGTCGCGGGTTCGATCGCGACACTCGTCGCGACGCCATTTCTCGTCGGTGTGGCTCCACATGTTGCGCGCTTCCTCGACCGTCGTGCAGAGCGCACGCCAAAGCGCGATGCCGAAGATGCCCGCGACGTTCCCCGGAACCACGTGATCCTCGTGGGATTCGGCTTGGCGGGACAGAATCTCGCGCGCGTCTTCAAGGCGCGGGGCATCGAATACGTCGCACTCGACAGCAACGCGGGTTCGGTCGCGGCTGCCCGAAGCCGCGGCGAGCCCGTCTTCTACGGCGACGCCACGCGCCACTCGATCCTCCAACGGCTCGGCATCGCGAACGCGCGACTCCTCGCGGTCGCGATCTCGGATCCGATCGGAACGCGCGAGGTCGTGAGCCTTGCGCGCTCGCTCGCGCCCGACACCCCGATCTACGCGCGCACGCGTTATGTGCTCGAAGTCGACGAACTCGAGAGAGCCGGCGCAACGAAGGTCGTCGCGGAGGAGTTCGAGTCGACGCTCGCGCTCGCCGGAGTGACGCTTCGGCACTTCGGGGTTCCCGAAGAGTCGATCGCGCGCTTTGCGACGGAACTGCGCGATGAGGGCTACGAGTTCATGCGCGCGCCAGAAACGATCCTGGATCCGTGGCTTGCCGACCTGCTCGACCAGGTCGTGACGCATTGGGTCGACGTGCCATCCAGTTTTGGAGCGAGCCAATCACTCGCCGAGCTCGGCGTTCGCGCACACACCGGCGCCAACGTCGTGGCCATCGAGCGCGCGGGCTCGACGACGCCGAGCCCCGATCCAGCCTTCGAGGTGCAGCGCGGCGACCGATTGCTTGCGCTCGGCAGCCCCGAAGCCATCGAGCGACTGCGGGCGCTGTTCCGATCGGAAACGGACGTCGGCTAGGCGAGCCGCGCGGCGACCGGCGATCGCACAATCGGCCTCACTCGGCGAGGCGGTTGTACTTGCGCAGGATCTCGCGCACCTCCCCGTGTGGCAGTGCGCGCACCGTGACTCCGTCGGCGCCGGTCATGGTCTCGGCCGCGATCATCGCATTGATGATTGCCTCTTCCGTCGCCTCTACGGTCGCCGCGAAGAGCGGATCCATATTGTCGCTCGGATACACGTTTACCGCGGTGGTGCGCTGTGTCTGCACCGCGCCGGCGTTCGCATTCGAGAAAGCGATGAAGATGTCGCCCGAACCGCTGCCCGAGATGCTGCCGTTGCGCGCCAGACCGAGCGCAGCCCGTCTCGCCATGCGCTCGAGCTGATGCGGGAGCAGCGGCGCATCGGTCGCAATCACGATGATGATCGAACCGGATTCGGAGGCGACGCGAACTCCGCTTCCCGTGAGTTCGCGGCCGACGGGCACGCCCGCGATCCGGAGTTGCTCCCTCAAACCGTAGTTGCATTGCACCAGCACACCGACGGTATGACCGCCTTCACTGGCGGAGATGACACGCGAAGCGGTTCCGATTCCGCCCTTGAAGTCGTGGCAGATCATGCCGGTTCCGCCGCCGACGTTTCCCTCCTGCACGGGCCCGGAGCGAGCGCTCTCGATCGCCTCGAAGGCGTGTTTCTTGCGCACGTGGAAGCCGTTGATGTCGTTGAGTTCTCCGTCCCAGGTTTCGGCGACGATCGGCAGCGACCAGCAGTATTCGGAGCCGGGTTGGCGATTTTCCTTCAAACACCACGCGATGACGGCCTCGAAGACCGAACCGACGCTGTGCGTATTCGTGAGCATGATCGGGCCTTCGAGCACGCCGAACTCGTCGAGCCAGTGGGCGCCGGTCATTTCGCCGTTTCCATTGAGCGAAAACACGCCGGCAAAGACCGGGTCGCTCGACGCGAGGCCGCGCGGAAAGACCGCGGTAACTCCGGTCCGTATCGGCCCGACCCCGATCACCCGTTTTCCCTCGCCCTTGATGATCGTGCTGTGACCGACTTCGACTCCCGGGACGTCCGTGATCGCGTTGAGAGTCCCGGGCGATCCGTCGAAAGGGACACCGAGATCGCGAGCTCGGGGTTTCTCGTCTGCTGCGCGCGCCGAGCCGGGCAGCGCGAGTGCAGCGACCACAGCCAGCGCCGCCAGAGTTCGCGGAAAATTCACGGTTTGTCCTCCGAATGAATGGGCTCTTCGGTGGGCTAGCTTGCGTCTCGTCGACCCGGCGCCCACTAGCCGCGAAGTTTTCGGCTCGTCGGATCGTACGGAGCCTCGGGAAGGACCCGCGCCGTGCGCGCTTCTCCCACGACGAATACGTCGAGATCGATTGCAGACTCGATGACGTCGCGATCAACATACGCGAGCGCCAGACTCTGCTTCACATGGTGGCCGTACGCGCCAGACGTGACGAACCCGACCCTGCGATCGCCGGTCCAGATCCCGTCGTCGGGGGACGCGTCCGCATCTCCAGCATCCACTTCGAGCAAGACGAGACGCTGCTGCGCCCCCTCTTCGCGTTCGCGGAGCGCAGCCTCGCGCCCGATGAAGTCGCCCTTGTCGAACGCCACGAATCGATCGAGTCCACTCATGCCAGGCGTATACGCCTGCGTGAACTCCGCATTCCAGATGCCGTAAGCCTTTTCCAAGCGGAGGCTGTCGATCGCGCGGTCCCCGATCGGACGCAGTCCACTCGCCTCGCCCGCCTCCTGTAGCTGCCGGAGTAGCGACCGGTGCTGATTCGTCGGGACGACGATCTCATATCCGAGTTCGCCGGTGAGCGAAAGCCGTCCGACGACGGCACGCGCGGTGCCGACATCCATCATCCGAACCGCCAGGAACGGAAACGCCGCGTCCGACACATCGTCGTGTGCCATCCGCTCGAGGATCGTGCGCGACGCGGGACCAGACAGCGAGAAGCCCATCCAATCGTCTGTGATGTTGCGCACTGCCACCCCGCCGTCGGGCAACTGCTGGTGGAACCAGCGCTGGTGCCACGCCTGGAGGTAGTAGGACCCGGTGAGCCAGAACCGCTCGTCAGCGAGCCGCGTGACCGAAAGATCGCCCATCAGTCGACCCGCTTCTCCGAGCATGGGTGCCAGCCGGATGCGGCCCACCGCTGGGATACGACTCGCCATCAGATGATCGAGCCACGCTTCTGCGCCCGCGCCGCTGACTTCGTATCGCGCGTACTGCGCAATCTCGTATGCGCCCGCGGCGCGGCGCACGGCGTCGACCTCTTCGGCCACGATCGATTCTGCATTGGAACGGCCGAGCGTGTCGTTCTCCTCGAACTCCGGAGTCGGCGCGAAGTACAGCGGAACCTCGAGCCCCCAGTTCACGGTGAACCGCGCTCCCGCCGCCGCCAGATCGTCGTAGCACGGCGTCGTCTTGAGTGGCCGACCTGCCGGCAGTTCCTCGTTCGGATACGCCATGACGAACCGCCGCGCGTAGAACTGCGCGGTGGTGTCGCGGAGGTAGCGATCATTCGACGCGTAGAGGCCAAAGCGCGCGACGTCCATACCAAACGCGTTCAGCCCCGGGTCGCCGTCGACGATCCAGTTGGCGAGCACGAGCCCGATCCCGGCGCACTGCGAGAACCCAGACATACAGCCGCACGCCGCCCAGTAGTTCGGAATGCCTTCGACGGGCCCGACCAGCGGGTTGCCATCGGGTGTGAAGGTGAACGCACCGTTCACCCAGCGCCTGATCCCGGCGTTCTGCAAGACGGGGAAGCGTTCGAACCCGATGGAGAGTTCCGGCATGATGCGATCGATATCTTCCGGGAAGAGCGTCATCCCGAAGTCCCAGGGCGCTCCTTCGACCTGCCAGTGGCGCGGGTTCTGCTCGTAGAGACCCAGGAGTACACCGTTGCCTTCACGCTGCAGGTAGGTGAACCCCTCGAGGTCGGTCACCGCGGCCATCAGCCCGTCGATCGCCGCGACCTCGGGGATCTCCTCGGTGATGAGGTAGTGATGTGGCATCGGCACGAGCGGGTGGTCGACACCCACCATGTTGCCGACCCGCCGAGCCCACAAGCCCGCGGCGTTCACGATGTGCTCGGCCTTGATCGTGCCCTGCTCGGTCTCCACGCTCCATTCGCCGCTCGGAAGCCGGCTGAGCGAGAGCACCCGATTGTGCAAGATGACCGTGGCGCCGCGCTTCTTGGCCGCGCCCGCGTAGGCGTGGGTCGCGCCGTACGGATCGAGGTTGCCCTCGTGTGGATCGAAGAGTGCACCCGTCAGCCCGCTGGGATCGATGATCGGCACCATCTCGGCCGCTTCCTTCGGCGTGAGGAGATAGGCGTCGGTACCCATGGCGCGCAACCAGGCGAGTTCTGACTTCAACCACTGCGCGCGTTCGGGGGTGCCCGCGAGTTCGAGACCGCCGCTCATCTTCAGGCCGATGCTCTGCCCGCTTTCCTCTTCGACCTGGGGGTACAGGGAGATCGTGTACTTCTGGAGCGCAGCCACGTCGCTGTCGCTGTTGATCGCGTGAAATCCACCTGCGGCGTGCCAGGTCGAGCCGGCCGTGAGTTCTTCGCGTTCGATCACGGCGACATCCGTCAGCCCGCGCAGGGTCAAATGATACGCGACGCTGCAGCCGACGATGCCACCACCGATTACGACGACCTGATACTGACTCACCATGAGGCGACCACCTTCGAACGAGAGCCCCAGTACAGCGGGGATCTACCGAGCGAGCGGCTCGATTTCGTGACCACGGGTCACCTCTCGGGATCCTAGAAGGAACGATCGGAGCACGCTAGCCCCGTGACCGATGGTCGGGCCGGGCTTGGGAAAGACGGCTTGAATTTCCGGCAGTGCCCGACTGACGCCTCTCGTCAAGCCGACCCGCGAGCGGAGAACGCACCCCCCGCATGGGGCGGCGCCCATCCCGACCTCCGCCCAAGACGCGACCGCGCCGACCGAAAACCGATGCGACCGCACGGCCACTCTCCGAGCTGCCCCTCGCCGTATCTCGCGCCCCGGGCGAATAGAGGCCACTGGCCGCAGACGCCTCCGAATCAATCGGCCCCCCGGCCCGGACAGGCAACCGGAAACGGGAGGAGTCGATGGGCGTAGCCAAGCCGTTTCCCATCCCGAAACAATGGGTGTGCGAAGCCTATCTCCAGGTCAAAGCCAATGGGGGCGGACCGGGAGTGGATGGCCAGACGGTGGAGGACTTCGAGGACGACTTGAAGAGCAACCTCTACCGGATCTGGAATCGAAGGTCGTGGGGTTCGTACTTCCCGCCACCGGTGAAGTCGGTGGCGATACCGAAGAGCGATGGGCGGGAACGAAGGCTGGGCATTCCGACGATCTCGGATCGAATTGCTCAGGCCGTGGTGAAGCGAGTTCTCGAGCCGATCGTGGAGCCGCAGTTTCTTCCGCAGTCCTATGGCTATCGACCGAGCCGATCGGCCCACGATGCCATCGGGAAAGCGCGAGAGCACTGCTGGCGATACGACTGGGTCGTGGATCTCGACATCCGCGCCTTCTTCGACACGCTGGATCACCACTTGGTGATGCACGCGGTACGCAGGTACACGCGCTGTCGCTGGATCCTCCTGTACGTCGAGCGGAGGCACAAAGCGCCGCTTCAGCGAGAGGATGGGACCATTGAGGAACGAAAGTCCGGGACGCCTCATGAGATTCCGTCCTGTCAATGAGTAAACAGCTTTTGTGGATCGCAGCCGCAGACTGTAATCTCCAATTTAGGTTGCGCCTCGGCTGCCGGGATCGATGGCCAAGCTATGAGATCTGGCCGAGCTTGAGGCCATCACGATCGGCGCGGGAAAGATGCTCTGACCCTCGCCGTATCCGGCGCGCTATCAGTTGCATCCAGAGCGCCAGAGACTCTCCGGGCAATAGTGGGTTCAATCCATGATCCAAGGTGTAAACCGAATTACATTGCTGGCGCTGGCTGGATTTCTTGTCGGCTGTCCAACGACACCGGCCATCCAGAATGCTCAATACCCTGCCGAAAGCACCGGCGTAGGGGAGTCCGCCAACTTTCCGATGCAGGCAGGCGCATATCAGGGCATGAAAAACATCGGATCATCCGTCACGCTAAAGCTGATGACCTTCAATGTCTGGGTGGGTGGTGACCAGGTAAGTTTCAGCAAGGTGATAGAGGCCATCACGGCATCCGGCGCCGATATCGTCTGCCTGCAAGAACCTCAAGGCGCGACGGCGGAAATTGCCACGGCCGCGGGTTTTCCCTATGCCAGCATCGATCATCATGTGATATCGCGCTTTCCGCTTTATGCGCCGCCAACGGAACGCCAACCATCCGGCCTTCGATTGAATTATCTCTATGCCGAACTCGCACCCGGCGAGTTCGTGGCGGTATTCAACTGGCACCTGCCCTCGGGTCCGGAATATGTCAGCTACGCACTGCGAGACGGGCAATCGGTAGAACAGGTTTTGCGAAGTGCGAAGACGAGCAGACTGCCGAGCATCGAGCCCTATCTGCCCATCATCAAGAACACGGCCGATGCGGGTACGCCGGTCGTCGTGGCAGGCGATTTCAACGGCCCCTCGCATCTCGATTGGACCGAGGCCACGATCGACAGCCGCCCCTATCAACGCGCCGCCGTTGACTGGCCCGTGACGAAGCGCCTGAGCGACATGGGCTTTGTCGATACCTATCGTGCGATCCATCCCGATCCCAAGGCCCGGCGCGGCGCAACGTGGACCCTCGGTTATCCCTATCCGCATCGCGATGCGCGGGAGGTGGAGGATCGCATCGACTATGTCCAGGCCCTGGGACCCGTGAGGGTACTCGACGCGGAGCTGATGGGTGATCCGGGCATGCCCGATAACGACATCGCGGTGTCGCCCTGGCCTTCGGATCATCGTGCCGTCGTGGCCACGCTGGAAGCCGAGGGCGGGCCGGCGCCCGCGATGATCAGCGTCGCCCGGCCGGTCCTGCGCCGCGGCGAATCGATCGATCTGCGATACCATGCCGCGACCGAAGACGGTCGACTCGAGGATGGTCGTGTCGTCGTGCTGCCGATGGGGGCCGCGGCCGATGCCGCGGCGATCCTGAGCATGAACACCAATATCGGCAGCGACCGTCTGCGCGGCGTCGATCTCGGTTCTTCCGCCTTGCAGCCGGGCGCCTATGTGGCGGCCCTGCGCGATGTCTCTGGCGAAGAATTGGCACGCGCACCCTTTTGGATACTCGCGGCCGATGCACGGCCGGAACTGTCGACGGACAACGCACGCTATCGCTCCGGCGAGCCGATCCGAGTTCGGTGGTCGAATGCACCCGGCCATGCCTTCGATATGATCGCTCTTTATGCACAGGGCGAGAGCAACCCGATCAATTACCGAGTGCAACTGTTTACGGACGCGGCGAGCAGCGGCTCTCTGGTCTTCGATGAAGCCGTGACCGGTGCCAAGCTGGCGCCGGGAAGCTATGACCTGCGTCTGATGCTCGATGACGGCTACGAGGAGTTGGGTCGCGTGTCGTTCACCGTAATGGCCCCATAGACCGATCAAACGCGTAAGCGTTTGATTTGGCGTGAGCCTAAAAATGTCGCAGTCATCTTCAGGGGGAGTGGAATCATGAAATACCTGCCGCATTCGCGCGGCACCCAGCATGGCGCGATGGAATTCGCAACGCCGCCAGTGGATCTCAATGTCGTCCGGA